>Ga0335075_10005200_pt1 | contig 20262 bp, 15 predicted proteins | sample Lox_Sample_24_FD_206723 | JGI IMG/M metagenome (GOLD analysis project Ga0335075, IMG submission 206723) | Soil microbial communities from Loxahatchee National Wildlife Refuge, Florida, United States - Lox_Sample_2.4 | ecosystem: Environmental > Terrestrial > Soil > Wetlands | place: USA...
GCCGGGTGTCGCGGGCGGTGAATGGTCGAAGATGGTGGTGTAGGCGAACAGTAGGTTCCTCGACCGCGCATGGCTATCGCTTCGGGTTCGCTCAGACTGATGAAAGACCGGCAGAGCTCAACCCCTTTGTCCCAAGAAGAAAGTCTTGGCGGCGCGTCTGAAGCCGCGCCCTTTCGAGGCAAGCAGCATACCCCCTAACTAAAGCCGTTGCGAATTACTTCAAGCCTTCGACGACGTAAAGATCGGACAGAGTGCGGATGTAGCCGTAGACGTACGCTTTGGCGTCGGGAGTGATGGTGATGCCGCGAATGGTATCGATGCCAGCGGCGTCGGCGGGAACGAGTTGCTTCCAAAGTTTTCTTTTTCCGGTAGAAAGATCCAATTCGTTGACCTGAGCAGGAATTTCTCCGAAGCGGAAAACGTAAAGGGACCGTCCGTCGGCAGACCACCCTGTGGGCGCCTCTTCGGGTGCGGTACCAGGGACTGGCGTGGGCTCTCCGCCCGCGACGGGATAAAGATAAACTTTGTGATCCGGGCCCACGCCGGCAACAAAGTCACCCTTAGGGGAAAGCGCAACGGGCGGGTTGACGCCTTCCGGACTAATGGGGCGCGGCTTGCTTTCGTCGGCAGGTTCCACATAAAGTCGGAAACCGTGTCCGACCTCATTCCCCAGGAACACAATTTGTTTTCCATCGGGAAGCCAGCGTCCCCACAAGTGATTGATGGAATCATGGGTAAGAAGCTTGGCTTCGCCGACGCCGGTGGGCAGCAACTCCATGGGGGATGGAGTGATATTCGGGCGCGCCAGGGCCCACTTGCCATCTGGGGACAATGCCATTCCAGTCCCGTCGCTGAGCCGAATCGCGGGCGAATTATCGGTCTTGCGGAGATAGACGGCGTACTTCGGACCCCCACCTTCGCCGGTTTCAGCGAAGAGAACGGTGCGACCGTCAGCCGATAAATCGTTGGGGGTGGACCAATCGAGCCAGGACAAATCGCGTTCCTTGAGCTCGCCGGGAGCGAGGCCGATCATTCCGGCGCGATCGTTGCCTCGAGTCAGCAGGACATGGCCGTCGCGATCGACGTCAAGCAGAGTTAATTCTCCAGGGACGCGCGCCAGCAATCGTACGCTGCCCGCGGGAGTGACGGCGTAGAGAGAACGGTCGCCGCCGGTGCGGGTGGCGGTGAACCAAATCTCATTTCCGGAAGGCGACCAAGCGATGCCTTGAATGCTGTCCCATCCCGTAGAGAGAGTGTCCTTTTTCCCGGTGAGATCAACGATGGCAATTTCTCCGCCATCGTCGCCGAGTTGGGGATGGTCGATGAAAGCGACGCTATCGCCTTTGGGAGAAATCCGGATGTGGCCGATCCAACCGTCGGCCTGATAGAGCAGCTTGCCTTCGGGAAACTCGAGGCGGTGACGGCCTTGCTCCTGGCGCACGATGGCGAGCGAACTTCCATCGGGAGACCAATCGGCCCACTCGACGTTATCCAGGATTTCGCGCGGCGCGCCTCCCACCAAGGGCACCCGCGCGAGCGTTCCGGAATAAAGAAATTGCGCAACCGGATGGCTGTGCAGCGAGAGCGCCATTTCTCCGGAAGAAGAGATGGCGAGGACATCCGCTCCAGAGGGCTCCAACTCATGCGATTCGGGACTTTCGGGGCGAGTGGTGAAGAGCTGAAGCGATTTGCCCTCCCATGCGGCGCTGTAAATTATGGTCTTGCCATCGGGAGCAAAACGCGCGGCGTGAACCATACCGCGGCGAAATGTGAGGGGATGGTAAATCGGCAGCGAAGCTTGCACGGGACGTTGCAGCAAAAATCTTCCGACAGCAACACCGGCAATGAGCGCCACAAGAACCGCGGCCAAAGCTAGCAGCGGCTTCCAGTTCCCGGAGTGCGGGGATTCGACAACAGGAGGCAGAATCGGCGGCGACGACGTGCTGCTTGCGCCGAGTGCGCGAACGCGTGACGTGTCCAAAGCGCGCTTGATTCGCTTCAGATCTCCGCGCAACTCGGCCGCGGTTTGATAACGAAACTCGCGCTCTTTCTCGATCGCTTTGAAAATTAATTCTTCGAGCTTGGCGGGCAGCGCAGGATTCAAGCTTGACGGAGCCGCTGGGGTCCGATTGAGGATGGCTTCAGAAATTACGCCGCTGCTGCTTCCGGGAAATGCCAGAAGTCCCGTTGCCATTTCATAAAGGACCGAGCCAAAGGCGAATAAATCGGTACGGGAATCGAGTTCTTCGGCGCGAACCTGCTCAGGCGACATGTAGGCCACGGTTCCGATGGTGGAACCGGGGGTGGTCATCATCGCGCCGTCGGTGGCCGTGAGCAACGCGGATTCCGAGCTATTGGCGCGATGCTCAGGAGCCAGCTTGGCCAAACCGAAATCCAGCAGCTTGGCCTGGCCACGCTTGGTCACAAAAATGTTTGCCGGCTTGATGTCGCGATGAATGATTCCCTTGGAGTGCGCGGAATCGAGCGCGTCGGCAATTTCTATAGCCAGATTCAGCAGAGTTTCGTTGTCGACAGGACGCCCGGCGATGCGGTGTTTCAGCGTCTGGCCTTCGAGGTATTCCATAACGATAAAGGCCATGCCGTTTTCTTCGTCGACCTCGTGCACGGTGCAAATGTTGGGATGGTTCAACGCCGAGGAGGCACGAGCTTCGCGCTGAAAACGGTCGAGCGCTTGCCGGTCTTTGGCGAGTTCGTCGGGAAGGAATTTAAGAGCGACGAAGCGGCCGAGTTTTAAATCTTCGGCGCGATAAACAACGCCCATGCCGCCCCCGCCCAGTCTCTCAAGAATGCGGTAGTGCGAGATGGTTTGGCCGATCATTATTTGCGGAACGAACTGGGCGACGCGGTGAGGAGGGCCACGCCGTGTGCGCGATCATCTTAGGAGCCAAGAGCGGTGAAGTCAATGAGAGCGGTGCACGAAGAGTTGACCAGTCACAGCCGCCGGGACGGCGGCGCTACGGTCGCAGCGGAGACAGCGGTTCTTGCCTACAGCGGCAGCTCTTCCGGGGAAGGAAAGTGGTGCTGTTCGCGGCCTACTTTGCCATCATATTTTGTCGTCATCTTGAAAAGCTCGAGGCGGCCATCAGAGGCGAGGCCGCGGCATTGGTCGCGCAGAGCTTGCATCGCTGCCGTATCGAGGGGTTGGAAGTTTACGGCGACTTTGAGATTTTGATCGAGCACCTGCATGGTGTCAACGCCGCTGATGGTCACCGCAACAGGAAGGCTCATAGCGTAGCGTAGGCCTTGTTCGGGCGTGACTGCGCCGTGCCGAACGAGTTCTCCACTGCCTCCGAGACTTTTCATTCCCAGGGCGGCGATGCCGCGGCGCGTGGCTTCCGGAAGGACATGAGTTTCGAAACTGCGGAAAGTGGCGTCGCAACAATTCAGTGGCATCTGCACCGTATCGAAAGGAAAATCGTGGGACAACATCTTGAGATGGATATCGGGATCTTTGTGGCCGGTGAATCCCACGAAGCGAACTTTACCTTGCTGCTTGGCGGCTGCGAGGGCTTCAGCAGCGCCGTTTGGGGCGAAGATGAGATCGGGATCGTTGTCGTAAACCACTTCATGAATCTGCCAGAGATCGAGATGATCGGTCTGCAGGCGGCGCAAGGATTCCTCCAACATACGCATGGCAACTTTTTTGTCGCGGCCGTGAGTGCAGACTTTGGTCATGACGAAAGCCTGACCGCGCTTCCCTTTTAGCGCCTTGCCGACGCGCTCTTCGCTGAGGCCATCGTGATACTCCCAGGCGTTGTCGAAGAACGTCACGCCATAATCAAGCGCTTTGGCGACAATTTCCATCGCGGCCTGATCGGTTTCGGCGGAGCCGAGATGGTAGCCGCCGAGTCCCATAGCGGAAACCTGCACGCCGGTGCGGCCGAGAGGTTTTTTCGGGACCTGGCCGGAAGGAATTTGCTGCGATTGATCCTTACCCTGAGTTGGAGCTTGCCCTTGCTGCGCCATGCTTCCTCCCGGCACCAACGGTGTTGCGCCTAAAACGGCTGCACCTTTGATGAAACTTCGACGATTCCATTCCAACTTCGAACTCATCTTCTCTCCTGCCACGCTTGTATAAGAAGTGAAACCTCAGCGGCTGAATCCGACGTTGCAGCACGCCGTCATCGCTAGAGTTGTTTTTCTGGCCAGGGATGACCGGTATTCATTTCGACTCCAAACATGTCTTTGACCTCGGATTGCTGAGTGTCGAGCGGAAAACCGTGGGCGAGGCGGGATTCGGGATTATCGAATTTCAGCGATAACTTGTACAGCTCATAACGGCCGTCGGCGGCATCGGGCTTTACGCGTTCGCGCAGCGAAGTCATTGCCGCTTCGGACATAGGCGTGAAATTCTGGGCAATTTTCAAATTCTGGTGGAGCACATCGAGGCTGTCGATTCCGGTAATCGTGGTGGCGACGGGCAGGCTCATGGCGTAGCGTAAGGCCTCCTCGGCGGTGATGACGCCGTGCTTAATGGCGTCTCCGTGGCCATTGAGGGGCTTCATGCCGAAAGCGGCAATGCCGCGCTTGTTGAGTTCGGGAAGAACCTGCTGCTCGAAGCTGCGAAAATTTGAGTCGAAGGCGTTGAGCGGCATCTGCACCGAGTCGAAGGGAAATCCGGTATTGAGCATGGCGAGATGAACTTTCGGATTCTGGTGCCCAGTGAATCCAACGAAGCGCACCTTGCCATCTTTTTTGGCTTTGGCCAGCGCTTCGGCGGCTCCATTGGGACGGATGAAAAGTTCGGCATCGTTGTCGAAGGCCATGCCGTGACACTGCCAGAGATCGAGATGGTCGGTTTGCAGGCGGCGCAAGGATTCTTCGAGCATCTGGGTGGCGAGGCTGGCGTCGCGGCCGTGGGGACAAGTTTTGGTCATTAAGAAAACCTTGTCGCGGAGTCCTTTGAGGCCTGCACCCATCCAGACTTCGGTTTTACCTCTACGGTATTCCCAACAGTTGTCGAAGAAAGTGATTCCCCCATCGACGGCCTGATGAACGATTTCGACTGCGGTCCTGGCATCGGGAGCTTCGCCGAGATGATGGCCTCCAAAGCCGAGCGCGGAAATCTGCACGTCGTGGCGACCGAACTTTCGCATGGGGATGGATCCGGAAGAAACTTGGGGCATGAACACCTCTGGCGGCGATTATTTCGGAAATAGCTGGACTGCTTTGGATGCAGGGACCAGTGGTCAGGTTGATGAGAAAAAATCAAAGTCAAAAGCAGCGGACAAGAGTGCCCGATCTACACGGGCATGCGATCAGGCAGCGAGGGATTTGGCGGAGACCAGGCTGCGGTAGAGCTCGAGATATTCGTCGATCATGCGTTTGGCGGTGAAACGCTGGCGAGCGCGAGAATAGGCGCGGTCGGCGTAAGCCTGGCGCAAGGGACGGTCAGCCTCGAACTGCCGAAGAATCGTGGACAGACTGAGGGCGTCGTTGGTGCGAAAATACAGTGCGGCGTCCCCCCAGATTTCGCGAAAACTGGAAATATCATTGGCCACGATGGCGCAGCGGGAAAAAGCGGCGTCGAGCGCAGCCATGCCCAGAGGATCGTAGCGGGCGGTGGCAACATAAATTGCGGCGCGGCTGTAAAGAGCCCGGAGTTGTGCCTCAGTTTGCGGACCTCGAATCGCCACGCAACTCTGCTCGGTGGCAACCTTCACATCGGCGCGTATGGGGACCCGAGGCATGGGCACGGTATGGTCCGAACCCACGATGCAGACAGGGAACGGTTGCGCGTATTGCGTGAGCAGCGAGACCTGTTTGCCGGCGTCGTGCAGCCTTCCCACAGAGAGAACGGAATCATCTTTGCTCACATAGGGATTGAAGAAGATGGGATTGCGGCCGGGATAGATGATGGAAGCCCTGCGCGGCCGGCAGTAAGTCGAAATGAGAGTATCGAGCATGCAGGCGGAAGGCGCGACGACGGCATCGGCGGCGGACACGCCCCGGGTAACGGTGTCGCGATACCACTTCAACCAGCGCGTAGGCCGAGGGGCGCAGCCCCGTACGGCCTCGGTCCAACTGATGATGTCTCCATGGGCCATGACGACGCGGGGTACGGCGACAGGAAGGTCGGCGTGGCAGAACTGGTGCAGATGAAGCACGTCAGGACGCCTCTCGCGAATGATGCTGGTGAGAAACTCGGAGGACTCGGGCAGGTCATTCGGGGCTTCATCCATCCATTGCAGGCGGAAGGCGTTGGGCCGATATTCAAGACCGTGGAGAAGATCCATCCACGCAGTTTGATCGGGCAGGGGTATTTCGCCGAAGGTGACCAGGGTTACGCGAACGCCGCGCGTGACGAGGCCAGTGACGAGTTCGCGAGTGTAAATCCAGTCGCCAGAGAGCGTATCGGCCGTGACCAGAACGTGCAGAAAAACCTCCGCGTGTGGCGCGGGATGCGGTTCGCGGAGGCGAACGCAAGCTTCCTTGTGCCGTCGCCTATTCTAGAGCGAATCGGGTGGGCGCGCGTAAGAATTTTCTTTGGAAGGAATCTGCAAAGTCCTGCATACGCATGCTGGGAACCAGCTCTAGGGAGCTAGCTCGCGCCTAACTTGAACCGCATATCGCGAACGAGGTTGTCGATTATGCGAATCTTGTCGGCTGCGGGAGCGGGAACTTCGGGGACAGCCATGGCCAGTTCACAGGAAAGCATCATGGCGGTAAGGGACTCGGTGACTTCGCTGCGAATCTGCTGCTCGACTGAGCGCCGGGCCTGGGTCTCTTCCCGCTTGCGGCGATGCAGCGCTGAGCGGACCTCACGCACCAGGCGCTCCATGCCGCTGACCGCAAAACTCAAGTAAACCGGAAAAGCTGTACCGAGATGCTCCATGACCTGGTCGCTCTCGGTGGGTTCGTTTTCCAGCAGGAATTGATCGAGAACGACAGTGAGGTAGTTTTGTTCACGCAGACGAGACAGCGCCTGCTGTAAATTTTCCGCCCAGTGCGTTTCATGGCCGGTAACGTCTTTCAAAGTGATGGCGCACTCTTGGCCGCGTGCCGAAGGAGTCACGATGAGAATCATGCGGTTTGTATTGCACGCGGCTTACCAGAACCGCTCGCGGTGAAAAGACAGAGGTTAGCGTGCGGCCGCGATTGGCTTGTTCCCCTTGCGGAACAGTTTAAGTTTGAACTTATTTCAAATCGGACTCGCACGCCGACGCTGGGAAATTTAAGGCACGCTTCTTTAACTCTGCGCCGCATAATCTTTCAGCTTGCGGTAGAGAGTGGTCTTGCCAATGCCAAGAAGCCGCGCCGCCTGCAGCTTGTCGCCGTTCAATTCAGCAATGGCGTTGAGAATCGACTGCCGTTCCAGTTCTGCCATGGGCACGATTTTATTCATGCTATGTCCGTTGCCATTCTCCGAAGCAACGATGTGCGCCCCTGCTATGGCAGGAGGCAGATCAGGCACATGGATTAAAGGGCCACTGGTGAAAGCGCAGGTGCGTTCGAGACAGTTTTCGAGCTCTCGCACGTTGCCGGGCCAATCGTAAGCCAACATGGCTTTGATAGCGTCATCGGTGAGGATTTTCTCCTGTCCCGAGGCGCGGGCGCAGCGATCCATGAAATGGGCGATGAGCAAAGGAATATCCTCGCGACGTTCGCGCAAGGCGGGAATCCGCAGGCTGAGAACATTGAGGCGAAAATAAAGATCGCGGCGGAACGTACCTTCGGTGACGGCTTGCTCCAGCATTCGGTTGGTAGCGGCCAGGATGCGGACATTGATGGGAATGCGGCGCGTGCTGCCCACGGGACGGATTTCCTTTTCCTGAATGGCGCGCAGAAGCTTCGCCTGCAAGTCGATGGGAAGTTCGCCAACTTCATCGAGAAATACCGTGCCGCCCTCGGCAATGGCCAGCAATCCGTCTTTGGCCTGGTTGGCTCCGGTAAACGCTCCTTTAACGTAACCGAATAATTCGCTTTCGATCAGGGTCGGGACCAGCGAACCGCAATCGACAGGAATGAAAGGCTTGTCGTGAAACGGGCCAGAATAATGAATCGAGCGGGCGACCATTTCCTTGCCGGTGCCGCTTTCTCCCAGGATAAGAACGGGGTGAGAGCTGTTGGCGGCTTTGGCGATGATCCGGTAGAGCTTCTCCATTTCGGGAGCGCGGCCAATGATGCCGCCATAACCTTGCTTGGATTTCAATTTTTCGCGCAACATGCGGTTTTCGGTTTTGAGCTTCAGGTGGTTCGAGACGCGCTCGAGCAGAAGCTTGAGCTCATCGACGCTGAAGGGTTTGGTGACGTATTCATAGGCGCCATGCTTCATGGCTTGAACGGCCGACTGTACGGTTCCGCATCCGGTGACCACAATCACCAGAGCTTCGGGACGCTGGCTTTTGATGTGGCGAAGCGCCTCGAGACCGCTGGCTCCAGGCAGGCGCAGATCCAGCAGGACGGCGTCGACGCTGTGGGTTTGCAGCAAGCGATAGGCATGTTCAGCAGAGTCGGCAACGTGGGCGATGAAGCCCAGCGAAATCGCAACTTCGCGGCACGCATCGCGTATAGAACGCTCGTCGTCAACAATGAGCAGGTTCAAAAAATTGGCGGCCATGATTTGAGGAGGGACAAGAGATGGAGAGAGGGCGGCAGTGGTCATAGAAGTGATTCCTTTGTAGTTTCCTGAAATTTCGAGGGTTGATTGGGTTGCGGCTCGGGAGTCGCGGAGTCCAGAAAATTAGGATTGAGAATTTTTTCACTGGCAGCTTCTGCGGCGCGCGGCAGCACGATCATCACGCGGGTGCCGCGGCCGGATTCGCTATCAAAGTGGATAAGGCCGCCATGGGTCACGACAATGCTGCGAACTGTAGTCAAGCCCAAGCCGGTGCCCTGGCCTGAGTTTTTGGTTGTAAAGAATGGCTCGAATAGCCGTTGCTGGGTTTCGACCGTCATGCCCTCCCCGTTATCTCCAACGACCAGCAACACGCAAGGAAAGGGAGGAACAGAATTTTGCAGAACCAGGCCCGCCACTGGTTGGAAGCGGCAATTGCTGGTTTCGATCGTAATTTTTCCGCCCTGAGGTAAAGCATCGCGAGCATTCAAAACGAGATTGAGCAATATCTGCTGCGCCTGCGCCTGCTCGATTTTGACCTCTCCGAGTTCGGGATCGAGATGCAACTCAAGCGAGATGTTTTCGCCCAGCAAGCGAGCCAGCAGGTTTTGCATGGATTCGATAATTTCGTTGAATGAAAAAAATGGCGCGGCCATAGCTGGCTGCGGCCGGGCAAAGACGAGCAACTGCCGCACCAGCACAGCCGCCTGCACAATGGCGGAGCGAATCTCTTCGGCATAGCGCCTCCGCCGATCGAGGGAATCCAGTCCCGCAAGCAGCAGGTCGCAATAGAGCATCACTCCGGTGAGAAGGTTGTTGAAGTCGTGCACCACTCCGCCGGTAAGCCGGCCAATGGCCTCCCATCGGCGCGTTTGAATCTGAGATTCGTAAGCTCGAGTTTGGTCTTCTTTTTGATTGTCTACCGGGGACGGCTTGAGTTGCTGCGACATAAGCAATGCGCCATCCGCCGCTCCCGCGCGACCAATCTGGCGCCATGCAATCCATTTCATAACAGGCTGCGCTGGAATTGCGGTTTCAAATTCGACCCAGGTGTTCTCCGTGGCAGCACTGAAAAGATCGCGCAAGAAAGCTTCAGTCCTCTCGCGGTCTTCGGGACGAACCAAGTCTGTAATGCGAAGTGAATCCCGGCTTGATGAGCTATGGTTGAGGGCTTGTTCGAATGCGGGATTCATCTCGACCAGAAAACCCTGTCCGTCGAAGCGCGCGACAGCGAGGGGAGAGTCCTCGAAAATCGCGCGAAACGGCGTCCAGTTCTTTTCTGCGAAAAGTTCCGTTCGTGGAAATGGAGTCGCGGCGCTCATAGCTTCTACTTTGCGCGGGACAATTCCCGGAAGAAACTCCCGAATCGCTATCTGATACTTCGGTGTTCCCAAAATAGGATCAACGATTCATTAGGCGAATTTCATCCGTCGATTGTTGCTGCCCGCGTGCGACCCCAATATAGGAGAGCCAATCTTGCACTGCGAAGGACATCCGTCACGTCAAAACAGGAAAAGCCTGTGGAAAACTCGGGAAGATTAGCCGATGGGTTGGATTGAGGACGAAATCGAGCAAAAAACACGGAAGAACGCAAAGCATCAGCAGAATCTCTTCTACTTTGACCTTATGTATTTGCGCGACTTTATCGCTATTCCGAATCCGGAGCGGCATCGGAAAGACGATCGGCTGCGGCATCGCCGTCGCCAAGAAAAGCCGGGGCAGTAAGGCGAAAGGTCAACCGCCGTCCTTTTCGCATTCTGGGTGCGGAGGCCGAAGCGCTCAAACGCGGAACATTTCCACGAACAAAAAGGCTGGAAGTACGCAGCTCGACCTGCCTGCCATCGAGTGTCATTCCTACGAGACTTAAGCGCAAGTATCCCGGATTGGGCACCCCATCGGGGTTTGGTTCGCCGGACTGCGCCGATTCCACGCGCCCCGTGACCAATGCGCCTCGATCCACCAAAATGTGGCCAGCAATAACAAATGGGGCTGCCACAGAAGCGGAAAAAGTATCGCCGGAGTGAACCAATGCAAAGGAAAGCGACCGCTGCAACTGTACTGTTAGGAGCGTTCCCGAGGGCAGAACTCTGGCATACGGGGTAGAACGAAATGGGATCGCGCTGGTCGCTCTCCCCTCGCTGGGGACGGCCGGGGGCGAGCTGTCGTCGGAGACTGCGCGGTCCTGATGAAAAGGAAGATTTTCCTGGGCGCTGCCCAGCGCACCGCCGGAATGCAGCGGTTCCTGACGCGCACAACCTGTAGCGAGACTAAGAGCCAGGCAGAAGCCGCCAAGGATCAGCAGATTCGTACCGCTGTTTCGATGATGTGCCACTGGGAGCATGGTTGCGCGGATTTCCGCTCGGCAGTAAGTGGCAAGTGAAGTTCCAGACGGACTAACAGCCAAATCAACGGGTTAGCGGCGCGTCGAGGGACGGGCAATGTAGAACTTGCCTGGGAAGAGCGCTAATTCGGCAGGAAAGGGCGGGCAAGGCCGACTTTTGTCGTACTGTTCCAAAAGCGAATCGGGGATAGCGGATCGCGCTCTCCCCGACTCAGGATCAAGATCAGTTCGAGCCCGCGTTGGCGCTTTGCGCTTCATCTTCAGGTTGCGCGATCACACCGTCAAAGGGAGTAGCCGCCACGTAGCGTCCGTGCACCAGGGCGATGCGACGTAACGGGTAGCCGGAATCCGGCCCACGTTGCCAAGTGCTTCCCTGGTTTGTGCTCTCAAACACGACGCCGGTTTGCCCGCTCGTGGCGATAAGGCGTCTACGGCCTGCATCGTATTCAACAGAGGTGATGTCCTTATCGGGTAAGCCGGAAGCGATGCGATTCCAGTTTTTGCCGGAGTCGGCGCTATGGAAGGCACCTTCGCGTGTCGCAATAAAGATTTGGCCGTCGGGAGTAAGCGTCACCCCACGAACGCTGAGCGGATAAGAGGCTGGCACAGCCAGATGCCATGCCGCTCCGTCATCCTGGGAAATCAAAACGCTGGAACGGGTGGCGGCAACCAACAAGCCCTCCTGCGATTGCACCGAGATCACATCCTGCTGGCCGGCAACCGGACCGCCCATCCAGATTTTGCCTTCGTCTTTGCTTGTGAACAATCCGGCTGAGGTCGCGGCATACCAGCGGTCGCGGCCAAGTTCGGTATCGTTGACGCGGCCTTCCAACACGGAATGAGTTTTGGTGGTAGAAGCCACGGTCTTCGTTTTGCCGCTCTTCAGCCTCACCGTACGGAGGACTGTTTTTTCGATTACGACATGATTAATGGGCCGCCAGATCGTCTCACCCTTGGTGAGTTCGAAGACGCCGCGATTGGTTCCCGCGACAAGGGTCCCGTCCGCAGCCTGCTTCAGCGTGAATACGTCGCGACCATCTAAACCGGAGCTTTTCTGCTGCCAGGTTTGACCGTTGTCATGCGTCAGGAAAACGCCACCAAACTCACGGTCATTCACGACACCGATGTAAAGACTGTTCGCGTCCCTGTTGTCGGCCAGAATTGCGCTGACATAGCGGTGGGTGTATCCGTGATTGGAGGATGTGAATGTCGCAGCCGAATCGTCGCTGGCCAGCACGCCGCTGCGGTCGGTCGCTAATAGAACGCGTTGCGAGTTGCGCGGATCGATTAATACATCATTGACCACAACTTCTGGATTGCCCACATGCTTCCAGGTCTTGCCTTCGTCCACGCTTTTCCAGAGACCCTCGGTGGTTCCGGCGTAGACAATGGCGGGATTGCTGGGATCCTGTTTCAGCACTCGCGTGCGCCGCGCTGTAAAAGGAATGCCTTGAATCTTTTGAAATTGGTCGCCGCCGCTCGTGCTCTTATAGATTCCGGAGCAGGCGCTGGCAAAGACCTCGGAAGGATTAGCGGAGCTGACGATGATCGAAAAAACATCGGAATCGTCGATCATGCCCTTGTTGATATGTTCCCAGTTGGCGCCACCATCGCTGGTCTTCCAGGCGAGATGCCAGGTTCCGGCATAGACGACGTTCGGATCCTTGGGATCGACGGCAATCGATTCAATATTTTTCACGATGCCGTCATTCGGAGAAATTTTTTGCCAACGATTGCCGCCATCGGAACTTCTATAAACGCCATCCAACGCCCCCGCGACAACGACTTTTGGATCGGAAGCGGCCAGAGCCATGGCCCGCACAGACTTGCCATGCATCTCAGGCAACGTCTCCCAATCTTTACCGGCGTTGCGAGTGCGGAAAATGTCGCCCGCGTTTTGATCCTGCACACTCCAGGTGGAAACGAAAATGGTTTTGGAATTCTGCGGATCGACGGCGATATGGTCGATCACATAATCGTCACCGATGCCCAGCTTGGCGAATCGCGACCAGTTATGGCCGCCATCTTCCGAGACGAAAATCACGCCGGTGCTGGTGCCGAGGAAAATCCGCTCCGGATTCTGCGGATCATAGGTAAGACTGCGAACATCTCCGCCATCCGGCCCCAGAAGCGACCATGCCCGATTGCGGGCCTGCGCGACCCCAACTGCAACAATCATCAAAAGCAACAGCAGTTTAAGCCGTAGAGATTTCATAGCCGTCCCCTAAGCCGATAGTTGGATTGTTCAACCCCTAGCCTGACAGGCTGAAGAAGTGCGCGGCAAGTTACTGAAGGACACGGAAAACATAGGAGGCCGGCCAGACCTGGCAGGCCGGCCTCCGTCTGTGCAAATTACTGCGCTTTCTTTGCAGCCCGTTTGTGAGCCGCTGGTTTGGGATGATCTGGAACCGCGGGCACTTTGGACTCATCCACTGGTTCGGTACCGGTCGAGTCGAAGGTCGCACCCGAAGGCACAATCCAGTACTCGGCGGTCTTGCTGCCGGCGCTTCCGGTTCGGACCTCGATGCGGCTGGCATCGATTCCCTGCTTGGCTTCGCCGCCTACGAGGTAAGCTTTGGAATTCACGGCACGTTCCGCCGCGAGATTCTTGCGCTTCTCCGTGGGTTCGGCATTGCCGACGATTACCAGCTTGTTGTCGGGATTCTGCTGCAAGTTCTTGGCGACGTCATCAAGAATGGCCTTGCAGGTGTTGTCGACGCGCCAGGGCTTCTTCTCGTTGGGGAAGTCGCATTGGCTCAGTTTCGAAGCCTTCGGTGGCGGCGGTGGCGGATTCTCAATTGTCACCTGTGCCGAACCCTGGGCATTCAATCCGCGCGAGTCGGTACACGTCGCACCCACACTGATCGTGCCCGGTGAAGCTCCGGTGGTATTCAGCGTCGCCGAATTGCCGCTGCCCGAGACCGTTCCGCTGCTTGCAGTCCATGTGCCGACTGTGACCGGAACATTGTCAGGACTGGTGCAGTTGGCGGACAAGTTTACGGTTCCACCCGCCTGCAAACTGGATGGCTCTGCCGTAATCGATACGCTTGGAGGATTTTTCGGAGGCAGCGGCTTCACGGTAAAGTTTGCCGAGCAGCTCGCCTCGTTATTCTTCTTCTCTTTCGCATCCGTTACGTGCACGGTGACGGTGTAGCTGCCGGGAGCCGCGTTCGTGGTTTCAATTTGCGCGGTTGTATCCTTGCCGGTCACCTGGCCGCCATTCGAACTCCAGGCGTAACTAACGGTGTGCTTAGGATTGAAGTTGCTTGCATTCACGGTGGCGGTGATAGGCTCACCTACCATCACTTCCGTGGGCTGCACCGAGCACGTAGCAGCCGGCGTCAGAGCCGGCGTGCCACCCCAGCTATAAACAATACCTGTGCGCAAACGAACTCCTTCAAACCCCACCCGGCGCAAATCAGGAAATTGCGAAGCGGCATAGTCGGCATAGTTATGATGGCCCCAAACGTAGTCGGCCTCAAAAAGGCGCCAAGCCCAGTGCTTGTTGATGGGAAGATCCATGCCTCCGCCGAGGATTGCGCCAATTCCGTTGCTCGGGTTAAGCCCACTTACATCGACGCGATTTAAACTGACCAGCCCATGAATAAAGAAGTTCGTGTAATCGGTGCGCCACATAAACCGGGGACCGACCGACACAGTCGTTTCATAGTTATCGTTTCCCCAGTTATGGCCAAAGTCAATTTCACCTCCGAAGTGAGGATCGAAATTGTAGGTTAAGGCGCTTCCGAATCCTTTTGCCATATCGGGCACCTGGTAGGGAGTGGGATTGTTGGGATCACCGAAAGGCGTGGGCACTGTGCCACCTGGGTGCAGCCATTGATAACCGGCGAACACGTCCCATTTAGGATTGGAATCGCTTTGCGCAAACGCGGGAGTTGAAACCAAAGAAGCAACAAAAATGAGCAACAAGCCAATGAGGGATTGACCTTTGCTTGGACTAAAACATGCTGACATTCGATCCTCCACTTGATTTGGCGGCCATCATAATTTTTGCGATCACCGGTGCTGAAGAAGAACCCGGAATCGATGAGTTAGTAATCGTGGCCTGGGAAGCTGCCATTCTAACCTACGCCCATCGCAATCGCGCAATACTTTTGCTGTTGGTACGTCTTCTATAACTAGACGCCAAAGAGATTTTTATCTCAAACTGATACGGTGAACCGAGTGGTATCGTCGCCTACCTGCTCCACTCGTTATCCAGATCCCTCGATCTTGCTCCGCGCCAAGCTGCCGCGTATGGTTGTATTCGGAACTGAATCGGGTACGAGGCGACAACGGCACAACAACGGGCCAGAACGAACGGATGAATCACGAAAAAGTATTGATCGTCGAAGACGAAGAGAACGAACGCACTGGCTTGGCGGAGCTGGTCTGTTCTTGGGGATATCGCGCGGAAACCGCCCGTGACGGGCTGGAAGGCATTGAGAAGGCGGCGCAGTGGGCACCCTCCATTGTGGTCACCGATCTCAAGATGCCTCGCATGGGCGGGCTGGAACTGCTGGAACGTCTGGCGGAACAATCCCAGACCATGGCCGTCATAATGGTGACTGCGCAGGGAACGATTGAAAGCGCCGTTCAGGCCATGCGGCTGGGTGCCTATGACTACATCACCAAACCTATCGACACCAACCGGCTGCGCACCATGCTGCAAAATGCATCGACCCTGGTGGGAAGCCGCGGAGAGCTTGAGAGCACTCGGCGCAAGATGCGGGAATCCGGTTCGCTGGGCGAACTTCGGGGCGCATCACGCAAGATGCAGGAGATTTTTCGTCTGATCGAACTGGTCGCCCCCAGCACAGCCTCCGTGTTGATCACTGGCGCCAGCGGGACCGGTAAGGAACTGGTCGCTCGTACGATCCACCAACTAAGTCCCCGTCGCGAGCGGCCATTTGTTGCCATCAACTGCGCCGCAATTCCTGAAACACTGATCGAAAGCGAAATCTTCGGTCATGAAAAGGGCGCATTCACCGGAGCTCTGGAACGGCGCACCGGCTGTTTCGAACTGGCCGAGGGCGGCACGATTCTGCTCGACGAGATCGGGGAAATGCCGGTCGCCACGCAGGCCAAATTGTTGCGTGTGCTTGAAGATCACAAACTGCGCCGCCTGGGTAGCAAAGTGGAGACAGCGGTGGATGTGCGGGTTCTGGCGGCAACGAATAAAATTCCCGACGAAGCGGTTGCCAGCGGCGAGTTGCGCAGCGACCTTTATTACCGGCTCAACGTCTTCAACGTGCATATGCCCCCGTTGCGGGAGCACAAGGAAGATATTCCCGACCTGGTGCAGTTGCTTGTTTCCGAAATGAGCGCCAAGCACTCCCGCAAAGTGAGCGCGGTGAGTGAGGCTGTGCTCAATCAGTTCACAAGCTATTCCTGGCCGGGGAATGTCCGCGAACTGCGCAATACGATTGAACGCGCCGTGATTGTCTGCGACAGCGGAATGATCGAGACCAAGCATCTGCCTCCTGGTTTCGGCCACGCCCCGCTGCGCACCGCCGCCAACGACCCGGATGCCGTGCGCCTGGGAGTGGGAACAACCGTGGGAGAAGCGGAAAAGATGCTGATTCTCAAGACCCTGGAATCGACCAGCAACAATAAGACCCGAGCTGCGGAAATTCTGGGAATTAGCTTAAAAACTCTGCATAATAAGCTGAAGGAATACGGCAGCAACACCCCCGACACTGCCCCGGAATGAGTGCAGCCGCAATACACGGTTGCCGTTAAAACCCTGAACCGGCAAGTGAATTGACGTACTCAGTACGGCGTACTGGCAACCGGGCATCGCTTTATGAGACGCAAAGCCATTATCGTTCTCGGTATCACCCTAATGGTCGCGGTGATGGTAGCCGCTTTTTCTTATCTGTATATATCCCAGATTCTTCGACAGCGAATTACAGGAGCTTACGAAAGCGCCAGCCGCCTTACGCAGCAACTCGCATACTTCGCCGGCAACGACCTTCCCGATCTAAGCAGCACGCGCATCGACACCAACGATCCGGCGGCGGTGCGGCGTGCCCTGGCCGAATACCTGCCAATGGATACCAATATTCTGAATAATTTGGAATCCGAAGTAGCTTTGTGGCCGTTCATCTATGACGCCTCCATCGTCGATTCAAATGGCAAAGCGCTTCTGCATACCAATCGTGAACTGGTCGGCAAGGCCATAACACAACGTCCGGATTTTCATTCCGTGATGGCGGCTCACTTTTGGGATCAGCTTCGCCTGGTGTATCGTCCCGCGGCGATCTACGACGTCAGCTTTCCGCTGCAACTCAATGGCTCGCCCTTCGGCACGATCCACATCGGCGTCTCCACGATTTTTCTGAGAAGCGAAATCACGCCGAAGCTGATGCACGCAGTGTATTTTTCGATCGCTTCCATTTTTATTTCCTTAATACTCTCAGCCGGAGTTTCCAATCTCGCGCTGGGGCCGCTCAAGACCATCAGCCGCAACCTGGATAGCGTGAGCCTGGGGACCACCGACGAAATCTCAAGCGATGAATCGGAGCACGACGAATTCGGATTGGTCACGCTCAAGATTGCCAACCTGGGCCGTCAGATGCGCGATAGCCGCGAGATTTTTTCCGCCTTAAAAGACAATGTCGACCAGCTCATGTCGAAGTTGCAGGACGGCCTGATGCTATTCACCCGCGATTTGCGCGTGGTGCTGGTGAGCGCGCCGGTCGAGCGATTCATGGGGCGGCCTCGCGGCGAGTTGCTGGGAAAGAACATTCACGAGATTTTCAGTCGTGATTCACATCTGGGCGCGATGGTGCTCGACGCCTTCGAACGCAGGCGTCCTCTGATGCAGCGTGAATTTGTTGCCGCCGCGGGCAGGCGGGTCCAGGTTTCTCTGGATTTCGTGCAGGAGAAGAGCACCCAAATTGGCGCCCTTTTGATCATGCGTGACGCCGAGTCGGTGCAGCGTATCGGCGATGAAATTGAAATGTCCCGCCGGCTCTCCGCCAGCGGCCGCGTCACTGGCGGCGTAGCCCACGAGGTGAAAAATCCCATCAACGCGATCGTACTTCACTTGCAACTTTTGCAAAACAAGTTGAGCCAGTTAGACCCCGATACTCGCCGCCATATGGATATCATCGGCAGCGAAATTCATCGCCTCGACCGCGTCGTGCAAACGCTGGTCGACTTTATGCGCGCCCGCGAATTGCATCTTCTCGAAATCGATTTTCGCCGCATGCTCGAAGACGTGGCTTTATTGGCTTCCCCGGACGCGGAGCAACATGGCGTAATCATTGAACGCGACCTGCCCAGGGAATCGCTGCCGGTAAAAGCGGATTTTGATTTAATGAAGCAAGCCCTGCTGAATGTGGTGCTGAACGGAATCCAGGCCATGCCTGACGGTGGGCAGCTCACCATCTCGGCGCGGCGGGATGAAAATGCCGTAGTCGCGGAAGTTTCTGACCGCGGAATGGGGATCCCGCGAGAGGTACAGGACAAGATTTTTGAGCTTTATTTCACCACCAAGAAAGAAGGCAACGGCATCGGTCTGGCACAGACCTATCAGATCCTGCAATGGCACTACGGGTCGGTGGAGTTTGAATCGGCGGAGGGTGAGGGCACAACATTTCGCTTCCGTCTGCCTTTAGCCGCATCCGGTTTGGATTCCGAGCAGGAAGCTGCCGTGCCTCCGGTTCAGTCTCCAGTTTCTTAGTCTGCGGATTTTGCCAACAATTCCTTCAGCCTGGGATAAGGTTTGGCCCGAAAGTAAGATGCTATGAATCTGGTCTTGATCCTCGCAGCTTCCCTTCTGAGTTTCGGCAGCTGTTTCGGCGCCTCCGAAATAATTTCTGCCCTTTCAAGCACTCGAGCTTTGCCATACGAAGTACTATATCCGCGAGATCAGTCCGCTTCTTCGAACGCGCAAACTCCAGCGCTATCGCAAACCTCGTCCCAGACGCAGGCGTCTCCGGCTCATCAGACGCCATCTACTGTTCCGCACCACACAACGGCGAAGCATAAACATCACGCGAGGAAAAGCAACGCTGCTCCGTGCTCAGATTCTGCTGCCCCTTCAAGTCCGCCCGCTGGTAAGCCTCCATCCTCGACGCCTGCCGCTTCGAACTCGCCTTGTCCCCCAGCAAAGAAGATTATTCGCAACGGAGGGGCGGCTGAGCCCGCCGTTCAACTTGTCGGTGGAACCAGCGGCGAGCAGGCGTCGAGCCAGCGCTCCACCGAAGAATTGTCGACGGCAACTCAGGAAAATCTTAAGAAAATCGAAGGACTGCCACTCAACCCCAACCAGCAGGATATGGTCACGCAAATCAAAGAGTTTATGGAGCAGTCGAAGGCCGCGGCGGCGGCTGGTGATGAGGATCGCGCCCACGATTTCGCGCTCAAAGCCCATCTACTTTCTGAAGAATTGATTAAACCATAAGAGAATTTGCGTTCTGATCGGTTGCTTTGAGCGTGCTTCCTCGCGCCTGCCTATGTCTTCTGACTTTCCTTCCTACCTGATATCCTTTCCCATTCCAAGGAGCCCTCATGTCTTCCGATCTGCAAGGCCGCAACGCTGTTGTGTTCGGAGTTGCCAACAAACGTTCCATCGCGTGGTCGATCGCGCAGGGATTGCACGCCGCGGGCATGAAGCTCGCCATTACGTATCAGAATGAGCGCCTGGAGCAGGAGGCGAAAGACCTCATTCTGTCGTTGCCCGGCGCCGAAGGCTACATGTGCGACGTCAGCAAAGATGAAGAGATCGAGCGCCTCTTCACCACATTGAAAGATCGCCATGGAAAGCTGCACACGCTGGTGCACTCGGTCGCCTTCGCCCCGGCAGATGAACTCAAAGGAGACTTCGTCAATACCACGCGGGAAGGCTTCCGCATTGCGCTGGATGTGAGCGTCTATTCCCTGATCGCGGTTGCCCGCGCCGCCGCGCCTCTGATGGAAGATGGCGGTTCGATCATTACCATGACCTACTATGCTTCCGAGAAAGTTGTTCCTCGCTACAACGTGATGGCGGTCGCCAAGGCCGGCTTGGAATGTTCCGTGCGCTATCTCGCCTACGAATTAGGCAAGAAGAAAATTCGCGTAAATGCCATCTCCGCCGGACCGGTCAAGACCCTTGCTGCGCGAGGCATCTCGGGCTTTGGGGATATGCTGAAAGCTCACGCCGAGCACGCCCCGCTGGGCCGCAATGTCGAAATAACTGAGGTCGGCTCGACCGGAGTATTCCTCGCCTCCGACGCCAGCAGCGGCATCACCGGCGAAATCATTTTCGTGGATTGCGGATATAACATTATGGGATTTTAGCTTCAACTCTCGGACTTCAACACGTCTTCCAACACGTCTTCCACCTTACCGA
>Ga0335075_10005201_pt1 | contig 20261 bp, 21 predicted proteins | sample Lox_Sample_24_FD_206723 | JGI IMG/M metagenome (GOLD analysis project Ga0335075, IMG submission 206723) | Soil microbial communities from Loxahatchee National Wildlife Refuge, Florida, United States - Lox_Sample_2.4 | ecosystem: Environmental > Terrestrial > Soil > Wetlands | place: USA...
CCGGTGACGTCTCCACCGGTCAGATCCTCCTTCGGGAACCCGAGGTCGCCCTGGCGTACACAGGGTGCCCTCACGTCTTCGTCACGGATAAAAGGTGCGCGCCTTCGTGCCGAAGGCGCGCCCGGGCGCCCCGCGTCCCACGGGGCGCCCCTCGTAACTCCGCCACCACCCACGGGCGCCCCCTCGAGAGTCCGCCTCTCCCCCCCGGCACCCCTCGAGGGTCCACCCCCCCCACGGTCCGACCCGGCTGTACCGGCAAGGGTCCGGGCGCGCGGCGAGCGTGGGCGGCGTGGATCGTGACGGAGGCACCCGGGGACGAGGTGGTCACCGGATCCCGGAGACGGATCGATCAGCAACCTCTGTGGAACATTTCGGTTGCCAGGCACCCGGAATGTTCCACAGAGGTTCCTGAGCATGCGGGACCGGGGCATCTTCGTCACGGACGCCCGTCCCGTGACGGTTCCTACCCGAAGGCTCCACGTCCCGGGCGTCCCGGCGACGGCCCTCACGTCCCGGCCCTCCCGGTGGCGGCCTCAGCCTGCCCGGGTCGCCTCCGGGAGGGCCGGGACCCTCGCCGCTCCCGCCACCCTCGGCCGCGTCCCTCGCCGTCCCGTCCCCAGCCCCCCGTGCGTTCGCACTTATGGCCGCTATGCGGTCATAAGTGCGAACGCCCGGGCCGGGCGCACGGCCGGGCGCGCGGGGTGGGCGCATGGGACGTGTCCACGCGCGCGTACTCCGGCGGGTCGGGTTCCTCCCCGGATCGGGCCGAGGGGGCCCGTCCCTTTCGTCGGTTGCGTCCGCTCCCAAGGGGTACCCCTGCGGGACCCGCGACCGAGAGGAGCGACGATGAGCGAGACCGTCGGCGACCAACTGCTCGCCAGGCTGGCCGATGACTGGGGGGTCAAACGGATCTATGGCTATCCCGGCGACGGCATCAACGGGGTGATGGGCGCCTTCGAGGCAGAGGGGCCGCGCCCCGAGTTCGTCCAGGTCCGCCACGAGGAGATGGCCGCCTTCATGGCCTGCGCCCACGCCAAGTTCACCGGCGAGGTCGGGGTCTGCATGGCGACCTCGGGTCCCGGCGCGATCCACCTGCTGAACGGCCTCTACGACGCCAAGCTGGACCACCAGCCGGTGGTCGCGATCGTCGGCCAGCAGGCGCGCGCCTCGCTCGGCGGCAACTACCAGCAGGAGGTCGACCTGGTCACCCTGTTCAAGGACGTCGCCCACGAGTACGTCGAGATGGCCACCGAGCCCGAGCAGGTCCGCCACCTGATCGACCGCGCGATGCGGATCGCCCAGTCGACCAGCAGCCCCACCTGCGTGATCCTGCCCAACGACCTGCAGGAGGAAGACGCGGTCGAGGTCCCGCCCCACAAGCACGGCACGGTCCACTCCGGAGCGGGCTGGGAGCGGGCCGAAATCTCGCCGACCCACGAGCAGCTCGCCCGCGCCGCCGAGATCCTCAACGCCGGCGAGAAGGTGGCGATGCTGATCGGCGCCGGGACGCTGGGCGCCGAAGAGGAGGTGACCCGGGTCGCCGACGCGCTCGGCGCCGGGGTGGCGAAGGCGCTGCTCGGCAAGGCGGCGCTGGCCGACGACCTGCCCTGGGTTACCGGCTCGATCGGCCTCCTGGGGACGAAGCCGAGCTGGGACCTGATACAGGAATGCGACACCCTGCTGATGGTCGGCTCGAGCTTCCCCTACGCGGAGTTCCTGCCCGAGGAGGGAGCGGCGCGCGGCGTGCAGATCGACATCGACGGCCGCGTGCTCGGCATCCGCTACCCGATGGAGCTGAACCTGGTCGGCGACGCGCGGACGACGCTGCGCGAGCTGGCGCCGCTGCTCGAGCACAAGGCCGATCGCTCCTGGCGCGAGAAGGTCGAAGGCAACGTCGCCGACTGGTGGAAGACGATCGACGCCCGCGCCAAGGAGCCCGCCGAGCCGATCAACCCGCAGCTGGTCTTCAGCGAGCTCTCGACCCGCCTTCCCGACGGCGCGATCGTCACCGCCGACTCCGGCTCCGCCGCCAACTGGTACGCCCGCGACGTCAAGCTGCGGCCCGGGATGCGCGCCTCGCTCTCCGGCACGCTGGCGACGATGGGCTGCGGCGTCCCCTACGCGATCGCCGCCAAGTTCGCCCACCCGCACGCGCCGGTGATCGCCCTGGTCGGCGACGGGGCGATGCAGATGAACGGGCTGGCGGAGCTGATCACGATCGCCAAATACCGCCACCGCTGGCCCGACCAGCGGCTGGTCGTGATGGTGCTGAACAACCGCGACCTGAACCAGGTGACCTGGGAGCAGCGGGCGATGAACGGCGACCCCAAATTCGAGGGCTCGCAGTCGCTCCCCGACGTCAACTACGCGCGCTGGGCGGAGCTGATCGGGCTGCAGGGGATCCGGGTCGAGTACCCGGTCGACGTCGCCCTCGCCTGGGAGCAGGCGCTGAGCGCCGACCGGCCCACCGTGCTCGACGTCCTCACCGACCCCGAGGTGCCGCCGCTGCCCCCGCACATCAGCCTCGAACAGGCGCGGGCGTTCACCTCGGCGGTGCTCGGCGGCGACCCCTCCGCCGGGCGCCCGATCGCCCAGTCGCTGCGCCAGAAAGTCGCCGAGGCGCTGCCCGGCAAATGAGGGCGCCGGCACGCGCGCGCAAGGCGCTGCGCAACCTGCGCCGCGGGCGCGTGCAGCGCAGCCTCGCGGCGGCGACCGCGGCCAGCGCCCTGCCGCTCGGGCTGGAGATCTGGTTCGAGCACTTCCGCGGCTCCTTCGGCGACAAGTGGATGTGGACGCCGGTGGTGCTCTCGCCGGCGCTGGCGGGCGCCGGGATCGCCGCCGTGCGCTCCGAGCGGGCGGCGACGACGGTGCTGCCCGCGGTCTCGGCGCTCTACTGCCTCGACGGGGCGATCGGCGTCTGGACCCACGTGCAGGGGGTGCGCAAGCGGCCGGGCGGGTTCTCCGAGCCGCTCTACAACATCGTCATGGGACCGCCGCTGCTGGCGCCGGGCTCGCTGGCGCTGGTCGGCGGCATGGGCCTGGTCGCCGCGGCGGCGCGGCGCGAGCGCTGATGTCGCGCTCGGTCGAGCACCTCCCCCACCACGGTGGGCCCGCGCCGCACGAGGGGCCGCCGGCCGGCCTGCCGCGCCAGCGGCGCGGGACCACCCCCCAGGGGCGCGGCCGCTATCCGGATTTCGACGTGCTCGAGCAGGCCGGCCACTGGGACGCGGCGACCCGGCGGGTGGTGCTCGCCCGGGTCGAGGAGGTGCCGCCGATCCGGTTCTTCGACGAAGCCGAGGCGGCGACCCTCGGGGCCTTCTGCGATGCCGTGCTCGCCCAGGACCGCGAGCCGCGGATCCCCGTGCTGGCGATGGTCGACGCGAAGCTCCACGCCCACCGGCTGGACGGCTACCGCCACGCCGACATGCCGGAGGACGGCCAGGTCTGGCGCCGGGTGGCGCGGCTCCTCGACCGCGAGGCGGACGGCGACTTCGCCGCCCTCGAGTGGGAGCGACGCACGCGGATCGTCGCCCGCTTCGCCGCCGGGGAGCTCGAGTGGCCTGAGCTGCCGGTGGCCAAGGCCTGGTCGGTGGTGACGCGGATGGCGCTCGCCGCCTTCTACTCCCACCCCTGGGCCTGGAACGAGATCGGCTTCGGCGGCCCCGCCTACCCGCGCGGCTTCGCCCGCCTCGGCGCCGGCGAACGGGAGCACTGGGAGCGGCCGCCGGAGTTCGAGGTCGACCCGGTGGAGGACGTCGCCGAGCGCCGCGTGGAGGGGGCGTGACGGCCGGCCCGCGGGCGGGCGGGGCGCCGTGAGCACCCGGCTCGCCACCGCGCTGCGCGGGTCCCGCCGCCCCGCCGACAACGACTCCGCCTGGCTGCTCGATCGCCACCGGCGCGCCGTGCCCGGCCGCGCGACGATGGCCCGCTTCGCGCCCGGCGAGGAGGTCGACATGGTGATCGTCGGCTGCGGCGCCGGCGGCGCCACGCTGGCCCAGCGGCTGGCGCGGCGGGGCTGGCGGATCGTGGTGCTCGAGGCGGGCCCGTTCTGGGACCCCGACGAGGACTGGGTCTCCGACGAGGCCGGGTCCCACGACCTCTACTGGAACCAGCCGCGGGTGATCGGCGGCAGCGATCCGGTCGAGCTCGGCAAGAACAACAGCGGCCGCGGGGTGGGCGGCTCGATGGTCCACTTCGCGGGCTTCGTGCCGCGCTTCCATCCGACCGACTTCGAGGTGCGCACCCGCGACGGCGTCGCCGCCGACTGGCCGCTCTCCTACGCCGAGCTGAGGCCCCACTACGAGCGGGTCGAGCGCGAGCTCCCGGCGGCGGGCGAGCACTGGCCCTGGGGCGATCCGCACGGCTACCCGCACGCCCCGCACCCGGTCGCGGGAGGAGCCCTGCGGGCGATCGCCGGCGCCCGCCGGGTGGGCATCGAGTTCAAGGTCGGCCCGGTGGCGATCGCCGACGGCTCCTTCGGCAACCGGCCGCACTGCATCTACCGTGGGCTCTGCCTGCAGGGCTGCAAGGTGAACGCGAAGGGATCGCCGCTGGTCACCCACGTGCCCGACGCGCTCGCCCACGGGGTCGAGATCCGCGACGGCGCGACCGCGACCCGGATCGAGGTCGACGAGGCGGGCCGCGCCGTCGGCGTCACCTACGTCCAGGCCGGGGTCGAGCACCACCAGCGCGCCGCCACCGTCGCCGTCGCCGGCTACTCGATCGAGACGCCGCGCCTGCTCCTGCACTCGACCAGCCCCCGCTTCCCGCGCGGGCTCGCCAACGGCAACGACCTGGTCGGCCGCGGGGTGATGGTCCAGGGCGCCCCGCAGGTCGCCGGGCGCTTCCCGGAAGAGCTGCGGATGTACAAGGCGCCGCCGCCGGAGATCGCCTCCGAGCAGTTCTACGAGACCGACCCGGCGCGCGGCTTCGTCCGCGGCTTCTCGCTGCAGACGGTCGGGCCGCTGCCGATCGGCTGGGCCGAGCACGTGCTCGCCGACGGCCACTGGGGCCAGGCGCTGCGCGAGTACATGCGCGACTACAACCACTGGTACGCGCTCGGGGCGCTCTGCGAGCTCCTGCCGCGGCCCGACAACCGCGTGACCCTGGCGGCGGAGGCCGACGCCAACGGGGTGCCGATCGCCCGCCTCGACTACTCGCAGTGCGACAACGACCGCGCCAACATCGCCTGCGCCAAACGGCGCCTGCACGAGATCCTCGAGGCGGCCGGGGCGCAGGACGTGCTGACGATCGACCGCTACGCGCACCTGGTCGGCGGCTGCGCGATGTCGGCCTCGCCCGCGACCGGCGTCGTCGACGCCGACCACCGCGCCTGGGAGGTGCCCAACCTCTTCGTCGCCGACGGCAGCGTAATGCCGACCCAGGGCTCCGCCAACCCGGCGCTGACGATCATGGCGCTGGCCTCGCGATTGGCCGCACGGCTGGCGGACGGGCGCGTCGACGCCCGCCCCGCCGCCGCCCGCGGGAGCGCGGGACCGACCTCGTCGCCTCCTCGCGGGTGACGCCGCCCGCCCGCGCCCCGGAGTCGCCCGCCGCGCTTGCGGGTACTCCCCGCCCATGGCGAAGCGCAGGCAGCCGCGGGTGGTCGTCATCACCGGCGCGGGCGCCGGGATCGGGCGGGCCACCGCGCGCCGGTTCGGCGCCGACGGCGACAAGGTGGCGCTGCTGGCGCGCGGCGAGGAAGAGCTCGAGGGGGCGGCGATCGAGGTCGAAGCGCGCGGCGGCACGGCGCTGATCGTCCCCGCCGACGTCGCCGATCCCGACGCGGTCGAGGCGGCGGCGGAGCGGATCGAGCGGGAGCTGGGGCCGATCGACGTCTGGGTCTCCAACGCGATGACCACGGTCTTCGCCTTCTTCCGGGAGATCGAGCCGGAGGAGTTCCGGCGCGCCATCGACGTCACCTACCTCGGCGCGGTCTGGTCGCTGCGCTCGGCGCTGCGCCGGATGGTGCCCCGCGACCGGGGGACGATCGTCCTCGTCGGCTCGGCGATGGCCTACCAGGGCATCCCGCTGCAGTCGCCCTACTGCGGCGCCAAGCACGCGATCAAGGGCACCTTCGACTCGATCCGCACGGAGCTCCGCCACCAGGGCTCGCGGGTCCAGGTGACGATGGTGCAGCTGCCCGGCCTCAACACGCCCCAGTTCGACCACGGCCGCTCGAAGATGCCGGGCCACCCGCAGCCGGTGGCGCCGGTCTACCAGCCCGAGGTCGCCGCCGACGCGATCCACTTCGCCGCCTCCCACCGCCGGCGCCAGGTCTACGTCGGCCTGCCCACCTACTACACCGTGCTGGGGAGCAAATTCGCCCCCTGGCTCGCCGAGCTCTACCTGGCGCGGACGGCGGTCTCCGGGCAGCAGGCCGAGGAGCCGCCCGATCCGGGGAACCGCGCCGGCAACCTGATGGAGGCGCCGCCCGGCGATCCCGGCGCGCACGGCCCGTTCGACGAACGCGCGCACCCGCGGGCGCTCACCTGGTGGGTGAGCCGCCACCGCCGCGCCCTCGCCGGCGGCACCGTGGCGGGCGCCGCCGCGCTCCTCGCCGCCCGCCTCGGCCGCCGATGAGCGCCGCGGCGCCGGCCCCGCACGCGCTGCGGGACTACACGCTGCTGGCCGACGGGGAGCGCGGCGTCCTGGTCGGGCCGCGCGGCGACTTCGCCTGGATGTGCTTCCCGCGCTGGCACGACGACGCCGTCTTCAGCGCCCTGATCGGCGGCCGCGCCGCCTGGACCGTCACCCCCGTCGGCCGCTTCGTCTGGGGCGGGCACTACGAGGACGGCGGCCTGATCTGGCGCAGCCGCTGGGTCACCGAGGGCGGCATCGTCGAGTGCCGCGAGGCGCTGGCGCTGCCCTCCCGGGCCGACCGCGCGGTGCTCCTGCGGCGGGCGATCGCGGTTCGCGGCGACGCCCGGCTGGCGGTCTCGCTCGCCGCCGGGGCCGGCTTCGACCGCCACGGGATGGCCCGCCTGCGCCGCCGCGACGACGGCAGCTGGACGGCGGCGCTCGGCGCCGAGCGGCTGCGCTGGTTCGGCGCCCCCGACGCCGCCCCCGCCGAGGCCGGCGTCCACGGCTCCTCGCTGGCCCTCGAGCTGCGCCTCGGCGAGGGCGAGAGCCGCGATTTCGTCCTCGTCCTCGACCACGGTGGCGACGACTCCGCGCCGCCGCCCCCCGAGCACCTCTGGGAAGCCACCGAGGCGGCCTGGGCGGAGCGCGTCCCGGGGCTCCACGGCCTCCCTCTCGCCCGCCGCGACGCCCGCCACGCCTACGCGGTGATGAGCGGCCTGACCAGCGCGAGCGGGGGGATGGTCGCCGCCGCGACCACCTCGCTGCCCGAGCAGGCCGAGCGCCCCCGCAACTACGACTACCGCTACGCCTGGATCCGCGACCAGTCCTACGCCGGCCAGGCGGTGGCCGCCGCCGGCCCCTACCCGCTGCTGGGCGACGCGATCCGCTTCGTCACCGCCCGCGTGCTCGCCGACGGCCCGCGGCTGATGCCCGCCTACACCGTCGCCGGCGACCCGGTCCCGGGCGAATCCCACCTCGACCTGCCCGGCTATCCGGGCGGCGTCGACATCGTCGGCAACCGGGTCCGCGACCAGTTCCAGCTCGACGCCCTCGGCGAGGTGCTGCTGCTGCTCGCCGCCGGGGCGCGGCACGACCGCCTCGACGCCGACGCCTGGCGGGCGGTCGAGGTCGCCGCGCGCACGATCGAGGCGCGCCACGAGGAGCCCGACGCCGGGATCTGGGAGATCGAGCCCGCCCGCTGGACCCACAGCCGGCTGATCTGCGCCGCCGGCCTGCGGGCGATCGCCGCCCACGCGCCGGGCCGCGAGCGCGGCCCGGGCCTGCTCCTGCTCGCCGACCGGCTGGTCGCCGCGGCGGCGGCGAGCGGGGTCTCGCGCGAGGGCCGCTGGCGCCGCGCGCCCGACGACGACCGGGTGGACGCCGCGCTGCTGCTCGCCCCCCTGCGCGGCGCCGTCCCGGCCGACGACCCGCGCTCGCGGCTCACCCTCGCGGCGGTCGAGGCGGACCTGGTCGAGGACGGCTACGTCTACCGCTACCGGGTGGAAGACGGGCCGCTCGGGGTGCCCGAGGGCTCCTTCCTCGTCTGCGGCTTCTGGCTCGCGCTGGCCCACGCCCAGGCCGGCGACCCGGTCCGCGCCCGCGGCGCCTTCGAGCGCGCCCGGGCGGCCTGCGGCACGCCCGGCCTCTTCGCCGAGGAGTTCGACGTCGAGCAGCGCCAGCTGCGCGCCAACCTGCCGCAGGCCTTCGTCCACGCGCTGCTGCTGGAGAGCGCCGTGCGGCTCGGCGCCGGCGACGCTCAGCGGTGACTGGCGTCGCGCCCTTCGGCGCGCATCCGCGCGGCGGTGTGTGCTTCCGGCCCGCCCCCCGAAGGCGACTCGCCTTTGGCGCCGCTCATCACGGCCAGCAGCACCCAGGCGACGGCGCCGACGACGAAGACGATCCCGGCCACCAGCGGCGAGACGAGGAAGCCGAAGGCCATGGCGATGAGGATGATCAGAGCTAGAACCATGGCCCGGGGTACCCGAGGCCGGTACGGCTAACCGGCGCCGGGTACCTCGGGTCCGTGTCGGGCAGCACCCGCAGCGATTTCGCGAGCGTCTGGTCGCTCTACCTGTGGATCGGGATCGGCGTCGCCGTGCTGGTCTTCGGCGCCGTCGGCTTCGCCGTCGTCCGCTACCGGGAGCGGCCCGGGCGGGCGCCGTCGCGGCGGGCCGAGCTCAACCTCCTGGAGGGGACGGTGGCGGCGCTGATCCTGGCGATCGTCGCGCTGCTCGTCTTCCGCACCTTCTCGACCGAGGCCAAGGAGGACGACTCCTCGGCCGTCGGTGCGGTGCGGATCGACGTCGACGCCTTCCAGTGGGGGTGGAAGTTCACCTATCCCGGCGAGGGGGTGACGGTGGTCGGCGACAGCGACCACGAACCTGACTTCGCCGTCCCGGCCGGGCGCACGGTGTCGTTCGCGCTCACCTCCAGCGACGTGATCCACGCGATGTGGATCCCCGGGCAGCGGTTCAAGAAAGACGCGATCCCGGGGCGGACCAACCGCTTCGACCTGGAGTTCGGGACGCGCGGGCGCGAACAGGGCCTCTGCTCGGAATTCTGCGGCCTGCGCCACTCGAACATGCGCTTCGGCGTCTGGATCCTCTCGCAGGCGAGCTACGAACGATGGCTGGCGGCGCACCGGTGAGCCGGCTCGCCGCCACCGACCACAAGAAGACGGCGGCGAAGGTCGGCATCGCCTCGCTCTGCTTCTTCCTGCTCAGCGGCCTGCTGGCGCTGACGATGCGGGCCGAGCTCGCCCAGCCCGGCCTCCAGTTCGTCTCCGACCACACCTACGACGAGCTCTTCACCATGCACGGGTCGGGGATGATCTACCTCTTCCTCACCCCGGCGGCGCTCGGGCTGGGGCTCTACCTGGTGCCGCTGCAGGTGGGCGCGTCGCAGGTCGCGGCACCGCGGCTCGCGCTCTTCGGCTTCTGGCTCTACCTGCTCGGCGGGCTGACGATGTACTCCGGCTTCCTCACCGACAACGGCGCCGGCGACGACAGCTGGACGGCGACGATCCCGCTCTCCAACAGCAGCGGCACGCCCGGGGTGGGGATGGACCTGTGGGTGATCGGGGTGGCGCTGGCGGTGTTCGGCTCGCTGCTGATCGCGATCACCATCCTGCTCACGGTGCTGCGGCTGCGGGCGCCGGGGATGACGATGCTGCGCCTGCCGGTGTTCAGCTGGACGATGCTGGTCACCACCTTCATGGTCGTCGCCTCGTTCCCGGTGCTGGTGGTGGCGATGGCGCTGCTGCTCGCCGAACGGCACCTAGGCGGCGTGTTCACCGGCTCGACCGGGTCGATCGTGTACCAACACCTGTTCTGGTTCTACGGCCACCCGGTCGTCTACGTGATGTTCTTCCCCTTCGTCGGCGCGGTGGCCGAGACGGTGGCCACCTTCTCGCGCAAACGGTTCTTCGGCTACCGCGCCCTGGTCGTCTCGCTGCTCTTCTTCACCGCGCTCTCGATGGCGGTCTGGGGACACCACATGTTCATCACCGGGGCGGTGAAGAACCAGTACTACTCGCTCACCTCGACCCTGCTGGCGGTGCCCGCCGGGATCGAGTACCTCGACCTGATCGGAACGATGATCGGCGGGGCGCTGGTCTTCCGCGCGCCGATGCTGTTCGCGCTCGGCTTCATCGTCCAGTTCCTGATCGGCGGGCTGACCGGGATCATCGTCGCCTCGCCGCCGCTCGACTACCACGTCAACGGCACCTACTTCATCGTCGCCCACTTCCACTACACGCTGTTCGCCGGCAGCCTCTTCGGCCTGCTCGCCGGGGTCCACTACTGGTTCCCGAAGGCGACCGGGGCGATGCTGCGCGAACGGCTGGCGAAGGCGAGCTTCTGGGTGCTGGCGGCGGGCGCGAACCTGACCTTCTTCCCGATGTTCTTCCTCGGCTACGACGGCATGCCGCGGCGGGTCGCCGACTACGAACCGCGGCTCGGGGACCTGAACCTGCTGTCGTCGATCGGCGCCGGGGTGATCGCGATCGGGGTGCTGATGGTGCTGGCGAACCTGGCGGTCTCGCTGCGCCGGCGGGTGCCGGCCGGGAACGACCCGTGGGGGGCGCAGACGCTCGAGTGGTGGACCTCCTCGCCGCCCCCGGCCGACAACTTCACCACCCTGCCGCGGATCGACTCCTACGCCCCGCTGCTCGACCTGCGCGAGCGGGAGGAGGAGGCGGCCGAGCCCGCGGTCGAGGTGCCGGCGTGAACGGCGGGCCGCGCGGCGGCGGCGGGCCGCTGGTCGCCTGGTCGACGATCATGGTCGCGCTCGGCCTGATGCTGGCGATCTGGTCCGCGGGCGACGCCAGCGCGCTCCTCTTCCTCGTCGGCCCCGCCGCGCTGGTCCCGCTGGCGGTCTTCAGCCGCCTGCGCCCGGCGCCCGGCGGCCCGCGCCTGCTCGCCCGGGTGAGCGTGCCGGTGGTGGTGACCGCGCTGGGCGTGGCGCTCGCCGCCGTCGGCCTGACCGGCGGGCTCTGGCTGGTCCTGATCGGCGCCGAGGTCGGCGTCTTCGGCCTGGTCTGGCTGGCGATCGAGATCGTCTCCGAGCGACGGCGGCTGGGCCGGTGAGCGAGGCGCTCCAGATCGTCCTGCCCTCGCTGGCGCTGATGGCCGGCTACCTGTGGCTGGCGCGCCGCGCCGCCGCCGGTCGCCCTGGCGACGCCGAGGCTTCCGGCACCGGGTGGCCGTGGGCGCGCACCGCCTGCTTCGCCGCCGGGCTCGCCGTCGTCGCGGCGGGGATCGGCTTCGACGACATCTCGCTCGCCGTCCACATGGCCGGCCACGGGGCGATCGTCGCCGTAGGGGCACCGCTGCTGGTCCTCGGCTGGCCGGTGACGCTGATGCTGCGGGCGCTGCCGCGCCCGGCGGCGCGGGACCTGGCGACGCTGCTGCGCTCGCCGTGGGCGCGGCGCCTCTGCCGGCCGCCGCTCGCCTTCGCCGCCTTCGTCGCCGCCCAGCTCGCCTTCCACCTGACGCCGCTCTTCTGGGACGCGCTGCGCGAAGAAGGCCTGCACGCGGCCGAGCACCTGATCTTCCTCGTCACCGCGCTCTGGCTCTGGTCGGTCTGCCTCGCGGTCGAGCCGCTGCCGGGACGCTGGTCGCCCTGGGCCCGGGCGGGCCTGCTGATGGCGGCGATGTCGGCGAGCGACGCGGGCGCGATCAAACTGATGGTCGACGGCTACGGCGACGCCGCCGTCGCGATGCTCGTCTCGATGCTGCCGCTCGGCGTCGGCGCGGCGGCGGTGGCCTGGACGGCGATCCTCCGCGAAGAGCGCAAGGCGAAGGCCCGGGAGGTGGCCCATGCGGCGGGCTAGAGGCGTCGCGGGGGCGAGGAGGGCGCGTCGCCTGGCGATGGCCACCCTCGCCCTCCTCCTCGGCGCGTTCGCCGTCGCCGCCTGGGCCCAGCCCCCGGTCAGCCGGGGTCCGGCGCCGGCGGCGAGCGCCGTCGACGTCGCGGCGGCGGGGTCCGGCGGCGCGAAGGTCGCGACGGGACGCGAACTGTTCGAGACCGGGTGCTCGAGCTGCCACGGGTTCGAAGGCGAGGGGGTGAAGGGGCAGGCGCCCTCGCTGGTCGGCGCCGGCGAAGCCGCGGCGGACTTCTACCTGCGGACCGGGCGGATGCCGCTCGACCAGGTGGGCGAGGAGCCGCTGCGGGGCGAACCGCGGTACTCGAGCGCGCAGATCGAAGCGCTGGTCGCCTACGTGGGCTCGCTCGGCCCCGGGCCGACGATCCCGGACGTCGACCCGAGCAAGGGCTCGGTGAGCGAAGGGATGGAACTGTTCACCGGCTCCTGCGCCGGCTGCCACGGGATCGGCGGGAAGGGCGGCGTGGCGATCGGCGGCTACGCGCCGCCGCTCGGCGAAGCGACGCCCACCGAGGTGGGCGAGGCGGTCAGGGTCGGCCCCTACGTGATGCCGCGCTTCTCCGAACGGACGATCACGCCCGAACAGCTGAACTCGATCGCCGCCTACGTCGCGCTGACCCAGGAACCCGAAGACGCCGGCGGCTTCGGCATCGGCCACATCGGCCCGGTGCCCGAGGGCCTGGTCGCCTGGCTCGCCGCCCTGGCGGCCCTGCTCCTCGTCGCCCGGCTGATCGGCGAGCGCCTCGGCGGCGGCGACGCCGAAGACGACGCGGAGGAGCCGCGGTGAGCCGCCGCCTCGGCCCGGCCGCGACCGGATCGGCGGCGTCGCGATGAGGCGTCGGATCGCCGCCGCCTTCGCCTGGCTCTGGCGCTACGCCGTCGCCGGCCTGATCCTCCGCCACTCGAAGAAGCGGACCGTGCGCCGCGAGCGCGAGCTCCCCGCCTCGACCCGGGCCGAGACCTGGACCGCCGTCCTCCTCTTCGCCGCCGCCCTCGCGGGCCTCGCCTTCGTCGCGATCTACGCCTTCGACGACGCGAACACCCAGCTCCTCGGCCTCTCGATCGCGGTAGCCCTCGCCCTCCTCGCCGCCGCCCTGATCCTCGCCGCCGCCCACGTCGTCCCCCAGGAGACCCTCGAGGAGCCCCGCCCCCCCTTCACCCACGTTGACGGGACGAAAACTCAAGGAGGGCTTGAGTTTTCGTCCCGTCAACCGTATGAGGAGGCGGCGTTGGGGTTGCGGGAAGGTGGGGACGGGGTGACGCGGCGGGGGTTGTTGGGGGCGGCGGGCGTCGCGGCGGGGGTGGGGATCGGGGCGGCGGCGCTGGTGCCGCTGGCCTCGCTCGGGCCGGCGGTGGGGAACCGGCTCGCGGCCTCGCCCTGGAAGGACGGGGTCAGGCTGGTCGAGGAGAACGGGATGCCGGTCCAGGTCGACGACCTCGCGGTCGGCTCGTTCCTCACCGCCTTCGCCGAGGGCGCCGACAAAGAGGAACTCGCCGCCTCGCTCGCCGTCGTCCGGGTCAGGCCGGAGGAGCTCGAACTGCCCGCCGACCGCGCCGACTGGGCGCCGGAAGGGATCCTCGCCTTCTCGAAGATCTGCACCCACGCGCAGTGCGCGGTGAGCCTCTTCCGCTACCCGCTCTTCGCCGAACGCTCGCCCGGGCCGGCGCTGGTCTGCCCCTGCCACTACTCGACCTTCAACGTGCTCGACGGCGGCGAGCGGATCTTCGGCCCCGCGGTGCGGCCGCTGCCGCAGCTGCCGTTGCGGATCGAGGACGGCGCACTGGTCGCCGCCGGGCCGCTCTCCGGCCCGGTGGGCGCCTCCTGGGGCCGGGTCCGGGAAGAGGGCTGAGCGGTGCCGCTGACCACCCGCCGCGTCCTGCGCACGGTCGAGACCCGCACCGGCGGCACCGGCGCCCTGGCCAAGGCGCTGCGCTACGTCTTCCCCGACCACTGGACCTTCCTCTTCGGCGAGATCGCCATGTACTCGTTCCTGATCCTGGTCGCCACCGGGACCTACCTGGCGCTCTTCTTCGAACCGAGCACCGCCCACGTCGTCTACCACGGCGCCTACGCGCCGCTGCGCGGGCAGGAGATGACCAAGGCCTACGCGTCGGCCGTCGACCTCTCCTTCGAAGTCCAGGCCGGCCTGCTGATCCGCCAGGTCCACCACTGGGCCGCCGACCTCTTCCTCGCCGCGATCACCGTCCACCTGCTGCGGATCTTCTTCACCGGCGCCTTCCGCAAGCCGCGCGACGTCAACTACTACGTCGGCCTCACGATGCTGGTCCTGGCCGTGGTCGAGGGCTACGTCGGCTACTCGCTGCTCGACGACCTGCTCTCCGGCATGGGCCTGGCGATCGGCAACGCGGTGGCGCTCTCGGTGCCGGTGGTCGGCGGCCAGCTCGGGGTGCTGCTCTGGGGCGGCCGCTTCCCCGGCGCCCCCGACTTCCTCTCCCGCCTCTTCTTCGTCCACGTCTTCGTCTTCCCGCTCCTGATCGGCACCCTGATGGCGGTCCACCTGGCGCTGATCGCGCGCCCCCACCACACCCAGTTCCGCGGTCGCGGCCGCACCGAGGCGAACGTCGTCGGCACGCCGATGTGGCCCGCCTACGCGCTCCGCAGCCTCGGCCTCTTCGCCGCCACCGCGGCGATCCTGTTCGCGCTCGGCGGCCTCGTCCAGATCAACCCGATCTGGCAGTGGGGCCCCTACGAGCCCTACCTGGGGACGAACGGCGCCCAGCCCGACTGGTACCTCGGCTGGCTGATCGGGGCGCTCCGCCTGATGCCCCACTTCGACGTCGTGATCGGCGACTACACCCTGATCCCCAACCCCTTCTGGGGCGGCGTGCTCTTCCCCGGCGCGGTCTTCGGCTTCCTCTACCTGTGGCCGACGATCGAGCGCCGATGGCTCGGCGACCGCCGCCCCCACAACCTGCTCGACCGCCCCCGCGACAACCCGACCCGCACCGCGATCGGCGCCGCCGTCTTCACCTTCGTCGCCACCGTCTTCTTCGCCGGCGCCGCCGACCGCGCCTTCGTCCAGTTCGGCGTCCCTTATGAAGAGCAGCTGTGGGGCTACCGGGTGCTGGCGATCCTCCTGCCGGTGGCGGTCTTCTTCGCCGCTCGCGGCATCTGCCGGCGCCTGCGCGAGGGCGGCGCCCACCCGGCCCGCGACTCCGGCGCCCGCCTGGTCGAGCGCCCCCGGTCCGTCAATCGGATTTCTGGACGAAGCTGATCCGGCCGTTGGTCTCGAGGATCGCCCAGCGCACGGCGGCGATCGAGGCGATGCCTTCGAGCCGCGCCTCGGCGCCGATCTCCTCCTGGGTGAGGCGCTGCCGGCGCAGGTTGGCCTCGACCACCTCGCCGTCCTCGACCAGGACGATCGGCTCGCCGTTCAGGACCGGGCGCATCCGTTTGAAGCGGAAGCTGAGGTAGGAGAGCGCGACGGTGAGCAGGCCGATCGTCGAGATCGCCAGCAGCGCCCCGGTCAGCGACTCGTCGTTCTGGGTGACGCCCTGCTGGACCAGGTCGCCGGTGACGACCAGCAGGATCAGGTCGAAGGGCTCCAGCGAGTTCAGCTCGCGCCGCCCCAGCAGGCGGGTGAGGACGAAGACGAAGAGGAAGATGACCGCGGCGCGGATGACGATGTCCATCGTGGCTCAGGGAAAGTCGAGCTGGGTCCGTTCGATCGTCGCCACCCGGTGGCCGCCGTCGTAGAGCGAGACGTCGGCGTCGTGGCTGCCGACGTTGATCGGGTTGGCCTGGAACTCGACGTAGACGACCAGGGTGCGCCCCGGCGGCATCGGCGCGAAGCGCAGCTTCAGGTTCCCTTCCGCGTCGGAGGTCGAGCCGACCGGTTCGGGCTGGACCGTGTTGACGGTGGTCTGGTCGACCCAGCCGCGGTCGAGGACGATCGTCGGCGCGCCCAGCGGCGCCGCTGCCTGGATCGTGAATTCGGCCTGGTAGGTGAGCCCGCCGCGGACCCGGCTCGGCGCCTTGACGCTCAGCGAGCCGGCGGCGCCGCTCGCCGAGTCGGTGGCCGCCGCCTGGCCGAACGCGTTGGCCAGCGCGGCGAGGATGAAGACGAGCAGCACGACGAGGAAGCCGCGTCGCAGCCACTTGGCTTCGAGGCGCCCTTCGAAGTCCCGGTGCCGGCCGAGGTCGATTTCGGCCGGCAGGTCGTGCGGGGGGATCGCCGCCGGCGAGGAGTCCTCATCCATCCGATCCGGGTTCGGCCATTTTCCGGTGCATCTCGGCCTTCACCGAGTCCGGGACGACACCGGCGACCGCGGTCTGGAGTTTGTTCTTCAGCGAGCCTGCCACGACCTTCTCCTTACCCGCCATCAGCGCGTCGAAGCCTTGCCGGGCGACCTCCGCCGGCGCGGATCGCGTCGGCCCGGTGGGTGCCCGCGCTCGGCGATCCGAAACCGCGCCGACCGGACGGCTGAGCCGCGATAGCCGCGCCTCGCGGTCGGGTACCTGGATCTCCCGTGGCAGGAACGATCGCCCTCACCTACGACGACGGCCCGCATCCGGTCTGGACGCCGCTGGTCCTCGCCGCGCTGGCGCGCGGCGACGCGCGCGCCACCTTCTTCGTCCAGGCGCGGCGGGCGGCCGAGCACCGGGAGCTGATCGAGGCGATGCAGGAGGGCGGCCACGAGGTCGGCTTCCACTGCCTCGACCACGTGCGCCACTCGCAGCGCGGCAGCGACGGGGTCGGCGCCGACCTCGAGGTCGGGCTGGAGCTGCTCGGCCGGGTCGGCGTGCGGCCGCGGGCCTGGCGGACGCCGTGGGGCGACGAGACCGAGGTCACCCGCCGGCTCGCCGCCGAGTGCGGCCTGCGGCTCTGGGGCTGGAACGTCGACACCCATGACTGGCGCGGCGACGGGGCGGGGCGGATGGCGGCGGCGCTCGAGGCCCAGGGCGGCCTGCGCGACGGCGACGTGATCCTGATGCACGACGGCCTCGGGCCGGGGGCGCGCCGCGACGGCTGCACGGCCACGGTCTCGCTCACCGAACGGCTCCTGGAACGGGCCGCGGAGGAGGAGCTGACGGCGGCGACGGTCTCCGCCTGCGAGGGGGTGCTGGCGTGACCGGCGTGGACGGGACGCGCGACGCGCCGTCGGGGGCGCGCCGCCGGGACGCGGCCGCGGCCACGCGCGCCGCCGCGCCGCGCGCCCGCCGCCCGGACGCCGCCGAGGCCGCGGGCCCCACCGCCGCCAGCGCCGGCCTCGAGCAGGCGCTCGCGGCGATCGCGGCCGGGGCGGCGGAGCTCGACCGGGCGCCGCGCTTCCCCCGCGAGGCCTTCGAGCGGCTGGCCGACGCGGGCGCCCTGGCGTCGACGATCGGCGCCGTCGACGACGGCGCCTCGGTGCGGCCCGGGTGGGACCTCCTCCGCCGGGTCGCCGCCGCCGACGCCTCCGTGGGCCGCATCCTCGACGGCCACCTGAACGCGGTCGAGCGGCTCGAGGTCGTCGCCGCGCCGGAGGTGCGGGAGCGCGAGCTGGCGGCGGTCGCGGCGGGGGAGCGGCTGCTCGGGGTGTGGGGCGCCGACCCGGGGCCGGGGGAGGGCGAGCCCGCCCGCCTCGTCGAGGCCGGCGCGGGGCTCGTCCTGCGCGGGGCGAAGACCTTCTGCTCGGGCGCGGGCGGCGTCGACGCGGCCCTGGTGATGGTCGACAGTGATGACGGCACGCCGCCCGCGCTGGTGCTGCTCGACTGCGGCGCAGCGGTCGAGGTCGACCGCTCCTGGTACCGGGCCGCCGGCCTGCGCGCCTCCGAGAGCCACCGCGTCTTCTTCCGCGACGCCCCGGTCACCGCGGTGCTCGGCGGCCCGGGGGAGCTCGGCCGCGACCCGTGGTTCTCGCGCGACGCGATGCGGACCGCGGCGAGCTGGGCGGGGATGGTCGACGCCGCCGTCGCCGCGGCGCTCGACGAGCTGGCCGGGCGCCGCCCCGGCGAGCCGCTCGCCCAGCTGGCGGCGGGCCGGATCGTGGCGCTGCAGGGGACCGTCGACGCCTGGCTCGCCGGCGCCGCCCCGATCGCCGACGCCGCCGCCGGACCCCTTCCTTCCGTCACCCACGGGGTGACCAAAGGAAGGGGGGTCGATCCGCGGGCGACGAGCGTCGCGCTGCGGGCCGAGATCGACCGCGCCGCCAGGGCGGTGCTGGAGACGGCCGCGGCGGCCTGCGGGTCGCACCCGTTCGTCACCGGAGGTCGGCTCGACCGCGCCCGTCGCGACCTCGAGGTCTTCCTCCTCCAACACCGGCTCGACCCGCTGCTGACCCGGCTCGGCGCCGCGGAGCTGGGACGCCGATGAGCCCCCGCACCTCTCCCGACCGCGCCCCGGTCGAGCACTTCGAGCGGCTCGCCCACGAATCCGCCGATCCCTGGAACTACGCGACCAGCGACTACGAGCAGGGCAAGTACCGGACCACGCTCGAATACCTGCCTGAGCGCACCGGCCGCACGCTGGAGCTCGGCTGCTCGATCGGCGTCTTCACGGCGATGCTGGCGCCCCGCTGCGAGCGGCTCCTCGCCGTCGACTTCAGCCCGACGGCGCTCGACCGCGCCCGCCGCCGGCTGCGCGGCGCCCCGCAGGTCGAGTTCGCCTGCCGCCGCCTCCCCGAGGGGATGCCGGCGGGCCCCTTCGACACCATCGTCTGCGCCGAGATCCTCTATTACTGGAGCGCCGAGCTGGTCCGCGAGGGCCTGCGCCGGATGGAGGAAGCGCTCGCCCCGCAGGGCACCCTGCTGGCGGTGCACTGGCGCCATCCCGACGAGCGCCGCGCGCTGACCGGCGACGACGTCCACGAGTTCCTCGACGCGGGGACGAAGCTGCGCCTGGAGGCCAGCCGCACCACCACCGACTACCTCCTCGACCGCTGGGTGGCCCGCTGGTGAGCGCGGCGGCGGAGCGGATCGTGATCGTCGGCGGCGGCCCGGCCGCGCAGGCGGCGGCGGGCGCCTACCGCGAGGCGGGCGGCGCGGGCGCGGTGACGATCCTCGCCCGCGAGCCCGACCCGCCCTACGAACGGCCGCCGCTGACCAAGGACTTCCTGCGCGGCGGGTCGGGCCGGGACGCCCTGCCGCTCGTCGAGCCCTCCTGGTACGAGGAGCGCGGGATCGAGCTGCGGACCGGGACCGAGGTGGCGGCGCTCGACCTCGGCGGCCCCGCGGTCCGCACCGTCGCCGGCGAGGAGCTGCCCTTCGACCGCGTCCTGCTGGCCACCGGCGCCGAGCCGCTGGTGCCGCCGATCCCCGGGGCCGACGGCGACGCGGTCCAGACCGTGCGGCGGATCGGCGACTCCGAACGCCTGCGGGAGCTCGGCCCGGGCGACCGCGCTCTGGTCGTCGGCTCCGGCTTCATCGGCTGCGAGGCCGCCGCCTCGCTGGCCCTGCGGGGCGCCGCGGTGACGATGGCGACGCTGGAGGAGCTGCCCCAGGTCGGCAGGCTCGGGCGCCAGGTCGGCGAGCGGATCGCCGGCTGGCTCGGCGAGCTCGGGGTCGAGATCCTCGCCGCGGCCGAGCTCGCCGAGATCGGCGCGGCCGGCGACCGGGCCGCCCGCGCCTGCTTCGAGGACGGTCGCGAGGCGGTGGTCGACCGGGTGGTGCTGGCGCTCGGGGTCGAGCGCGACGACGGGCTCGCCGCGGCGGCCGGGCTGACGGTCGAGGACGGGATCGAGGTCGACGCCGCGATGGCGACCGCCGACCCGCGCGTGCTCGCCGCCGGCGACGTCGCCTTCGCCTTCAACGCGAGCGCCGGCCGCCGGCTGCGGGTCGAACACTGGGGCGAGGCGCTGAACATGGGCGAGGTCGCGGGCCGCGCGATGGCCGGCGCCGAGGCGAGCTGGGACGTGGCGCCGGGCTTCTGGTCGACGATCGGCGAGCGGACGATCAAGTACGCGGGCTGGGGCGACGGCTGGGACGAGGTCCGCTTCGAGCCCGGCGAGGAAGGGGCCTTCGCCTGCTGGTACGGGCAGGGCGGCGAGCTGGTCGGCATCGTCGCCCACCTCGACGACGCCGCCTACGAACGCGGCCGCGAGCTGATCGAGGAACGGGCGCCGTGGAGCTGAGCTCGACCGAGGTCCCCGAGCCGGCGCCGCCCGCCGCCCGCGTGCGCGCGGTGGTCGTCGTCCCCGCCCGCGACGAGGAGGCCCGCATCGGCGCCTGCCTCGAAGCGCTCGCCGACCAGGTCGAGGTCGACCCCGAGGAGTACGAGATCATCGTCGTCCTCGACGCCTGCGAGGACGCCACCGCCGCCGTCGTCCAGGCCGCCCGCGCCCAAGGTGTCGATGG
>Ga0335075_10005202_pt1 | contig 20259 bp, 17 predicted proteins | sample Lox_Sample_24_FD_206723 | JGI IMG/M metagenome (GOLD analysis project Ga0335075, IMG submission 206723) | Soil microbial communities from Loxahatchee National Wildlife Refuge, Florida, United States - Lox_Sample_2.4 | ecosystem: Environmental > Terrestrial > Soil > Wetlands | place: USA...
TCGTGCTGTGGATAGCCCTCGTGTGGTGGGAGCTTCGGGCCAGCGCGCCCTTCCTCGACATCCGGATGCTCGCGTCCAACAAGGCGCTCACCAGCACCTACCTGCGTTTCGGCCTGACTATGCTCTGCATCTACGTCGTGCTGTACGGCATCACTCAGTGGATCGAGGCCGTGCGGGGGCTCAGCGAGACGGAATCCGGCCTGATCGTGCTGCCGATGACCCTGCTCTCCGGCCTGGTCATCTCGCCCATCTCCCGGCGGAACCTGGTCCGCGGCCCGGTCATCGCCGCGGCGATCGCCTGCCTCGTCGGCTCGGCCGGGGTGCTGCTCCTCAGCAGGTCCGGCTGGATCGGCTGGGTCGTGGTCATCACGCTGATCTTCGGCCTGGTCACGGGCTTCGCTTCCGCAGGGAACCAGACCGCCCTGTACACCCAGGCGCCCGCCGAGCAGCTGGGCACCGCCTCCGGGCTGCTGCGCACCTTCGGCTACGTCGGCTCGATCGGGTCGTCGGCCATTACCGGGATCGTCTTCCACACGAGCGTTACCGACAGCGGCGTCCACCTCATCGGCTGGATCATGATCGGCGTCAGCCTCGTCCTGGTCCTGATCTCCGTCTTGGACCGCACCCTGCCGTGGAAGACAGGCACCTGAGGCGGGGAGGCCGCGCTGCGTGCGCCGCCTCCCCGCCTCAGGCCGGTCTTATTTCTCGTGCTTCTTCTCGCCGGGGACGGTGAGGACGGTGATCAGAGCCGCGATGGCGGCGAACGCGGCGCTGGCGGCGAAGCCGACCTGGTAACCGCTGGCGAGCGCGGCTACCCGCGCCGTACCGTAAGCGGCGTGCTCGAGCAGCGGCGTGGTCCGCGCTGTGGCTAGGGCGCTGGCCACGGCGAGGCCGAAGGCACCGCCCACCTGCTGCGTGGTGTTGATAATGCCGCTCGCCAGGCCCATGTCCCGGTCGCTCACGTCAGCGACCGCGATGGCGTTGATCGGGACGAAGGCCAGGCCGAGACCCACGCCGATCAGCAAGGACGGCCCGAGGATCGCGCCGGTGAACGTACCGTTGACCGGGATCAAGGCGAGCCAGCCGAGGCCGCCGGCGACCACCGCCAGGCCGCCGGCAAGGGTGGCCTTGCGGCCGATGACGCGGATCAGCACTGGCGCCGTGCCGGCCGCACCGATGAGAGTGATGGCCAGCGGCAGCTGCGTAAGCCCGGCGACCAGCGGCGTGTAGCCGAGCACCTGCTGCATGTACAGCGACAGGAAGAAGAACAGGCTGACGACGGCCGCCCCGATGAGGATCATGACCGTGTTCGCGGAGCTCACGGTCCGCAGGCTGAAGATGCGCAGCGGCATGAGCGGGTACCGCGAGCGGCGCTCGACCACGACGAAGACGGCGAGCAGCGCGACTCCGACAGGCAAGGCGATCAGCGTCCGGGCCGCCGTCCAGCCGGCGTCGGCACCGGAGATGAGGCCGTAAACCACGGCTGCCATGCCCGCCGTCACGAGGATGGCGCCGGGAAGGTCAACTCGCCTGGTGATCCCGGCCGCGGGACGGATCGCCGGGATCAGCCGGGGCGTGAGAGCCGCCGCGACGATGCCGACGGGGACGTTGATGAAGAAGATCGCCGGCCAGCCGAATGCGCTGGTCAGCACGCCACCGAGCAGAACACCGGCGGCGCTTCCCGAGCCGGCTACCGCGCCCCAGACGCCGAGCGCCTTGGCGCGGTCCGGCCCGGGGCCGAACATCGTGGTGACGATCGAGAGGGCCGCCGGGGACATGGCTGCCGCGGCGGCACCCTGGATGGCGCGGAACGCGATGAGCGCGCTGCTGGTCGGCGCGAGGCCGTCGGCCAGCGAGGCGGCGCTGAAGGCCAGCAGGCCGCCGAGGAACACGGCGCGCCGGCCGAACAGGTCGGCGCCCCGGCCGCCGAGCAGCAGCAGGCCGCCGAAGGTGAGCAGGTAGGCGTCGATCACCCAGGACAGTCCGCTGGGCTGCATGTGCAGCCCGCGGCCGATGTCCGGGAGCGCGATGTTCACGATCGACGCGTCCAGGATGACGACGAACTGGGCGATCGCGAGCAGGGCGAGGGCCTGCCACCGCCGCGGGTACGTCCCGCCTGCGGCGCGATCAACGGTGCTGGTGCTGTCCGGTGTGGTTGTCATGACGTTGTTTCCTTCTTTTCTGAGTGTGATTAATCACTCTTTCTTTGGACCTTAGGAAAGGCGGCCTGCGCCGCCTCCGTGCGGTTGCGCCTAGTAGTGCCTGATCCCGTCCCCGAGGGTCCTGGCCCACCGCGCGTCCACCGATGGCACCCCGATCGCCACCACCAGGTGGCACAGCGCGCCCACGGCGAAGAACTGCTGAATCTCCTTGTCGGCGCCGCCCGAAGCGGCCCTGACGTATTCGACCAGGCGGGCGTACTCCGCCCTCATTACCTCACCGATCGCGGGCTCCCGCGCCGCGCACTGCGCCTGCACCTGAAGCATCAGCAGGTCAGGGTCGCTGATCAGCCGGGCGTAGGCTTCCCCCATCGCGCCCAGGACGGCGGCAGGCTCGGCGCTGACGGCCTTGGCGGCCCCCTCGGCGAGGCTCTCCCGCACCAGCTGGAAGCAGTGCCTGACGACCGCGATGAACAAGTCCTCCTTGGCGGGGAAGAGCCGGTACAGGTAGGACTGGGAGATCCCCGCCTCCTTGGCGATGTCCACCGTCGGGGTCCCGTAGTACCCGCGGGCCGCGAACGCGCGCACCGCGGTGCGCAGGACCGTGTCCCGCCGCTCCTCGGCGGTGGAGAGCTGCCGTGCCGGATTCCGTGCTGTCATAGGAGCAATTAATCACTCATACTTTGGCTTGTCAAGCGGAGCCGACGCCAGAAAGTTCAGTCTGTTCGACCCGGAATGTGTGCTCTATCGTCAATGAGACGATTCATAGCTGACCTGGAGGGGCACGTGCGCAAGGGGAAACTCACCGGGTTGGCGGCGGCGGGCGCCGCTGCGCTCGCCGTTGGCGTGATCACCGCAGTGCCGGCTGGATCCGCCGTGACCAAGTCGGCTACGCCCAGCGCGCCGACGATCGTCGTCAAGCCCGGCGTCATGCACCCGGTTGGCGGCATGGCAACGCCATCGCAGGCGAACTGCGTGAAGTACGGCTACTACCACTGCCTCACGCCACAGCAGGTTCAGGCGGCGTACGACCTTGCCCCGCTGTATCGGCACGGCATCACGGGCAAGGGCGAGACGATCGTGATCGTCGACTCGTTCGGCTCGCCCACGATCCAGAAGGACCTCGCAGTCTTCGACAAAGAATTCAAGCTGCCCGCCCCACCGTCGTTCAAGATCATCACGCCGGCCGGGAAGATACCGGCGTGGAATCCCGACGACTCCGACATGACAGGCTGGGGCGGCGAGACCACGCTGGACGTACAGTTCGCACACGCAATCGCGCCCGGCGCGAACATCCTGCTAGTCGAGACCCCCGTGTCGGAGACCGAGGGCGTGACCGGCTTCCCGCAGATCGTCGAGGCCGAGAACTACGTGATCAAGTACCACCTCGGCGACGTTATCAGCCAGAGCTTCAGCGCCACCGAGCAGACGTTTACTGGTCTCGCCCAGATCAACGCCTACCACCTGCGCAGCGCCTACGTGGCGGCGGCGAAAGAGAAGGATGGCCCGACAGTCCTGGCCGCCTCTGGTGACAGTGGCGCGGCGGACGTGGGGCTTGACGAGACGACCTACTACACGCACCCAGTGACATCCTGGCCGGACAGCGACCCGCTGGTGACCGGCGTGGGCGGTACTGAACTGGTGGCAGGCAAGGGCAATAAGTACACGTCAGTGGCGTGGAACGACACTTACAACTCCCACCTCGGCGGCGGCACAGACCCGCTCGCGACTGGCGGCGGCCTGTCGGTGCTCTTCTCCCGCCCCTTCTATCAGAACGGCGTCAAGAACGTGGTCGGCAGCGCGCGCGGGGTCCCGGACGTCTCCATGAACGGCGCCTGCAGCAGCCCGGTGTTCACCTACCAGAGCTTCCCGCAGGAGGGCTTCCCCGCAGGCTGGTACCCGTCCTGCGGCACCAGCGAGTCGACGCCGGAGTTTGCCGGCATCGTGGCGCTCGCCGATCAGGTCGCCGGCCACGCCCTCGGCGTCATCAACCCGAAGCTGTACTGGCTGTCGGGCGTGAAAGCCCCCGGCGTAGTGCCCGTCACCAAGGGCAATAACACGGTGACCTTCGTCCAGGGGACGCCCGCGAAGACCTACACGATCAAGGGCTTCAACGCGCAGGCCGGCTACAGCCTGGCCGACGGCGTTGGCACCGTGAACGGTTGGTACCTCGCCTACGAACTGGCTGGCAAGACTCCGGGGTGGTGACAGCCTGAGCGGCTGGCCGGAGCCCCAGCCCTTGTAGAAGATCTCGGTGCCGTACGCTCCGAAGATATGAGCATTTCTTCCGGCGACCTGGTTCGGCGGAACGCGGCGTTCGCCGCGACCGGGGCGTTCGCCGGCCTTCGGTTCCCGGCCAGCGGCACCCTGCAGGTGCTCGGCTACGTCGACTCCCGGGTCGACCCCAGTGACGTGCTCGGTCTCAAGCTCGGCGACGCTGTCGTGATGCGCAATATCGGCGGCCGGATCACCCCGGCGGCGCTGCGCTCCTGGGCGCTGCTAGGCCGACTCAGCCAGGGCCAGCAGCCGGGCGGTCTCCTGGTGATCTTGCAGCACACCGACTGCGGCATCCGCCGCCTCGCGGACTACCCCGAGCAGCTCGCCGCCTTCTTGATCCGGGCAGGGGAACTGGACGGCAAAGCGGTCGGCGACCCGTACGCGGCGGTGCGGATCGACGCCGCCATCGCCCGGCATGCCCTGCCGCCAGGCCGGCTCGTGTCCGGCCTGGTCTACGACGTGGCCACCGGGCTCATCGAGATCGTCGACCCGGCCACCCAGGAGTAGCAGCTGGTCCGAGCATTCGACGCGCTCATATCCGTACACTCTGGCACGGTGCGGTTACTATAGGTAGATACTGTTAGCGTGAGCGCGTTGGACCGCCGGTCAGATGACCTCGACTGGGACAAGCCCGCCAAGGTTGCCGGACCTGATGTGCCTGCCGAAACGCGCAATAGAGGCGAGAATTATGCGGATACACGCCAAGCCCTCGAGTCAGGATGGGAATCGAAGCGGCTATTCGACCCACCACGCGCTGAGCTGGCGCGGTTCAGTCCAGAGCGAGCCGGGCTGCCCAAGACCAGCACAGAGGACGCGGCCCGCCATCTGGAACAGCACCGCACTGGACGGCCCTGGCTTGAAATGGCAAGGTGTGCCGCGCCGGAGTCACGCCGGATCCTCGTAGCGATCGACCGTGGCGCAGGGCACGGCCACATACGCCATGAAGGCTGGCCGACGGAAGAAGCCAACATGCGCCGGGTCGCATACCTTGAAGACCCAGCCCAGCTCGACGCGTCGAAGCGACCCCGCGGCATCGATGGCCTGAAGCCGAATAACAGACGACACATATGTGCCGAAGTCGCGACCCGCATTACCAACCCAGATGCCTTCGCAACCGCATACGCTCGCGGAACGGATCACTTCGAAGTCCGTGCGGCGCTGAGTAGACCATACGACCGGGACAGCCGGCCAGAACCAGTGCGCGTGCCAATCGCTGAACTGCTCGGCAAGGACGGGCACAAATACTGCACCGGCTGGCAACTGGAACCAGTGGCGGGAAGCATGGATGCCGCGATCGAGAATCGGTACGCGTGGCAAAAAGCGCTAGCAGGAGAGCGTCAGCCGGATGTTCCGCGGCCTGCGGCACGGCCAATACCAACGTTCGAAGGCGGGACGATGATTTTTCTCATAGGTCATAACAAGGAACGGGATAGGTACGAAATCACGACTATGTACCCCGAGCCACGAGATGATGACCTTCCGGAGAGCTGAGCGACCGGTTACTGATGGGAGACCTTGATGGGGGAGTTCTACTGGAAGCGGCACCCCGACGGTCCGTTCGCCACGCTCATCCGAATCGCGACAACATACCTCCATCCCGAGGCGGATGACCTTGAATCGCTACAGAGGCTCGCAAGGCGTGGAAATAACGAGGAGATGTACACTTTTAAGACCGAGCTGCGCGAGGCCATCAACGACCCGAACCAGCTCCCGGACGACGAGTTGTCAAAGCATGTCCGGTACGAGGACGGCAGTCCCGAGGCATTCTTGCGGCGCCTCTGGCGAGACCTCTACGGCGACGAGCCAGTCGACGCGCCCGAGCACGCTTGAGCTGGCGCCGAGCGGCGATGTAGGGTCTCAAATCCGATGACATGTTGATCTTGCGTGACCTGGGCTTTTTGGGTTGTCTCACCGGGGTATCACCACGACCGGTCTCAAGCTCGTGGCATTTCCTCAGCACGATCTGTCCCGCCCGGATTGGTCCCCAACCCACATGGCAGCGCGATTCGTTCGCCGTCAAGCGAAACTCGGCGAGGAACACGATCCGGCGATAAGGATGCCGAGAGGCTCAGCAAGCCTGAGGCCCGCGGCGTCCGCCCGCAGTCCCTGGTCTGGTCCGGTTTAGCAGTGCGGACTGGGCGGGACGTCCAAGGCGGGGTTGCGGTCGAAGAAGCCGAACGGCTTGAGCCAGAATGAGACGATGTCCGTGGGCATCACTGGCCAGTCCTCCGGGCGGGTGATGTGGTGGATGCCGAACACGTACCAGAGCACCACGTCGGCGTTCTCGATGGGCCGGTTGGCCTGGGTCCAGACGGGCAGGCCGGTATCCCTTTCGGCCTGGACCGGGAAGTCGCCGCACGGCCAGCGCTCGTCCTCGCGGTACGGGGTCACCCAGAGCGTGTGGCCTATGACCTGCGCCCGCGTAAAGGCCGGGGAGGCCGGATCTAGCAGTGGCGGGAACGCCGCCGAAGGGATGAGCTTGTAGCCGACTGGGGTGCCGAGACTGTTGGTCACGTTGTCGTTGACCACTTTCCAGCCGCGCTGGGTGCCCCAGTCGTAGTCTTGTTTCCCCTCCGCCTCGGTGCGCAGCGGGGTGCTGGCTATGGTCAGGCCGAGCGCGTACGGGTCGCCGGGGCCGGGAGCCGCAGGCCTGGACTCCGTGGCATAGACCGTGTTGCCGGTGCCGTCCACGTCGAGGTCGAGGCGGGCCACGATGAAGTGCTGGTGGAACGGGGCGTAGATGCCCTGGTCCACCAGCGTTCCATTTGCTGGCCGACTGCCCGCCGCGGCGGTCTGCGAGGTCACCATGATCCCTGTTGCGCGTACCTCGCACTCGATGCTGCCGTCCTGGTAGAACCGCCAGTACACCAGGTACTCGTAGTTGGCTACGGTCACGTGGAAGGAGACCACCAGGCGCCGAGCCCGCCGTACCTCGGCGCCGGCTCGCTCGTCCACGTGCTTCCACAGGATCCCGCTGTCCTCCTCGTGGACGCAGATCGCGTTCGGGATCGTCTGCGGCTCGCCCGCCGAGTCGTTCACCACCGCGTCGAGGTAGGTGATCTCACCCAGGCAGTCACAGCCGAGGGTCAACGAGGTGGTCATGAAGCCGAGGCCCCACTCGCCGATGTCGAACGCTGTCCGTCGGTAGTGGTCCGGGCTGGCGTCACGGTAGGGCACGACCATCTCGGCGAACGAGAGCCGGTGCGCCACCGGGCGGAGCCGGCCGACGTCACGGAACGCGACCTGGTGCAGTACGAGGCCCTCGCGGTGGTTGAAGCCTAGCCTGAGCTGCCACTTCTGCCAGCTGAGGAGATTGCCTTCCAGGGTGAAGCCGACGCCGTCCGGCTGGCTGACGTGCAGCGGCGCCACCTCGCGCAGCCGCATCGGGAGGAGGTCTGGCAGGTACTCGCCGCGTACCTCCGGCACCGTGATCTCGGGCACCGGGCCGCCCGCATCGCTGTCCTCGAGTTCGAGCAGTTCCATCGTGTTCAGGTCGACGATGGGGTGCAGCCCGGACAGATGGCGGGCGTACGGGTTCCCGAGCTCGCTGCCCCGGTACCACAGGTCGCACCAGCCGATCCGCTGGCCCGCGTAACGCTCGGGGACGAGCGCCGCGCCGTAGGCCCACATATCCGACAGCAACCGCGACCTGTCGGTGATCCCGCGCCTGGCCAGCGCCTCGATGACGGCGGGATGGGAGCGCAACATAACGTCGCACTCGTGCCACTCGTCGACGGTCATGTTGGGTTGCTGCCCCGGCAGGTGCTCCCACGCGGTGACCTCGTCCCCGCTCAGCGACACGGTGGCCCGGTATGCCTGGCCGTCGGCGCGGTTCCAGCAGACGACCAGGGCATCGCGTCGCGCCAGTTCACCGGACTCTAGCGCGGGCAGGTCGGCCTTGGCGGGCTCCTTCAGCTCGATGGAGGCGAACCGCCAGCGGTCGCCGACCCCGCGGTCGCGGCGCACGGCTGCGGCCCCCTGACGGATCTCGTCGGCGGACAGCGGGTCCAGGGGATGGGTCACGAGCACTTCTCCGTTCAGGGCATCCAGTTCCGCTCCCACATCTTCCTATGGATTCCCGGGAAGCGTACCGGCGTGTCTCACGACCACGACGGATCCACCATTCATCCGCCATTATCTGTGAGATTCCGCCACGAGGCGTGAGACCCTGCAGTTGGCAACTTAGCCGGGTGCCATGTCCACGAAGCGGCTGTAGTGGCCCTGGAAAGCCACTGTCACAGTGGCCGTTGGGCCGTTCCTGTGCTTGGCGACGATGAGGTCCGCCTCGCCCGCCCGCGGCGACTCCCGCTCGTAGGCATCCTCGCGGTGGAGCAAGATAACAACGTCGCTATCTTGTTCTATACTATTGTGGGCATTTATCCCATTTGCCACAAAATTGTGGGTCTCTTTCACAGTTGCGTCGTAGACCGGCTGCGGCCCGAGCGGCTCGATGCTCACGATCTTGTCCCAGAAGACGTCGCTCGACGCAAGCTCGCGTAGTGTTTCGGATCCCAGCACGTCCGCGCAGCGCATCAGGCGCTCGCGTGACGGACAGCTCTTGTACAGCGCGGTCCCGCAGTAGTGCGTCCCGATCGCGGCCTGGAACTGCCGCTCGGTGAGCCCCGCCCGGACACGTTCTGCCTTGACCACGTCCCAGACGCCGAGCGGCAGTGTGTCCACGTTCGTGTTGGTCACGCGGTCGGCAAGCAGCTCCCCGAGCTGACGCGCGGTCTCGCCGCGCCGCCCGTGGGCCCCAACCCGCGCGCAGAAGGTCCGCAGGCTCGGGCTATCCGCGATGATCACGTGGTACCCGGGCTTGTAGCCGACCTTCTCCACCTGGCGGATGCGGGCGACTATCCCCAGCCGGCTCAGCAAGTGGGCGACACCATCTGCGAGTTCCCGGCTCGAGGTCGCGTAGTAGACCTTGGCCGCAGCCTTCCCGTTAGGCAGCCAGACGCACCCGTCCGTTGCCCACAGATGCCGCAGGAACAGGCAGATCTCGTCGTCGCTGGCCGAGTACAGCACCTCGGGCAGTCGCTTCTCATGCGCGCGGCGGTTCTCGATGCCGAGTTCACGGAGCCAGTCATGGATGGGGTTTCCCCGGCCGTGTGTGCAGTGGTGCGGCGCGGGCAGGTAGACGTGCCACCAGCTCTCCTGCGCCACCCGTCGCGGCGAGATCCCGAACTCGGCCGCGGAGGCCGCCTCGACGAACGCCAGGTTCTCCGGGTCGTTTGACGTGTAGTGCACGGGCTGGCTCCGGACCACGCAGCCGTCCCCAATGAGGTGCGCGAGCAGCCCGATCCGATGCTCGGACCAGCCCAGGCCCGGTGCGAGCGGCTCTGGGATCCGGCGCGGGATCGCCACCCGGTCGCCTGCCCGGAGATCCCCGAGCGGCGTCCACCCAGAGAACGCGAGGAACGGGTGGTTCGCGGTCGCCTTGACCTCCCGGCCTGAAGCCAGCCGCAGCCGGTAGACCTCTTTTGTCCCCGACGGGAAAACGTTGACGACAGGCGCCGGAACGAGCCGGTTCCGCTCGTCCAGCGACCACACCAGCACACCGTCCCAGCCATCACGCAGCAGCTCTCCGAAGCTCACCGACGCGCCGGTGTCGGCACGGAGCAGGACGGTATCGACGGTCATGCAGCCCGACTCGCGCAAATCCGACAACATCGGACGCTTATCCTGGCGTTGTTCGGGGCCGCGGTTGAGCTGGGATAGGGCCACTACCGGGACTTCGAGTTCCTTGGCGAGGAGCTTCAGCGACCGGGAGAACTCCGACACCTCCTGCTGGCGGTTCTCCACCCGGCGCGAGGAGGACATCAGCTGGAGGTAGTCGATGATGACCAGCTTCAGGTCGTGCCGCTGCTTGAGGCGGCGGCACTTGGCCCTGATCTCCATGAGCGACATGTTCGGCGAGTCGTCGATGAACAGCGGCGCGTCCGCGACCTCGCTCATCCGGCGGGCGAGCCTGGCCCAGTCGTCGTCGCTCATCTGGCCGGTGCGCATCACGTGCATCGGCACCCGCGCTTCGGCCGACAGCAGCCGCATGGTGATCTCGTTGCGCCCCATCTCCAAGCTGAACACTACGGTCGGCAGCTTGTGCTTGATCGTCGCAGAACGCGCGAAGTCCAGCGCCAGTGCCGAGTTGTGCGTCGGGATCATGGCCTGCCCCGCCAGGTACAGCTGATCGGGGCTGGATACCTGCACGCACCGGACCGGCACGGACGGCACCGCGCGGACCGCGGTGACGTACCGCCACGGCAGCGCGTCGGTGAAGCGGATCACGTGCCGGCCCGGCGACGCGGCGGTCACCTCGGACTGGAAGCCGAGGCTGTGGACCAGCTCGCGCGCGTCGGCGGCGAGTCCGGCGGTGGGCAGCTCCAGGTGCGCCGGTCCGGCCACCCGCGGTACGCCGAGCAGGCCGGCGAGCAGTTCCCGCCGCTGGGCGATGCTGGCCCGCAAGTAGGACGGCGGGATGCGGCCGTCGGCCGCCAGCGGAGTTCCCTCCGGAGCAGGACCGCCAACGCCGCCGCCGACCACCGCCAGCGTCCGCGCGCGGGCCCCCACGCTCGGCACGGTCCGGCCGGCCAGCGCGGCGCCCAGCAGGTACGGCGGCACCAGCAGGTCCGCCTCGGGCAGCTCGAGCGGCCGCGGCACGGCCACCGCGATCGACCTGGCGCCGACGGAGCGCAGCGAGGCGGCCATCTCGCCTGTGGTGACTACCTGCGGGGGGACGAACCCGGCGGCGTGCGACGTCCAGGTCACCCACTGGTGCTCTTCGTCGGTGACGATCGTCTCGCCGTCGCAGAACTCGACCCGAAAACACGGCCGCCCGCGCATGACCTCGGTCGAGGCCACCACCCGCGTCGGCTTGCCGTCGGCGCCGAGCAGCAGGTCCCCGATGCGCACCAGGCCCATCGTCGTCCACCCGAGCGGGGTCGGCAGCGGCGTGTCCAGCGCCAGCGCCTTGCCGACGGCGGGCCTGGCCGCGACGACGATCATCTGCCCGGGGTGCAGGCCGTTGGTGAGCGCGTCCAGGTCAGTGAACCCGGTGGGCACGCCCGTGATGCCGCCGCCGTGCGCGCCGATCGCCTCGATCTCCTCGAGCGCGCCCGGCATGATTTCCGACAGCGAGTGGTAGTCCTCGGTGATCCGCCGGTCGGTGACGGCGAACACCTCAGCCTGGGCCCGGTCCACGAGCTCGTCGGCATCGCCATCGCCTGCGTAGCCGAGCTGCACAACCCGGGTGCCGGCTTCCACCAGCCGCCGCAGGATCGCGCGCTCCCGCACGATCCGCGCGTAGTAGCCCGCGTTGGCCGCGGTCGGCACGGACGCGATCAGCGTGTGCAGGTACGGCGCGCCGCCGATGCGGCTGAGCTCGCCCCGCCTGCTGAGCTCGTTGGCTACCGTGATCGGGTCGGCGGGCTCGCCGCGCGCGTACAGGTCGAGGATCGCCTCGTGCACGAGCTGGTGGGCGGGCCGGTAATGGTCGACGGGCCTGATGACCTCGACCACGTCCGAGATCGCGTCCTTAGACAGCAGCATCCCGCCGAGCACGCACTGTTCGGCGGCGACGTCGTGCGGCGGCATCCGTTCGAACTCTTCGCCCCGCTGCGCTATCTCGGCAACACTCACCGGACGCCACCTCCCCCAGTCCCCACAAGGCTCGCCCCCGTCATACACACCATCATCCGGGGGGTTCTGACATTCTGGCGGCAGGCGCGCGGGGCGGCCAGCATCCAATGTGGATAACTGGTGGAGAACTAGCCGGCTAACTTGTGCGCAGTCTGGGGACACGAGTGTGGAGCTAGCGGCGTCTGCGCCGCTCGCGTCGGCTATGACCAGCACGTTCGCAGTTAACAGGGTGTGCAGGAGAAAAACCCGGGAGAATTTTCCGAAGGTTATCCACAGAAATATTCACAGGCGGCATCGGCTTGCTTGTGGAAAACAAGTGCGGCATAGCGGCTGGCCGGGGTCTTTTCCCCATCTCTGAACGGGCTCTTGGCGTCTCACGCCCGTCACGCCAGCTCATCAGGGGCAGCACCGCGGACCGGCTGCGCCGCACGCACTGCCTCCGCTATCCTTCGCGTGTGTGTTCGATCACGGGGGCAGCGATCGAGCGGATCGCGGAGGCGATTGACCAGCTAGCGAGCGATGCGCGGGGAGACAGCGGCCAGCAGGAACCAGGTGAGCTCGCCGCGCGGGTCGCCGAGTTGTGGCTGATGGTCAGCGCCCTGGACCCCGAGCTGGCCAGGCGTAAGGCGCGCTATACGACGCCAGCCGACGGCGCGCCCTCATCCTGAAGGCACACCGCCGGCTGGGCCATGTGAATACAGCCAGCCCCTGTGGACACAGCTGTGGAGGAGGCCCTGCGGGCCTGTGGATCAGCCAGACCGGTGAATCAGCCCGCGGTGATCTCGAGGTTGACCGAGGCGCTTACCTCGGGGTGCAGCCGCACCTGGACGCGGTGGGACCCGGCCGACTTGATCGGGTCGGGCACCAGGATCTTGCGCCGGTCGAGCTCGGGGCCGCCCGCTTCGCGGACCGCCGCGGCGATGTCCGACGGTCCAACGGACCCGAACAGCCGCCCGTTGGCGCCGGCCCGCCGCCGCATCCGGACGGTGAGCCGCTCCAGCTGAGCGGCGACCATCTGCGCGTCCTCGAGGGTGCGGATCTCGCGGGCGGCGCGCGCCCGCTTGATCAGGTCGACCTGCTTCTCCGCGCCGCGCGTCCACGGCATCGCGAACCCGCGCGGGAGCAGGTAGTTGCGGCCGTACCCGGCCGCGACGTCCACCACGTCACCAGGCGTGCCGAGGCCGCCGACCTCCTGGGTCAGGATCAGCTTCATACGAGACATCGGTCAGTCCTCCCCTGCCTCAACGAGCCGTGCTGGTGTAGGGGAGCAGCGCCATCTCACGGGCGTTCTTGATCGCCGTCGCGACGTCGCGCTGGTGCCTCGTGCAGTTACCGGTCACCCGGCGGGCACGGATCTTGCCTCGGTCGGAGATGTACTTGCGGAGCAGTCCCGTGTCCTTGTAGTCCACGTAACTGATCTTGTCGTGACAGAACGCGCAGACCTTCTTCTTCGGCTTGCGCAGTGGTGGCTTCGCCATCATGGTGCTCCTTTTTACAGAGCCCCGCGTCGCGGGGATGGTGTCGTCCTGGCTGAGCCAGGACGTGTTGGTTGATTAGAAGGGCGGTTCGTCGGAGTAGCCGCCGCCGCCGTTGCTGTCGGACGCCCACGGGTCTTCCTGGCGCCCGCCTGACGAGGCCTGGCCGCCCTGGCCGCCGCCGCTGTACCCGCCGCCGCCACCCTGGCCGCCGCCGTACCCGCCGCCGCTGCGCTGCGCGCGGGTGACCTTGGCAGAGGCGTTCCGCAGCGACGGGCCGACGTCGTCGACCTCGACCTCGTACACGGTCCGCTTCTCGCCTTCCTTGGTCTCGTACTGCCGCTGCCGGAGCCGGCCGGAGACGATGACCCGCATGCCGCGCTGCAGCGACTCGGCCACGTTCTCCGCGGCCTGCCGCCACACGTTGCAGGTGAGGAAGAGGCTGTCGCCGTCCTTCCACTCCCCGCTCTGCGCGTCCCGCACCCGGGGGGTCGAGGCGACGCGGAAGGTCGCCACCGGCTGCCCGGACGACGTGAACCGCAGCTCCGGATCGGCGACGAGGTTGCCGACAATCGTGATCGGGGTGTCACCAGCCGCCATCGCGTGCCTCCAAAGTCGCTGACGAGATGTGGTGGGTTTGGGCTGGCCTAGTGGTGCTCGGGCCGTAGGACCTTCGTCCGCAGCACACCCTCGTTGAGGTTGAGCTGCCGGTCGAGCTCCTGCACGGTCGCGGGCTCCGCGGTCACATCGACGACGGCGTAGATGCCTTCCGGCTTCTTGTCGATCGGGTAGGCCAGCCGGCGCTTGCCCCAGATGTCCAGGGTGCCGATCGAGCCGCCGTCGGTGGTTACGACCTTGAGGAACCCCTCAAGCGACGGCTGCACCGTGCGCTCCTCGAGGTTCGGGTCGAGGATGATCATGATTTCGTAGTGGCGCATGCGCGCATGCCTCCTCTGGACTGACGCGGTCACGGTCTTTCCGTGACAGGAGGGTGCGGACAGCAGAACATCAGGTATGCCACCGCCCGCAGCGACTAACTGTACCCCAGGAAGGCTTGTGTTCTGTGCCGTGACACGGGTAATACTCGCTCTATGGCAGGTACCGTCAGGACACGCAGCCGCTTGCCGCACATCACGTTGAACTCAGACGGACAGCCGCATCTGCTGCTCAACATCACCACGATCTTCGTGCTGCTCCTCGGCCTGGTGTCGTTCGTGCTCGGGCTGATTATCAGGAACGTCCCGAGCGCCGACTCCAAGGCCATGGCCATCCTGGCCGCGGTCACCGGGCTGGTAGCCATGGTAGTTGGGCTGTATGCGCAGATGATCTCCGCGACCCGCGAGCAGCGCGTGCTGATCGTGGCGGGCATCATCGCGGCCTTCGTCGGCCTGGCCCTGGGCCTGGGACACGGCGCTTTCTCGTAGCGGGCGCCGCCTTATGCTCTAGGGCATGGTGCGCATCGGAGGTCATTTCCACAGCGACGACCCGCTGGCAGAGGCGGTCGCCTGTGACGCGCGGCTCGCGCAGTTTTTCCTTGGCGACCCGCAAGGCTGGAAGGGCCCGGTGATTCCCGGCGGGGACCCGGGCGCCGTGCGCGACGCGTACGCGAAAGCCGATGTGGACATCTATATCCACGCTCCGTACGTCATCAACGTGGCGACAACCAACAACAGGATCAGGATCCCGTCCCGCAAGCTGCTCGAAGGGCAGCTCAAGGCGGCGGCCTCGGTCGGGGCGAAGGGGCTGATCGTGCACGGTGGGCACGTCAACGCCGGGGTGGACCCCGCTGAGGGCCTGGAGAACTGGGTCAAGGCGGTGGAGCGGATCGAGCGGCCGCTGCCGATGCTGATCGAGAACACCGCCGGCGGCAATGGCGCGATGGCCAGGTCGCTCGACGCGATCGCGCGCCTCTGGGAGGCGGTCAGCTCCGCCGCGGGCGATGGCGGAGAGGTCGGGTTCTGCCTGGACACCTGCCACGCCTATTCGGCGGGCATCGACCTGGCAGACGTGGTGGACCGCGTCAAGGCGATCACCGGCCGGATCGACTTGGTGCACTGCAACAACTCGCGCGACGAGTTCGACTCCGGCGCCGACAGGCACACGAACCTCGACTCGGGCACGATCAACGCCACGGCGCTGCTTGACGTGGTGCGGGCGGCGGGCGCGCCGACGGCCTGCGAGACGCCAGAAGCGGGACTCTGCGACGACATCCGCTGGCTTCGCGAGCGGGTCAGCTAACCGCTTGACGCGGCCAGGAATCGGCCGTCAGTTACCCGCCTCCGCCCCCTCCGCCGCCACCAGGACCGCCACCAGGACCGCCACCGCCACCGGGCGTTGTCGTCGTGTCTGTCGGGGTTGGCGTGTCCGTCGGATCCGTCGGGAAGCCGGTGGGGATCCCGGTCGGCGTGCTGGCCGTATCAGTAGGCGACGGAGATCCTGTCGGGTGCGGGTTCTTGGGGCCGGTCTGCTTCTTCGGCTTTTTCTTGGCAGGCACGTTACCCACCTGGTTCCACTTCGCGCCGGTGAACACCGGGCTGAGGAACTGCTGAGCCGACAGGTTGCCGAACTCTTCGGACATGAACGTGTGCCATATTGCCGCCGGCCAGGTACCACCGAACCCGCCGCCGCCGAGCGCGGTCAGCGACTGCGAGGAATCGAGGTTCTGCTGCTCGACGAAGATCCCGACGGCCAGCGACCACTGCCGGATCGCGCCGATGAAGAACGCCGACTTCGATTGGGTCGTCGTCCCGGTCTTGCCGACGATCGGCACGTCAGGGCCGAGCGACGCGGCGGTGCCCGTGCCGTTGACGGTGGTCATCTCCATCGCGTACTGGACCTGCGAGTCGAGGTCCGGGGAGAGCACCTGGTGGGTCGCGACGTGGGCATACTGCACCGCGCCGTCCGGTGCCTGCCACGACTGGATGATGTGCGACTGGTGGTAAGTGCCGCCGTTGGCGATCGTGGACAGCATGGTCGCCTGCTCGTTGACGGTCAGCGAGCCGGTACCGAGCGCCATGCCGACCTGGTGGTCGAGCGAGCTCAGACCTGACCCGGCGGGGTAGTCCGAGATGTTGACCCCCATGTCGCCCGCCATCTGGATGATGCTCCCGGTAGTGACCCGATGGGCGAGGTCTGTGAAGGCCGTGTTGGACGACTGGGCCAGCGCGTTCTGCACGCTTATCGCGCCGCCTGGCTTGTCCGAGAGGACCTCGCCGCCGTCGTTCTCCACCGGGAACGACCCGGGCAGCGCCTTAGCCGGGTCGGTGGTCGACAGCATGAGGTTGTACGGGGGGGTGTCCTGCGGGACGTACAGCTTCGGGCTCGCGTTCAGGATGCTGCTCTGGACGTTCATGCCCTGCGAGACGGCGGTCGCGAGCACGTACGGCTTGAACGAGGACCCGACCTGCTCGCGCGTGCCGCTGGCGGTGTTCAGGTCGCAGTCGACCTGGAGGCACTCCTTGTGCGACATGTTCTGGCCCGGGCCCGGGTACATCGCGGCGATCGCGCCGGTATCCGGGTTCTGCAGCACGGTGCCGATCAGCGCGTAGGACGGCATCGAGGCCCCGGAGGCCTTGATCGCGGCGATGTTCTCGTTGACCGCGTGGTACATCTCCACTTCCATCGGCCTGCTGATCGTGGTGATGATCTTCAGGCCGCCCGTCTCCAGCGTCGGGACGGGGACGTGGTCGCCGCCGAGGGCGGGAGAGTCGGTGAGCTCGTGGTACACCTCGCTCATGATGTAGGGCGCCCACGGGTCACTGGTACTGGTGGTCCCGGCGGCCTCATTGGTCTTCGCGCCCTGAGTGTCGGTGAGCAGCTTCGGGAACCGCATGGTGTCGGCCTGCGCCTGGGAGATGTCGTGCAACGACACCATGCCGTTCAGCACGTAGTGCCAGCGGGCTGTCAGGTTTGCCCGGTACTGCGGCTGCGGGTAGAGGCTTGGCTGCTGGATGAGCGCCGCGATGACGGCCGACTGTGCGACGGTCAGCTTGCCCACCGGCACGCCGAAGTAGGTCTGTGCCGCGGCAGAGATGCCGTAGGAGTTGTCGCCAAGGTAAATCGTGTTCAGGTAGTTGGTCAGGATCCACTGCTTGGACTTGGACTTGGCCAGCTTCTGCGCGATGAAGATTTCCTTGAGCTTCCTGCTGATCGTCTGCTGAGTCCCGATGTTGCTGTAGTACTGCCTGACGAACTGCTGGGTGATCGTCGAACCACCGGAGAGGTTGCCGCCGCTGTTCGAGAGGTCGTCGTAGGCCGCGCGCAGGATGCCGGTGGGGGAAATGCCGCCCTCGGTCCAGAAGCCGCGATCCTCGGCCGCGACGGCCGCGTCCTGCATCCACTTCGGGATCTGGCTGTAGCTGAGCAGTGTCCGGTTGATCGGGCCGATCGTGCCGATAGGCGTCTTGCCGTCGCTGTAGTAGACGGTGGATCTCTGGTCGAGCACGTTGGCGGCGAGCTGGGTCGGGATCGTGGCGCTGTTGTAGGCATAGAAGTAGGCGCCGATGGCCACCAGGATGAAGAAGGCGCCGATCGCGCCGACGAGGCCGGCTACCTTCTTCCACGTCCAGCGCCGCCACCAGCTGCCCTTGACCTTGCCGCCGCTGCGGTGGCGAGGGCCGCCGGGACCGCCATGCCGGGGACCGCCAGGGCCGCTGGGCCCACCCGGGCTGCCGGGCCCGTAGCCGCCGGCGCCCGCCGCGGCCCCGTAGTACGCCGTCGGGTCGCCGCCAGCGCCGTAGCCGTTCCCGTTGCGCGAACCGCCGCCGCGGGGCGAGCCGTTACCCGGCGCGCCGCTAGCCGAAGCCGAAGCAGCGGCCGCCGCCCCGCTGGCCGCTGCGCCGCGAGCCCCCTGGCCGTCCGGCGGCGAGCCAGGGGCGTTCTCCCAGCCCTTGCCGTCGGCCCAGTAGCTGTACCCAGGGGTGCCAGAATCGGAGCCGCCGCTGCGCCGCGGCCGGACAGCGGCGGTCGTGCCGGTCTCGTAGTCCGAGTCGATGCTCGGGTCCCGCCAGAACCCGTCCCGCCCCCAGCCTTCCGGCTCGGGGTATTTGCCCGCGTCAGCTCCCCGTCCCCTAGCGGGCCTATCGGACCCGTTAAAGTCGTTGCTACTCACACGTCCTCGCTGTGGCTGTGGCGGACCTGATGGCCCGTTCTGGCGTTCCCACACGTTACATGCTGGGACGACGTGTCCCGGCTAGTTCGGCGTAAGCCTCTTCGCGACGTAAGCGCGACGTAAAGCGGAACGCATCCGCCTCGTCACTAGCCTGCGATTACTGGCCGCTCCGTGCGCGGCGGCCGCGGCCCGCGGGGGGCTCGCCGGTACCTAGGACGTAGGACGTGGCTAGGTGGTTCCAGCCACAACTCTGGCAGACCTCGACGACATAGACCCTGAATTCGCCGTATTCGGCCGCCATCTCCGTCAGCTCAGGACCGCGCTTGACCCGTCCCGCGTACTGTCCGAGTTCGTCTCCGTACACGTACGTAACGTGCGTGAGGTTGGTCTTCCGGCAGATCGGGCAGCGGGTCTCGGTCGGCTCGCCGTGGTACTTGGCCGCGCGCAGCAGGTACGGGTGCGCGTCGCACACGTCGGCCACCGTCGTGTTGCCCGCGTACACGGACGCGAGCGTCGCGCGCCGGGCGAGCCCGTAATCCACCACGGATCGACGTGAGGCCATGTCCCACAGATTACGTCGGCTACCCCGGCGCAGCCGAGCCCAGAGCTCGTTATCGGCTCGTGAACTCGCGTGCGCCCTGGGTGAACGCCAGGTTGCCAGCCGGAAAACGATTGCGTATGCTGTGGATCGCCAGTCTCGATATATCGAACCGAAATATCGGGTAGAGATATCGTGAAGATACATAGAAACCGTATGGACGCCGGGGGGATGCTGTGGGCCGCAACCGGACGGGCGTGCTGGAGTTCGCCGTGCTAGGGCTGCTGTACCGGACACCGATGCACGGCTACGAGCTCAGCAAGCAGCTGAACATGCTGCTCGGCACGTTCCGCGCGCTCTCCTACGGCACGCTGTACCCCTGCCTGAACAAGCTGTACGCCGAGGGCTTCATCGCCAGAGAAGGCGACGAAGCGGCCCGGGCACCGGGCTCGGCCAGGCCAGCCCGCGGGAACGGCCGCCCGCCGGGCCGGTCAAAGATCGTCTACCGGCTGACCGCGGAGGGCAAGGAGCGGCTGCAGGACCTGCTCGCCGACGCCGGCCCCGCCGCCTGGGAAGACGACGGGTTCGGTGTCCACTTCGCGTTCTTCGGCCAGACCAGGGCGGACATCCGGCTGCGGATCCTGGAGGGCAGGCGCAGCCGCCTGGAAGACCGGATGGAAGGCGTTCGGGCGGCGCTCGCGCGCACCAGGGAGCGGGTGGACAGCTACACACTCGAACTTCAGCGGCACGGTCTCGAGTCGGTGGAGCGCGAGGTGCGTTGGCTCAACGAGCTGATCGCCTCGGAACGGCAGTCAGAGCAGCCGGAAGCTAGCAACCCCGGCGGCGGACCCTACCCGCCGGCGGGTCAGACCGATACAGATCGCGGAAGCGAGAAGGAGTCATCCTGATGGATGCAGTGCCATCCAAGACAGTGCGCGTCGCCATCGTGGGGGTAGGCAACTGCGCGAGCTCGCTCGTCCAGGGCCTTGAGTACTACAAGGACGCCGACGATGCGGCCCGCGTGCCTGGCCTCATGCATGTGCGGTTCGGCGGCTACCACGTTTC
>Ga0335075_10005203_pt1 | contig 20251 bp, 26 predicted proteins | sample Lox_Sample_24_FD_206723 | JGI IMG/M metagenome (GOLD analysis project Ga0335075, IMG submission 206723) | Soil microbial communities from Loxahatchee National Wildlife Refuge, Florida, United States - Lox_Sample_2.4 | ecosystem: Environmental > Terrestrial > Soil > Wetlands | place: USA...
CGGGAGACCTCGTGTCCGCCGACAACCCAGCGCACTTCCCACGATGGCTTCTTACTCGACTTGTTGCGCCGGACCTCCCAGAGCTTGACGTCGGTCGAGGTGGTCACGCCGCCTCCCGGAGGGTGTCGAGCCAGGCGAGGAACTCGCTTCGCCAGATCCGGATTTCGCCGTTGGGCAGCTTGATTCCGGCCGGAGCGCGGCCAAGCTCACGCCAGCGGTAGAACGTGCGCCGTGAGACCTCGCCCAGTTCGTCGAGCACCTGGACGACCGTCAGCAACTCGTCTTGGCTTTGGGTGCGTGGCATCAGTGGGCCTCCCCTCGTGACGGATGGCGTGTTCGTTCTGGCTGGTTGGGCTTGTCATAGAGGTGGCCGAGTCCGACGAATAGCCAGTGGGCGATGACGAGCACGGTTTCGCCGTCCGGAAGGTCGTCGGCGCGGGCAGCGCGGGCATGGTCGGCGCGGGCGGCGCGGAGCGCGCCCAGGGTGGTGGAGTAGGCCCGGCTCTTGGTGGAGAAGTGGCCCCGGAAGCCGAGCATGTGCGCCCAGTGGGCAGTGCGCAGGTCGGTCAGCTCGGGCACCTGGCCGAGGCGGAAGCACTCGGCGATGAGCCGCCGCGCGTGCGGGCTGACGGGGAGGTCGTCGAGGTCGTCGGCGCGAGTGATGCGGCGGTCTAGCGTCCCGGTGCACTCGGCGGCCTTGGTGGCGTACTTGGCGACGTATCCGGCGACTGCGTTGTCGGTCAGCTCGCCGCCTGTGGTGATGGGGCGGATGTCGATTTGCGCGCCCCAGCGCTGGGTGCGCGAGGGGATCGAGTCGGAGTGTGGTGTGGTGACGTGGGCGTTGCCCGCTGCGAGGGTGACCGCTCGGGCGAGCAGGTCGGCGGTTGCCCAGCTAGGCGGGGCTGTCTCGGGACCGTCCGGGCCATCGAGGCGGATCACGGCGTGGAAGTGGACGACGCCGCGCTTTTGGTACTCGGCGACCTTGGCGAAGGAGACCGCGCCCGTTCCGCGAATTCCTTCTGTGTCATCCCGGCCATGCGGGCCAGGGTGCGGCGCAGGTTGATCGTGAACCGTCGCCACAACTCGGGCGCGGTGGCGTTGAACAGCACCGCGCCCGTGTAGTCGTAGCAGTCGGCACAAATCGGCGTGCCGATCCGGGGATCGTCGGTGTGATGACGCTCGTTGCAGGCCAGCGGCCGACCGTGCGGGCAGGTGCCGCCAGCGCGGCGGGGACGGCAGGGCAGTGGCCGCCCGTTCTTGTCCCTGCGAGTGTGGACAGCGCCGAACGACGGGGCGGTGAGGGTGACGAACAGGCAGGGATGAGCGGCGACTGTGGCGGGAACGCACTTGCCCCCGGTCAGGCCCGCCCGGATGAGCTGGTAGGTATCGGCGCGGTAAGTCTCGGCGCACGACGGGCAGCGGGACGCGCGGCGAGTCTTGCAGGGCATCAGCAGCACTCGGCCCGGTTCGGTCGCGGTGCTGTAGCGGTGGAGCAGTTCGCCGGTTGCCTGGTCGAGGTGGTCGACCTGGCCATGGAGCCGGACCGGCTGAGTACAGCGGTCGGCGTGGACGGAGTGCCCGGTCATTCGCCGGTTTCCAGTTCGCCGGCATCGGAGACCGCGACAATCCGGTAGGTGATGGGGCCGAACGCCCGCTGGGCGCAGTAGTGGCCGAGGCTGTCGGCCGGGATGACGTCGAGGATGAGCGCCAGGCGGTCGACGGCCGCGCAGCGCTGCGGGTAGTCGGTGCCGTCGGGGAAGATGGTGATCTCGGCGTGGCCGTCGGGGACGGGGTAGCCGAAGTGGGAGCCGAGGAAGTTCGCCAGGTCGCGCAGCCCGTTGATGAACCGGGCACGGGCGACGGGACTGTCAGAGGCCATGACGGATGTCTCCTAGGTAGTGCGGAGTTCGCGGAGCAGGGTTGAAGCGAGCTGGTTGGACACGCCGAGCCGGGCGCGGAGCTTGTCGCGGGTGATCGGCTCGCCGTGGGCTTGCTGGTGCTCGGCGGCGACGCGGCGGGCGAACGCGACCAGCTCGTCGGCCGGGCGAGCCGCGGACTGGTCGGCTGGCGGCTCACCGGACGGGGACGGGACGGACGGTCCGGGTTCCTCGTCCTGGCCGTCCTGTTGGCCGTCCTGGCCCAGGACGGGACCGGGGACGGGAGCCGAGGCAGACGGTTCCGTGGCGGTCCGGGTGGCGCGGCGTTCGAGCATGGAGACCGCGACGAGGAACGAGGCGGGCGGGGTCGCGGCGACGATCCGGCCCCAGGTGGTGGGCTGGGCCTGGGCGAGGTTGGCGGCGAGGCTGAGCAGGATTCCCCCGGCCAGTACGAGGGTTGGCCAGGAGACGCGGCGGGTGTCGCCGAGCCGCTTGTCTCGCTGCCGTTCCCGGGCGGCCATGACACAGGTCAGGTCGATGCAGACCGCGACGGCCCAGGCCATCGGCCCGTGCTGGCCATGCTGGGTGGCGGTGTCGCGGATGTGTGTGAAGGACCCGGCCCCAGCAATCGAAGCGAGCACCAGGACCGGGGCGGAGTCGGCGAGCGCGGCGGCATAGCGTCGCAGGTTCACGGGTTGCCTCCGGTTTCAGGCATGGAGGAGGTAGGGACCTGGCGCGGTGACGGCCGCGCCCGCCGTTGGGAGAGGGAGTTAGGCGGCTTCGCTGCCGGTGAAGTCACCGGCCGCGTGGTCGTCGAGAGCGACCGGGCCGGGTTCGGTCAGCGCGGTCCAGGAGGGGGTGAGGTCGGCGTACCGGCAGGCGGCGGCTTCGGCCTCTTGCTCGGTGACCTCGACCGAGCGGACCCGGTACCAGGCCCCGTCTTGCCCGGCGACGATCGCGACGCCGGGAGTCTCGGCGGGGATGGCCCGTGCGGCGTCGAGTGCGGCCGGGTCCATGTCGCCCAGGGTCATGTTGGCGGTCTCGGGATCGTTGACCCGGTGACAGACACGCCCCGAGAGCTGGGAGCGGAGCGCGGTGACGCCCGGCCCGAGGTCGGAGCCGATTCGCTGACCGCAGATGATGAGGTAAACGCCGAACGCCCGGCCGAGCTGTGCGACCCGCGGCAGCGCGGTGCCCGTGCGGGCGATCTCGTCTTTCTGGGACTTGTCGGCCATGAGGAACAGCTCGGCGACCTCGTCGACCAGGACCACGACCGGGGTTGGCCGCAGCAGGTCGGGCAGCCGCCAGATGTTGCGCGCCCCGTGCTCGCGGCACAGCCGCATCCGGTCGGCCAGCACGCGCACCAGGTCGTCGAGCAGTTCGGCGCACTCGGCGCGGGTAGTGGCCAGCGCCGACATGCGCGGCGCGTAGGGCGTGAACTCCACGCCGCCCTTGAGGTCGAAGCCGACCAGCGCGACGGGTTGCGGCGCGAGGCCCTTGATGATCGCGTTGGCCAGGTTCGACTTGCCGGACATGGTGGCCCCGGCGTTCAGCCAGTGCGGGACCGTGCGGAAGTCGATGACCCAGGGTTGCCCGGTCTCGACGATGCCCGGAGCGACCTTGAGCAACTCGCCGGTTTCCGGCTCGGCGGTCACCTTGACCAGGGGATCGAAGCGCAGCGCCGACAGCCAGACGCGGCCCGGAGCCGACCCCGTGACGCGAACCGCATGCACGCGCCAGGCATGGGCGATGGCCTCGCACGCTTTCGCGTAGTCGTCGGGCACCTGGCCGTCGAGGAGCTTGACCCGGACCCGCCAGCCGAGCGCGCTCGGGCGAGGGATGCCCAGGCGCGGCGAGTGTTCGACGTCGACCCGGCGCACCCGCCGCTTGCTGGCTACCGTCATCGCTGCCCCCGTGGCGTGGCTGAGGGTTCCGGCGACGGGTACGGCTTCCAGTGACCAGCGCCAGCGCCGCCGCTTAACGGTCAGCTTGCACCCCGAGGCGACGCGCGCCCAGGTGAGGTAAAGGTGGACGGCCCGTAGCGGGAAGACCACGACGAGCCAGAACGAGCGTGGGGAGTGGTGCCGCCAGGCGAGCGCCCCGGCCACCATAGCGGCCAGGGCAACGCCCGCGAGAATCAGGATCTCTCGCATCTTGAACGGCCCCGCTCAGGCAGCCCGCTTGGCGGGTTCGGCGGTGCAGGCCGCCGTGCGCTCGGCGTGGAGCCGCTCGACCTCGTTGGCGAACGCCTGAGCCTGGTGCGCCAGGTTCCGCGCGAACTCGACCGCCATCTCGGTGGGGTTGCGGTCGGCGACGGAGAACGAGACCACGGTGTCCCCGGCATCGACGCTGAAGATGGGCGTGGACGCGTCGTAGGTGGAGCAGCGCACCACCCAGTCCGAGCCGACGTGCAGGCCAATATGGGAGAAGGAGCCGCCCGCGCTGCTCATGCCGCTACCTGCCCGGCAACGGCGAGGGTGATGGACTCGGCTCGGTAGGCGATGCCCCAGCGGACCCGCCCGTCGCGGACTTGCTCCCAGGAGAAGCCGACCAGGCCGGACGGCTCGACGACCTGGCCCACCGCAACGGGCGGCTCACCGGACACATTGACGTTGACCAGCTCGACGCGGCCGGTCGAGTCGGCGGCCGACAAGCCCACCGTGTAGACGGTGCGGCCGCTCTTGTCGGTCTTGACCTCGCCGGTCTCCTGGCTGACGAGGCGAGGACGCGGCGCGGTGACCACGACGAACGTGAGCCGCGACGTGTCGATCGGGATGGGGATGTTACGCACGTTGGTGCTCCTCTGCGCAGGCCCGGACACGGGCCGTTTCCGTTGGGCGCAGGAGACATGCCAGGGCAGAGGCGGTAGCATCGGAACGTGACTAGCGGTGCTATGCCGCATCTGGCCTGAGCGGGTTGCCTCCCGCTCAGGCCACATCCGTTTCTGTGGCCTGAACTCGTGTACTCATCTCGCGTGCTGCTGGCATTGCCTTGCCAACAAGGACAACGTTACACGTACTAAAAGTACGCGTCAAGCATTCTGAGTATCAGGCAAGTATTTATAGTGCGGCTACCCGCACGGAAAGTGCGGCAAGGTCCGCACCCGGCGGAACCTGCATGGCCAGCAGGTCGGCGACGACCTGGCGGACCAGGGCATGAGCGTGCACCTGCTCGGGAGTCAGGGACTCGGCTTGCACCAGCGCGGCCACCGCGTCGGCGACCTGGCGGCGCTGCGCATACGCGCGAGCCACATCAATGAGCATCCGTGCGCGCCGCTCGGGCGATAGCCCGGAGGAATCGAGCGCCGAGGCGACCCGCAGCGCCCGGCCCGCGTCGCCGAGTTCGACCGCCACGGCGATCTCGTACAACGCCAAGTTCGCCGGGCCGAACTCGGTGTTGTAGTCGTTGCGGCCCGGCCCGACCTGCTCGGCCACCGGGCGGGCGCGGTCGAGGAACCCGTATGCCTCCTGAGCGTCGCCCAGGTGCGCCGCGGTGATCGCTCGTTGCAGGGTCAGCGCGCCCCACATGGAGTTGGCTTCCGGGGTGCCCCCGTCGGCCAGGTGCCATAGCGCGTCAGCGGCGGTGCGCGATACCTCGGCCGCTTGCGCGTAGTATCGCGCCCCGAGGAACACGATCACGAGCCGAAAGGCGCCAGCGGCGACAAGCAGCGGGTTACCCGCCCGCTCGGCCGCCGCCATGCCCCGGTCAGCGGCGATCCAGGCCGCCTCTGGCTCGTCTAGCTTGGCCAGCGCCGCCGAGCACGCCTGATAGGCGGCGGCGAGTAGCTCGAACATCTGCGGCCGGTCGTCGGCGGGCACGGCCCGGGCGCCGCTCTCCAGCTCGGGTACCAGGTCCCGCAGTAGGTCGGCCAGGTCGGCATACCGGGCCTCATGGGTCAGCGACCAGGCCCGCCCAACCTTCCCGCGGATCTCGTCCACCAGCGGCACGTCATGCCCGTTGAGCATGGCCCGCAGCGACCAGGTGCCCGACAGCACCAGCCGAAGGCCCGCCGTGCCCGGCTGCTCCTCGTTGACGGCCGCGACGATCGGCGCCTCGGCCGCCAGCTCGGCCAGCGGGACCTCCAGCGCGTCGGCGAGCGTCTCAAGCACCGACATCCGGTCGACCTTCCGGACCCCGCGCTCTACCTGCGACACCCAGGCCACTGACCGGTCGATCATCCGGGCAAGCTCAGGCTGAGACAGGCCCCGCCGCCGCCGCGCGTCAGCGATCTTGCGGCCCAGCGCCACCTGATACTCAGGAGTGCTCACCCGTCCGTGCCCTTGCCAACTTGCAGGGTCAGGAAGTCGACCTCAACCGAGGAGAGGAACCGCTCCCGCTCGGCCAGCATCCGCCGCGTGTGCGGCTGCCCCTCGTGGGCATCGAACGCGGCGCGGTCACGGTACAGCTCGTAGAAGATCCGCTCTAGCGGCTTCCCCTCGACGGCGTGCACCGCGTAGACAAGCGTCCCCGGCTCGTGCTGCTTGATCTGCGGGACCGTCTCGGCCACCAGCGCGTCGAAACCCTTAGCGCTTTCCGTGTCCTTACAGGTGAACCGCACGCTTAGACCGAACATGGTGCCTCCTCCTTAGCGATCTTGGCCAGTACCTATTGTGTCACTCCCGTACGCGAAGTTGCACGTACTCATTGTACCGTGCACGTACTTTGAGTACCATTACCTCTTACTCAGCTAGACGACCCGCGCGGACGCGAGGCACCCATGCTCACCGAGACCCCGAAGCCGCCCGACGCGACGAGCTTTCACCGCACGTATCCAGGCACAGCGGACCAGGTACGCCAGGTCCGCAAGGATCTCGCCCCCGTACTCGACGGCTGCCCGCTCGCGGACGATCTCATCTTGCTCGCCTCAGAGCTGTGCACGAATGCCGTCGTGCACTCCAGGTCGGGCCAGCCGGGCGGCACGTTCACCGTCCGGGCCGAGGTCCGCCCCGGCTCACACGCATGGCTAGAGGTCGAGGACCAGGGCGGCCCATGGGTCGAGCGACAACCGGGCGACGACCACGGGCGCGGCCTGTTCATCGTCGGCGCGCTGGCTGGTGAGGGCAACTGGGCCATCGAAGCGGGCGACGCGCCCGGTACCCGAGTGGTCTGGTTCTGGCTCAACTGGCCAACGGCGCAGTGAGCAGCCCGGCTACACGCCGTGCGAGAACCTCCAAGGAAGGATGACGACATGATCGCTGCCCGGTGCTCTTGTGGATTCACGCAGCTTGCGGACGAGGAGATCATCGACCACTTGCAACTGGTCTTCGAGCCTGATGACCACAGGGGGAGCGACGGCCGGGTCCACGAGGAGCGCGCCAGCCTGACGTGCGCATGCGGGCTGGCGGCCATCACGTCGGACGAGCTTGACGCCCATTTCCTCCAGGTCTTCACCCCTGGAGACGGCATCGGCCGCGACAGCCACAAGCACCAGTCCGCGGGGGAGAAGCGTGACGCGTGACCTCCCAACGAGGCATCCTGGCACGGCGCTGCCAAGCCCGGTGCAGGACGCGGCCGACACTATGGGACGTACGCGCAAGCCTCCCGACTTGACCGTGCTGAGGAGGGTGCGTGACGCGCTGGCCCGGCTACCGGACAGCGCCCTAGGCCCCTATTACTTCCAAGTCCCAGGCGATTGCCTGGCTTCCCCCAGCCCCGGCCAGGACACGTGATGACCAGCCCGCAGGAAAGGCACGCGCAGATTGCCGCGGACCTGCGAGAGCAGCTCAGCGCCGGGACCATCGCAGTCGGCGACCCGGTGTCCATCACAGCCCTGGCCCAGCGATGGGGAGTCGCCCGCCGCACAGTCGCCAATGCACTTCGAACACTAGAAGCCGATGGCCTACTCAGGCGATACCCCGGCCTCGGCTACTACGCGCTGGCAGCAGGCCACCCGTCGCCACCCCGTACTCGCCAAAGCGAGGCTGCTGCTACCGTCCTCGAACGCCCGGCGCCTACGAGGCACCAGCAGGTAGTAGCCCAGGCCGTCACCGAGATCCTGGAACCGCTCCTGAAGGACATGAGCCGGAGGCTCGACGAAATGAGCGGGAAGACGGATAATCTGCTCGCCGGGCTAGCCGCAACAGTCGCACGCGTTGAACACGTCATCCGCCAGAGCGAGACCGGGGTACGCAACTAGCCTCCTGCGTCGAGTGCAGCCCCTGTGAGAACTTTCTCTACGCCTTCAAGGGCGGCCCACTAGCGCGTGCCGCCGCGCGACCCCGGCCCGGCGCGCCGGGCGTGCGGCCTCTCCGGGCCGACCCGCCGCGCCAGCCTGGCCGCGCATAAACAGGCGTCAGAACGCCGAGACCCGAAGGTAGCAAATTGCGTTCCCGGGACGTCGCGACCGAATGATCTGCCATGTTATTACTCGTCATACGGAAGGAAGCCTTGGAAAAGCACACCGCGCTCAGCCAGAAGTTCACGAATATCTGTCAACTCATCAATGGAGAAATCTGCTAGGAGGGGCAATGCCGAACGCATAAGCGATCCGACGGGGAAGGTAGCGCTCGTGCGACCCGCCGCCGTCCTTGACCTAAATTCAAGCTCGGCAGTACCCCCACCTATCAAAACCGTCACTGCCCGCTCGATGTCCCTTACCCTGAAGTTTTCCTCGGCATTATTAAGCTCCGAGTCGCCCAGCACGTCCCCGCCATTGATTGATTCGTAGGTAACGGCCCGGTCGTCTCTGCCGAGCTGAATTCGATTAATAGGCACGCGATAGGGCGAGGCGCGTTTTCTCAGCGCGGTAAGATTTGGTGGTTCGGCAGAATCTTCGGGCGGGAATTCTTCAACACGGCGCGCCGCCACGTAGGCAGTCCAATTTTGCCCGCGCAGAGCAAGACAGCCGCGATCCACGATCCAACGAGGAGTCTGCTCCGGTTCGCCGATCCTGAACGGTTCGTCGACAAGGCGAATCCCTTTCGCCTGAAGTACTTCGAGGTTTGCCATCATCAGAGATTGCAGATTAGCGGAATAGTCTTCAATTCGTGCTCGACCAAGCATCTCAGTGTTGATAGCGCGACCGAGGTCTTGCCAGAATTGCTCAGATCCTTCACTTGTTACCCGCAAAATGTACGACAGATCGTCTTCGTTGAACCTGCCGATGGTGGTTGTGGGTGGGAATTGGGCGGCATTCCCGCCACCCGCCTCCCAGATCACGCGCAATAGGCGCGTGAGACGTCCTGCCTGCTCATCGTTGAGATGCTGCTCAATCGCTTGGACGGCCGAGGCAACGGCGTCGCCGGACAGCCCGGCTGCACCAGCGAAGGCCTGCTCTGTTTCGGTTGTAAGCCTACGTATCTCATTAGCGTCAGAGACTCCTCGACCACCGCGAACAAGGGCCTGACTAAGTACTTCTACTGGTGGACTCGACGCCTTGGCCCGTATGCCCGACATCGCCTCAGTGCCAGAGGGATCCGCTATCCAGATTCCTTCCTTGGTGGCAGCCTCTTCAAGGGCCTGGCGTGGAGACATAAGATCGGATCCACCAGTGGCATCGACATCCTCCAGAGTAAACACAAGTGGTTGATGCCGAGACAGGAACCTCATCTCATTCAGGAGCCAACTAGCGCTTCCCGTAGGCCTGACGAAAAGAAATCGCTCCCGATCTTCATTGGGCCATCTAAGCACTATATCGGGAATCACGGTGTTGTTAAAGTACTCTGTAAAGTGGGGAGTGATCGTTGGATCCAAGGCGCGAATTTCCTTCGTGACTGCCTCCTTGATGATCCTAGTCTGATTAGTTGGATCATCATGTTGCCTAGCTGTCACGAGAGCCTCTCGCAACTCTGCCCTCATAGCTCAAACCCCTTCTCTTTGGCGAGGATCTTGCTCGTAACCTCCACGAAGTGCTCGGCGGTTAGCACCAGTTGCTCCTGTTGGGCGCAGAGAGTTATGAGCCAGATTCGCTCGGCGACTCTTACCAACCTCTCCATGTCCAATTGTTGCAGAGAGTCGGCTTCATTGTCCACCCCAAACACAGATTCAATGTTATCTGGGTGGAGGACGGCTTTACGGACGTTCCCGGCAGTCGCGTGTTGATCCCATTTCTGCGCCTGAAAAGGCGCCCAAGACATCCAGAGGAAGTGATCACAAGCCTTCGGGCGATGACCCAAGGCGACGTAACATTTGGCCAGGAAATTTCGAAAATGAAGCGGTAGATTACTCTCTGCCTTGTAGTTTTTAACCTCTGCAACGAAGCTCTGGCCTTCGAGGTCTTCACCGCGAAACGTGCCACCCAGATCGAAGCTGAACGGCTCTCTCGAACCTTTGGGCCACGGGAAGTGAAGCAGCTCGGCATGAGGGTACTCAAGTTGGGTCCACGAGGATCTGACGCGCGTCGACGCATCAAGCCACTGCTTGGCCCGCTGTACGCCGACATCTCCAAGTTTCTGTGATTCCTCTCCCGCCATATACCGACCGTGTATCTAGACAGAAGGTACGTCAAGCCGAATCATCCCCAGTCGTAATTTTGTTATCGAAACGCTACATGGCGTAAGGAGTTGAGCCAGAACTCCCGTGGCACTATTGTGGATCCCTACCGATGAGGCGAAGGCGGTCGTATTCGGCGTAGTCGGAGAAGTCCTTCGTATTGAGGGTGGCCAGGGGCAGGTCATGGGCGAGGCAGCAGGCGGCGATCCAGCTGTCGTTGACTGGGCGGGGACGGCCGCGGAGTTGGGCGTTGGCTTGGAGTTCGCCCCATTTGATCGCTATGGCTTCATCGAAGGGGAGTAGCACGACCTGTTGCCGCCAACTTGCCAGGTCGGCCATGCGACGAGGTCCCCAGTCGCGGAGGACGGTCCACTTGGTCAACTCGCCGAGGGTCACGAAGGTGATGCACAGCGAGTGCCCGGCCAGCCGGGAGCGGAGCGGGTCAGCCAAGCGACCGCGCAGGATGGTTGAGGCAACGTCGGTGTCGAGGACGATGAAGCTCACGCCAGCCCAGTATGCCGGGCGGCGTAGAGGTCTGTGAGGAACTCGGCTAGCTCCTCGTCGGACTCGAAGAGTTCCGGGCGGGCTAGGTCGTCGACGGACGAGACCGGGCTGACACCCTGGCGGCGGGCAAGCTCGGCCACGGGGACGTGCTCAGCGGTTCCCCATTCAGGCAGGCGATCCGCACTGTTGGAAGTCACCGCGACCCACCTCCGCTCTTCCAGCTGCGTTGACACAACTTTACTCTCCTAGTACGAGTGTCAACGTGTGGAGCGTCGCGGCACAAGTTGCTGCCGCACCGCCCAAGACCAGGGCGGCTTGCCATCGAAGTACCCTGGCTGAGGTCGTAACCGGCTGGGGCAACCAGCCGAGGTCGACGGCTTGGCCGACGTCCCAGGCCAGAAGGGCCACCGGCTAGGCACCGAACCACGCCATGGATACGTCCGGGATGACGACGGCCACCAGGACCACGAGCACCCACGCCCGCCCAGCTCAGCGGCCCATCCAGCGCCGGAACGCCAGCGGTCTTGAAAACCGCTGTTGGGGGCAACCTCACCGTGGGTTCGAATCCCACGCTCTCCGCTCTCCGCTCGTGCCTGCTGGAACTGGCGCTGACCAGGAATTTTAGTGCGTCGGCCGCTGGACGCGGGATATTCGCGGGTTGAAGCCGAACGCGTTTCCGCAGGTCACCAGCAACGTGAAAGCGGGTTCCGGGATGGTCCCGGAACCCGCTTTCTTGGACTGTTCGACGGTCACGCTATGAGGATCGACAGGAAAGCTCCTGAGGGCGGCGTCACGTACGAGCGCGCGGTCGGCCTCGCGTGCTGAAGGCTCTGGCGAGCACTGAGCGAACCAGCGTAATCACGAGGGCGGTGACTACGGCAATGCCAAGGGGGACCGCAGTCATCCACACCAGACTCATATGCGCCCGCCCTGCCACGATGTGGCCTAGCAGCGCGCCTAGTGCGAACACAGGAATCCACCACATCCGATTCATGCCAGTAGATTAACGTTCAGAGTGGTCCAACCGCCCGGCTGATAGGCCAGCCGAGATGCGTCGGTTGGCTATCTCTTCGTCGCCGTCGATGCAGTTGGCGTAGACGCGGAGGAGTACGTCGACCGTGCCTGGCCGGTCTGGCAGTGCGCCAGCATTACAAGGTCGGGTATGCCAGGATGGGCCGCATGTCTCCCGCGTCTGAGAGTCCTGCCGGGGCCGCTGGCCGAGCCGTGGCCAACGACTATGACAGCTTCGCCGAGGCGTACTCGGCCGTGAACGAGACCAGCCTTATCAACGCCTATTACACGCGGCCCGCGATCCTGGACCTCGCCGGGGACGTGGCAGGACGGCGGATCCTTGACGCCGGCTGTGGCTCCGGCCCCATATCCGCCGCGCTGCGCGACCGGGGTGCCATCATGACCGGGTTCGACTCCAGCACCAGGATGGTGGAGTTGGCCCGGCAGCGGCTCGGTGACGACGCGGACCTGCGCGTCGCCGACCTGGGCAGCCCGCTGCCGTTCCCCGACGGCACGTTCGATGACGTCATCGCGGCCCTCGTGCTGCACTACCTGGAGGACTGGACGGCGCCGCTGGCCGAACTGCGGCGCGTGCTGACGCCTGGCGGCCGGCTCATCGTGGCCGTCGACCATCCCTTCGCGGTCACCTCCATGCAGCTTGAGGAGGGGCGCACGTTCAGTTATTTCGAGACCTGCAACCGGACCGAGGAATGGACCTTCGGCGGCCATACCGCTCCGATGAGCTTCTGGCACCGGCCGCTGCACGCGATGACCGACGCCTTCACCACGGCCGGCTTCCGGATCTCTGTCATCAGCGAACCGCCTCCCGCACCAGAAGGCCATGAACTGTTCCCCGCCGAACTGGAGGGCAAGTCGGCCTTCCTGTGCTTCATCTTCTTCGTCCTGGAGGCCGTCTAACGTTAGGCGGACCACGTGGGGAGGCGGTCGAGTTGGCTTCCGCCGCATAGCTACAGGTGAAGCCACTGCCACGCCGCCCAAAACCGAGGCGGCTTGCCACCGAGTCGCGCGGGCTGAGCTGGGCGAGTGGCGGGGGACCGGGCCGGGCGGTTTGCTAACGCGGATGCTAACAACGAGTCTGGACGAGCTTGGACGGCGGTGGAACCAGCGACCATCAGGACCACCGCTGACCAGCGGTCTACCTGTGGTCCTGGCTTCGGCCGGACGACCCTCCTGTGCGGTCGTGCGCGCTTGCGCAGGCCGTGGGGCAGAAAGAGGGCGACTCGCCTACTTTCCGATGGGGTGGAGCATGGCCGAGGAAGCCTCGGCGTTTGCTGGCGAGTGGGCCGGGGCCGGGACCCGGTCCGGGATCGGCGTCTGGGGGCCGACGCTCGCCCCAAAGGCCACGCCAAGCCCGGGTGCCGCGAGCGCCACTCGGGTTACGGAATAATTTTACTGTCCGGAAAGATCAGCGACGTTGCAACGTGCTTATTTCACCAAACAGTAAAATTCTTCATCAAAGCGCGGGCTCTTGTCCGTGCGAAAAGTGATGATCAATGTCTATCGTGGCGGATTAGGCGGCTGGGGCTGATGTGAAGTTGCATCGATGCGGTCCATGCCATTGATCCACTCGGTATCCCTGGATTGAGGCTGGCCCCCGTTGGCCGGATGACGCAGACTTTCCAGTTACGGCAGCCCATTCATCACGAGGAGGTCCTTGATCTCCGCGGACCGAACCCGAGCCGAGGGCAGGCATGGGCGACAAGAAAGCAGCAGGCGGCGCCGGGGCAGTGCGCCGCGGCTTGCTCATGCTCAGGGACTCCTCCTGGCCGAGGGTGTCGCAGGCGAGCTCGGTCGGCTGAGGTTGCCCGCGCTAAGGCCGGGGTGCCGGGCATCGAGATGTGCTCGTGGGTGATCTGCCACTGGCCGCCGGCCCGCCGGCAGCAGACGGTCGAGCGAACCCAGGCGGCGCCGTCGGGGCCGTTCTTGCGCGTTCCGCTGTCCAGGTGCAGCATGTGCGCGAACGCGACGTCCGCGCTCGCCATGACCTTCAGGTGATGCGTTTCCAGGCTGATGGGCCCGTCGTACTCGTCGAACCAGCGCAGGAAGTTGCGCCGGACCTCGCCTGATCCCACGAACTGGAGTGGGGGCACGACGTCGTAGTAAACGATGTTGGGGGAGTAAAGCGACATCAGCCGGTCAATGTCCTTCGCCTGGCACGCCTCGATCCGCCGGTCCAGCAGCGCCCTGACTTCGGAGTCACTGGAGGCCATCGTCAGGATTCTCTGCCCGCTCGGTATCGGGCTCGAACTCGGATCCGCCCCGCTTGCCCAGTTGCTCCACGTTCATGCCGAGGGCCGATCCCAGGGTGGGTTCGCCGGGTGACACGCCACCCGTGGTGGAGGGGGAGCCGAGGGCTTCGGACGCGTCACGAGGATCCAGGCCGCGACGGCCAAGGACGGCCCGGAGCTTGTCCATCAGTCCGGTCATGCCGCACCGGGCTACCCGCCCGACCGCCTCCCAAACGAGGCCTCCACCCAAAACCGAGGCCTCCACCCAACCGAGCCCCCCCAACAAGCCGATGGACTCACCCACAGCCTTCAGAAGTCGCTTAGAGTAATATTCGCAGCATGGGCTACGGGGGCGTCACGGCGGGGGATGCGCTGAGTAAGGTGCTCGACGAGGCCGACGCTCAGCGGGTGCGCCGCATGACGCGGATCGCCCGGGCCGGTCGCGAGGGTCCCTACGGCACGAGGTTCGATCATGCCGGCCTTCTGGTGTTCCCCCGCTCGGTGGAGGAGGCCCTGACCGGTTTCGTGGCCGAAGGGCTGGGCGTCCTTCGCACGCTTCCGAGCGTGGTCGTGCGCGAGCGCCTGTCGTTGCGGTACGGACTGGACCGGCCAGAAGTGACGATCGCTCACCTAGACGCGGGTGAGGGCAGGACAGTGCAGCTGTTCCTGTCGGCCAGCTGTCCCGGCTATGTCGCTGACGATGAGCGGATCCGCGAATGCGAGACTCACCTGGCGTACGAAACGCCGGCTACCCGCCTGGGCGTGCTTGAGGCGATTCGCGCCGACGGCCTGCTGCCCGACGGCGGCGGCTTCAACCCGGTCGCGGGCAACCAGGGACGCACGGTTTTCTACTTCCGCAGCGACAGCGATGCTGAGCGCCTGGAGATCACCGTGGCCGGGCACGCCTCCAGCGAGCTCAGCCATCACCTTGGCCGAGCCGACGTACGACGGCACATGCTGGAGTTGCTCACCGGAGCCTGGCAGACGCAGGCGCTGCGCACCGCGGCCGAGCTTGGCCTGGCCGACCAGTTGCTCGAGCGTGAACTGACCCTCATCGAGCTGGCCGACGTCACCGGTTGCGTCGCTGATCGGCTCGGCCGGCTCCTGCGCTACCTCGAGCAGCTCGGCGCGGTAGAGGAAAAGGACGGCCGGTTCAGGCTGACTCCGCTCGGCGAGACACTCAGCCGCAAGAGCCCCTCCTCGCTGCACAGCGTCGCGCTACTCTACGGCGGGCTGTTCTATAGCAGCTTCGGCGAGCTGCCCGGCGCCATCCGCAGCGGCACGAGCGGCTTCGAGCTGGCGCTGGGGGCGCAGCCGTTCGACTACCTCGGCTCGCACCCGGACGAGGCGTCGGTCTTCCAGCGGGCGATGTCCGACCAGTGGCACGACGTCTTCGACGCCATCGCGGGCCGGCTTGACCTGGCCGACGTCGGCGTGGTCACCGACGTGGGCGGCGGCACCGGCGCGCTCCTCACTCGCATGCTGGACAAGGCCCCGCATGTCACCGGCGTCCTGTTCGACACGCAACCGACGGTCACCGCCGCGCACGCCGGCCTCCAGGCCCGTCACGGCGCACGAATCGGCACCGTCGGCGGTGACTTCTTCACCGGCATCCCCAGCGGGGACCTGCTCGTGCTCTCCCGCGTCTTGCACGACTGGGACGACCCCGCGTGCGTCGCCATCCTCACGCGCTGTCGCGAGGCGATGGTTTCCGGGGGACGCCTGGCCGTCGTGGAGCGCCTGCTCTCCGACCGGCCAGACCGGGCCTCGCTCGCGGCCGCCTGGGACATCCACATGATGGTCAACAACACGGCCGGGCGGGAGCGCACCCTGGCCGACTACCGTCAGCTGCTTGACCGGACCGGGTTCGCCATCACCGCTCGCACCGAACTGCCGCTTGAGGCCTGCCTCCTGCAAGCGGTGGCGATCTGAGATCGTCCCGCTCCGGGCCGGTCCATGGCGGCGTCGCGTCCGAAATGACTGGAGTACGGTCTATGGGTGGTTTCGCAGGTATTCACCAACGCGAAGATCGTCACGGTTGACGACCAGTTCTCCATCAAGCAGGCGGTGGCGATCGCCGACGGGCGGATTACCGCCGTCGGCTCGGACGCCGAGGCGCGCCGGGCGGCTGGGCCTGAGGCCGAGGTGACCGACCTCCAGGGAGCGACGGTCATCCCCGGCCTCATCGACAACCACAGCCACTTCGTCCGCGCTACCGAGCACTGGCGCAGTGAGGTCCGCCTCGAAGGCGTGACCGAGCGCTCCGAGATCCTCAGGCGGCTGGCCGACCGCGCGGCCGCGCTGCGACCGGGTGACTGGCTGCTCGCGCTTGGTGGCTGGCACACCGACCAGCTCAGCGGCGACCGGCGCGACCTCACGCTGGCCGAGCTGGACGCGATCGCACCGGAGCATCCCGCGTTCATCCAGGTCGGTTACTCCCACGCGTTCGTCAACACGGCCCTGCTCTCCGCCCTGGGCGGCGAGGTAGCCGGCCTGGAGCGAGGCGCCGACGGCCGCCCGACTGGCGGGGTCAAGGGCGGAATCGTCTCGCTGAACGCGATCGCGGCCCGTTTCCCTCGGCCCCCGGGCGACCCCGCCGACGGCGTGCGCGCCGCCGCGGGGTACTTCAACCGCCTCGGCCTGACCAGCGTCTTCGACCCCGGCGGTGTGGCGGTCTCCGACTCGGCCTACGAGCATGTCGCCGCCCTCGCCGCCCGCGGCGGGCTGACCCTCCGGGTCCTGACCACGCTGGGCGACGCGACCAACGCGCGCACGCCGGAGCAGGCTCGCGAGATCGTCAGCCGGATCCGCGCCAGCCGGCCGTTCCAGGGCGATTGCTGGTATGACCGGATCGCCGTTGGCGAGATCTACTACGCCCCGTTCCACTGGGACGCGCCGGCCGTTCCGCCCGCGCCCTCGGTGGCCGACCTTGACGCGGCCGACGAGATCTTGTGGGCGTCCGCCGAGGGAGGCTGGCCAGTGCAGACCCACTCGGTCACCGCTGACGGGCTTGACCTGGTGCTGGCCGCCTACGAGCGGGTCAACGCCCGCCGGCCGATCCGGCCGCTGCGCTGGTGCGTCACCCACGCGGAGGGGATCACCCGCGCCCAGCTGGAGCGGGCGCGACGGCTCAGCGTCACGCTGCAGGTCCGCAGCATGGGCGTGATCGGCGGGCAGCAGCACGCGACCTCGGTGCACGGCGCGCAAGCCGTCCGCCGCATGCCGCCACTGCGCGCGATCGCCGACAGCGGACTGGCCTGGGGGCTGGGGACGGACGGCACGAAGGCGGCCCAGGTCAACCCGTTCGTCACGCTCTGGTGGGCCGTGACCGGGCGGTCGCTCGGTGGCGACCCGGCGATCGATCCGGCGCTGACCCTGTCCAGGGAAGAGGCACTGATCGCGCACACCCGGTCCAATGCGTGGCTGACGTTCCAGGAGGGATACACCGGGGCGATCCGTTCTGGCCTGCGCGCGGACATGGTCGTGCTGGACCGCGACTACCTCACGGTCGCAGCCGACGAGATCAAGGACATCCGCCCGATCGCGACGATCGTGGACGGGGACGTGGTCTACGGGGCGATCTGAGCTGGATCTTTTTATCCGGATTCGGCGTGGCGCGGCCGTCAACATGCGGGAAACCCGAGAGCTGGCACTATTATCGCGCTAGGTGGCCTGTAGCGGTGTTTTGGGTCTAGCTACGCTGTGCTCTGGCGTCTTGGAGGAGGAGACATGTCCAGGAAGACGGTCATCCTCTTCGTGTGGCTGATCATCGGCGCGGCGGCCTCCGGTCAGCGCGGCTACTACACCGAGTCCAACCTGAGCTGCAGCACCGGCGCCACGATCGCCGTGACGATCGCCGCGGGCCCGCTGAACTACGTCGGCGTCGACCCGATGATCACCTGCAACTGGCCTACGCCCTCCACCTGATCGCACTCTGAGACCGGCGCCGGCGTCCTCGTGTGCGATGCTCGCAAGAGGGAGCGGCAGGCTCTCGCGTCGTCATGCAGGAGGACCGATGATCTTCATCACGGCCAAGTTCCAGGTCCGGCCCGAGGATGCCGAGCGCTGGCCCGAGATCGCGGGCGAGTTCACCGAGGCGACCCGCAAGGAGCCGGGCTGCCTGTGGTTCGACTGGTCGCGCAGCCTGGACGACCAGAACGAGTACGTCCTGGTCGAGGCGTTCAGGGATGAGGCCGCCGGCGGGGCGCACGTCACCTCCGAGCACTTCAGGAAGGCACAGCGGACACTCCCGCCCCACCTGGTCAGGACCCCGCGCATCGTCAACTTCCTCGTCCCGCAAGACGACTGGTCCCTGCTCGGCGAGCTGACCGTCCCCGGCTCAGATTAACTACACGGGAGGTTCGAGTGGCAGGCTCTCCGGTCATCCTCGGCTCGGGCGGGCACCACGTGGTGGTCGTGCACGGCTGGTTCGGGTCGGCGGAAGGCTGGGGATCGCTGCCTCAGTACCTTGACGGCTCAGCGCACACCTACGCGTTCATGGACCTGCGCGGATACGGTGCGCGCCGGGATGTTCCCGGGAAGTTCACGGTGACGGAGGCGGCGGGCGATGTCCTCGCCGTGGCGGACGAGCTTGGCTGGGACGAGTTCTCCTTGATCGGGCACTCGATGGGCGGGAAGATCGCCCACCAGGTGCTGTTGCAGGCCCCGGCCCGGGTCCGGCGACTCGTCGGCGTCAATCCGGTGCCCGCGGCGGCCACGCCGATGGACGAGCGAACTCAGGTCCTGTTCGACGGCGCGGCCAGCAATCCCGCCAACCGCGCGACGATCATCAACGCGACGACCGGCAGCAAGCTCACGTCTACCTTCATCGACCAGCTGGTCGCGCACTCAGTGCAGACCTCGGCGGTCGAGGCCTTCGGCGCCTACCTGTGGATGTGGGCCAAGGAGGACTTCTCCGCTCATGTGCCCGCTGGCGGCAGCGGCGTGCCGGTGAAGGTCATCGTCGGCGAGACCGATCCTGAGCTGTCGGCCGAGGTGATGCGGCAGACGTGGCTGGCGTACTTCCCCGGCGCCGAGCTTGAGGTCATGGCGAACGCCGGGCACTACCCGATGTTCGAGACACCGGTGGCGCTGGCCACGTCCATTGAGCGCTTCCTCGACGCCGAGTGACGCAGGAGATTTCCTGGGTCAGGGAGTGACGAGGCTCAGCTGTCCGGGTCAGGTGCGCAGCGCGTAGAGGCTGTCGTCGGTGCAGCCGATGAAGACCAGGCCGCCTGCCACCGCGGGAGTAGAGGCGAACGCGCCGACGTTCGGCGGGCTGTAGGACCAGCCCGCGTCGCCTGACGTCCCGTCGAGTTCCTGGACGGCGGTGCCGGTGGAGACGTACACCTTGCCGTTGGCCGCCGCCGGGCCGGCCAGGCCAGGTGCCGACGGGTGCCGCCACGCTAGCTTCCCGCTCGCCGCCGTGATCGCGTACAGGTTCCCGCCGGTGTCGGTGAGGTAGACCATGTCGTTCGTGACCGCCGGGGCCGCCTCAAGCTCGTTGCCGGTGGCGTAGCTCCACTTCAGGTGCCCGGTCGCCGCGTCAGCGCAGTACAGTGTCCCGCTGGTGGTCCCCACGTAGACGTCGCCACCGCCCGCGACCACGCTCGTGCTTGGGACGCCCCCGTCGGCGACCACCGCCGTGTTCCACAGCAGCGCGCCGGTCCCGGCGCTGAACGCGTGCAAGGTCCCGGACTCGTCCACGGCGTAGATCGCTTCGGCCGCCGCGCCGACGGCCTGGTAGAACTGGTCCTGCGAGCCGTAGGTCCTGCCCTGCTTGCCGGTAGCCACGTTGTAGGCCGCGAGCGGGCCGGTGCTCGAGCAGAGGACCACGTTGCCGCCGACGACCGTCCAGGTCCGCGCGAAGTCCACCGGCACGCCGGTCCGCACCTGCCACGCGACCGTGCCGCTGCTCGCGCGGATGGCGGAGAACTCACCCGTGTCGCTGGCCGCGCAGACCATCTCGCCGACGACCTGGGGCGCGATCAGGACCCAGCCCACCTGGGCCTTCCATGCCTGCTTCCCGGTCTGGGCGCTGAGCGCGTACACGTAGTTGTCTTTTCCGCCAGAATAGTTATTAATGCAGGTCAGAACCCTGCGGGTATTCTGGAGTCAGGCAAATAGTCAGGAGTCGGGAAAGTGCCCCGTAAGTCATCATCAGAGGCCAACGCGAGCGTT
>Ga0335075_10005204_pt1 | contig 20247 bp, 20 predicted proteins | sample Lox_Sample_24_FD_206723 | JGI IMG/M metagenome (GOLD analysis project Ga0335075, IMG submission 206723) | Soil microbial communities from Loxahatchee National Wildlife Refuge, Florida, United States - Lox_Sample_2.4 | ecosystem: Environmental > Terrestrial > Soil > Wetlands | place: USA...
ACCCGGCCAGGGGCAGCAGGGGCGCGCTGGCCGGCATGGTTTCCGGATATATCAGTCCGGTGCCGGTGTTGAGGATGACCACCTGGTCTGTTTCCGATAGCCAGCCGGACGCGCGCAGCTGTCTCACCGCGGCGAAGCACGCCGCTCCCTCCGGGCAGATGAAGCTGCCCTCGGTACGCGCCACCGCGCGCTGTTCAGCCAGCAGCGCCTCATCGCTCACGGCGACGGCGGTCCCGCTGGTGGCGTAGAGGGCCTCGAGGATGAGGAAATCACCGAGGGCCTTCGGCACCGTCAAGCCATAGGCCACCGTTTTCGGGTCCGGCCATGGCTCGCTCTCGGCGGCGCCGGCCTCGAACGCCTTCACGATGGGCGCGCAGCCTTCGGGCTGGACGGCGACAAGACGCGGCAAGTCACCGGACACCCAGCCGAGCTCACGAAGTTCGCGCAGTGCCTTGCAGATGCCGATGATGCCGACGCCGCCTCCGGCGGGATACACGATCACGCCGGGCATGCGCCAGCCAAGCTGCTCCGCGATCTCCAAGCCCATCGTCTTCTTGCCCTCGATCCGGTACGGTTCCCGCAGCGTGGCTACGTTGTGGTAGCCGGGCCGGCGCTGGAGAGCCTCGGCGACCATTCGGCCGGCGTCCCCGATCCCGCCATCGACCAGGTACAGTTCGGCCCCGGCGGCCGTGCACTCGGCGCGGGTGACCCGCGGGGCGGCCTCGGGCATCACGATCAGGCTCCGCATTCCGGCCCTGGCCGCGTAAACCGACCACACGGCGCCGGCGTTGCCGTTGGTGGGCATGGCGATCGCGCTGACGCCCAGCTCGGCGGCCCTGGACACGCCGACGGCGGCGCCGCGTGCCTTGAACGTGCCGGTGGGAAGGAGGCTCTCGTCCTTCATCAGCAGGCTGGGCACGCCGAGTGCCCGGCCGATCCTCGGCATCGGGAGCAGCGGCGTCATCCCTTCGCCGAGACTCACCACGTGCGCGGCCTGGCGAACCGGCAGCAGCTCGTGGTAGCGCCACAAATCGGCCGGCCTGCCCGCGATATCGCGGGGGGACACCTGGCTGGCGACTTGTCCCAGGTCGTACCGGGCCAGCAACGGAGACCCGCAGGAGCAGGTGCTCTGCACGCGATCGGCGTCGTGGCAGGTCCCGCAGCGCGGGCAGTGCAGGTCAGTGAGAGCGGAGAACAACATCGGCATGGAGCTGCTTTCTGATGGTTGCGGTTTCCGCCAGCTTGCCAGGCACAGGTCTGTGCGCTAAGCACCATCTGGCTCGCGGCCAGGCACCGGGCAGTGAAAGCATAGCCGTGTGAGCACCCCGGACCGGACGCCTGGCGTCGTGAGCGCGGCCGGCGTCATCGAGGGCCGCAAGGCGGCGATCGGCGACGGCACCGAGGTGCGCCGGCTGCTCCCGCAGCGCACGCTGCGTTCGATCGGTGCCTGGTGCTTCCTCGACCACTACGGGCCCGACGACGTGAGCCGCGGCGCCGGCATGCAGGTGCCGCCGCACCCGCACATCGGCCTGCAGACCGTAAGCTGGCTGTTCGACGGCCATATCCTGCACCGGGACAGCCTGGGCAGCCAGCAGCTGATCCGTCCCGGCGAGCTGAACCTGATGACCTCGGGCAGAGGCATCGCGCATTCCGAGGAATCCCCGCGCGGCCGTCCCGCCTTGCTGCACGGGCTCCAGTTGTGGATCGCGCTGCCGGAAGCCGAACGGCTCACCGAGCCGAGCTTCGCTCATCATGCCAGGCTGCCCAGGATCTACGGCAAGGACGCCGCGGTGACCGTTGTCATCGGCGAGTACCAGGGTGAGCAGTCACCCGCCGCCGTGTACAGCCCGCTGATCGGCCTTGAGGTGTCGATGGCGCCGGGCAGCACGCTCATCGTGCCGGTGCGCAGGGACTTCGAGCATGGCGTGGTCCCGGTCGACGGCCCGGCGACGGTGGCCGGCGTGATCGTGGAACCGGGGCTGATGGCGCACCTGCCGTCCGGCCTGTCGGTCATTGTCCTGGAATCGGCCATCGACCTGAACAAGGACCAGGCGCGGTTCTTCGTCCTGGGCGGTGAGCCTTTCACGGAGCAGCTGATCATGTGGTGGAACCTGGTCGCCCGGACACACGAGGAGATCACCCGGGCCCGGGACGACTGGATAGCGGGCCGTTTCGCGCAGGTCCGCGGCTACCCGGGCGACCCGCTCCCCGCCCCGGCCCTCCCGGCCGGGCGCCTGCGCCCCCGCTAGGCGCATAGTGGTATCCATGGAGCACATCCTCGTCGAACGCGCTGGCGACTTCGCCACCATCACCATGAACCGTCCGCAGCGGCGGAACGCACTGTCCCTTGCCCACATGCGCGAGCTCATCGCGGCCTTCGGTGAGGTCGGGGACAGTGACGCTCTCGGCATCGTGCTGGCCGGCAATGGCCCGGTATTCAGCGCCGGGCACGACTTCGCAGACGTCGCGGGTTCCGGGCTGGAAGAGACAAGGCGGCTGCTCGCCACGTGCACCGAGCTGATGACGTTGATGCAGCAGGTGCCGCAGCCGGTGGTGGCGCGGGTGCACGGCCTGGCCACGGCGGCCGGCTGCCAGCTGGTCGCGACCGCGGATCTGGCCGTGGCCAGCGAGGACGCTTGTTTCGCCGCTCCAGGCGGCAAGGGCGGCTGGTTCTGCCACACGCCGATGGTCGCGATCGCGCGGAACGTCGGGCGCAAGCGCGCCATGGAGCTGGCGCTGTCCGGCGACATGATCGACGCGCGGACCGCGCTCGACTGGGGCCTGGTCAACGCGGTCGTCCCGGCCAGCCAGCTCGACGATGCCGTGCACGACCTGCTGGACCGGGTCACTAGGGGGTCGGCGGCGAGCAAGGGCATCGGCAAGCAGGCCTTCTACGCGCAGATCGACCTGGATCAGCCCAAGGCATACGCCTACGCGATCGAGGTCATGGCCGCGACCAGCCAGCTGCCCGACGCCCAGGAGGGCATCAGCGCCTTCCTGAAAAAGCGAAAGCCTCAGTGGCAGCACGGCCGCTGACCGAGATTTTGGCCATAACAACAGTGGTTCACCGCCCGGGCCGGCACTACGATCCCTATAGTGACCTCTCGTACCGTGATCTCCGCCCTGCTGTGTGCCGCGGCCACCTGCGCCGCGATCTCCTGCATCAGCACCGCCGCCAGCGCCTCGGCCGCCAGGCCGGCGGGTACCGTGCAGTTTGTCCCGATCGTGGAGCCATTCGATCCCGGCCATCCTGCCAGGGCGGAAAAGAGCCCGGGCAACTGCGCGAAACAGCAGACCACCATCGGCCTGGAGATGTGCTTCGACACCCAGACGGAGAACGCCGACGCGAAGATCGACGCGGCGCAGCTGGCCAGGTTCGACCGGTCCGGCACCGCGCAGCGCGAATCCATCAACGCGCAGGACCGCGCCTGGCTGTCCGCCCGGCCGCGGGTGTGCGAGGCGGCGTACCACACCGGCGGCACCATCGACAACATAAACATCGCGATCTGCCAGCTGGATGAGAGCACGGCCCGGCTGTACTCGGTGACCGGCAAAGCCGCGCCTGCGGCGAGGCTGTCGCAGACCGACAGCACCGCCCTGAGCCAGCTGTCCTACTTCACGGCCGCGGACGGCACGCGCATCGCCATGATCGACACCCAGGGCGACGAGACCGGCGGCGAGGTCGTGGCCTGGGTCATCATCGCCGGCTACCAGGGCTTCACGGTGAACACGGCGCAGTTCTCTTACAGGGACGGGTCGTTCACCGACGCGGGCATCGTCCAGCCGCCGAACCCGCGCGGGCACCACGTCAAGCCCGGCGCCGTCTACCAGTTCAGCATCGACTACTCGACGATCGCGCACGACCCGCACGCTGCGAAGGGCACCGGCGGCTACGTGTACGCAGCGGGCGGCCACGTGCTCGCGGTCTGGGCAGGCCGTTAATTAGGTGTACCTCCACCGCGTCCCTGGGTAGCGTGGTGGTCATGCAGGTCAGTATCGTTGCCGCGACCGGGCGAGCTATCCGCTCACCGGTCGCCGCCGCCTGACCTGAAGACCCGCGGGCGACCGGGAATGGTCGCCCGGGCAACCCCGCGTCCTCAGCATGGCCGCTTCGGCGCGGCCGCTTCACCATGGCCGCGGCTCGCAGGCGTCCATTCCCGGTGCTCACGCTACCGAGAGGACGCGATTGTCATGAATTCCGGCGAAACAATCTCCACCTTCCTGAACTTTTACCGCGACCGCGGGCATCAGCCGCTGACCGGCGGCTCGCTGGTGTCCCAGCCCGGCGATCCGGTGCTGTTCACCTCGGCTGGCATGCATCCGCTGACGCCGTACCTGTCCGGCCGGCCGCACCCGCTCGGCCGCCGGCTCACCGGGGTCCAGCGCTGCCTGCGCACCACCGATCTGGCCGAGGTGGGTGACCGCTCGCACCTGACCGTGTTCCAGATGCTCGGGTCGTGGTCGCTCGGCGACTACGACGGGCCGCGGAGCCAGCGCTGGGGGCTTGAGCTGCTGCTCGACGGCTTCGGCCTGAACCGGGACATGCTGTACGCGACCGTGTTCGGCGGTGACGGCCAGGTCGGGCCGGACACCTCGGCGCACCGGACCTGGAGTGAGCTCGGCGTGCCGGCAGAACTGCTCGGGCCCGACGACAACTGGTGGTCGAACGGGCCCACCGGGCCGTGCGGCCCGGACTCGGAGATTCACGTGTGGACCGGGGACGGCCCGCCGACGGGAACACCGAGCACCGACACCCGCTGGCTGGAACTGTGGAATCACGTCACGATGCGCTATGAACGGCACCCGGATGGCAGCCTGACCCCGCTGAGCCAGCCGGGCGTCGATACCGGCATGGGCCTGGAGCGGCTGCTGATGGTGTCGCAGCGGACGGGCTCTGTCTACGGGACGGACCCGTTCGGCCCGTGGCTGTCCGTCCTGCCCGCACTGTGGCAGCCCGGCCAGCGCTCGCTGCGGATCCTGTCCGATCACCTGCGCTCGGCGATCGTCGTGGTCGCCGACGGGGTCCGGCCGTCTAGCACCGGGCGCGGCTACGTGCTGCGCAGGCTGCTGCGCAGGGCGCTGATGACGCTGTGGAGCGGTGACGGCGGCGGCTCGCTGACCCTCGGCGACCTCCCCGCTGACCTAGTGCGGCACACCACCGGCCAGTTCGGCCAGGTCATCGAACCGTCGCTGGTGACCGGTGTGCTAGTGGCCGAAGAAGGCAAGTTCCGTGATCTGGTGAGCCGAGGCCGGCCGCTGCTGCGGCGGCTCTATCCGTCCGGTCAGCTGACCGAGCGGGACTACGACTTCCTGCGCGACACCCACGGCCTGCCTGCGGACCTGGTCGATGAGCTGCTCACCGAGCCGGAGGCCGCCGGATAGCCGGCTCAGCGGTAGCGGGGCCAGCCAGCGCGAACTCCGCGCCTCCCCGGTGGACGGGCGATTCATAGAGGTCGTGGATGTCCTCACCAGCGAACCGGATACGGAACCAGGTGCGCTCGTTGGCCGCCATGTGGCGGACCAGGCCCAGGAGCGAGAGCTGCGAGGTGGCCACGGGCCGCTCAGCGAGCCGCTCTCCGGTCAGGCCGGCGCACTTGTGCAGCAACGTCGCCCGCTGGAAGCCCAGCCAGCCGGACCCGCTCATCTGCGAGGTAGGGCGGATTCGTCCGTTCTACGGCAGGCGCCATCCAGGCCATGGCTAGTCATCCTCCCACATCGAGCCAGCCCGGCGTCCTAGCCGCGGCCGGGTGAACGGGAACAGAGTCGTATCCCGGATGCTCGCCCCGGTGAGTGCCATCAGCAGCCGGTCGATGCCCATGCCGAGCCCGCCAGTGGGCGGCATGCCGTGCTCCAGCGCGCGCAGGAAGTCCTCGTCCAGCTCCATCGCCTCCTCGTCCCCGCCGGCCGCGAGCAGTGACTGCGCGGTGAGCCGTTCCCGCTGCTCCACCGGATCGGTCAGCTCCGAATAGGCGGTGCCCAGCTCCATCCCGAACATCACCAGGTCCCACCGCTCCGCCACCCCCGCGACGGCCCGGTGCGCGCGCGTCAGCGGGGAGACATCGACCGGGAAGTCACGGTAGAACGTCGGCTCCACCGTCTGCGCTTCCACCAGCCGTTCATACAGCTCAAGGACCACCTGGCCATGGCTCCAGTCCGGCTCAGCGGGCACACCCAGCCTGGCGCACAGGGCGCGCAGCTGAGCCGGCGTGCTGGCCGGGGTCACGTCCTCCCCCGCAGCCGCGGACACCGCTGCGTAGACGGTGACCGACCGCCACGACCCGCCGATGTCGTACTGTTCCCCGTCCGCGCGGGTGATCACCGTGGAGCCGGACACCGCCCGCGCCGCGTCCTGCACCAGCGACCTGGTCAGCTCCGCCATCGTGTCGTAGTCCGCGTACGCGGCGTACGCCTCCAGCATGGTGAACTCGGGGTTGTGCGTCCCGTCCACGCCCTCGTTACGGAAGATCCGGCCGATCTCGTACACTTTCTCGATACCGCCGACGATCAGCCGCTTCAGGTACAGTTCGAGCGCTATCCGCAGGTAGAGCCGTGAGCCGTAGGCGTTGCCGCGCGTGACGAACGGCCGTGCGTTCGCACCGCCGTGCAGTGACGTCAGCACCGGGGTCTCGACCTCAAGGTAGCCGCGCGAGCCCAGCCCTTCGCGCAGCGAGGCCAAGACGGCGCCGCGCGCGTTCGCCAGCGCGCGTGCGCCGGGATTGATGATCAGGTCGAGGTACCGCTGCCGGACCTTGGCCTCGGGGTCGGTGAGGCCCTTGTGCTTGTCCGGCAGCGGCCGCAGCGCCTTGGCGGTGATCGCCCACGCGGAGGCGAGCACCGACAGTTCACCGGTCCGCGAGGTGATGACCTCACCCGTGACGCCGACGTGATCGGCGAGGTCGACGTCCCGCTTCCACGCGGCCTGCGACCCTGCGCCGACGCGGTCCAGCGAGATCATCACCTGGATGTCTTCGCTGCCGTCGCGAAGTGTCGCGAAGCAGAGCTTGCCGCCGGTCCTGGACAGGATGACCCGGCCAGCGACGCTCACCGTCTGCCCGGTGAACGTGTCCGGCGGCAGGTCCGCGTGCTCCGCGCGCACTTCGGCAATCGTGTGCGTGCGCGGGTAGCTGACCGGATAGGGATCGGCCAGCCGGGCGCGCTTACCCAGCCGCACTCCGTACTCGCCAGGTATGGCCGGGTCCGTCATCCCGACAGACTACTGGGCCGCTGGACCGCTGGACCGCTGGGCCGCTGGACCGCTGGGCCGCTGGGCCGCTGGGCCGCGGCGTCGCGGATCATCCCGTCGCTCACGAACCCGCCGATTCCCCGGCGCTGCGCGACCGCGCACACATTCCCGCCCGCCATCGCGTAGTCCACGTCGCCCGCCTGGACCACGATGACCGGGCCTGGCCCCGCGCGGTAGGCGTCCATCACCTGCTCCCGCCCGAGCGAGGCGGCGAGCGTCGTCGGGGATATGCCGGTCATGCTGCTCCCTGGGTCGCGCGGTGACGATGATGTTGTCCGTGTAGTGCCGGGTCGCATAGTCAAACGCGCCTGCGCAGGTGATCAGATATAGCACCGGTGGCCCGCCGGGTGCGTACACGGCTGCCGGGAAGTCCCGCTTGCGCACTTGGCGCAGCGATGTGACGGCGAAGGCGGTGCTGCGCTCTCCGGCGCGCACGTACACCACGTCGCCACGCCTGAGCTGGTACAGCCGGTAGAACACGGCAGGCCCGGAATAGGTATCCACGTGCCCGAGCAGCACCGCCGGCCCGGCCGCGCCGGGAATGGCGCCGTACCGGTACCAGCCGACGTCACGCACATCGGCCAGGGACGGCACCGCGACCGTGCCGTCCCCGTTGATCCCCGTCGGCACGATCCTCGCCTCCACCCCGATCGCCGGTATCCGCACCGTCCAGGCGGCACCCGCCCGGCTCTCAGCCGGCCGGCCCGCCGGTGACCGTACCGGTGATCCGGCCGGTGACCGTGCTGGTAGCAGGGCGAGAGCGCCGGCCAGGACCAGCCCGAGCACGGCTATCGCCGGCCGAGGTTGCCGACGTGACCGGCCATGCCGCCGAACCCGGTCTGCGCGCCGCCCCTGGCCGGCGGGATGGCCGAAATCGCCGTGCAGGCCGAGGGGACCGCGCCATCCGCGCTGGTGAACACCGCGCCCAGCGGGCAGTTGGTGAGCGGGCCTGGCGCGGGCGCGTACTCGGTGTGCACGCTGACATAGGCGGTGTTGCGGATCGAGGTACCCGGCTTGGTGTGCTGCCTGACCGTGACCGAGAACGTGAACCGCAGCCGGGATACTCCGGCTAGCGCGGTATCGGGCTCGGCCGTGACGACCGTGCTGCCGGCCTCGTCCTTGACCCGCACGATAGTGCCGGGAGCGCCCTTTGCGTCATTGTCGAACGTCGTGTGCTCGGTGACGGCCGACAGGTCATCCACGACCAGCGGCTGGGAGAGCAGACTGACGTTAGCCGTCTGGCAGTAGGCCCGGTCCGGCCGTCCCGTGCACATCCTCGCGGCGACTGAGAACGGGGACTGCAACTGCTGGAGAACGATCGTGTAGGTGATCCGGCGGCCAGGCTCGGTAACGGCATGATCAGCGGTCTTGGTCAGTCGCCAGGTCATGCTAGGTCCGGAGAACGCCACCTGAGCGTGCCGCACCACCGCGGTCTGCCGCGCGACCGCGGTGGAGACAGCCGGGGAGGCGGCGGCCCCGGCCACAGCACTCGCGATGCCCACGGCGACTATGACCACCGCAGCGGCCGGCACCAGCCGGTACCCGCCCATGCGCACCCCCGAAGACTCTTAGCTTACTTATTGGAGTCATTACACTACCCTAAGCATAAGAGATTGAGAGATCCGGCCCCGCGGGCCCACGATCGCGGCTCGGCCGCCTCTGCGGTGCCCGCGGGTTACGGCGGTTCAGCCGGGGACGGCAACGGCGTCGATGATCAGGTTAGCGGTCCGCCCGACCATGCCCTTCTTGCCGGTGATGCCGAAGCTGGTGCGATCGAGCGTGGCCGTGGCGCGGAACCGGACCGCGTCACCATCCGCTCGCGCCTCGCTCACCTGGACAGTGACCGGCTGAGTCACCCCGTGCGCGGCGACAGAACCGTCCACCGCCCAGCCGTCACCGTCGGCGCGCACCGCGACGCTGGTGAAGGTGATGTCCGGGAACCCGTCCGCGTCCAGGAGGGCGGCCGAGCGGACATCGGCGTCGCGCTTGCCGTTACCGGAGGAGAAGCTCGCCGCTTCGATCGCCGCGGAGACCGAACTGCGGGCCGGTTCGGCGTTGATGCTGACCTGGCCCTGCCGAAGCCGGAACGTACCGTGCACGGTGAACGCGCCGAACATGGCCTTGCAGTCGCAGCGGATCGCGGTCCGCTCCGGGTCGAGCGTGTAGGTCCCGGTGGCCGGGAGCGTGCTTGCTGTCATGCGACCAGCATCGCACCGGGCACGCCTCGCTCCATCGCCCGGGTGCCGGCACCGGCATCCACCGGATGGCCGGCTGCCCGGGCGGCAAACAGACCTTCTCCCACAAAGTGGGAAATCGCCGACGTAAGATACAGCGCCCGTGGCCAATTGCCCGATACGCTCTGTTGTCATGGCAGTTGACCGGGGGGAGCCCGCGCTCTACCGCAAGGTGGCCGAGGACATCAAGGCCGCCATCGCCCAGGGCGACTACGCGGCCGGTACCAGGCTTCCGTCGGAGAGCGAACTGGCCGAGCGGTACTCGGTGTCCCGTGGCACGATCAGGCAGGCGTTCGCGGCGCTGCGTGCCGACGGGGTCATCGCATCCCGCCGCGGGGCACGGCGGGTAGTGATCGGCGCGGCGCGCGTGCAGAGCTTCGGCGAGCTGCTCTCATTCTCCCGGTGGGCCAGGGCGATGGGCGAGGAGCCCGGCGGGCGCGTGGTCAGCCTGATCCGCCGCCCCGCGGCCGAGATGGAGGCCGAACGCCTCGCGCTGCCGCCAGACAGCCTCATCTACCACCTGACCAGGGTCCGGCTGCTGTCTGGCCGGCCGGTGATGATCGAGCGCGGCGCGTTCCCCGACTGGGTCGGCGCGCTGCTCGCCAACATGGACCTGGAGCGCGGCTCCGTCACCGAGCGCCTGGAGGAACACGGCATCGTGTTCGCCGATGCTGAACACGTGATAGACGCGGTCCCAGCCTCCGCCGAGGATGCACGCCTGCTCGGGGTCAGCCCGCGCGTTCCCCTGCTGCGTGAACGCCGCCACACCACGGACCTGACGGGCGTGCCGCTGGAGTGGTCAGACGACCGCTACCTGGGCAGCGCGGTCGCGTTCGGCGTGCATAACTCGGTCGCGGTCAACGCGCTGTCCCGCCGGGCTCGTTCTGGCCCGTCAGCCGTGCCGTCAGCAGGCGGGCGAGCAGCGGGGCGAAGTGACCGAACTCCGGCGGTGCCACCGAGGGCTCCTTAGCCTGGTCATCCCACCGGCGGACGGCCACCGCGTCCGTGGCGAATGTCCCGCGCTCGAAGCGCCTGACGTCGCCGGCGCTCATCGGGCCGCCCTGGACGGCCAGCGTGCGTTTCGACTCATCCGACAACCTCGCGTAATAGCCGGGTTCGATGGCACACAGGTAGCGCTTGGCCGCCACGTGCAGTCGCACCGGCTCGGTCACCGCATCGGGGAACCACCCGCTGAGCCAGTTCGCCCCCCGTTCTCCGTGCCGCGCGTCGACCGTATCCGCGAGGGCAGACGCTCCCGATGGCCCGGCATCATGCAGGTGCCCTATATCGTGCAGCAGGGCGGCGGCGACCAGCGCCTCCGGCGCTCCAGCCGCCTCCGCGAGCGCGCCGGCCTGGCGCATGTGCACGCCGATGGTCACCGGCTCACCCAGGTACTCTCCCGCGCCCGGCCCCGCGAACAGGTCACCCAGTTCCTCGATCACCGATCCCTCCCGAGAATCGCCAGCGTGCTCCTGAGCCCGTCCATATCGGCATAGCAGCCCTGCAGGTGACGGCTTCCGGTCACGCTGAACGCCGTGCGCGCGTGCAGGATCCGGGTGTTGTCGAAAATCACGCAGTCTCCGGGCGCGAGCCGGCTGGCGAACCGCCGCTCCGGGCAGGCGAGCAGTTCCGCCCAGGTCCGGTACGCCGAGTAGAACGCTTTCATGTCGTCATGCGGAAGCCGTACCGCGCGGACCGACCTGTTGTTGAAGCGGACTCCGCTGAGCCGGCCGCCGGGGCCGAGCTGAATGAGCGGCTGGCTGGCCCGCAGCTCGGCCGCCTTGCCGATGTACTCGAAACAGACAGTGGTGCTCGTCAGCACACTGTACGCCGCGGGATCGCGTTCCTGGAGCGCACGCGCCGCCGCGAATCCGTCCACCAGCCCGGTGTCACCGCCCTCGTCCGCGGCACGCAGGCAATGCAGCAGTTGCAGCGTCGGCGCCGGATCCCGGTACGGGTTGTCGGTGTGCGGCGAGATCTCCCTGCTGGTGCACGCCAGGTTCCCCGGCGCGGGCTCGACCCGCACGTTGAACAGCCGTCCATAGTTGGTCTCCCGCACAAACCCGAAGCTCTCCGCAACGACGAGCACCATGCCCTCATTGGCCGGCACGCCAGTGAGCAGCGCGAACCCGTCCCTGATCACGGCCCGCAGCGTGCGCTCGCGCTCGCGCGAATCGGCGCAGCCGGCGCACGGGCAGTTGTCCCGCAGCCATATGCCGGGATACCGCAGCACGCGCCCGCCGGCGGCCAGTTCCAGGTCCCCGTCCACCGCGCTGACAGCAATGGTCCCGCCGCCGCCGTTCACATCTCGCGTCACATGCCCTCCGTGTCCGCTCGGCGGGTTTCATGATCTCGCGCTGAGGCCAACTTGGCTATACATGTTGGGAAACTTTAGGCTAATATGACTGCTATGGGCTTTCAGGGGCGGGTCGTCATTGTCGGGGGCGGCGTCCTGGGGACCATGCACGCGTTCGCCGCGCGCACGCGCGGGTTCGAGGTCGTGCAGCTTGAGCGGGAACGCGAAGCGCGGGGGGCCAGCGTGCGGAACTTCGGGCTGGTCTGGGTCAGCGGCCGGCGGGCCGGCGCCGAGGTTGACCTCGCGCTGCGGGCCCGCGAGCTGTGGGCCGAGATCGGCGGGCAGGTGCCCGGCGTCGGGTTCCGGCCCGGAGGCTCGATGACGCTCGCCGCCGATGACGCCGAGCTGAGCGTGCTGAAGGAGGCGGCGGCGCTGCCCGACGCGGACCGGCGCGGCTACGAGCTGCTCGATCCGGCCGGCGTCCGCGAGGTCAACCCGGCGTTGCGCGGTGAGTTCGCGGGCGGCCTGTGGTGCCGCAATGATGCCATCGTCGAGCCGAGGCTGGCCCAGCCCGCGCTGCGTGCTCATCTGGCCGGGAAAGGGGACGGATACACCTGGCTGCCCGGCCGTGAGGTCACCGAGGTCGCGGCTCACTCGGTGCGCGACCACACCGGGCAGTGGCACCGGGGCGACCTGGTCGTGCTGTGCACCGGCGCCGAACTCACCGGTGCGGCCGGCCCGCACCTGGCCGGCTACCCGGAACCGCCGCTGCGGCGGGTCCGCCTGCAGATGATGCAGACCCGCCCAGCCGGGCAGCGGCTGACCACGTCGCTGGCCGACGGTGACTCGCTGCGCTACTACCCGGCCTACGAACTCCCCGCCCGCGCGAACCTGGGGCCGCGGCCGCCGGCCGCCGCGCGGACCCGGGCGCAGCTGCTGCTCGTCCAGCGCGCCGACGGCAGCTTGACGATCGGCGACACGCATGAATACGACGAGCCGTTCACGTTCGACGTGGACGAGGACGCCTATGAACACCTGCTCGCCCGCGCACATGCCCTGCTGGGCACGCCGCTGCCGCCCGTCCAGCGCCGCTGGGCAGGGGTCTACTGCGAGGTGACCGGCACCGGCGCGCTCTACCATCGCTCGCAGGTCGCGCCCGGCGTCACGCTGGTCACCGGACCGGGCGGCCGCGGCATGACGTGCTCACCAGCCATCGCCGAGGAGACGTTCGCATGACCCGCATCACCGTGGCCTGCCTGGACATGGCCGGCACCACGGTCGCCGACGACGGCGTCGTCATGGCGGCCTTCCACGGCGCGATCGGCGCTCAGCGGCTGCCGGCCGGCGGATACGACAGGGCGATGCGGATCGCGCACGACACCATGGGCCAGTCCAAGATCGCCGTGCTCCGCGACATCTTCGGCGACGAAGCCACCGCGCAACAGGTGAACGCGGCGTTCGAGGAGCATTACGCGGCGGCGGTAGCCGCGGGACGGATCGAGCCGCTGCCCGGAGCGGCGCAGACGCTCAAGCAGCTGCGCGAGACGGGCATCCGGATCTGCTTGTCCACCGGCTTCTCCCCGGTGACCAGGGACTCGATCCTCGACGTGCTCGGCTGGCGCGACATGATCGACCTGGCCCTGTCCCCCGCCGACGCCGGGCGCGGCCGCCCGTTCCCCGACATGGCGCTGACCGCGCTGCTCCGGCTTGGCGGCGGGGCGGTCAGCGAGCTCGCGGTGGCCGGCGACACGCCCAGCGACATCGAGTCCGGCTTGCGGGCGGGCGCCAGCGTGGTGGCGGGGGTGCTGACCGGTACCGGCACCCGGGCCGACTTCGAGCGGGCCGGCGCGCCGCTCATCCTGGACTCGATCGCCGGGCTCGTACCCTACGTGACCGGCTGAGCGGAGGCTCCGGCGGTCCGGCCTGGCGCGGCTCAGCGCCCGGTGAGCAGACCTGGCTGCCCGGTGACGTTCATGGCGGCGAGCTGATCGTCTTGCGCCGCCCAGATCAGGCGCGGGTAGCTGATCGCCGGCGGAGACGGCGTGCCCCGCCGCACCGCCGAGGAACCGTCGGCGGCGGGCGCCAGGCCCCAGAGCATGACCGGCGTGCTGCCGCTCAAATGACGGCGAGCTACGCCTCAAGGGCCGTCCGGAGGACGGAACTCCGGGTCGGCGCGGCGAGCTTGCCTGGGAGTTGACGGTGTTCCCGCAGTCCACGGGCCTGCGTCACATGTACGCACTTAGCTGAATAAAGCCAGGCTCAGCCGAGTTCGGCGCGGAGCTGCCTGGCGGCGGCGGTCATCGCGGCCAGCTTGCCGGAGGCCGACTCGCGCGGGAGGTACTTCATGCCGCAGTCGGGGGCGAGGACGAGCCGTTCAGCGGGCACGTAGGGCAGTGCCCGCCGAACCCTGGCGATCACCATGTCCGGCGCTTCCACCGTGGTGTCGTTGAGGTCAAGCACGCCGAGGATGATCGTCTTGCCGTCGAGCGCGGTGAGCACCGCGCAGTCAAGACCCGATTGCGCGGTCTCGATGGATATCTGGTCGCAGTCGCAGCCGGCCAACTCGGGCAGGAACGAGTAGCCCGACGGCCTGTCGTGAATGATGGCGGCGTAGCCGAAGCACAGGTGCACCGCGGTGGTTCCCGGCGCGTCCCGCAGCGCGCGGTTGATGACCCGGACGCCGTAGCTGCGGGCCTGCTCGGGGCGGGCCTGCAGGTAGGGCTCGTCGAGCTGGACGATGTCGGCGCCGGCCGCGAAAAGGTCGCGAACCTCCTCGCCGACCGCGTCCGCGTAGGCCATGGCGAGCGATTCGGGGCTGCCGTAGTGGTCATCTTGCGCCTGCTGCGCCATGGTGAACGGCCCGGGTACTGTGATCTTGATAGTGCCGCTGGTGCTGGCGCGCAGGAAGCGCACGTCGTCTACTTCCACCGGGTGGCGGCGGCGGACCGGACCGGAGACGCGCGGGACCGGGTTCGGGTGGCCGCTGCGGTCCAGCGCGCTCCCGGGGTTGTCGATGTCCACGCCGTCAAGCGCGGTCGCGAACCGGTTGGAGTAACTCTCCCGGCAGATCTCGCCGTCGGTGATGATATCCAGGCCCGCCTGCTCCTGCGCGCGGATCGCCAGCGTCGTGGCGTCACGCTGTGCCTGCTCAAGCCAGGCCGGCTCAACCCGCCACAGCTCCGTGGCCCGCACTCTCGGCGGCAGCCTGGCGGCGAGCCGGTCCCGGTCGATCAGCCAGTCCGGCTGCGGATAGCTTCCGACGAGCGATGTGGGAAACAGCATGGCAGCACAGTACGGCACGGTGCCCGGACATGTACCGGGGTGGTGGACCGGTTTAAGCTCTACCCATGACCGAGCCTTCGGCACAGGACCCGGCGAGCATGCGGGCCTCGGACCAGGATCGTGAGCGCGCGGCGGAAGTGCTGCGCGACGCCGCGGGCGATGGCCGCCTGGACATGACCGAGCTGGACGAGCGGCTGGACGCCGTCTACGCGGCCAAGACCTACGCCGAGCTGGAACCGATCACCCGTGACCTGCCGCGAGCCGGAGCGGCACACGAACCGGCCGCGCCCGCCAGCCCCGCCCGCTTCGGCGGGCTGCCCTCGTCCAGTTCCGCGATCGCGATCATGGGCGGCTTCGAGCGCAAGGGCGACTGGGTGGTGCCGCCCTCGTTCACCGCGGTTGCGTTCATGGGCGGCGGCAGCCTGGACATGCGCGATGCGCGGTTCGCCGAGCGGACCGTGACCATCCACCTGACGGTCATCATGGGCGGCATCGAGATCGTCGTGCCGCAGGACGCGCAGGTGGACGTCACCGGCATCGGGTTCATGGGTGCCTTCGATCACGGCGCCGCCGGGGGCGGTCAGCCGAACGGCCCGGTGATCAAGATCACCGGGCTGGCCTTCATGGGCGGAGTCGGGATCAAGCGCAGGCCGTCCAGGCCCATCACCAAACGCGACAAACTCGACAAGCTCGAAGCCAAGCGCGCCAAGCTCGAGGCCAAGCTCGAGGCCAAGCTCGAGCGCAAGAAACAGGAACTGCGGTCACGGCCAGAGGACGGGTAACGACCCGTCCCGGACGATGGTGATCCGCGTCCACAGGCCCAGGTGAAGGCGATCGCCGTCCCGCAGCGGGCGCGGCTCATTCGGCGGGATCTCTTTGCCGTTCAGCAGGATGCCGTTCTCCGTGCCGGGATCGGTGACCATCCAGGTCCCGTCCGGGCCGGGGGTCAGCACCGCGTGAGCCCCGCGCGACACTCCCGGATCGGCGTGCGGGCCGGCCAGGTCGATTTCCGGCTCGATGTGCCGCGTGCCGCTGCGCCGGCCGATGCGGACCTCAGTCCCGGAGAGCCCGAACCGCCGCTCGGGTATGCCGCCGGGAAAGCTGACCGGCACTTCGGCCTCCACGCTGTCGTAATAATCGCGATCTGCCGTCACCACGGCTGCCCAGGTCACGGTCGCGGGCTGATCCGGGGGTATCGTGATCGCCTTCGTCGGCTCCGCGACCGCTACACCAGGCGCAGTGCCGGCCCCGGCACCGGCGCCGTCAGGGGCGGGGCGGACGGGGATCGTCGTCCCTGGCTGGTGAGTGCGCCCGGGCGGCCGCGACGGGTCGTAGGGGTCGAGGCCGATCGCGTCCCGCAGCGCGTCGGCGAACTCCCCGCAGCTGCCGAACCGGTCCGCCGGGGCCTTGGCCAGCGCCGTGGCCAGCACCTGGTCCACGCCGGCCGGCAGCTCGGGACGTTGCGCGGTCAGGACGGGCGGCGGGGCGGACAGGTGCGCGTAGAGCACAGCCATCGGCTCTTCCCGCTGGAACGGGGGCGAACCGCTCAGCAGCGTGAACGCCACGCAGCCCAGCGCGTACTGATCGGCGCAGCCGTCCACCGGGCCGCCCTTGATCTGCTCAGGTGACGCATAGTCGGGCGTGCCGAGGAACTGGCCGGCTCCGGTCAGGGCACCAGCCGACATGACGCTCCTGGCGAGCCCGAAATCCGACAGGTACACGTGCTCCGGCCGACCGGGACCGACATCCACCAGCATGTTCGCGGGCTTGACGTCACGGTGGATCAGCCCGGCGTCGTGAGCCGCGTCCAGCGCCGAGGCCACCGCGGAGATGAATCCTGCCGCACGCCGGGGTGTCAGCGCGCCATCGCGGTTCACGACTACCCGCAGGTCGTCGCCCGCCACATAGCGCATCGCGATGTACAGCACGGCGCCTGACTCGCCGGCCTCGTAGACCGGGATGATGTGCGGGTGATCGACCGCGGCGACCGCCCGCGCCTCCCGCGCGAACCGGCGCCTGACCACCTCGTCCCCGGTCAGCAGCTTCAGCGCGACCACCCTGCCCAGCCGCTCATCGCGGGCGCGGAACACCGCCGCCATCCCGCCGACCCCGATCAGCCGTTCCAGCAGGTAACCGCCCACCCTGGAGCCCGGACCCAGGCCGGCCAGCAAACCACCGAGCTGTGCGGGAGAATCTGCGGCCACCCACCCTCCTCCCGGCAGCTATCCACCCACATTTTAGGGACAACACGGACCCGGCGGTGTGGCCCGTTGAGCATTCCGTGCCAATCACATAGCGTGCGGTGCATGTGGCCGTCGCTCTCGTACGATCAGTGGCAAGCTACCCGTGACACGCTGCACGCGCACACCCAGATCCTGGGCAAGCTGGCGGCGAACCTGGCCCCGCCCGAGCCGCAACTGCAGCACGCCGCGCTGCGGCTGACGGCGCGCGGCTGGGAAACCGCACCGCTGCCAGCTCCGAACGGTGACGGCGTGCTGGTGGTCGCCCTCGACCTGCGCGAGCACGCGGCGCTGGTCGAGCACAGCGACGGCCGCAGGCGTCAGATCCCGCTCACTCCGGACCGGCCGACGGGCGAGCTCGCCCGCGAGATCCTCGCGGCGGTGGGCCCGGTGACGATGGACATGACGCCGCAGGAAGTCACCTGGACGGTCCCGCTGGACCAGGACGAGGAGCATGCGACCTACGACATCGACCACGTCACCACGTACTTCGCGATGGCGGCGCGGGCGGCGCGGGTCCTCGCCGACTACCGGGCTCCGTTCCGCGGCCGCTCGACTCCGGTCAACGCCTGGTGGGGCTCGTTCGACCTGGCGGTCAGCCTGTTCTCTGGCCAGCCCGCCACACCGCCGTCGGGTGACTTCATCATGCGCAACGCGATGGACGCACAGGAGGTCGCGGTCGGCTGGTGGCCTGGCGACGCCCGTTACCCAAAGGCGGCGTTCTACGCCTACGCCCATCCGGGGCATGACGCTCTCACCGGCACCGAGCACTGGAACTCGCTGCTCGGCGAGTTCGTGCTGGACTGGGACGAGGTCGTAACCTCCCCCGATCCGCACGCGACGGCCGTGACGTTCGCCCGCGACATGTTCCGCCGCGCGTGCCTGGTCTGCGGCTGGGACTCCCAGCTCGCCGCCAGCGCCGACGGGACTCCCCCGCCGGTCAGCTAGCCGGCATCAGCTGATACATGAATCAACGATTCTCATCCACCCGGCGACGCAGCGTAGCTGCACGGAATCTAGTGCCGCGTCCGGCAACGTTTGCCTGGCGTCTGCGCGGCTTGCGGATTATTGCGCCGGCGGTGGTGACTCCGTTAGTTCGTTGGGGGATCAGTTCTCGGGATCTGGCCCGTATTTCGTTACGGTCACGACGGATCCGCGCGCGTTGCCCCGGGATCATGGGCCGCCGCCGGCGGATCCGGGCACCTCCTGCTGCCAGAAGGCAGTAACCGAATTACTGCGTGTACTCTTACCCCCTCCCAGGGGTGTAAGTACACGCGATAATCGGGATCAGCCGCCGGGCGGTCGTTTTGACCATATATGCGGCAGCTGCCTCGCAGTACCTGCGTGATCGTCCTGTGGCGAGAGGATCTACCCTGCGATCCGGACTTCGAGGCGAAAGCCACAGGTGGTCCTCGACCTGTACCAGGGGTTCTGCCAGGGTGAGCCGCCCGGCCCCGCGGACCGGATCTTGTCCTTGGACGCCAAGCCGTCGATCCCAGGCCCGCGGCCGCATCCGCGCCACGCTGCCCGCCGCGGCCGGCCGGGCCGCCCGGGTGGAGCACGAGTCCGTCCGCCACGGCGCTCTCGCGCTGCTCGCCGGCCTGGACATCCATACCGGCCAGGTGCTCGCCTCCACCCCGGAGACCACCGGGATCGTCCCGTTCATGGACCTCGTCGCCAGGTCATGGAACGCCGGAGCCGGTATCAGCCAGCCGGTATCAGGCAGCCGGTATCAGCCGACCGCGGGCGGCGCGACCAGCACGGGGTCCGGCGGCATCGTCACCGACACCGACGTGCCGGGCGCGATCGCGGCCGCGATCGTGCTCGGCTTGTCGACCTGGACGGTCACGTCCCCGGACAGCAGCACTCCGAGCCTGGTCACCGAGCCGAGGAACGTCCGGGTGAGCACGATCCCGTTCCCGTTCGCGGCCACCTCGGCGGTCAGCCCCTCCGGCCGCACCAGCACGTCCACCTGCTCGCCGTCAGCCGCGACAGGCGATCCCTTGACCGGCACCACCGCATCCAGCACCCGCACGGAGCCCTCTTCGAGCACGCCGGGGATCCGGTTCATCACGCCGACGAACTCGGCCACGAACGCGGTCGCCGGATGCGCGTACAGTTCGTCCGGCGCGTCGATCTGCTCGAGCTTGCCGTCTCTCATCACGCCGACCCGGTCGGCCATGGACAGCGCTTCCTCCTGGTCGTGGGTGACGAACAGCGTGGTGGTGCCGAGCCGCTGCTGCAGCGTCCTGATCTGCTCTCGCAGCTGCAGCCGGACCTTGGCGTCCAGCGCGGACAGCGGCTCGTCCAGCAGCAGCACGCGCGGCTCGATGGCCAGTGCCCGCGCCAGCGCGACGCGCTGCTGCTGGCCGCCGGACAGCTGGTGCGGGTACTGCTTTGCCTGCGCGGCCAGGCCCACCATGTCCAGCAGCTCGGCGGCCCGCCGCCGCCGGTCACCGGCACCCACGTGCCGCAGGCGCAGCCCGAATCCCACGTTGTCCAGGGCGGACATGTTCGGGAACAGGCTGTAGCTCTGGAACACCATGCCCATGTCCCGCTTGGCCGCCGGGACTCCGGAGATGTCGGTGCCGTCGAGCAGCACCGAGCCGGCGTCCGGGAAGTCGAAGCCGGCCACCAGCCGCAGCGCGGTCGTCTTGCCGCAGCCGGACGGCCCGAGCAGGGCGACGAGCTCGCCAGAGGCGATCTCGAGGGACAGTCCGTCCAGCGCCCTGGTCGTGCCGAAGACGCGGGTCAAGCCGCACAGCGAGACGCTGCTCCCCCGGCGGGCGGTGCCGCCGGCCCAGGCGGCGGTGCCCCCGGCCGCGGTGTAGCTGGCCGCGGTGTCGTTGGCGGCGTTGGCAGTCATCAGTTTCCTATCGTTTCGCGGGGAGCCACGGCGAACAAGGTCACCTCGCCGCCGCCGGTACGGCGGGACTGGCGGGTGGCGACAAC
>Ga0335075_10005205_pt1 | contig 20245 bp, 13 predicted proteins | sample Lox_Sample_24_FD_206723 | JGI IMG/M metagenome (GOLD analysis project Ga0335075, IMG submission 206723) | Soil microbial communities from Loxahatchee National Wildlife Refuge, Florida, United States - Lox_Sample_2.4 | ecosystem: Environmental > Terrestrial > Soil > Wetlands | place: USA...
GCCGATCTGCAGAACTCCGACTTGATCGTGCTGCAGGGCTCGAACATGGCGGAGGCGCACCCCGTGGCCTTCCAGTGGGTGGTGGAGGCGAAGGCGCGCGGCGCGACGGTGATCCACGTGGACCCGCACTACAGCCGCACGAGCGCGCTGGCCGACCTGTTCGTGCCGCTGCGCACCGGCACGGACATCGCGTTCCTGGGCGCCGTGATCAACCACGTGCTGAGCAGCGAGGCGGACTTCCGCGAGTACGTGCTGGCGTACACGAACGCGCCGACGATCGTGGGCGCGGAGTTCGCGGACGCGGACGTGGACGGGCTGTTCTCGGGCTTTGACGCCGAGGCGCGCAGCTACGACCCGGCGAGCTGGCAGTACGACGGCGCGTTCGTGGGCGCGGCGGCGGGCCAGCGCGAGAAGGAGAGCAAAATCGCGCGCGAGCGCGACGCCGGCGAGCCGGAGCTCGACCTGACGCTGGAGCACCCGCGCTGCGTGTGGCAGATCCTGAAGCGCCACTACGCGCGCTACACACCGGAGATGGTGGAACGCGTGTGCGGCGTCCCGCAGGACGTGTTCGCGCGTGTGTGCGCGCTGTTCGTGGCGAACTCGGGGCGCGAGCGCACGACGGCGTTTGTGCACGGCGTGGGCTGGACGCAGCACACGGTGGGCTCGCAGTACATCCGCGCGGCGGCGATCCTGCAGCTGCTGCTGGGCAACATGGGCCGTCCGGGCGGCGGCGTGATGGCGATGCGCGGGCACGCCTCCATCCAGGGCTCGAGCGACATCCCCACGCTGTTCGACACGCTCCCCGGCTACATCCCGATGCCGCAGGCGCACAGCCACCAGCGGCTGTCGGACTTCTTGATGTCGGACGTGCCGCGCAAGGGCTACTGGGGCAACATCGGCGACTACGTGGTGAGCCTGCTGAAGGCGTGGTGGGGTCCGGCGGCCACGGCGGAGAACGAATACTGCTTTCAATATCTACCCCGCCTGACGGGCAGCCACGGCACGTATGACACGGTGATGGAGCAGGTGGCGGGCACCGTCCAGGGGTACTTCCTGTTCGGGCAGAACCCGGCGGTGGGCTCGGCGAACACGCGCATGCAGCGCCTGGGCATGTCGAAGCTCGACTGGCTGGTGGTGCGCGACTTCTCGCTGATCGAGAGCGCCACGTGGTGGCAGGACGGCCCGGAGATCGATTCCGGCGAGATGGTCACGGAGGAGATCGCCACGGAGGTGTTCTTCTTCCCGGCGGCGGCGCACACAGAGAAGGACGGCACGTTCACGAACACGCAGCGGATGGTGCAGTTTCACCACAAGGCGCAGGAGCCGAGCGATGACCGGCGCAGCGACCTGTGGTTCACCTACCACCTGGGCCGGCGCATCCGCGAGCGCCTGGCGGGCTCGAGCGAGGAGATGGACCGCCCGCTGCTCGACTTGACGTGGGATTACCCGACGGAGGGCGAGCACGAGGACCCGAGCGCGGAGGCGGTGCTGGCGGAGATCAACGGCCGCAACGCGGACGGCGAGCCGCTGTCGTCGTACACGCAGTTGCAGGACGACGGCTCGACGGCGTGCGGCTGCTGGATCTACTGCGGCTGCTATGCGGAGGGCGTGAACCAGACGGCGCGCAGGACGCCGGCGCGCGAGCAGAACTGGACGGCGAGCGAGTGGGCGTGGGCGTGGCCGGCCAACCGGCGCATCCTCTACAACCGCGCCTCCGCGGACCCGCAGGGCAAACCGTGGAGCGAGCGCAAGGCGCTGGTGTGGTGGGACGGGGACAAAGGCGAATGGACGGGCTACGACACCCCCGATTTTGACGCGGGCAAGCCGCCGGACTACCGCCCGCCGCGGGGCGCGACGGGGCCGGCGGGGATCGCGGGCGACGAGCCGTTCATCATGCAGGCGGACGGGCGCGGCTGGCTGTTCGCGCCCTCGGGGGTGGCGGACGGGCCGCTGCCGACGCACTATGAGCCGCAGGACTCCCCCGTGCGCAACCTGCTGCACGCGCGCCAGCGCAACCCCGCGCGCCAGGTGTACGAGCACGAGCACAACCGCTACCACCCGGACCCGGACGAGCCGGGCGCGGAGGTGTTCCCGTACGCGGTGACCACCTACCGTCTGACAGAGCACTTCACCGCCGGCGGCATGTCGCGCTGGACGCCGTACCTGGCGGAGCTGCAGCCGGAGTTCTTTGTTGAGGTGTCGCCGGAGCTGGCGGCGGAGCGCGGCCTGGAGCACGCGGGCTGGGCGACGGTCGTGAGCGCGCGCGGCGCGGTGGAGGCGCGCGTGCTGGTGACCGAGCGCATGACCCCCTTGCAGGTGGATGACCGCACCCTGCACCAGATCGGCATGCCCTACCACTGGGGCCCGAACGGGTACGCGAAAGGCGACTCGATGAACGAGCTGTCGTCGATGTCGCTGGACCCCAGCTCGCACATCCAGGAGGTGAAGGCGCTGGCGGTGGACATCCGCCCCGGCCGGCGCCCGCGCGGCGCGGCGCGCCAACAGCTGGTGCGCGAATACCGCGAGCGCGCGGGCATCACCGCGTTGACGGGGATGAAGCCGTGAGCGACGAACATCCACTGATAGGAGGATCGGCGCCTGGTGTACCTGCGGCGAGCGCGGATGAGGGCCGCGCGGAGGGAGCGCTGACAAACCTCTTGCTGGGGAGCGGGGAGCCCGCTGCAAGCGCCGGCTATGCGCAGCACCCCCCGCGCATGGGCTTCTTCACCGACACCTCGGTGTGCATCGGCTGCAAGGCGTGTGAGGTGGCGTGCAAGGAGTGGAACCAGGTGCCCGAGGACGGCCTGAACTGGACGGGTCACTCGCACGACAACACGGGCGGCCTGGGCGCGGACACGTGGCGCCACGTGGCGTTCATCGAGCAGCGCGTGCCCGTGGACGCGGCGCACCCGCCGAACTTCGTGCGCGGCGGCGACGAGGGCGCCGGCGCCGAGGACGGCTTTCGCTGGCTGATGTCCTCGGATGTGTGCAAGCACTGCACGCACGCCGCCTGCCTGGACGTGTGCCCGACGGGCGCGATCTTCCGCACTGAGTTCGGCACGGTGGTGGTGCAGCAGGACGTGTGCAACGGCTGCGGCTACTGCGTGCCGGCGTGCCCGTACGGGGTGCTGGACAAGCGCGAGGGCGACGGGCGCATCTTCAAGTGCACGCTGTGCTACGACCGCATCTCCGTCGGTGAGGAACCGGCGTGCGCGAAGGCGTGCCCGACCGACTCGATTCAGTTCGGCGAGCTGCACGAGCTGCGCGAGCGCGCCGCGGGCCGCGTGCGGGCGCTGCACGCGGCGGGGGTGGTGCAGGCGCGGCTGTACGGCCACGACCCCGGCGACGGCGTGGGCGGCGACGGCGCGTTCTTCCTGCTGCTGGACGAGCCGGAGGTATACGGCCTGCCGCCGGACCCGCAGGTGACCACGCGCGACTTGCCGACGATGTGGCGCAACGTGGCGGTCGCCGCCAGCGCGCTGCTGGCCGGTGCGGCGGCGGCGTTCGCGGGTGCGCGGCGATGAACGCCAGCGACCGGCGCCGGCGCACGGCGGTCGCCCGTGCGGGTGCGCGGCGATGAGCGCCCGCGACCGGCGCCGGCGCACGGCGGTCGCCGGTGGGGGTGCGCGGCGATGAAGACCCGCGAGCGCCCGCGGCCGGCGGAGTCCTACTACGGCAAACCGATCATCAAGCTGCCGGTGTGGCGGGAGCGCGACATCGCCGGCTACCTGTTCGCGGGCGGGCTGGCGGCGGGCAGCTCGGTGGTGGCGGCGGGCGCGGAGCTGACCGCGCGCCCACACCTGGCGCGCGCGTGCAAGCTGTGCGCGAGCGCGGCGCTGGGCGCGTCGCTGGCGGCGCTCGTCCACGACCTGGGACGCCCGGCGCGCTTCTTGAACATGCTGCGCGTGTTCAAGCCGACCTCGCCGATGAACATGGGCTCGTGGCTGCTGGGCGTGTACGGGCCGCTGAATGCGGCGGCGGCGGCCAGCGACGTGCTGGGCGTTGCGCCGCGGACGGGACGTGCGGCGAGCGTGGGCGCGGCGCTGAGCGGCGCGGGCATCGCCTCGTACACCGCGGCGCTGATCGCCAACACGGCGGTGCCGGCGTGGCACGAGGGCTACCGCGAGCTGCCGTTCGTGTTCGCCGGCTCGGCCGCCGCGGCGGGCGCCGGCTTTGGCCTGCTGGCGGCGCCACTGTCGGAGAGCGAGCCGGCGCGGCGGATCGCGCTCGCGGGCGCGGTGGTCGAGCTGCTGTGCGAGGGCCTGCTCGAGCGCCGTCTGGGGATGGTCGCGGAGACGCTGCACACGGGCACCGCAGGGCGGCGGATGCGGGCGGCGCGAGCGCTGACCGCCGCCGGCGCCCTCGGCGCGGCGACGCTCGCACGGCGCAGCCGGCTGGTCGCGGCGCTCAGCGGCGCGGCGCTCGTCGCTGGCTCGGCGTTCACGCGCTTCGCGGTGTTCGCCGCGGGTGTGGCCTCGGCGGAAGACCCGAAGTACACGGTCGAGCCCCAGCGCATGCGCATGCGCGAAGCGCGACCGGCGTGACCCCCCGCCGCATCGCAGGCACCCCACCGCCAGGCGCAGCCTGACGCGCGGCCAGCCTATGCGATCCTGCGCGCGCGTATTAACGCGCACACTGCGGGGGGGCAGCGACGCTTCGCCCCTGGGCGCTCGCTGCGCGTACGCGCGCTCCGAGACGCTCGCCGCAGGTCGGCGTGCGTGCGCAGCCGGCGCGACTCGCAATGCGGGCGGGGCGCTGATGGCACGGGCAACTCGGCCAGCGACACGAATGCGAGCTGCTGGGCGTCCTGCACACGCCGGCGCGCCTGGCGACGACGGTCGGCGTCCACCGAGAGCTGGCAGACCGCTACGACACCCGCCGCGACCGTAAGCCACACAAGCGGAATCAGAGCGAACAGCATGAGAAGGAGCTTAGGTCACGCCGCCGGCCGCGCCATCGGTGAGGAGCCTCATTTCGCTACGGGAGAACTACTGAACGCTGCGGCAACGCCGCTGCGCCCGACCAGCGCTGACATTCGCGGCCGAGCTCGGGTCAGCCCGTGTCAGAGACACACACGCGCCGATGTGCTCGGCGCCGAGCGTTGCGAGTGACGCAGGCCGACTAACATCCGCCGCGTGAGCAGTGGGCCATGCGTGTGCATCGTTGGCGCCGGCGTCAGCGGGCTGACGGCGTGCAAGGCGCTGGCGGACTTCGGCGTGGCGCACACGTGCTTCGAGAGCTCCGACGAGGTGGGCGGCAACTGGTACTTCCAGAACCCCAACGGCGTGTCCTCCGCGTACCGCTCGCTGCACATCGACATCTCCAAGCCGTCGATCTCCTTCCGCGACTTCCCGATGTCCGAGCGCTACCCGGACTACCCCCACCACACGCAGGTCTTCGCCTACCTGCGCGAATACGCCGACGCGTTCGGCTTGCGCGAGCGCATCCGCGTGAACACGCCGGTGCAGCGCGCCGAACGCGGTGAGGGCGGCGGCTGGCGGATCGTGCTGGGCGACGAGAGCGTGGAGCACTTCGACGCGCTGCTCGTGTGCAACGGGCACCACTGGAGCCCGCGCTACCCGAGCTTCCCCGGCACGTTTGACGGGCCGCAGATTCACTCGCACGCGTACATCGACCCGCGCACGCCGCTCGATCTGCACGGCAAGCGCGTGCTGGTGGTGGGCATCGGCAACAGCGCCGTGGACATCGTGTCGGAGCTCGCGCGCAAGACGATCGCGGACACGGTCTTCCTGTCCACCCGCTCGGGCGCGTACGTGGTGCCGAAGTACCTGTTCGGCAAACCCACCGACCAGGTGGTCAAGCCCAACCCACTGGTCCCGCCCGGCGTGCAGCGCCGCCTGGGCCGCGTGTTGCAGCGGGTGCTCAACGGGCGCATGGAGGACTTCGGCCTGCCCACGCCCAACCACCGTTTCCTGGACGCCCACCCCACGGTCTCCAGCGAGCTGCTCGGGCGCCTGGGCGCCGGCGACGCGGTGGCCAAGGGCGACGTGGCGGAGCTGCTCGGCGACCGCGTGCGCTTCGCCGACGGCAGCGTCGAGCAGGTCGACGCGATCGTCTACGCCACCGGCTACAACATCAGCTTCCCGTTCCTCGACCCGCAGCTGGTGTCCGCCCCGGAAAACGTGCTGCCGCTGTACAAGCGCATGTTCAAGCCGGGTCTCGACGACCTCGCGTTCATCGGCCTCGGCCAGGCGATCCCCACGATCTTCCCGTTCGCCGAGCTGCAGTCCAAGCTCGCCGCGCGCTGGCTGAGCGGCGACTGGGCGCCGCCCGCACGGGCGGACATGGAGGCGGAGATCCCGCGCGACGAAGCTTTCCACCGCGGTCACTTCGTGGAGAAGCCACGCCACACGATGCAGCTCGACTGGTACGCGTTCGAGCGCGAGCTGAAGTCGCGCTCGATCCCCGCGGGACAGGCGCGTGCACGCGCAGGCGCGGCCACCGGACTGGCACTCGCCGGGCGCGCGGAGAGCTGGCGCGAGACGGCGGACGCGCAGGGCGTGGCCGCGTGAGCGAGATCGAGTTCCTCAGCGCCGGCGTGCGCTGCCGCGGCGTGCACCTACGCGGCGAGGGCGACGAGCTGGCGGTGGAAGGCAGGCGCCCGTGCGTGGTGCTCGCCAACGGCTTCAGCTTGACCGTCGACTCGGGGCTGCTCCCCTTCGCGCAGCGTTTCGCCGCGGCGGGCATCGACGCGCTGGCCTTCGACTACCGCCACTTCGGCGCCAGCGACGGCGAGCCGCGGCAGCTGCTGTCGATCAAGCGCCAGCTCGCCGACTACGCGGCGGCGCTCGCCTGCGCGCGCTCGCTGGAGGGCGTGGACGCCGAGCGCATCGTCCTGTGGGGCTACTCGCTGGCGGGCGGGCACGTGCTCGCCACGGCGCTCGCCGACGGCAGGGTGGCGGCGGTGATCGCCCAGCTGCCGATGATGGACGGCCTGGCGGCCACGCTGCTGGCCGTGCGCACCGCGGGCGCCGTGCAGCTCGCGCGCCTGACGCTGGTGGGCGCGCGCGACTGGCTCGGCGCGTTGCGCGGGGCGCCGCCGCTGATGCTCGCGGCCGTCGGCGCGCCGGGAGAGCTGGCGGCGATGACCACCGCAGATGCCGCCGGCGGTGTGCGCGCGATCGCCGGGCCGAGCTGGCGCAACGAGGTGGCGGCGCGCGTCGCCCTGGAACTCGGGACCTACCGCCCAGGGCTGCAGGCGGGCCGCCTGCCGTGCCCGCTGCTCGTGCAGATCGCCGACCGCGACGCGGTGGTGTCGGTCAAGGCGGCGCAGGACGCCGCTTTCCGTGCCACCGGCCGGGCCGAGGTGCGTACGTATCCGATCGGGCACTTCGACGTGCTGGCCGGCGACGCGTTCGAGCGCGCAGTCCGCGACCAGCTGCTGTTCCTGCGCCGGCATCTCGGCGCGCCTGCGACCGCGCCCGCCCTGGCACACACGGCGTAGATCCCCCAAATTCATAAAAACGTTTCTACGTAGTTCCGCGGGAATGTCCTGGGGGAACGCGAACATTTGCGGTGATGGCCGCAAAGAAGGACGCGCAGGAGTCCCAGGCCGACCCCGATGGCGGCGCCGTGGATGCGCCCGGCGGCCCGAGCGTCGCCCTGCACCCGCGTGCGCGGCTGCACGTGGCACGCGCGAAGGGCTGGGCCGGGCTGCTGGGCTTCCTGATCGCCGGCTACCTGTCGCTACCCACGAGCACGCTCGCCGGCGCCGCGCTGCGCGCGCTGGTCGCCGGCGTCGTCTGCTACCTGGTCGCGTGGGCGGGCGCCGTGTTCATCTGGCGCCAGCTGGTGATGCTCGAGATGGCGGGTGCGCGCGCCCGCACCGAGGAGCGGATCGCCACGCTCGAGCGCGCGGTCGCCGGCGCAAGCCCAGGGCAGTGGCGCAGGCAGAACGTGCGTGTCAGCGCCGAACGTCCCATCACCGCATTCGTCGGCGCCAGCCGCTCGCCGGCGCAAACGGTCACCATCGACATCAGCGCGGGAGGGCTGTTGATGAAAGGGCTGGCCGATCTCAAGCAGGGCGAACCGTTCGACTTCGAGCTGGCGCTCGTCCCCGGCGCGCCGCCGGTGACCGGCACCGGCACCGTCGTCCGGACCGACCCCCAGGGTCGCTGCGCGATCGCCTTCAAGAACATCAGCCGCGCGGACGAGCGACGCCTGGACCAGTTCGTGTTCGAGCACCTGCGCAACGAGCGCCAGGGCGCAGCCGCATGAGGTGAGCGCCCGCGGCTTCACGGGCTGACGGGGCTGGCAAGAGGGTCCCCTCCGGCGGGTGAGGATGTCGGGCGCCTGGGCTGGCATCGTCCGTCCGTCCAGCTCACCCCGGCGACGCCGGCGGGCTGGAGCGCGGCAGGTTCGCGAGCTCGCGCGCACGGGCTGCGAGATGCGCCACGCCGAGCGTGTCGTACTCACTGGCAGCGCGCGCGAGCGCGTCCACCGCCGCCGGCGGGTCGGATTCCAGCAGGCGCTCTCCGCGCAGCAGCTCACAGCGGGCGGCCTCCAGCGGTCGGCCCATCTGCTGCCACGCTTCCCGCGCCTGCGCCAGCAGCGCGCCTGCCTCGCCGGCTGCGGCGACGATCCCGGACGCTTCGACGGCGGCCGCGCGGCCGACGGGGTAGGGAACGCGCTCGCTGAGCCTCATCGCCGCTGCCGCCGCGGCCGCCGCGCGGTCGTGCTCGCCGCCGAGGCGGTGCACCAGCGCCTGTGCGCAGCCAGCCTGGATCGACTGCACGATCAGCCCGCCGCGCTCGCACAGCTCGGCCGCGCGCGTGAGCGCGCAGTGCGCCTCATACAGCTCGTCCTGGTCGCGCAGCGTGTCTGAGAGCCCGTGCAGAGCCTCCACGCACACCTCCGACCAGCCCACCTGCTCGGCCAGCTCCTGGGCGCGCCGGTAGGCGCTCTGGGACTCCTGCCAGCGCGCTTCGCGCCACAGCAGACGACCGCGGACGGCGTAGGTGAGACAGAGCTTGCCGATCAGGCCCTCGCGCTCGGCGAGCCGTGCGCTTTGCTCGCTGCACAGCGCGACCGCCTCCCAGTCGCCGGCGTGAAGCGCGAGTTTGGCGAGCGCCGCGTGCAGCTCGATCTCAGCTGGCACATCCCCCACCTGCGAGGCGAGCGCAAGCGCCTCGCGGTAGGCGCCGCCGGCGGCCCGGTAGTCGGCGTCGGAGCCCTCGAGATGCTGTCCCAGCGCCATCAGCGCGAGCACGGCCTCGTGTGCGTCCGAGCCGCGGGCCAGCTCCACGGCGCGCTCGAGGTTCTCGCGCGCCTTGACGGTGTCGCCGATGCGGCCGAACACGCGGCCGAAGATGCCGTGGGCGCGGCTGGCGGCGCGCACCTCGCCGAGCCGCTCGGCGAGCCGCAGCGCCTTCTCGGAGGCGTAGATCGCGAGCATGTTGTCTCCCGTCTGCAGGTACAGCCAGGCGGCCTCCTCGTACAGCCGCACGAGCGCCAGCGACGGGTCGCGGTCCTTGATCAGGTTGATGCCGAGCTGGTGGTGCTCGATCGCCTGCTTGCGCGCTCCCTTGTGCGCCAGCCCGGCGCCGATCTTGCGGTGCAGCTCGGCCGTGCGCTCGAGCTCCCCGCGTGCGCTGTGGTGCTGCAGCGCGCGCCCCCACATGTCGATGGCGGCGTCCACCCGCCCCAGGCGCAGCGCCACATCGGCACCCTTCTCCAGCAGCCGTGCCGTGGCGGCGGCGTCCTCGCCGGTGAGCTCGAGCGCGGCCTCGTAGTCGGCGAGCGCGTCGGCGTTCGAGTAGAAGCCGGTGGCCGCGTCGCCGGCGGACTCCAGGTAGTGCAACGCCTTGGCGCAGTAGGGCGCGAGCTCGGCGGGCGAGAGCCCCAGCTCGCGGGCCAGCTCCGCGGCCCTGCCGTAGTGCTCGGCCAGCAGCGCGAGCACCTCCTCCACGCGCTCCCCCGCACGCGCCTCGATGAACTGCGCGACCTCGAAATGCTTCCGGGCGCGCACCGCTCGCGGCAGCATCTGGTAGGCGGCGTCGCGGATCAGCGCATGCTTGAACGCCAGCTCGGGCTGACCGGCGCCGGCACTGCGCTCACCGGCGACGATCAGGTCCTTGCCGCGCAGCACGCGCAGCGCGTGCGCGAGGTCGCCACCCTCGGCTTCGGCGACGGACACGAGCGCAGCCTCCCAGAACGTCCTGCCAATCACCGCGGCGTGCGCGACGACGCGCCGCTGGAAGGCGTCGAGCATGTCCAAGCGAGCCGCGAGCAGCGCCTGCACGGTGGAAGGCAGCTCGGCGACGCTCGCACCCTGCTGCTCTGAGAGGCGCCGCACCATCTCCTCGGCGAACAGCGGGTTGCCCTCGGCGCGATCGGCCACCTCGGCGACGATCTCATCGTTGACGGCGCCGGCGCGCATCAGCGCTGCGATCAGCTCGCGCGTGTCGCGCTCGCCGAGCGGCTCCAGGAACACGGTGGTCGCGTCGCGCCGTGCGGCGCCCCACCCCTGGCGCGTCTCGAGCAGCTCGTCCCTGGCCAGGCACACCTGCAACAGCGGCGCGCGCACCCACTCGCTGAGGTACTCGATCAGGTCGAGCATGCCCTGGTCGGCCCAATGGATGTCCTCCCAAACCAGCACGGCGGGTCGATCGCGAGCTAGGCCTTCGACGAACGCGCGCACCGCCGCGAAGAACGCTTCGCGCGCCAGCTGGGGGTCCTCGTGCTCGAGGTCAGCCTCGCCGTCGGGGATGTCGAACCCGAGCACCCTGCCGATCAGCGCGGTCCGCGGGCCGGTCGACTGGGGATCGCCGCCCGCGCCGGTGAGCACCTCGCCGATGCGCTGGGCGAGCTTGGACCACGCGAGCGCGGGCGGGTCCTCGTCCACGACGGCGCACTCCGCGCGAATCACCTCGCCCAGCGGCCAGTAGGCGATGCTCGTGCCGTATGGCAGGCACGCGCCGTGGCGCACGAGCGCGGCGGCGTGCTCGCCTGCGAGCTCCAGCTCAAAGTGGCGCAGCAGCCGCGACTTGCCGACGCCCGGTTCGCCGACGACCGTGACCAGGTGCGGCCGGGCGCGACGCTGCACGCGGGCGAGCAGCTCGCGCAGTTGGGCGAGCTCGCCGGCGCGGCCGACCAGCGGCGCGCGCACGGGCTGCTCGGCGGAGCCGTCGCCGGTGGGCGCGTGCCCGGCGGCCAGCGCCTCCCACGCGCGCACGGGCTCGCGCTTGCCCCTCAGCGCGAGTGGCTGCCCGAGCGCTGTGAACGCGATCGCAAGGCTGGCGGCCCGGTAGGTGGACTCGCCGACGGTGACGCTCCCAGGGCGCGCCGCGGCCTGCAGGCGCGCCGCGACGTTCACGGTGTCGCCGATCACGGTGTAGCTCTCGCCGACACGCCCGGCGAGCACCTCGCCGGTGTTGATGCCCACGCGCAGCTGGAAGCTGACGCCGTGCTGGGCTGTCAGCGGCGCGTTGATCTCGTCCATCGCCGCCTGCATGCCGAGCCCCGCGCGCACCGCGCGCACGGCGTCGTCGCCGTGGGCGACGGGCGCACCGAAGATCGCCATCACGTTGTCACCGATGAACTTGTCCACGTGACCGCCGTACTCGAGCACCTCCTCGCTCAGGCGGCCGAGGATGCGCTCGAGCTGGCGCTTGACCGACTCCGGGTCCATGCGCTCGGCCACCGCCGTGTAGCCGGAGAGGTCGGCGAACAGCACTGTGACCGTGCGCCGCTCGTCGAGCGTCGAGGTGGCGAGCGCGAGCGCCGGTGACTGCGCGCCGGCGTCGTCTTCGGCGCCGGCCGCGTCCTGGGCACCGGCCGGGTGGCGAGCGCCGGCTGTCCGCGGCGCGCCCGGTCCAGCGTCCAGCTGCGCGCCGCAGCGCATGCAGAACCGCGCCTGCTCCGGCACAGCCTCGCCGCACGAGCCGCAGCGGCGCGCCAACGCGACCCCGCACGACATGCAGAACCTCGCCCCGTCGGGGTTCTCAATCGAGCACTCTGCGCATGCCGACACAGCGGACATGATGGCGCGGGGCGTGCGCGAGGAGCTGGACGGTCGCGGCTGCCGAGCCGGGCAGCCTACCGCGGACGCTAGGCGAACTGCTTCTCGGCGGCGCCCACGCAGGCGAACAGCTTGTTGGCGTTCATGCTGGTGGATGCTCCAACGCGCGGGCGTACTGGTTGAGCGGGATCATCCGCCTCACACGTCCGCTGTGCGGGTCGATGACTAGGCAGCTTGGCTGACCGTCGGCGTCGTGGAGTGCTGCCCGTCCGAGATCGCTGGCTCATAGTCGCCGTGCAGAAGCTCCGGCGCGGGATCAAGACCATTGGGCCACACAACCGTTCGCGCCTCCCGGTCGACCCGAACCTGCCGGAAGTACTCGGGATCGCGCAAGGGCTCGCCGAGCGTGCCGCGCAGCAAGAAGGCGCAATCGACATCCCGCTCAACGCCATCGTTGAACGCAACCCGCAGGCGATACCCGTCTAGCGGCTCAACGCTGGTGACTCGAAGCATCACTTCATGCTAGGGCAGCGGCTCGATCGACGCCAGGGGCTCAAGCGCCTGCGCGCGCTCCCAGCTATCAGCGAGTTCCTCAGGATGCAGGCGACACCGCCCGCAGTGCGAACACGGGGGAAACCTTCGTGCTCTTGTCGGAGTTCGGTGCGGCTCGCATGGTCGATGAGTGCCCGCGAGAAGCTGCAGGCAAGGCTTGCGGAGGTCCGCTGAGCAGGCCCGCCGCTGGCGCTCTACGCGCAGGCCGCCAGAGAAGCGCCCCACGGCTCGACGCGGGCCGCGATCGCTGTGCGCGTCTCCGAGGGCATGCGCCAGGAACAGGTCGCACGCGAGGGACGGAGCCCGAGATTTCGCCCGAAAAGACCCCTCAGACGGCCCCCGAGCAGCCCGCGAATGACACACCAGATGGCCCCGAAAACCCGCCGATTCCCAGGACTCTTCTGGTATTGGCTCGGCAGGACTCGAACCTGCGACCTACCGATTATGAGTCGCGGCTGGGCCAGGGCCCCGCACCACTCTGACACGTGTTAGGCCGGCGGAACATGGCACAGGCGTGCGCAAAATGCCATGTTCCCACGGAAGGCGCTATGTTTGCGCCGGCGAGCATAACATGGCACCATGTCGCCCTAAGTGCTATGTTTTGAGAATGGTGACAGGTTCTCTGAGACGCATAAATCGATGCACACCTTCCGCTCACTCGATCGCCAGCTCGGACTGATTCCAGCCTCGATGGCGCTCGCGCTCGCCGGCGTCGACCTCGGCCGGGGCCGCGAGGAGGCATACCGCCAGCAGCACCCCGAGGCGTTGAAGACGCTCATTGAGATCGCGCGCATCCAGAGCACCGAGGCATCCAATGCGATCGAGCAGATCACAGCCCCCCGAAAGCGGATCGAGGCGCTCGTGGCTGAGAAGACCACGCCCGCCAACCGCTCGGAGGAGGAGATCGCCGGCTACCGAGCCGTACTCGACACGATCCACGCAAGCGCCGCACACATCCCGTTCAAGCCCTCGGTTGTAGAGCAGCTCCACCGCGACCTCTACCAATTCACCAACGCACCCGCCGGCCGCTGGAAGACGGTCGAGAACGCAATCGAGGAGGAACGCGCGGACGGAACCAAGATCGTTCGCTTCCGCACCGTCCCGGCCGCCGAGACCCCGGCTGCGATGGACGAGCTTCACACCCGCTTCGCCGACGCGCTTCGCGAACGCGACCACCACCCGCTGCTGCTGATCGGCTCCTACGTGTTCGACTTTCTCGCCATCCATCCGTTCCGCGACGGCAACGGACGGATTGGCCGCCTGCTCACGCTGCTCGCGCTCTACCAGTCCGGCTATGAGGTAGGGCGATTCATCAGCCTAGAGCGCCTCATCAACGACAGCAAGGAGACCTACTACGACGCACTCGCCGCCTCCGGCCACGGCTGGCACGACGACGCTCACGACATCGCGCCATGGCTCAGCTACTTCCTCGGCATCCTGAACGCCGCCCACAAGGAGTTCGAGAGCCGCGTGGGAGTCCTCGCCGGGAAGGGCGCCAAGGAAGAGGCAGTCAGGCAGTTCATACGCTCTTCGGTCACAGACGAGTTCACCATCGCCGAGATCCGCCAGTTCGCAGCGGGCGTCAGCCAGTCGCACTTGAGCAAGACACTCGCGAAGCTGCGCTACGAAGGCATAATCGAACCCGTAGGTGCAGGCCGCGGGGCCAGGTGGCGCCGACTACGCAGCGAGTTCTGAGGTCGCGGTCGGCGCTCGGGGTTTTGACACACGATCGAGGGCTACGGGAGCGAGCCGGGCGGTGCGAGCCAGACAGACTCGAACCCCATGATCTCGGCGAGCGTGTCGTAGTCGCGGTCGTAGTGGAGCACAGCGGCTCCGGTCTCTTGCGCGGCGGCGGCGATCAGGTAGTCGACCACCGGTATCCGCTGGGCACCGGCGGAGCGATGGGCGAGCGTGCGCATGGCGTCCTGGGCGGCGCGAGCGGTTGTGGCTGTAAGCGGAGCGGTGCGCACCGCGATCAGCCTTTCGGCGAGCACGTCGAAGTCCGCGCCAGTGCGAGCGCTGAGCAGGATCTCCAGCCGCGCAACGGGCGAGACGCGCAGACGGCCTGCAAGGAGCGCCTGCACCCAGCTGTCGCGGACGGCCGCATGGTGTGCGCGCGACCACGCGGAGGTATCGACGAGCAGCGGCAGCTCGCCCCAGGCGGCCCGGCTATCGGACGGGCCAGGCACGGAGCTTGCCGTCGCGCAGCAGATCCCAGTCGATGCCCGCAGTCTCTGGCTTCATGAAGCTCTCGGCGAGCTCTTCGAGCAGCATCGTGCGCTGCTCTTCGGTCGGTGGTTCATCGGCGATGTGGCGAGCTCCGGCGATCGCCAGTTCGCGCACCTGTCGCGAGCGCGAGAGTCCGGCCGGCAGATGCGGCGCGGCCACGCGCAGCGCGCGTGCGAGCTCTGGATCCTCGGTGACCTGGATGCGGGGGTGGGATGTGGCCACCAAGCAAGTGTACCACCGGTGTATCGCGCCGCGGGTGCCGCACCCTATCGGCCGGGCTTGCGCCCTCCGCGCGCCCGCTTGGGAAATCTGTCGGGAAATCTGCCCGGCCGTCCCCAAGCCCTGCGAGGGTCCTTTTCGCTTTTTGCTCCGTTTGCAGGCGTTACCGTCATGGGCCCGCCTGGACTCGAAGCAGGGACCTACCGATTATGAGGCGACGGTTCAGGCTCTGTTTGGCCCAATTTAGGCGGTTTTAGCCCCAGTTTCCGGCCCTTGTAGCGCCCTCGCTGCGCCCTCTAGGGAACGATTTGGGAACGATGGGGCGCGATGCCGCCGGCACCTCCTACGCAATTCGTTGGCCGGTTCGAGCGCTAGGAGGTCATAACCCACATGAGCAGACGCACCCGCCCCACGGGGCATCTCCAGGTCACGCAGGAAGGCAAGAACGGACAGCGCGTGTACCGCGCCCTCTGGCGCGATGCAGACGGCGTGCGAGGCGCCAAGACGCTCGGCCCCGCGCACGTGCGCGACTCCGGGCGCCGCACACCACGCGGCGCGATCATCTGGCGGGCCGGCGACGGCCCCCGCCCCACGCCCGAACACCTCACGCCCAAAGACGCCGACGAGCGCCTCGCGGTGATCCTCGGCGAACTCGGGCATCCAGCACAGCCCGAGGACGACGTCACCTGCTCCCCCACGCTGCTCGACGCGACCCAGGGCTGGGTGGCCGAGCGCCATCGCGACAAAGACCTGAAGCCCGCCACGCTAGCCGGCTACGAGATCATCTTCGAGCGCCTATACCGCGACCACGGCGCCGACACGCCACTCGAAGACTTCCTGGACGGCCGGCTGCGAGACTACTTCGACGACTTCATCTCCTACAAGGTCGTCAACGCCAAGACCGCGAAGCTAGCGCGAGCCGAAGGCAAGAACGTGCAGCTGATCGAGGTCGAGCGCTGGGTCGCCCAGCCCCGCGACAGTCTGCCCGTGGAGGTAGCCACCAAGGACGAAGCGCTCCGCGTCGCAGACGAGCTGCCGGGCACCTGGCACCACCTTCGCCGCGGCGCCTACCGCGTCGTCCCACTCAACGCCACACGCCCCAAAGCCGTCACCTACCAGGAAGCCCGGAAGCTCGAAGCCGAGGGCTGGCTCATCGAGCGCCGCAAGCGTCAGCTGTGGATGCTCGTCGGGCCAGCAGCAGCACATACACGCAACGTGTACCGCGACATCCTCGCGGCGTGCCTCAACTACGCGGTGCGACAGCGCTGGCTACCCGCCAACCCGCTCGTCGAGGTCAAACGCCGCAGCAACCGCGAGGAACGCGAGCGCGTACTGCGCCGCGACGACTTCTACGACCCCGACGAGATCGACCTCCTGCTCAAACAAGCTCCCGACACCTTCCGCGAAGCGTTCTGGCTTTGCGGCGCACACGCCGGCCTTCGCCTCTCCGGCGAGGCCCTCGGCCTGCGCTGGGGCGCCGTCGACTTCAACGCCCTCGTCGTGCGCCCCTACGACAACTGGGTACGCGACCAGCTCGACACCCCAAAGACCTCCGACTGCGAGGCGATCCCCATGACCCCGCGCCTCGCCCGCGCTCTCCTGACGCTCAAGCAGCGAAGCTACGCCACAGCCGATGAGGACTTCGTGTTCGTCACCGAGCCAGAGCCCGGCCGGCCGGTCCGCGACAAGCCCCTCCGCGTCGCCTTCAAGCTCACGCGCGAGAAGGCCGGCCTGAAGCCGATCAAGATGTACAACCTGCGCCACTCCTTCGGCACAAGCCTCGCCGCCAAGGGCGTCGACGTACGCACAATCCAGGGGCTCATGCGCCACGCACGCCTGAACACCACCGAACAGTACATGGCCTACGCGCCACGGCCCGAGCTCGCCAATCAGATCGCGCGAGCCCTGGACCCCCACAGCCTGCCCGAGAACGTCACGCCGATCCGCCCCGCCTCCGCCACGTCGTTCCTCGAGCGCCTCGAGGAGGAGATCCCCGCCAAGTGGCTACACGAGGTCGAACGCATCTTCGCCGAAGGCCACATGCCACCCCCGGCCCCTGACGACTCGGCGATGCCCGGCGCAGTGGCCGAGTCGCCGCGGCATTTGACTGCAGTCGAGGCGCCTCACGATCGGTAGACGACTGCCTTCGAGTCCGGCTGGGCCATCTCGATCGCGTGGGGACCCAGCCCATCGGGCGAGTAGCCCCCCCCAACAGCGACCATACTTGGCGTGATGCAGCACTCGCTGGAGCTGTTGGATCGCCAGGTCGCCTTTCTACTGCGTCAGTCGGAGGACGCAGCGTTTCTCGTCCAGCTCGATCCGTTTCTGCGCGCATTGAAGGGCGACGCGATCCTAGCCGCGTATCTGGATGACATTCAAGACGATCTGGTCGTTAGGCACCGCGACGTCCACGCTGCCTTCGAGCCCAAATGACTAAGATCGCGGCGCGGTCGGTCCGTGATGTCGAACTCGGGGACCCACGGCTATCGAGCGAAAATATGCCAGGAGGATGAATGGGGCAAGGCCTTTTCATATGCGTGCTGTCGGGATCGATAGCCGTGCTCGTCGCCGGGTGTGGGGGTAGCAGCGCGCCGAGTGCGCCGGTGGGAGCCTCTGGCGGCTCTTCGACCAGCGCAGCCGCCGCCGCACCGCGCTCCTGCAAGGAACTTCGCTGCGCCAGGGAAGTCGAAAGATGCCTGCGGGCGCGCGGTTACGCAATCGGGAGCGATGAAGCGCCAGCATCGTTCGACTCGAGTGCCGATCGAGAAGCCCTGACGTCCCTCACGTATGCCTCGACTAGTGGTGGTGGTGGATCGGCCCAACCTGAGAACTCTCTTCCGCTAGGGATCAGGAAGTCGGATGTGATCGCGACGATCGCCATCTACGAAACGCCGCAGGGAGCCTCTGCGGCCGCTGCACAAGGGACGGGAGGCGACATCCGTCCCACGAGCGCTGGTGTAATCGCCTACTTCGCGTTCGTCGGCGATCCCAGTAGCGATTTGAGGGCGTGTAGTGAATAGTTGGACGAGGAAAGAGCCATCCAGGGGGCTAAAGGAGGCGGGCAGCTCCGGCTGCTCCGCGACCTGTCGCACGGTCCAAGGACTGGCATCAGGGAAGCCCGTCCAGATGATCTGGGCAGCGCGGGCGTTTGGTACCAAGGCATGATGCGGTCTTACGGACTGCTTTTGGTTGCGATGGCCTTGTGCCTGGCCGTGGCTGGATGTGGCTCTTCTCACTCCCAGCACCACGCCAGTCAAACATACCAGCAAGCAGAAACAGGGCCCAGAACACGGCTGACATATCGTGCCGAGGCCGGCTCCCAGCCCGTAACGGCCTCGAGCCTCAACGCGACAATTGAAGTTATGCGCAGGCGTGTCAAGCGGCTCGGGCTGGCCCAGCCTGAAATCCAGCGCGCGGGCAAAGACGAAATCGATGTCGCGCTGCCCGACGTCAGCAACGCCACGCGCGCCCAGGAAGAGGTCGGCAAGACCGCACAGCTGTACTTCTACGACTGGGAGCCCAACGTGATTGGCGCCGACGGGCGCGCCGCCCCGAGCGAAGGCACGGTTACTGGTGACTCGACCGTCGCGGGGCCGGGCGGGGTGAGCGCGGGGCTGCCCGAGTACCAGGCGGTCCTGCGCGCCGCCAAACGGCCGGCGATCGCGCGCAAGAGCGACACGACCCTCACGCCCGGATGCACGCCGCAGCAGATCGAAGGCTGCATCTACGGCAGCTGGTACCTGCTCGACACCGCGCACGAAAAGGTGCTGCGCGGCCCCGAAGAAACCGAACGCAACCTCTACTCCGACCCGCCCCCACAGCCGGCGGGCACGAAGCTCAAGGCGGTGCGCATCAACCCCGGAACGGTGCTGGTGCAGGCCCACGCCGTGGAAAGCGCCGCGGGCAAGGTCACCAACCCCTCGCCCAACAGCTGGTACGTGCTCAACGACGAACCTGTACTGTCGGGTTCGGATATCACCAACCCGGTGCAGAGCATCGACGAATCCACCGGACAGCCCGACGTCACCTTCGGCTTCACCTCCTACGGCAAGGTGGTCTTCGAAAGGGTCACCAAGGCAATCGCCCATCGCGGCCAGGAAGCCCAGCTCCCGGGGGTGTCCAAGGAAGCGGCGCTGCAGCACTTCGCGGTCGTGCTCGACGGCCAGCTGATCACCGCCCCGTCGATCGACTACACGAAGTACCCGGAAGGGATCGACGCCTCAACCGGCTCTGAGATCTCCGGTGCCTTCACGATCACCTCCGCGCAGAATCTCGCCAATGAGCTGCAGTCGGGCGCCCTGCCGCTTAGGCTCGTGTTGGTGGCACGCTCATAGGCGCGCCCGCACCGGTCCGCGGGGCCGCAGATCGCGGCGAGCTGACATGATCCTAGAGGTCCGATCGCCGGTCGACGGACAATGGCTCCATGGGAAGGAATGACCCCATCTCGAATCCTGACGGCCTGCCGGCCCATATGCCGCGCCAGCACTCCTGCGGCTTTCGATACCGCCAGCGCGTGCGCTTTGGGCGCATGGCACTCGGCGTGGCTTCTGCGCTCATCGCCGGGTGTGGCTCCTCCGCTTCGCCACATTCACCGGCAGAGAGCGCTGCGAAGTCCGTGTCAACCTCCACCACCCAGAACACAGCGACAGTGACGCAGCACGAGTCACCGACGCCTCAGCCCTGCGCGCTTCTGACGGCATCCGACGCCTCGGCGATCCTGGGTGTTGCGAACGCCACAGCGACGCCTTCAGGCACAACACAATGCACCTACGCTGACACAAGCAGCGGCGCGTCGCTCATCTTGTCGGTTGTTCCCGAGGTCGTGAACGGAACCAATGTCTATAACGAACTCGCACACACCCTCGAACGCGAGCGCGCTTCCGGCACGGCCGGCGTAACTGGGGAACCAGATGAAGGCCTCGGCGAACGAGCGTACAAGTCAGCTGGCCTTTCAGGACCTGGAAGCTATGAGATCGACTTCGAGGCTAAGGGCGAAGTTTGGTCCGTCGCAGTCACCGGCGACTCGACGGACCAATCGCCTCTCAACACCATGGAACCCGTCGCGAAGCAGATCGCGGAACAAGTAATGTCGACCGGAGGCCCGGGGCCAGCCGGCACAAGCTTGCCGGCTTCGACAAGCTCACCGGAGCTCCCGGCCCTCTTCGCGGCAGCTCGGGACGGGTGTCAGCAATACGGGTCGCCTACCTGCGCGGCGTCGGGGCAACTGAGTCCCCTCACGATCCTCTGCGACCGGATTGCGCGCGA
>Ga0335075_10005206_pt1 | contig 20244 bp, 20 predicted proteins | sample Lox_Sample_24_FD_206723 | JGI IMG/M metagenome (GOLD analysis project Ga0335075, IMG submission 206723) | Soil microbial communities from Loxahatchee National Wildlife Refuge, Florida, United States - Lox_Sample_2.4 | ecosystem: Environmental > Terrestrial > Soil > Wetlands | place: USA...
GCCTTGGAAGATGTTTCTCGTCCAATGTGCAAAAATCTTCAAAATGCCGACCGCAGTTGAAAAGCCACTTCGGGTAACAGATATCCAAAATGCTTCACTTTGAGAAGCTCCCTCGAAATCTGTTCCAAGCACTGTCTACGCTTCCTCGTCCTCTTGCGTTGAACTCGCTTCCCGAACTATTACCCGAGCTCGTGCTGCTCCGGCTGGCAGTCCGCGGCCTCACTTCATCCACCAAGTTACCCGCACCACCACGCCCGACATGGTAGATGGGCGCCTGATGCTCGATCAGGCGCTGCTGCCGTTCCAGCTCCTCATCGAAGCTGAAGATGGCCCGTTCATTCTCGCGATGAACGTTCCCTGCGCCGCCACGACCGGCTGTAAAGTAGGCGTTTGGAGATGCACCCTTCAGAGACGTCACCGATGCCGGCCCGCTGGCGGTTTGTCCTGATGTGACGTTCTGGGGGTTGACTTGGGTGTAGTTGCCGGCACCACCACGGCCAGAATGTACGTAGTGTGATTTTGGAACGGATGGGTGAGGCTCGGTGATACGGTATGATTCTGGTGATGGCAGAGGCATGATGGCCGTTGATACGGATGGTGTTTTGATTTTTATGTTGCCAGACAATGTGAAATGTGACAGAGAAGTCGTAAGACTGTATCTGTCAGGGATAATGAAAAAATCTGGTGGTGTTTAATAGTTAATGGCCAGGAAAATGCGTGCGGCTACAAGGTGATCAGCATCCGGAGGAGCAGTCTTATACGAAAAGTCTGCAGTTCACGTCCATGTCACCATATGTCGAAATGCGTCACCCAAACAATGAGCTTTGCAGTTAACGGCAACAGCGATTGCAAGGAGCGCAGGTGACACGACGTTGCGCCTGCGGCACCGCCGTGTTCCATGTTAGAAATTGCCAGCGCTTTCCAGTTAACGGCAGCAAAAGGCGTCAGGTGGGCCAAACAGCGGGCGGCAAAGGGTCTTGAGTAGTCGGTACTTGAAAATCCTGCTCAGCGATTGCTCTAGAAAAGTCACGACTCGCCTTAGAAATTGGTAATTAGCGTGCCAAGTCGGTGTCGTGCAAAGTCTGCCACTGGCCAAACGCGACAGGGAGCTGGAGTCTCCCGGTCCAGTGACTTTGCCGGGTGGTTTCCTGTGGGTAATAGCTTGACATAACCTGCATAATTATTACCCCCTCGAAATTCTGTACAGGAGGGTTCGTAAGATGAGGACTCTCACCGCGATGGTTGCAATACATGAAGAAAAATTTTGACATCGTGTCGTAAAGCCAGGTGCGAGTCAATGAAGAAGACTTTCCCCTCATCAAATCGACGGCTATTCCTTATGTGATGAATTATTATCACCTTGTTTTGTATTGTTGGTCATTTCTAAGATCGCCACAGTCCCATATGAAATCCTGCTTTGATTTGCCCAAACTATTCAGGATACCAAGTCCAACAATTCGATGTGCGCCTCTCCTATTCACAACAATGAGGGATTTATTTGCCGGCCCGTCTTGCCATCTTGTCAATCCCCCGGAGATGGGCGCCGTTGTGCAACGGCTGTTTGGCACCCTTTCCCAGGTCCAAGCCACGGCACGACTCTAGTCAAGAAATTGTGGGGAGTTGAGCACTTGGGCCTCCAGCCCGTTTTCTCGGGTACCTGTTGGGTCCATCCCTTTCATGACAGATTGGTTTCCAAGTTGGATGGTGACTTGCTATGGCGGCCGAATCAGCAATCCACGGTTCACCTTGGAAACCGTAACCGGTCGTTTCTCGAGGACACTTGACTTTGGATCTTTCTTTATGCGAATTTTTGGTGAACGATGTCTGGATTCTCTTGCCATTCATCTTTGTCAACCCACATCTGCCCCCCAAGTTAGCATCCACGTGTCGTTTGGCTTATGCGCACGTGTACAAACCTTCTTAAAGGTGCTGAGACCGGCTAGAATGCTGCCACCGGTCCACGTGGTGTACTTGCGTTCTGGCGGTGCGAAGATTTTGATACGCATATCCTTGACCGCCAGTCTCTGGACTTCGTGCAGCAATCGATCGCCAAACCCTTTCGTGAGTGTTGTTCCACCCGACAGCAATATACTTCCATACAAATCCTTCCGCAAGTCCATATCTGTCCGGTGTATGGAATCGACGATAATCTGATGCACGCCCGGATACTCAAGACCAATTACCTCGGGATTGAACAAAATCTCTGGCGCACGGAATCGTTCAGCCCCAACCTAGTATCAGTCAGTAAACAAACAGGTCCAACAAGAGATCGGCAGAAACCAACTTTTATAGTCTTCCCGTCAGGCAAGGTATAGTCAGCCTCCTTCTTGTCTCCATCTCTCGATCCACCACCGGCAGCCCACTCCTTCTCCTCCCGTCCGGGATCCAGTGCAATGTATCCCAACTTTTCCTTGATCTGTCTTACAATCTCCTTCTCTGCACTAGTGTGGAAAACGTATCCTGCTTTCCTTAGCAAAGTCTGCAAATACTCTGTGACATCTCGTCCAGCCACATCGATCCTACGGACGGAGTTCTGTATCGCAAACCCGCTGTAAACTGGCACCGCATGGGATACGCCATCACCCGCGTCGAGAACTATGCCAGTCGTTCTACCGGAAGCATAGAGTGAGAGGACGGCTTGGATGGAAGTATAGAGGGCGGGGACGTTAAAGGTCTCGAACAGGATTTGAGCGGCGGTTTCGCGATTCGAGCGTGGGTTCAGCGGAGGCTCCGTCAACAGCACAGGATGCTAGAATCGGTTAGATGGTCGACCTTTCGCACTTGCACCCAACCCAGTTCAATCAAAGCATCAGCGCACAAACTTACATCTTCGCTCAATGTCTTCAATCCCTCGCTCCAAACCCACTGCCAAATTCTCTCCATGTCATCCCAATCCGTTACGATCCCATGTTCCAACGGATAATTGATCCTGAGCAACCCCCGTAACTCCTGCGCTCGTGGCCCGATAAACACGTCGCCCTCCAGTGCGCCTGCCATGGCGCGGATGTGCTTGGGCCGGCCCACATATGACGGGAATATGCATTTTGGGACGTCTTCACCGGCGAAACCTGCGCGGATGGTGCCGCTGCCGTTGTCGAGGACAATGGGGGCGTTGAGGAGACGCGTATTGTTGGCCATGGTGGCATGGGATGAAGCTGCGCGGTAGCAGCGAAGCCAACGAAAAGATGCCCTTGGATGGATGAGTTGATGAGAGACTAAGAATCAGATAAGAGGGTGTCGCTCATGACAGGACCGCTGGAGGTTGGAGGTTGTCGGAGAATAACCTAAATTTTGTTCTCCAGATTTGATCGAGGACGCGACCTGGGGACAGGGGTTGCAAACCAAGCGTGCCCTAGGCCCGAGTGAAAAGAACAACCCCAATGCTAACGTCTGAAAATTGTCTCCATTTTGCTTTCCAGATTTACAAGAACTTTGGTTTTTGGCTATACTCACTTTACGCTCCAGCAACGAGTATAGCTGGTGCAGCTGTGAGCGTATGCGAGGATCATGAAACACAAGTCAACTGGATAGGATAGTTGCCGGGACCAAACTTTGGGACCATCACGGTCAAGAGCAAGCTTGCTTTTCATAACAGAATAAACCTCAAATTGGCAACAGCGCAGCAAGCCTCAGGTTCATCAACATGTGTTTCCCCCGATTTTGAGCCAGGACTGGATGGCCGAGTGGTCTCTGGTCTCGAGAGAGGCGTGGCTGCGAATCCCACTTCAGTCATTGATTTAGCTGTGCCGTTCCTTTTTGAACGGAGACATGGCCACGCCCAAGCTTAGTTAGGTGAATTGAATTTTTGTGATTTTGAATTTCGAGATTACAATTTGAAAAATTCGCATTTTCAATTTTCAGAATGTGTCGCTTCCCCTGTTTAACGGCTCGTAATGCGGCTATAGAGTAAAACGGTAGGGTCTATTTAAGTCCTGCCTCTGCGCAGGCGTTTTCAATAGTTCTCAAGACTTTATTATTGCAGCGGTCTCAGCATGTTACATTCACTGGAACAACTATAATACAACCCTAAGTTCCGCTAGAATGGGCGGAGCGGGGGTCAGGCGAATTCTACCAGCAAAGCTATACGGGCAGAGAAACTAGGTGAAACCCAAGTATTACAGCACAACGCAGGTTGTCGGGAAATTCGCCTCCAAAAACGGCGGTTTTTGCCGCCGCTTCCAGAAAGTAGGAAGTAGAGGTCCCAAAAACGACCCCCCTCTGGAAACAGCAGTCCTCAAGATGATAATGGCACTCCCAGCGTTCGTTTTTGGAGCCATGTCTACTCGCACATTTAAGAAATCTCTCTTCTCTTCCTCCCGCTGCCGTCTGAGCCCAGCGGAGACGCCACTCTCCCAAACCAGCGACAGCATTCTCTTGTTCCAACTAGCAAGCTCTCTACGTCCGCCAGTGGCATGTTCCATTGCTTGTCTTCGTACGAATCGACTCCCGCTTAGCTGGGCCAGCACTGAGGCTGCTTTCTCTTTTGCGTCTCTCGATCTTTCACCTCACATGATGTCCGGCTCCACAACTATCATACCGTTTATAAGGCTCGTGATCACGTTGAGCTGCACCTCAATGCATACAAATTGGATGGCCTAATACGCTGTCCGGACCCAGACTGCCAGACGGGTATGGTTCTACAGGGCCGCTCGCACTTCATGAATCACGCTGCACGTGAGCACGACTATGACATTTTCCACAGGCGCGACAGATAGAGATCTCTTCCACAATGTAGACCGATTTCCCGGTACTGATGGATGTGGTACGAGTCTTCTCGGCTTCCAAAGTTACTGAATCTGCTTGCTGCGAACCTGCGCTTGCAGAGATAGAGGTAGAATGTAGTAAATACAGACCATCAGACTGGTTCATTTTGCAAAAGGACCAGTCTCGGATATCGGACGTTAGGTTAGCTGTCTATCAAGGATCCAAAATAGAAGTCCGCGGTTTGTTTCATGTGTTTGGGCAATGAGGGTCGGCGTTCGCATCTATTTGTTTAGTGTCCCGAGTTAACGCCAATGGCCGAGATGGCACCAATGTACCTTGAGCTTTGATTGTGATATCTGGGAAGCCTCTCACAGGAGAGTGGAGTTCCAAAGTGCAGGTCCAAGGCGGCGCGAGTTACAGTCCCTAACGAAATCGGTTTCACCCCTTTGAGCGCGTACACACAAACCCAGCCACACCAGCTCTACAGGGATGTGACGGGAACTTGAACGTATACGGATGAGATTGTGAACCCCTCACTACCATCTGTATCTCACTTCTGACGAAGTCTTCGAGACAACTCTCATGCTTACGCTAAGATAGCAATACACTATCTATCCTTCCTCTCGTCCCTTTCTTAGTGCCTCCGTGAGCAAGTCTTGGCAACCCTTCTACCAAAGCCATAAATCGCGTTCAGCCGCACGACAGTGGAAGACAAAACACTGAGGCAAACTGCGAAGGCCGCTCCTTGCCTTCCCTGGAGCAATTGTTGGCATCACTTCCGCAGCCGCGAATCACAAACAGCTATCGTTTCCATGTTGTCCTAAATACAGCGACGCCTTCTCTTCCACTAGAGTACGAAGCGTCAATTGTTCATCCAACATGCACTCGCCCGGCATATTCATATTGAAAGCAGATTTTTCTTCGAAACGGCTATTAGGGAGTGGATAGGATGGAAGAAGCGGCGAGAGGCTTAAAGAATGTTAGCAAGTTGCGGCGAGCAACGCCATTGCAATATGCGCCTCTAACAAATGCTCATCACTAAAAGGAAGCGCATAAAGCAATAGATGAAGTGTCTCTTCGCAAGTGGAAGGGAAACCCTATCAAAATGTACTTTGATTGTTATCCAAGCCTATATCCAAACATACTATCAACCAAAGTGGAACCTGGTTCAACGACAAAACGTAACAGCAGGCTTCGTTTCCTCAAGTAAGACGTTCAATCCCACAAGTACTGATCTCCAGCGCCAACGTAAAGGCGACTGCTTTGCTGGAGATTTTTTTTCGTTTTCGGACTGGAGTCCGCTTGCCGCCGGTGCAAACGTCTTAACGCTAGCTCCGAGGGAGTGCACCGGTATTCGCATGATGTTGGTTGTGAACACGGTTGACGGTCAAGCTTCGGACAGCCGCCACCCAATGGATGCTTGTCGAGCATTGGGTACTACAGCCTGGTTAGTAGGTGGCCGAGATGTTCGCAGCCGTGTGGCGTACCTTTTTATGTTTTTGGTTTTACAATATGGCTTTGCCAAATTTTCTGACTTTATCATATGTCGTGACAAAGGAAACATGACGAGCTCCGTTACGCCAACTCCGTAACGCCAACTCCGTAACGCCAAAAAAAAAGCCTCCGTAACGCCGCCGATGCAGTCGAAAGTCGAGGGAGTGTGTGCAAGTTTATATATCTCAGCAACCCCTGACCGGCTGAGACAGACTCTTTCACTTACAAATGGGCCTCCAGGCGACCGGACCTTCCGCGACAAGGATTTCGGCGTCAAAGAGGCCCGTGGCGGAAAACCATTGGTGAGGAAAGACAACCACGAAATTTATTACCAGCACCACAGCCACCACCAAAGCAGGAAAGCCCAACCGAAGGGCTTCACCGGTGCCAGCACTGCCCCGGCCTTTTCATCTGTACAACCTACAAAAAATGCCGGTTAGGCGAACTGGTAACAGAACGATAGGAAGAAACTACAACTCCATCCCACGACATAGGAATCGAATCAAGAGATGAGTAAAAAGCGGCCAAGGCAAAAAACGAAAGGCGGGCAAAATGCGGGAAAGGGACAACAGGCCTCCAGAGAACCAGCGATTGAGCCGGCTCAAGAACCGCCTAGCTCTAGCTCTAGCTCTTCAAATGGCGATCCTGCTCAAGAGCAACAAGCTATTGTAGATACCACTCCTCTGTATTCCGAATTTCCGATCTACTATCCCAACGGGACGGAGGCTGTTTCTCACGAGACCGAAATTCGATTGATGGAACTTATGCCGATATGTATGGGAAAGCCCATCCTTTGCAACATGCATTGGTTCAATTTACGAGCGAAACCCTTTATCGCGAAACCCTTTATCGCTCTATCATACACCTGGGGCAAGTACGGCAAGACAGAAACAATCAACTTGAATGGCCACAAGATTCCTGTAACGAAGAACCTCCACCAGGCACTGATGCAACTGCGCAAGCCCGTAGATCCTGTGTTTCTGTGGATTGATGCTCTCTGTATAAATCAAAACAATGTGGAAGAGAGGAATTACCAAGTCACACAAATGCCGAAGATTTACAGTGCAGCCCGAGAAGTGATAGCATGGCTAGGTGAAGGAACGGATCAGAGTGATAAAGCTATGGAGCTAGTTACACTTTCTCCGGCGGATCTCCGGGAAAAGTTGAAGAAAAAGCGAGATATTGTAAAAAGAAGCTTGGAAGACCTATTCTCCCGGCAATATTGGACCCGAGTCTGGGTGGTACAGGAATTGGCATCAGCCAATCGAACTCGACGAACTTGTACAATACAATGTGGCAGCAAGTCAGTTTCATTCAGCGAGTTCAAGAGTTTCTTACGGACGATCCTACGTCAGTTGGACTTTGCCGACCTCAAAGACCCAAAGCGGCCAGGTTATCTCTTGTCTCTCAGCACACAAGATGACAGCAGGACGTTCTTGGACGTCCTTTGGCAATCGTCAAGCCTAGACGCAACAAACGATCTCGACAGAATATATGGGATCCGCGGAATCTCCCCTAAGTTCTATCGTGATCAGATCAAGGTTAATTATGCGCTTGAGTTTCAAAATCTCTGTAGAAAAGTCATGACACTCATGATAAACAAAGAAGAGAATCTCAACGTCCTCTGCTATTTCCACAGATACCAAACTACACCTGCATCCCCATCTTGGCTCAGGAACTTCAAGCAACGAAACCCGGGAATCCCACCAATGATGTATGCTTGTGACAAAGGCCGAAAGGCGAAGGCTGAGATCAAAAATGGTATTCTGCGAACAAGAGGCGTCTGCATTGGCTCTATCAAAGAGAAGCGAGTGTTCAATAAGACAACCCGTAAAGATTTGTCTTGGAAATCGGGCAAGACTGACCTCAAGCTGGAGTCCGAACTAGCTGCTATCGACACGATAACACGCAAAGCACTCAGAGAAAGCCGTTTCTTAGAAATGTTTGCTGGAGGGAGACAACAGGTGGAGAGCCAGATCGGTAGCGGGTACCGCACACAGTGGCAGTACATATGGAAGAAACGAATTGCCTTCGAGAAAGGCACAGTCGGCTCAGAGGAGTGGAAGCTATACGACGCATCATTCTGCAAGATCTTTGGAAGGCTGATCGGTCGCGCCGTTTTCATGGCAGTTAATGAACTTCCAGGAAGAGACGCTGCGCACACGGAGCAGGCTGCCGACATCGTTACACAGCAAAAGCAAGGGAACCTAGGTTTGGGCCCTCAAGATATGCAGAAGGGTGATCTTGTCTGCGTCCTGTACGGCTGTAGATTACCTGTTATTCTTCGGAAGGACGGCCGCTTTTATACATTCATTGGACCGGCCTATGTGGATGGTGCGATGAATGGGGAGTTTGTTCAGGAGAGCAACAAAGGAGACAGGTTTTGGATCCAGTGAAGCTTACGTCTTTATGGCCCATACCACTTCTGCGAACCTTAGTTTGTACTGATTATTGAGGCGCACTAGTTGATCTCCAGTATACAGGTTTATCTCCACGATGATCCCTTAGACCAGGGCAAGTTAAAGGAGGCAGAGAAAATGTACCAGCGCGCACTGCAAGGATACGAGAAGGCATTAAGCTCCGAACTTGTCACCACTTATATTCCTACATTGTAAAGTCGAGGCCGACTCGAAGGATAAGTACGACCGGACGCCACTGTCGCGGGCAGCGGAAGGAGGACACGAGGCGGCGGTGCGGCTGCTACTCGACACCGGTAAGGTTGGCGCCGACTCGAAGGATGGGGATGGTCTGATACCGCTCTTGTGGACGGTATGGGGAGGGTACGAAGCTATCGTGAAGCTTCTACAAGCTTGCTCAGCTACCTAGTCTTCGGGTATCTGATGAGCCTGCAACCCACCCGCCTCCTCACAGGTGAGCGCCCCTTATATAGTTCTAAACAAATGACTAGAAACTTCGTTAGTTCACAAACCGGCTGCCACGTGAATTAAATATCTAGCTCTAAGGTCGGACTATTTCTAACTTAGACGAGTCGAATGATGATGTAATACTAACACGACTAGGAAATACATAACAAATTCACCTGAGCATTGCAGGGGACTTTCGATCAAGTAACCATGTCATTGCGCTAGCTCATCTATGGGCAAGTTCATGCTCAACCCCTGTACAGCCACTGAGGCTGAGTTTGTGTGCGCGCTCTCGAAGGGTGAAACCGATTTCGTTAGGGGCTGTAATACTCGTCAACGTCTCGACACTTCTTCCAACTCGACAATTCCTCCTTCTCAACAGCCGGATTTCGCAAGCCTTACTGAGGTGACTGATTGGCTGGTAGATGCGACACGTCCGATTGGACCTGTTGCATTCACGTGACCCATATGCAATAAACGTCCTCGTGGAGAGTGGGTTTGTTGAGATCTGCTCCTACGCCGTAGTGTCAAATGTCATCACCCTGGGGAATCCCTGCCACTACAGTAGAATTAGAGGTTGTCCTTTTCCTTATTCATAAAACGGACCAAAGCCTCGATTCACACAACTTACCAGGTCAAGACATACTATTTGGATAATAATGGGACTGGTTTAGGAACGCTGTGCAATCGAAAACGTCCGGAGGTGGATTGAGCGCACCGTTGACGAAGAAGATATGTTGTTGGCTACCACACAATATTGGACGCTCGTATCACCGAGCAGTGGGGAGAACAAACAGTTTTGAGCGGAAAGCTGATGATACCAATCTACAGGTGTAGTTACGCAGGTCGCAGACAAACCAAAGCTAACTATCAGCGTTCCGAAATTGCATGTTTCCATGGCTTTTCCCTCCCGTGAGGCTTCTCAATTCACCGTCGAAAAGCCGGCGCCGATAAATACAATCAACACGGCAGCGTACGCGGCAGTCGCACCTGCAATATCATTCGGGCTTGAATCTTTCATGAAGAAAGCCAGGACTAGGGCGGCGGCTGCGGTGAAAATGCAGGTCGTCAAGATCCTCGTAAGAACCGTTGCATGCAGGACCATAATCAGCATCGGCGCAATCAGTGCCGCTCCACTCGCCAAGGCCGTTATCAGTCGCGAGCGGGCCTGTTTCTTCGAGAGGAGCACCTCAGCCAATTGAACTCCAGTCCCCTCTTTTCCCGATACTTCTCGGATCTCGTTGGGCTTTAAGCGATCGCGCCACCTATTGTACCAAAACAAAGGGCTATAATACATTGGTATGAAGTCCCAAAAGCTTCGGTCGGGTTCCTTACGTTGCCGTTTCTCCCAGAATTCGGCCGACCAGAACTTCAGAGGATTATCACGGAGGAATTTGAGCGCCCTTGTCGAGTAGTCCTTTTCAAACTCGCCATCTTCGTAGCCAACCACAGCCAGATGTGTCTTGACGACCTGACTATACGCCCATATTCTCACAGCTTGGTCTTTTGGTGGTATCTGGTCCTTGGATAGAAAGGATCGATACATCTCGACCGCTTCCACTGTTCATTGTGAGCACCAGATTAAGCCTCTAATGGTCTTCTGCGAGGGAACTCACTGTACATTTTGAGGTCATTATGAAGATCTGGCGCCTTGTAGTCGATTACTACCGTTTTGCCCCGATAACTGTATAACTGAGACACTGGGCATTACCCTCACCAATTACCATGGTTTGACACATCCTAGCGAGCCAAATTATATTGCAGCGTCTGGTGGCGATTACTTTGGTCTCGAGTAGGTTCTCGTGCGCATGCATGCACTACAACTTTACTGAAAACAACAGCAACGACAACTTCCAGACAATTCCCGCCAATGTTTCCACTATCGTTGATATCCTTGAAGACAAGGGCGTCTCTTGGGGTGCGTATCAAGAGGATATGCCGTACTCGGGCTACGAAGGCTTCAGCTGGGTGAATCCTGAGCAGCAGAACGATTACGTGCGCAAGCACAACCCATTCCGTGAGGACGTTGCATGCCACCCTATATCGTTTAATCGCTTACCGTTCTACCAGCTCAGTACGAGTCAATTTCCAATAACAAAGACCGCTTGGCTGTGATCAAGAACTTCACCCTGTTCTACGAGGATTTGGACAATAATAGACTGCCTCAATATATGTTCATCACACCGAACATGACCGACGACGGTTCGTCCTGGCTCCATGACTTATGAGACCAGCTTTACTGAATCCGAACAGGTCACGATACCAATGTCACTGTTGCTGGCGCATGGTCCCGTCGCTTCCTTGATCCGTTGCTTACGAATAAGAACTTTATGCAGAACACGCTTGTCTTACTCACATTCGACGAAGACGGGACCTACACTGCTAATAACGACGTCTATGCTTTGCTCCTTGGTGACGCTCTTCCACCGCACTCCGCTGGTACGTCTGATGGAAACTTCTACGATCACTATTCCCAGATCTCAAGTATGGAATGGAACTGGGACCTGCATACCCTTGGCCGATGGGATGTCGGTGCCAATGTCTTCTCGTTCGCAGTGGAGAAGAATGGTGGCCAAAAGTGCGACGCACCCAAGCCCTGGTCCTCCCCTCCACCATTCAGCTCAGTGTTTTTCAACGAAAGCTATCCTGGTCCGCTTAATAGTGTCAACTATGATGTGCCTTGGCCGGCACCCGACGTTGATGCCGAGAAGTGCGGCCGCACAGTACTTCCAAGCATCGTGAACACATGGAGGAACGACCAGAAGAATAATTATTATTCAGATGGCAATACCCCGGATATCCCGGATGGACTCAACCCTCCAATATACGGTGACGAGCCGGAGCCAAAGTGGTACAAGCCACGTCGCAATGCTCCGTAAAATGTCAAGTCAAAAGGGAACAATCAGGTATTAAAATGGGAGTGGTTCGAGCGTAAATTGGTCTCCATAGGTACATATAATCTCAATAATGTTCAGTGGTAATCTTGTTGTCTAATTCCTCTCACTTATTGTGAAGTAATACTTCTATATCTCCTTGAATCAACAACACAAGCCTTAATATTCGAGCCCACTCTTGAAATTCATGTCCAATTGATTATCAGATATATACAGAAGACCAAAGCGGACAACACACTTCAGCAAGCTGTTAATTTCCAGTACGGCTCGTCAGATACAATTCCTAATTCAGAACGATCTCGTGAAACGAAGATGAACTGGTGGTGTAAGTTGGGCAAAGGAGGGATAAATCATGAATTGGTATTGTTACTAAAGTTGAAAGCTTGTAGGACAGCTCCCTCTCAACGTTACATTTCATCACAATAGTTCAAAACGATACCAGTAATGATCTTACTGGCTATTGGTACCTGTTATCAACTGCCCACGCTGGCTCTATTCATTCTCGCCACAAGACCGCTTATGCTTGCGGTCGAGTCGTCGCGACTGATACGCAAGAGCTCTTCAACAACGCTACCATCACCCAGGCCGAAGACAACAACTTCGACTGTACTACCGCCGAGATCCTTAACTACAGCGGCGAATACTTCAAAACCTCCAGCTTGAGGACCTCAACTTAGCTCACCAGCCAACCCGCATTTGGTCCCTTATAAGGAAATCCTTTATTAGTAAGGCACGTCTCCAGACAACAAGGACGTGTATGATAGGTACTGTTCATACAGGTTCAACGTTAGTATTTGTACACTTGATGGCACATACATGACTGGGTCGGGCACGTTGAGAGTCTGTGATGAGACGAGGCCGATCAACTAGAAAGCGTATCCTGGGCAGCGATTGATGACAGCTAGAGTATATGTCCATGCCGATATTCTGAATCGGATCCAGAATTTAGAATTCGAATTCGTTCGACGTACTCCACGAATGTGCACGTATGTATTGGAACTGCAAGATGGAGGGCCAAGTATCCATGGTTTGGTGAGTTGAAGTATTATACACCTTAGAATTTGAGAAGATCATTCTTTTGCATCTTTCCTGCAATTTCGTTGAATTTCTTTGCGTCTTCTTTCCACTTTAGAAAGTCTACGTCGTCAGACCGGTCTACAGCGTCACTCACTTATGTCGACGCAAGACTCAAAACGCGCAAATACTTCTCGAGACACACACATTAAGGGCTGCTGCGACCACGATGGCTCAATGCCAACACCGTGCACAACATCTGACGCATCGTAATTGCAACTACGTACTCTCATCCAGAAAGCTTGGAGCGAGTATGGCAATGCCCGAATGAAAGCTGCGATGACAGGTTCTGAACTTAGTGCGGTACCTCTCTTGGTGGCTACTTTGCGGCAGAAGGGAAGTCAAATGCAGAACTGGGGGCCCGATACCAGGAAGCTAGGGACGAATCCGCAGGCGACTAGGATACTGCTTGAGCTTCCGGCGTCGACGAACTTGCTTATGGATGCCGACGTGTGAGAACACGCCTGCCAGAGGGAAGATAGGATGGTAGGCATAGAGCGTTGGAACTCGTAGCAGCTGTATAAGTATGTCATTACGGAGTGAGCGCAATTGCAACGGCCATCTCGTGGCAGGGCAGTGGTAGTTTTCGGCGCCCCGGCGGCCGGCCTGGGCGTCAGTGAGAATCGAAGCAGAACACGAACTCCGGGTCCCATAAAGGGCCAATAGGTCCCGTTTTGCTCTGGCAATGCATTAAAAGTCCTAGTTCCGCACCCACGGTGCTCCAAGCCGTTCGCGAGACATACAGGACAATTCTGTTTCCTCTTTGTAGAAGTTTTGAAATCGTTTCAGCTACAGTTGATTGTAATTGAATAGACTCGTCCGTCACTGGGCCTTTTTGTAGACTCGGTATGAACCATTCATTTCGCTGTCGGAAAGAATGTCTGATGCTGCTTGATCGAAAAGCAATAGGAACTTCTCGAGAGGAATTTCTTTATGGGATGCCATCGGACTTGATGATCGCCGGTCGAGAGATGTACAGTTCTCACACGCGCAAGGCGGTGGTATTTCAGAGCTTCGCAAAGGTTTGTAGCCATGGCGGTCTTAATTGAGAACGTTGACACAGTATTGCGCCCTGGCACATTCAGGTTAGCCGAGAATTCATCATTCAAGGCGTAGGTTGTCTTGAATAAACTGAAAGTTGTCTCAGTATCTTTAATATATAACCTCTTCTCCGGAAGGTAAACACCTCAACGTAACCGGTCCTATGTCGGGTCGAACGAACGAAGAGAAGATAGGGAGCGGAAATGAAATGTACCCCGCCGGACCAGAGACACCGAAAATCGGACAAGTTATCTAGATATTACACTGTCTCATTGCAGCTGATGGGTTCCTAACTGGCTACACCTACGTGGCGTAGAAATGAGCGGTAAAGGAGTGTCCTTAGGGGCCCGCTAAACACCCAGAGATAGTGCGCTTGGACAGAGCTTACCGACTTTGAAGTCTCGAATTTAAGATGAGAATTATTGTAGCATATTGCTGTGATGACTAAATGTGGAGAGCAAAACTTGATTGCTTGATGTTCATGGAACATTTTGTCCACAGAGAGCAATGCGCTATGTCCAAAGTGTGGGTAATGTGATCTGCCGGGATGATCTCGATTATGCAGGAAGCTCTCCCATCGTCATCTAACGAAGCTTTGATGATGAGCGCAAAGAAAATCCAAGTACTCCCAAATGGATTAGCGAGATCGTGATAGTCAAGTTTTGCGCGGTCAGACGCGCGGCTTCTCTAGTAGACTTTGTCGATGACATCAGGAATGGATGAGGAACTGGGGCTGGGATGGGATAAGCTTGACAGTCACCGAATTTTGTCCACGCGTCCAACTTTGAGCCAAGAATGACATGCAGGAGAGCACGACGTGACCTCCGTGACAAGACGACGGCGCAGGTCAAGGACATACGCAGGGCACATATACAGAAATAACGAGTCCCCACAACAAGACGCTGGTTCTGGGTGCCAGTCAAGCGGCAGTAAGACAATTAGCAACAAGTGTATTATGGAGTGACAACAAAATCACCAGAACTGTGAACTCTGGCGAAAAGCTGGACAAACAAAAAGGTAAGGCTGAGACGATGTCCGCCAGGAACCTGTCAGGAAGAAGCCGAGATCTGCCCCCCACCGGAAGGGCCTGAAACACGCTGATTAACGTCGGCGCTCCACCGCGCCGACACTGCGATCGAAGTCGCAGGGTATTTCCAGCGTGGCCCTGCTCGTTGCTGACCTGCGTTTTGAGGTGGGGTGCCGAAATCGTGTGCAGTGTCTAAACGCGTCACCTCCGTCGGACTTTTGCGTCTTTCTCAGCCTCCACGACCCAAGAGTCCGGCCGACTTCGCGGCTGAGCATGATGCCCTGTCAAAGTTTGCGAATGCAGCGTGATCCATCACGTATAAAGATGGTACTTACCGCTCGCCATGTGTGTTTTCCGGAAGCCAGCAACGGTTCGCTTTTGCAAACCAACCTCAAAACTTGCTCAAGATCAAAGCCTTTCTTGTCCATATTTTCCTTCACTGTCGGAATCTCATTCCTGTCTTCCTCTCCGTCTGCATCAATACCTAACCCCTCAAGATGAAAGCGTCTACCATTGCCGCGGCCGTCGCAGCTGGAGTCTCCAGCGTCATGGCCCATCCTCAGATCACGGGCACTCCAACAGGTGCGTCCGTTCGGCCTACAATCACCGCCCCACCTGCCTCCACCGATGCCAACGGCTGGAACGGCGGCTGGGGCGGCTTCGGCCCCTTCGGCGGCGCAAATGGTAACAGTTGGGGTTCAGGTGTCTGGTCGAGCTTGACCTCCTCTTGGCCATCCTCGGTGGCATCGGCATGGAGCAGCTACACCTCTGCCCATCCCAGCGGTCCGGATTCTTCCGACTGGGCTTCTTTCACTTCTCAATACTCCATCTCGAACGTTCCCTTTGGCACTGGTGTTCCCTTTGGCAGTGGTGTTCCCTTTGGCGGCCAGGGCGGATGGGGCCCTGCCGAAGGTGCACCATTCGGCCCCGGCGGTTGGGGACCTTGGGGATCATCAGGCTCATGGACTGACGGCCCGTGGACGAGCTGGTGGGGAGGAAACGCATGCCCGAGCAGTAACTGGCCTGGCTGGACCTCTGGCAGCTGGAGTAGCAACGCGCCGTGGACGAGCTGGACCGGATGCACGGCCACCGCGACCGCTACAAGCCTTTACACCACCACGAGCGGAAGTGTTGTCGAGACATCCACCAGCTACGGCTACAAGGTTGCCGAGGCGAGCAACTCTGGCACCAGCAGTGCCGCAAGCTCCACCCACACTGCCAATGCTGCGCCCAAGAATGTCGTTGCTGGCGCGGCTGGTATTGCGGCTCTCCTAGGTGTCGTTGCTGCGCTTTAAATGATGATGGTAATGGTGGAAATCTTGCGATAGAATGTTGTTGCTTGATCGACAATGCTTCCTTCAAGCGATATGCATTGGATGGAGTAATGGTATGGCTCGATTCTTCTCGCTACCATGAAATGGGAACATCGGAGTTACTGGTCTAACTTTAGGGTTTCTTCTTACGCTCTCTCATACCAATAAATGTATTTACTATGGAATCAGATTCCTCCATGTTGTTAATGTTTATGTTACGCTCGCAAAGTCGCCTTGAGATGCCCCAAACATAATTTGCTGTGATCGAGATGCAGCAGGTATCATGGCCAAGACTAGACCTTTACGCTATCAACTTCTCTTCATAAGTTCTAGCTAAGTTGTGGCTCATCCTATGAGACGCGAAGGAATGGTGGAAACTATTGCCATCAAAGCCATTTCAAAATGGAAAGAATCGACCGATCCCAGGAAAACCGCCTGGATGATCAAACCATCTCTATCTTCTGTAGAAGCCTTATCCGAGCCTCTAGGTATCTAATCCATCTACGTTTTACTCAAGCGCAATTCAATCGTAACTATAATATTTCCACACCGCTGTTATAAATTGTGCTTGGGCTTGAACTCCACCAGCGCCTTATGATGCTCACACGTAGAGCACAGCGCTCCATTGTCCTTCCTCTTCATCACTCCTTTGATCATCCCCATCCTCTTCCCTAAATGCACAATCTCGCATTCAATCAGCATTTCTGTGCCCTCCGGCGCCGGGCGTAGATACGAGCAGTTGAGCGTTCTGGTGACGTGATCGGAGTCCCAGAAGCCCTCTCGCATAACGGGTGCAATTGCCATGGATGTTGTCGCATCGAAGATCGTAGCCACGGCCCCACCGTGAAGACTACCAGCCGCATTGCATAAGGAGCGGGGGACTTTGAGGGAGAATGTGCAATGGGCAATGTTGGGATCAGTCTCGGAGATCGACGCGGAGACAGGCTGGAGGTGCGAGCCGATGTCATTACCGAAGAACTTTGGCCAAGATAAGCTATGGGAGATATACCAAAGGATAGAAGGCATACTTCTGTCCCCCCTTCAGACATGTATTTGAACCATAGTTTAATCCGGTTGAAGGGAGTGTCTTCCTCCTCGGCTTTGTCTTTGGCGGACATGTCGATGCCACGGGCTTTGAGGCGGGCTAATAGGGGAAGTTGTGGAGGGTGACCTTTTGAGGCCCTAACATTGTACATCTTAAGAAATTCGAGGCTATTCCAGCTTACGGTGCAGTCGTTCAGAGCCGAGGCACTTGTGAAGCGTGGAAGGAAATAAAATGGCACGAGCGCTGAAGCTCGTCTAACCCTAAGGCAAACAGGGTGCTTCCTCGGATTTTTTGTGCATTAATATGCTTGACGAGAATTGTCTTGACAGATCTCATGGATCTTTCTAATGGCAACGTGAAATATTCAATCTTATGGCTCGATTGTAGTCAATTGTTTTGCATCTTATATTACGTTCATCGTTTTGAATTAGTTATCTTAATCGCAATATGCTCATACGCTTGCTCCTTGTAGTCAGAGCCAATGTTTTCCAGCGCCTTATTGAGTCGGCTTGTGGTGCAGCTTTGCGTTTGAATGAAAATCAAAGAGGACCAATATCCAAAGTGGAGGCTACAGAGACTTGTTCTGAATCTCTGTCCTGCGACAGATTGGAGTTGCTATTGCGAACTTCGTTGTCTTCGCAGAAGATAAGCTCCACCTGGCTGACTATACCATCTTGCACCTCGGCTTTCGGCTCTGCTCGTAAAACAGCCAACTTTCGATATGTCTGGATACAGCGGATCCCAGCAGAAGTTTTATGAAGTGTTTGAAGCGTTGGACGAGAGTTATGAGCGAGAGTCAGGACTTCGTCGAAGGGATTCTACGTCCTTGAAGACTTGCTGGTCCAAAGGAAATAGGCAGTCGGTAGGGTAAACCTTGAATAGTTATGGTCAACTTGAAAGATTAGAATTCTACCATAGCCAGCTGATGCAATGCTTGAACCCCATGGAGTAGCTGTTTTTCAAAAGTCTGGCCGTTTATTGTACTCCAGTGCGATCCAATCTGACGCAGATCCACAAGCGTTCAGGGCTTCGCCACTGCTAAATCGCGAGATTCCGTCAGCAACGAGTAATCGAGTATTGTGGTTATCCATTCGAGAAATATCGTTCAGTTGGACGATCCGGAAGCCACGTAATTCCACATTGCAGTTTGGTCCTGGGCACTAGAGAGGTTGCCACCGGTTATACCAGAGTTTCTGAGGAGAACCTCGAGGGTAGTGGTATTTGATGTCATGAACTGTTCTTGCAAAGATGCGTTATTTGGTGTGAGCGCCTGGAGCCAGCTCTCGTCCACCCCATCATCCACGGGTCGGAAAGGAATGTCCACTTCAGAAACAACGTCTTCACCGCCCAGACTGTGCCATGTTCGCTACTCCCGTTGCGCCATCGACAATCCCCTCGACCCATCCCCGGAGCTTCGAACAACACTCCTGTACCGAGTGCTCCGAATTCAGGCGGCAGCTGTCAGGAGTGACGATCCAACTCCCTAACCGCGAGACCAAAATGACTCGATAACCTAGAATACTAGGTTTTGGGAGTTGGTGCTCTATAGCGAAGGACCTCTCAAGGTTTCTAACAGCAGCTGAACTCAGATTGTTCGCAGGTTGTCGGAGGGCGTGTTGTTGAGCTGGGGAAGAGTGACAGGATTCGTCTCATTCCAATACGTATTCTGACATTGCTGGAAAATTGATTGCTGCGCCTCCTGTAGAGATGTTCTGGCTTGCGGTGCGCACAGCCGGAAAACTGCCTTTGAATTGGGTTTCCGAACACACTAAAAGTGTTAAGGCCGTATGACGCCTCCCCGCATTTACGAATGACGCTAAAACACGCAACAGGCTAAAACTTCTACCGGAAAGGGACAAGTGAACTGTCACCCTTCTATTGACCGGTGAAAGTCCGGGCTACCATGGAACTTAGGCTTGTTCTTACCGACTCTCACATGACAACGACTATTTAAAACTGGCCCAAGGATTTTCATTCCCTCTCTCCTCTTCTTAATTTCGAGGCGAGATGGCTGGATTCTCTAATTCAATCACCATCGCATTCTTCTTCCTTGCTTCTGTTATAGCAGGGCCAGTAGAACCTGGAATTACCCCGGCGCCTCATGTACGGCGTAACGATCCGAATTTGGTCGGATGGTACGCAGATGGCGTTGTCAGTGGCTCTACGATTTGTATGCTAGAAAGACATTCTCAAAGTGGCACACCCGCATTATTAATATTACCTCCACTATAGGGAGCCCAGAGCAGTGCAGTGTCGGTTACACTTTGTTCAGCGCTGGCGACTACTTCAAATGCTGCTCTACAGTAGGGGCTTGCAGTCTGTATACCGGCTGCTCCGGATCTTACTTATTGGGACAAAATACAAAAGCAAACTGGTGCTGTGCCTTGTAAAATGCTTAGAAAACACAGTTTTCATATTCTTACGTTTGAATTCAGTCCTGCTGATCTGGGATCATCATATCCGACCTGTTCGTACGACTTGCTTTATCCATCGAGCGGTGCTTTGACCGCTGCAACTTATTTCTGGTGCGCTACGGTCGGCGAACCCGGGACTTTCTTTTACGCTGCGAGTCCTACGGCGACATGTACGTGTCTTTGTCATTACGTTCACTCCAACAATAATCAAACCTGAGTTTAGCAGCTGCACCTTCTTCAACCACATCCATATCGACAACGACGAGCCATGGACCGACTTCGACTTCGACTTCGACTTCGAGTAGCGATGCTGGCGCAATTGCGGGAGGAGTTGTTGGTGGCCTTGCTCTCATCGCAATAATCGTTAGCCTTAT
>Ga0335075_10005209_pt1 | contig 20240 bp, 10 predicted proteins | sample Lox_Sample_24_FD_206723 | JGI IMG/M metagenome (GOLD analysis project Ga0335075, IMG submission 206723) | Soil microbial communities from Loxahatchee National Wildlife Refuge, Florida, United States - Lox_Sample_2.4 | ecosystem: Environmental > Terrestrial > Soil > Wetlands | place: USA...
GCATTGGAAATCAGGTCGCTCATGCTGCGCACATGTTCCGCCTTCTGGCCGATCGTCGACGCCAGAATCGTCGGCGCGAAGATGCCGATGCCGTAGGTACCCAGATCCTGGAGGAACCACGGCACCGAGGCAAGAATCGTGGCGCGCCGATAGCGCTTGCCAAAGAGCGCGATGAACGATCCACCGCGGTGCCCCGAGCCCTTGCCGGCATCCGGCCGCGCCAGGACGATACTCTGCGGATACTGCGGAGTCCGTACCAGCAGCTTTCTCGCCGCCACCTGCGCCCGGTCGGTTGCGCCCTTCGTGAACAGCCAGTTGGCGCTCTCCGTGATGTAGAAGCGGCCCAGGGTGACAATCACCGCGGGCACAACGGCGGTGGCGTACATCCAGCGCCAGGCGTCCAGATTGGGCACAGCGCGCAGCACCACGTAGCCCACTGCGGCGCCGCCCAGCGCGCCCACTGACTGGAACGCAAACGCCGCCAGAACCAGTTTTCCGCGGCTGATGCTGGGAATGTTTTCCGAGATGATCATGTGCGCGGTCGGATAATCGCAGCCCAGCGCCAGCCCCAGCCCGAAGAGGCAGAAGATCAGCGAGGTAAAGCTGGAGCAGAAAACCGCCGCGCCGAGAAATGCCGTGAAGATGATCATCTCCACCACAAACATGGATTTGCGCCCGAAGTAGTCGGAGAGGCTGCCGAGTCCCAGAGCGCCGATCAGGATGCCGCAGAGGCTGGCCGCGGCCACCAAACCTTTTTGCGCGGGAGTGATCTGGAACTGGCGCGCGATCAGCGGAATGGCCACGCCGGTCATGAAGACCACGAAGCCTTCAAAGAACTTGCCCGCGGCCGCGAGCGTCCAGATGCGGCGCTGCATCCTGGTCATCGGAATCGAAGGCAGATGGGTGCCGTCGGGCCACATGGGGCGCTCGTCGATATACTCCTGGACCGTCCGGCCTGAGGCAGACGTGGCGTGAGTTTGATCGGGCATATCGATTCTCCTTTTTCTACTGAATCTTCGCGATCTGCATTTCGCTGCGCGCCCGGATCGGCGTTGGCAGCGCGATGAAATGTACGGGGTCGAGGAAGCTGGAGGCGCTGCCTCCCTGGGGCGAGATGCACCAGAGCAGGAAGTTGCCGATCTCCGTCGCGACCTGTTGCGATGGCTGCTTTGCCGAGACGATGGCGTACTCGTAATTGATCAGCGGGTAGGAATCCGGCCCGGGTGCGAAGACCAGGGTCAGCCGCTCGTCCGGGGGCGTCCGCGGCGTCAGAGCAGCAGCAGCCGCGGTCACCGTCTGCGCATTCGGCAGAAGAAACTTTCCGTCCTGATTCTGCAGCATCGCGGCAATCAGCCCCGCGCTGGCCGCCTGCGATTCATAGCTGGCGCCCACGTAGCCCACGGCGTAGGGCGTGCGGGCGATGGTTCGCACCATGCCGTCATTGCCGGTCGCATCGAGTTCGCCCGCCACCGAGGGCCAGTTCACCGTGGTGCCATAGCCGATGGTGTTATCCCATCCCTGGTTGGCCGACTCTTCTTCGTCGGGCGTTGAGAACGAGAGAAACTGCGTGAAGATGAAAGTATCGCCTGAGCCTTCGGCGCGGCGCACCGGCACGATCAAACGATGCGGCAGCCGCGCTCCCTGGTTCATCGCCGCAATCTGTCCGTCGTCCCACATCCGGATCTTGCCCGAGTAGATCCCGGCGAGCACCGGCCCGCTCAGCCTGAGCGTGCGGCCCCTCAGCTCGGGGATATTCGCGTCCACCGTCTGCGCGGAGATGGCGAGCGGAATATTCAAAATGTCGGGGTTGGCCATGGCCTGGTTGTCGGACATGTAAGCGTCGGAAGTTCCGATCTGCGCCCGGCCCGCGATGGCCTGAGAAATGCCCGCGCCCGATCCGGTGGCGCCGACGGTAATCCGCAGGCCCGGATCCGTTTTGGCGTACGCGGTCACCCACGATTGGAAAAGCGGGTAGATCAGCGTTGAGCCTGTTTCAGAAACCGTGAGGGGCGCCAGCTGGGCGGCCGCCCATGCGGCCCCGGCCAGCGCGCCAACGCACGCCGCCGCGACGAGACGGCTGGAAAGCTTTCGATTCATGGCAAGACTCCTGTGGGCGGCCAGGGGACGGCCAGACTGTGGGACCTGGAGGATTGCCCCACCACAGTAGTCACGCTGTGTTAAAGGATGATGACGCGAACAGAAGGAATGGCGGAGGGGGAGAGATTCTACTCCGTCGTTTCGGCCAGTTCTTTTGGAATCAGAGGGAAATCGAGTTTCGCCCGCTCCGGACGCGGGTTCCGTGGCCCTCGCCACCGACGACACGGTACACACTGGTGGAAGCGGAAACCGGGCAATCGTGTAACGAGACGGACGGAAAGTTTAACGAACAGACGCCAGCAAGACCCCCCACCCTGCCGACATACTCACTCGCTTCTCAGTGCCTGTATCGGATCCACCCCCGCAGCGCGCCGCGCAGGCAACCAGGCCGCCGTCAGCGCCACAAGGCTCAACAGCAGCGCCACACCCACGAATGTCAGCGGATCCGCCGGCCCGATACCGAAAAGCATCGCGGAGAGAAAATGCGCCAGCAGTAATGCCGAGGGAGTGCCCAGGGCGAGGCCCCACAGCACCAGCCCGGCCGACTCTCCGATCACCAGCCGCCGCACACTCGCCGGTGTGGCTCCCAGGGCCATTCGCACGCCAATCTCCCGTGTGCGCTGCGCGACCGAGAACGACACCACCCCATACAGGCCAATCGCTGCCAGCAGCAACGCCAGCACGCTGAACAACCCCAGCAGCTGCGTCCGAAAACGCGGCTGCGCAACTGAAACCTGCAACGCTTCCGGAAGGGAGGCAATCTCCGTCACCGGAACATCCGCGTCAATGTCATGCGTAGCCGCCTCAATCGCAGCGGCAACCTCCTGCGTGCTCAGTCGGCTCCTCACCACAATGTCGCCACCCCAGAACGGCGCCTGCGCAAACGGCACGTACATCATGGAGCCCGGTTTTTGCGCAAGCGAAACATCGTGGATATCGCCGACCACCCCAACAATCTCCCGCACGACTTCGCCGTGCGGAGGAAATCCGAACATCATGCGCCGCCCCAGCGGGTTTTCGTACGGAAAATACCGCTTCGCCAGCGACTCGCTGATCAGTGCTACCGGCGGGGTCGAGGCAGTATCGTCTCGAGAGAACAGCCGCCCTCGCAGCAGCGCAATCCCCATCGCGCGAAAATACCGCGGGCTGGCGGAAACAAAGTCAGCCGTATCGGCTGCTCCCGGCGGCAGCGGCGCGCTCCCCACGATGCTGAACGGCAGAGTGACGGCCGTGTCCGCTATCGGCGTCGGCACCACAATCGCGGCATCCTGCAACCCTGGTTGCGCCTGCAGCCTCGTTAGGAGCTCATTCATGAACGCCGTCCACTGCTCCGGCTTCGTATACTCGAAGCGCGGTAGTGAGACGTTCGCTTTCACCACATGCTCCGTTACGAAACCTGGGCTGATGGACTCGAGCCGCGTAAAGCTGCGCAGCAACAATCCCGCCCCAGCCAGCAGCACCATGGCCAGCGCCATTTCTCCCGCCGCCAGCACACTACGTGCGCGCCGCGAGGTTTCCGCATCTCCAGCGCGCGCTCCCTTCTTCAGATTCGCCTGCAGATCGGCCCGGAAGGCGTGCAGTACGGGCGCCAGTCCGAAAGTTGCACTGGCCGCGAGCGTCAGCACCAGCGCAAATACAAGCACCGCACCATCCACCCGGACCGAATGCGGCTGCGGCAGATCGGGTGGCAGAAAAGAGGCCAGAACCCGCACCCCACCCCAGGCCATTGCCATACCCGCCGCGCCGCCCAGCAATCCCAACATCGCATTTTCCGTCAGCAGTTGGCGAGCCAGCCGCCTTCGACTCGCGCCCAGCGACATTCTCACAGCCATTTCCATAGCCCGCGCCGTGGCCCGCGTTAATAACAAACTCGCCAGATTGGCACAGGCAATCAGCAGCAGCACGCCCACTGCTCCCAGCAGCAGCAGCAGCGGCGTCCGTGCGTCCCCCACGATCGCCTGCCGCAACGGTTCGATCGCAGCCTGCCATCCCTTTTCCGCCGGATAGTGGCTCGCCAGCGCGGCGCTGATCGTCTCCAGCTCCGCGCGCGCCTGATCCAGCGAAACTGCAGGCCGCAGCCGCGCAATCACCGGCAGCATCCAGTGCGTCGCCGGCGGCCGCGTCCTCCATTTGCTGAACAGCGGATCCTGCGCCAGAGGAATCCACACCTGGTCCGCCTGGTCGACGAACGGCGTCTGAAAACTCGACGGCATCACGCCCGCGACGGTGTACGCACGCTGATCCAGCCTGATTGTGCGGCCGGCAATCTGCGGATCGGCGCCAAATCGGCTGCGCCACAGATGCTCGCTCAGCACCACGACCGCCGTCGCGCCGTCCCGGCCATCCTCCGGCGACAAGGTTCGGCCCAGCAGAGCCTTCGCGTGCAAGAGAGAAAAAAACTCCGGTGTTGCCGCGACCGTACTCACATCGGCCGGCTCGCCATTTCCCGTTAGCGTGAGCGCATGGATCGGCAACCCGGCCACCGCGCTAAATACACGGCTGTGATCCTGCATTGCGAGAAATGCCGACCACGATACTCCCGCCCCCGCGATCCCCGCCTTCGGCCGTCCCTCGGAAAGGCTTACCAACCGGCTCGGTCCGGCATACGGCAGCGGCCGGAGCAGTACCGCGTTCACCACCGAGAATATGGCCGCGTTCGCGCCGATTCCCAGCGCCAGCATCAGCAACGCCGTCGCCGTGAATCCGGGTGACTTCTTCATCTGCCGCAGGGCGTAATGGATATCCTGGAGCACGGTTTCGAGCAGCCCGGTCCCGCGGGCCTCACGACAGTCCTCGGCTACCTGGCTTTGGCCACCGAAGGCCAGCCGCGCCTGCCGCCGGGCCTCATTCTCGGTCAGACCCGCCGCACGATGCTTCTCCACTTCCTTGTCGAAGTGAAAGCGCAGTTCATCGTCGAGTTCCTGTTCCATCGCATGACGCCGAAGCAGGGCTCTCATCCGGAATCGCAGATCGCTCAGGATGGACATGGCTCACTCGCTCTCCAGCACCAGCGCCACTGCCGAGGTCAGCTTCCGCCAGCTTTCGGTCTCCGCTTCAAGGTGTTTGCGCCCAGTGCGGGTCAGCTCGTAATACTTTGCCTTTCGGTTGTTGTCGGAGACACCCCATTTTGCTGTGACCCAGCCCTTCCGCTCCAGCCGATGCAGCGCCGGATACAACGAGCCCTGCTGGATTCGGAGCATGTCAGCGGAAACCTGCTGCACGCGCTCGGAAATCGCCCAGCCATGCTGCGGTCCCAGAGACAGGGTTCTGAGGATCAGAAGATCGAGTGTGCCCTGAGGAAGATCGAGCTGCGAACTGGACATTTTGTTTTCCCTTTCGCTTCTACAGGACAACTGTAAGCTCAAGCCGTGTAGAAGTGCAAGGGGAAACCTGGACAGGACCGCGAACCCCGCTGGCGGCGGCAACTTCTGCTGCGGCTCTCTGCACGTCCCCTCCATCGACCACGAGTCGCCCGAGGTCAGCGGCCAGTGCGACGGCATCACTTTCCTTCGCCGCCGGCAATCTGCCCGCATGGGCCAGCAACGCCCAAGTCATTTTCGCCTTCCCCAACATCGCCGCCGCTGCCGCGGGACAGCCGCAGGAGGGCCTCGCAACCCACACCCCAACCGCCAATGGCTGGTAAGCCAGCGGCGTCCAGGCCATCAACTCCGCCCCCAGGAGGGAATCGAACGCCCCACCCTAATCGCCGTCCCTCAGGGACAGGCCAGGTTCCCGCGGGCCGCCGGCACCCGCTCTTTGGTCCCAGGGAGCGCGCCAATATTCAGTGGCGAGCCTTTATGGTATCGTTGCCACGAAGCTGGCCGCGCTCCCGCAGGGCCCGGGATAGATACAGCCCGGAGCGCCTTAGCTGGACCTGTTATCCAGAGTTTCTATTCTGGCGCCGCCCCTGAGCGCATCGGGCGGCGCCAGTGGAAGCAGCAGCCAGGGCTCAGAAGTTCAGCTGCAGCGCAAGCTGCATATTGCGCTGCGATCCGCCCGTCGGCTGATAGACGTTGTTGATGATCCCGAATGTTCCGTCGTAAACCCCGGTGTCGATACCGTTGGGAGCAGGATGATTGAGGACGTTGTACGCCTCCGCACGGAACTCATACTTGACTCTTTCCGTTATAAACGTCCCTGACTTGTGCACTCCGGCGTCCCAGATCCACATACCCGGACCGAAGAGAGTGTTCCGCCCGGAATTGCCCAGCGTCCCTCGTGGCTCGAGGAAGTTATTGCTGCCGGATGACGCCGGAGCCGTCGGATTGATATAACACGACTTGTTAAACCACGCGAGTTTGTTATGGGGTCCGTTATTGGGATTGCATCCCGGAACCAGTTCGGCAAATTCACCTTCGCCGCCGTCGACGCCAAGACCCGCAACGTCCTCGCCATCGTCATTCACCGTGTTCACGCCGCCGGTCTGCGCGGACAGCACGCCGCTCAGGCTCCATCCCCCCAAAACCGCCCCCCCGACGCTATGCATCTCGCGGAAGAACGGCAGGTCGTAGACATAGGTGCCCACAATCACGTGATGGTGCAGCCAGTCGGGTTTGCCGGTGTTGTAAAGAGGATCGTAGTGATCCACGATCGACGACTGCAGCTCCGATCCAATGTCTCTGGCATTGGCGTAGGTGTAGGCGATCGTGTACATCAGATTATCCACCATGCGGCGCTGCACGCTCACCTGCAGCGAATCGTACGCCGAAGTGGCAAAGTCGCCCTGGTACGTAAAGCTGGTGTTGGAAAAGCCCGGATAAGGCACGACCGCCGTTACCGGCATCACGTTGCCGCCCACATCGGAGCTGTACCTGTAGGGGCAGGGTGTCAATTGAGTGCCCTGAGCCCCTTCGCAGCTGCCATACGAACCCGGCGTCATCTCATTCAGATTTTCAAGAATCGAAAGGTGCCGCGACCGGTTGCCCACGTAGCCCACCTGCAGCAGCGTGTCCTGGGGGAGCATATGCTGGATGCTCATCTGCCAGCCATAGACCACCGGCACCGGGGCGCTGAGCTGGGATCCGGTGATCGGCAGCGGCTGCTGGGGATTGGCGGCGCTGGCCACCACAGGTCCCGGAGTAAAGGCGCTGCCCGTAGTGCTGCAGCCGAAAGTCGTCGGCGCCTGGCTGACGTCAGGACAATCCATGTCGCCATCGGTAACCGTCGCCGCGGTCTGGAAGGGCACATTACGGCCCATCTGCGTTTGATCGCTCAGAGTGTCGTGGTTATAGAAGATCCCCACACTGCCGCGAATGGAGGTTTGCCGCAATGCCGTAGGCGCCCATGCAAAGCCCACCCGAGGCTGGAAGTTGCGATGGTGGTTGCTGAGAATATCCGGCGCGTAACCGCGCAACATGCCCGTGCCCACGAGAGCCTGATTGATCCCGGCCGCGCTCGAGACGCTGTAGCCCTCGCCGAAAACTCCGAAATGACCGTAACCGGTCGAGGGGAGGGAATTGCAGGGCACGCTGATGCCGTTATAGTAGTTGCCGCCGACGATTGCTCCGTAGTTGACGCTGCTGGGATCGGTGTCAATTACCTGTTGACCGCCAGTAAACGTATCGTAGGCGAGCGGGTTGAACATCGAGAAGTTGCACCAGTGGCTCGCGTAGTTCGGGAAGTAATCCCAGCGCAGGCCGCCCTGCAGCGTGAAGGTGTTGGTAGCCCTCCAGGAATCCTGTCCGAAATATCCCTGCTGCCACGCGTACCACGGAGTCAGGTTCCGGTAACCAAGCTCGGTGTAATTGTCGAACACTCCCAGCAGCAGGTCCGCGACCGGAAGACCTGTGGAGTGCGGATCGCTGCTGGCGGCGCCCACCGTGAACGTCCCGTTCAGGTTCTGACCGCCAATCACCAGCTGATCGTCGTCGTTTTCGCCATCCTCTTCGACCCAGGCGCCGAACTTCATCACATGGCGCCCTCTCACCTTGGTGATGACGTCGGAATACTGGAAGATCTTGCCGTCGCTGTGGGAGGGATACGCATCCGTATCTCCGTTAAAGGTGTCGAAATTACTGTTCGCGCCGCTCCAGTCCAGCGTAGGTGTCTTGCCCGCTACGTCCTTACTGGCCGGCCCGAAGATATACGGGTAATCGATTCCGAAGCCTGTGCGATCGAGCCCATTGCCGAGCGGTCCCGGCGTCAGGACCACGTGAACGATATCTTCCGTCGCTCCGAACGTGAAATCGTTGACCAGGGTCGGCGAAAACGTAGTTGCCAGATCGATGGTGGCGCCGCGTTCCGGCTCCTGAATGGTCCAGTCCAGCAACTGGGGGCTGCCTCCGAAATCCCCGGACGTTGAGTTATTCCTGTAGTGGCGCAGCGAAAAGGCAAGGTGCGATTTCCACGGGTTGATCTGGTAATCCACCTTCAGGCTTTCCGTGTGATTGTCATTGGGACTGATCGAGCTGTAGTAGTAGTTCGCCGAGGCCGTAACTGACCCATTATTCAGGTTGGGCATCGGATACACATTCATCATCGCCGAACCGTTGGCGCTCCAGAACTGTTTCGCGATGGTGTCATTGGGAAAGGGCTGGCCCTGCACCAGGGTCTGGCCGGTGTTCGGATCGACCTGGCCGGCAAGATATGCCGGGACCACCGGGCATCCGATGCCCGCACTGCAGTAATCCGTGAAATTGCCCGAGTGGGCATTGGCCGAGGGCACGATGACGTTGTTCGGGCTGGCCCCCGGGTTGCGGGTAACATCTTCCGAATAGAAGAAGAACATGTTCTTGTGCGTACCGGGAATGGGCCCCCCGAAGGTTCCGCCGAAATTGTTCCAGTTATACGGAGCGACCGGTGTTCCCGGATTGATGTAATTCACCGCGGAGTCGTAGTCGGTGTTCTGGTTGTACTCGTAAAGGCTTCCGTGGTATTGATCCGTGCCGGATTTGAGCTGGACGATGATCTGCGCGCCGGAAGCGCGTGAATACTCCGGCATATAGCCGGCCGCCACGATGTTGATTTCGCCGATGGCATTCAGCGCGGGCGCCGCCGTCGTCGCAGCGTTGTCGCGCGTGCGCTGCGAAGATACGCCCTCAATCAGGATGTTATTGTCTTCGTCCCGCTGGCCGTTAATCGCGACTCCCTGGGTCGCAAAGATATTCATGCTGTTGTTGGCATCGAAGCTGACGCCCGCCACGCCTGGCTGGAGGGCGAGGAAATTGGCGAAGTTCCTCCCGTTGTCAGGAAGCTGCGAGATTTGCTGCGAATTGATGATGCTGTTCACCTGGGCGGTTTGCGTCTGCAACTGCAGCTGCCCGGCCGTTACGGTCACAGTTTCGGCGACCTGCCCGACTCGCAGGGCGCAGGAGAAGGTCCGCGTGTCCGCCGGCTGCAGCAGGACGTTCAGTGCCTGGCATGTTTTGAAGCCGCTCTTCTGCACCGTGATGACGTAGGTGCCCGGATTGACATCGGTGAAGTTGTAGACGCCGGCGTTGTCTGTCTGCGTGGAAGTCTTCACGCCGGTTGTCGAATCCTGAATCGCCACCATGGCGCCCGGGACCACCGCGCCGGAGGTGTCCGTAATAGTGCCGGTGATGGTGCCGTTCACATGATTCTGGCCGTACATTGTTGGCGCCGGCAGAATCGCAACCAGAACCACAGCGGCCGCGATCCATCCACAGATCCTGTACCTTCCAGCTTCCATGTCCTGCCTCCGTGAAACGAACAACCGGAGCAGCATCGATGCCTGAGCCCCTCGATCGCTCGGTCTCGCAAACACCACTGCAAATTCGGAAACTGCCCAGGCAGCGTTAAAAAGTCAGCTGAAAACACCAGGTGCTCAAGATCAGCAGTCCGTGGCGGACTGTCTAATGATCGGCTTCACAGGTTCGTCTGACGAAAATTCGGGGACCCGAATGAGTCGAGGCAATTCCTACCTGCCCCCGGAATCAAACCTGTCGGGTGCGTGCAAGGTATGGAACCGTTGACATGGTATCGTTGCCACAGTCGAGGAAGTTACACCCCGTCTTCTTTCATTGTCAAGCCCCGGTGCCGCCCTGCGACGAGGGTTTTCGCTTCTCGGCCCGTTGAAATACCAGAGTGCTACCGGGCTTTCGTCTCGCTCTATTGCCGCGACTGCCTTCACGAGAGATCGTTCCCGATGAGCCGGCAGCGCCTTCGCTGCCGCAGCCTGGAAGTTTCGCGTTCGAGACGTGGCGTAGCATCGTGCTATGCATGGCGTTCCACCGGCAATCGCGGCTTCGCATGGAAGCGGGCGTGGCCGGCATGGTTTCCTTCGTGGCGCCACTTTTCTCGCTCTCCTGATCGCCTCGGCGGTTTACGCAATACCGTCGACCCAGCAGTCCTCGCCGGGCCAGGCCGCGGAGTCGGCGACGCCGCAGCAGCTCCAGCAGGCGGCCGCTCAGTATCAGGCTCTGCTCGCGCATCCCGCGCCCGGAGTGCCTCCCGCGCAGCTCGATACCATCCGCCTCCGCCTCGGCACGGCCTGGTTCCTTCTGCAGCGCTACACTGACTCGCTTCACGCCCTGGATCCCCTTGTCTCCGGTGACACGGGGGGCAGCGAGCTTCCTGGCATTCGCCCGGTATTGGCTCAGGCGTGGCTCATTTGCGGTCTCGACAATCTGCAGCTGAACCGTCCGCGCGACGCCATTGCTCCGCTTGAGCACGCTCTCGCGTTCAATCCCGGCAGCGCAAATGCCAGGCTTGCGCTGGGCGATGCGTTCGCCCGTGCCGGACGTATGCAGGATGCCGAGCAGCAATACGAGGCGCAGCTCCGCCTCACGCCTTCGCTGCCCGACGCCTGGTACAAGCTGGGAATGGTGCATATCCAGCTCGCATCGGAATGGAAAACCCGTCTCGCATCCGATCCCGATGCCCGAACCTTGTCGCAGGAGCTCCAGGCCCACGACCTCCTCGCCGGCGAAGCCAACTGGGACGCGGCTCGCCTGCTGCTGGCGCTCTCCAGGTCTGCTCCCCGCCAGCCCGGTGTGCACTCCGGCCTCGGCCGTGCCCTATTCGCCCTCGGCTATACAAAGTCGGCGCGGGAGGAGTTCCAAAAGGAGCTTGCCTTCGATCCCGAAGATCCTTCCGCCATGCTCGGTCTCGCGGAAGCCGAAGCCATGGCCGGACTCTGGACCGCGGCCGACGCGGAAATCGATCGGCTCGCGCGCTCCCAGGCTCTCGCCCTGACTCGTCTGGTGGAAGCCGCTCCTCCCGGGCCTTTGCGCCAGGCATGGAACGACGGCTCGATTCCACTGCCCCAGGATGTTGCCGCAACCCCGGAAGGCGCCTTCTGGAAAACCTGGCTGACCACCTCATCTCTCACGCCCGCCATGCTCTCCTCGCTCCCGGCTCCCGTGAGGGAGTGCGCGCGGGCCGTTCCCCAATCGGCAGCGACGCTCGGCGTGTGGCTGTCCCAGGCCTGCTACCAGCAACTCCTCGCCCACTCGCAGTCCGGTGAGCACATCGCCCCCGCGCGGCGCCCCAACCTGGTGGAGGCCATGTTTCGACTGGGCAAATACAGCGATGCCCTGGCGCTGGCGCGCTCTCTTCTCCACTCGGATTCTCAAAGAGCCGTGGCCGCTTACTGGCTGAGCCGAATCCATTCCGAGCTGGCCGGGGATTGCTTCGTCAGGCTTGCCCTGCTCGATCCAGCCTCCGCCCGCGTTCATCAGATGGTGGCGGAACGCTACCTTGGCTTCGGCCAGTTCACGAAGGCGGTTGCGGAATATCAAACTGCCATTCGCCTCGCCCCGTCTTTGCCCGACCTCTATCTCGGCCTCGGCGACGTCTATGCCCGCATGATGGACTGGCCCCAGGCCGCGACGGAGTTCAGGAAAACTCTGGCTCTGGCGCCCGGCTCTCTCGCTGCCCGCGCCGAGCTGGGCCACGCATGCGTCGAAATGGGCGACTGGCAATCAGCAATTGCTCTGCTCCGCGCCATCCCCGCGAACGCTCCACAGGCGCCCGCCGCAAGTCTCGATCTCGCCGATGCCGATAATCGCATGGGCGATCCCCGCCAGGCGATCGCCGATCTGCTCCCGTTTGCGGACCAGGACAAAAACGGCGAGATTCACTTCCGCCTCGCGAACTTCTACCGTAAAATCGGCGATGTCGACGCGGCAAAACAGGCGATGCAGACTTTTCAGAGCCTTCGCGCCGCCCAGCTCGCCGTCAGCCACAGCGAAATCCAGGCGCTTGAGTCCGAGAAGGCGGCCAACAGCTCCGCCCCCCGCGCTTCGAACTGACTTTATAGCGCAGTGCCCGTTCCTTCGCGCAGGGTGATATAGCGGTCCACCGGCAGGTTGCTGAACCGTTCCTTCAGCCCGCTCGGCTGCGGCCACTGGACTTCCACCCAATCGATCTTCGTTCGCGTCCCCAGCCCCAGCACCACCCGCGGATCGTGCGAAGCCAGATAACTGCCCCCTCCCACCTTGAAGCGCGTCCGCCTCATTCCGCCCGACTGATAGGTGATCCTCGCCCCCACGGCGTCACGATTCGCCTTCCTGCCGGCCAGCCGAATTCCCAGCCAGTGTTGCTCCGTGGCCGCACGGTTCCGCAACAGCAAAGGAGCGCCGTTGTTCACAGCAATCAGCACGTCCACCGCCCCGTCGTTGTTGAAGTCTCCCAGGGCCAGGCCTCGGGCCGCGAACTTCTGCCGGAAAGCCGGCCCTCCCTTTGCGCTCACGTCTTCGAACGCGTGCTGATACGGCCCGCCCGTATTGCGAAATAACAGCAGGGGCTCGTCATAGGTCACGTTGGCAAAGCGTTCCTGAATGTGATCGTCGGGATGGCCGTTGGCCACAATCAGATCCAGATCTCCGTCATTGTCGAAATCGAAAAATTTCAACCCCCAGCCGCTCATCAGAAATGTCCTGGCACTGATCCCGTTCGAGTCGGCCACATTCTCGAATGTCCCGTCGCGATCGTTGTGGTACAGCGCGTAATCCTGATGGTCGATATTCGCCACGAACAGATCCATCCAGCCGTCCTGGTCATAATCGGCCGAGTCGACGCCCATTCCCGACCTTGCCTCGCCCATCTCGTCGTAGGCCACGCCCGCTGCCAGTCCCGCTTCCTCGAAGTGCCCGCGTCCCCGGTTCATGAAGAGGAAGTTCGCCATCGTGTCGTTGGCCACGAACAGATCCATCCAGCCGTCGTTGTTGACATCTGTAGCCACCACTCCCCACGCCTTGCCCAGATGCTCGGCAATTCCCGCCTCCCGGCTCACGTCAGCAAACGTGCCGTCGCCGTTGTTATGGAAGAGCCGGCTCGGCATGGGATCGTAGATCGTCGGAATGCAGTAATACCGCTCTCCCGTCTCCGGGTTGCCGCAGAACTTATTGTTTGCTTTTGTGAAATCCGCAAACTGGCAGACGAACAGATCCAGCCGTCCATCGTTGTCGTAGTCGAACCACACCGCGCTTGAGCACCACCCGGGTGCGGCCACACCGGCCTTCTCCGTTACATCCGTAAACGTGCCGTCGCCGTTGTTGTGATACAGAATGCTGCGCCCGTATTGGGTTACATACAGATCGGGAAACCCGTCGTTATCGTAATCTCCCACGGTCGCGCCCATGCCGTAGCCGCCACCGGCCACGCCGGCTTTTTCCGTCACGTCGGTAAACGTGCCGTCCCGATTATTCCGATACAAAGCGTTCCGTAATGGAGGATTGGGGTTAAAAAAATCGCAGCGCCCGCTGTTCACCAGGTAAATGTCCATCCAGCCGTCGTTGTCGTAGTCGAAGAACGCACAGCCGGCGCCTGTCGTCTCGGGCTCGTACGCCTGGGGCGATCGTCCGCTCACGTGCCTCCAGGTAATTCCGCTCGTCGACGGAGGAACGCTCTCAAAGTAGCCGCCGGAGGCGCTGCCCGTCAGCAGGCTCAGCGCGTTTGCGTGCTGTAACACCAGCGAACTGCTGCCCACCCCCGCCAATCCCAGCCGGCGTACGAACTGCCGGCGCGAAATGTGCTCCATGTCTCGGCTTTTCACCCGGCGTAACCTGCTCAGGAGATTAAATCATCTTTGCGTCCCCTCTCCGCTGCACCGCGCTTCACTCCGGAAATCTCGTCCGGTCCGGCGTTGCCCATCCGTGGCCGTCGCGTTCCCCGGCCTCGCCCCAACTTGCTTCTTCTCGCGGGGAACTAATGTAATTGCGCCAGATAGGCAGATGGAACGACGCCCCGCAGCGCCGGATCCAGGCGCAATCCCTCCTCCAGTTCGGCGCGCGCCTCCGCCGACAGCTTTCCCCGCTCTGCGGCGAGGACCATGCCAAGGCCCACATGCGCGGAGGCCATGCCCGGATCCAGTGCGATGGCGTACCGAAACTCCGGCTCGGCAGCGGAAAAGTCCTGTTCCGCCGCAAGAGCTTTTGCAAGGTTCAGGTGAGCCAAAGCGAAGCCGGGCTGAAGCGCCACGGCTGCGCGAAACTGCGCAGTCGCCGCGGGCAAATCGTGACGCACTTCCAGCAGCGTCATCCCCAGATTGTTGCGCGCCGACGCCAGGCCCGGATCGCAACGGATGGCCGCCATGAATTCCGGCATGGCTGCCGCCGGATTCTGCTGGATCCACAAAACGCTGCCGAGATTATCGTGCGCCTCGCAATAGCCCGGGTCCTCCGCAATCGCGCGGCGAAAAGCCGCGGCTGCTGCGGCCGCCTGCCCTTTGTCCCGGAGCTCGACGCCCCAGTTGTTGTCGCCTTCAGCCCGCAGCAGAATGAGCTGGCGATCGGAAAGCTCCCGAGCCCTGGCCAGTTGCTCCTCTGCGGCGGCGTGATTGCCCATCCGTTCCAGCGCCATACCCAGTGCATCGGCATCCGCCGCGGAATCCGGCCGTGCCGCCAGAACGCGCTGGAGAACCTGCGCCGCCAGCGGCCATTCGTGCTCCGCGGCCAAAGCATGAGCCAGCCCCTCCTCGGCGTCGATCTCATCCGGCCGGATGGCGAGCGCCTGGCGGAAGTCCGATGCCGCACCAGGAAAGTCTCCCTCCTCCAGCGCGACCAGCCCCTTCCCGCGGCAAGCCCCCGTGTTCCGCGGATCCAGTTCGAGAGTAGTCGCAAATTCGCGATCTGCGCCGTCAAAGTCGCCGCTCCGCAGCAGCATATCGCCCAACCACAGATGCGCGGCTGGAGAATGGGGCGACACGTCGATCGCGCGCCGGAAGAACTGAGCGGCGCTGCCCCACTTCGCCTGGTCGGCGAGCAACGACCCCTTTTCCACCAGAGCATCGGCCAGGCCGGGATTTCGCTGCAGGGCCTCGTCAACCGCCTGCTCGGCGGCCGGCGCATTGCCAAGGGCGTGCAGGGCGCGGCCCAGCGCAAGCCACACCGCCGCGGATTGCGGTTCCGCAGCGACCGCCCCACGATCCAATCTCAGTTCAGCCAGCCATTGCTGCTGCAATTTTTCAGGACCAGTCGACGAGGCCAGCCGCTGGTCCGGCGACATTGCCGTGACCTGTGCGGCGCAAACCGCAGCGGTTACCAGAACCGGAAGAGCTGTTAGCGCGACGCGGAGAGCACGGCGGCTCGGCGTGCGGGAAAACGGGAGCACATGCCGAACCGCTTCCGAACTCACGGCGTCTCTCCCTGACGAATAGAGTATTCGCGATTCGCTGCCAGGCCGGCGTGCTCCTCGACGATGCCATCAGGCCATCGAATTTGCACCTTATCGACGGAGGTTGCGTCCCCAAGGCCGAAATGCAGCCGCACATCGCTGGACGAGACGAAGCTGCCGGCGCTGCGGACCTCATCCATCTGCATGCGCCCGCCCGCAGTAATGCTCACTCGCGCCCCGATCGCATCGCGATTGCACGTAACCCCCGTCAGCAGGAAACGAATCCAGTTTCCCGATTTCGCTCCTGCCGACTCGTAAAGGAACGGGCGGCTGTCGATGTTGTTGACCACGATATCGAGGCGACCGTTTCCCCGCAGATCTCCAATTCCAGCGCCACGGCTGCTGCGAGCGGTTGTGAAGCCGCTTTGCTTCGCAGGCACCAGCGAGAATCGGCCGTTGCGGCCGTTGCGCAGCAGCTGATTGTGCTGAAAATAATGGTTACCGGCCAGGTCTGCCTGCGGATAAATGTGACCGTTTGCGACGAAAATCTCCTTCCACCCGTCGTTGTCGAAATCGAAAAAGCCCGTACCCCACCCCAGCTGGCGATAACTCACCGTACCCAGACCGGCCGCAAAGGTTACATCTTCAAACTGTCCCCGGCTGTTGTGATAGAGGGTGTTGTAATCCTCCGAAAAATGGGTCACATATAGGTCCAGCCAGCCGTCATTGTCGTAATCGCCAACCGCGATGCCCATATTCGACTGCGCTCGCCCATCGGCGCTGACCGCACAGCCGGCATCCATGGCCACCTCCTCGAATGTTCCGTTGCGATTATTCCGCCAGAGATAGTTGGGCATGGAATCGTTCGCGACGAAGATATCGGGCCAGCCATCGTTGTCGAAATCGAGCCAGACCACGCCCAGTCCGTAGCCGCGCAGGGTATCCCGCACTCCAGTTTCCACGCTTACTTCGCGAAAGGTTCCGTTGCCCTCGTTGTGGTAGATGAGATCGGCAAGGCCCGGAAGCCCGCGAGGCCCGCAGGCGACCGGAACCGATCGGTAGGTGCAGTAAGTGTTCGCGCCGGGCGTCGGAATGCCGGCCTTCTCGAAGTCGACATAGCGGGCCACGTACAGGTCGAGGCGGCCATCGCGGTCGTAATCGCCCCAGGCGCATCCGGTGCTCCAGTTGCCGCCCGTCAGTCCCGCTTCTGCCGTGACATTGGTGAACGTGCCATTGCCGTTGTTGCGAAACAGCGCATTCGATCCGTAATTCGTGATGAAGACGTCGCGGTAACCGTCGTTGTCGTAGTCGCCCACAGTCACGCCCACTCCCCATCCCTCGTTGTTGAGCCCGCTCTCGACGGTTACATCCGTAAAGCTTCCGTCGCCGTTGTTGCGAAAGAGGCGGCTGGACGTGCGCGGCAGTGCCGGGTTGGCCAGCATGGCGAACGTAGACCCGTTGACAAGCAGTATGTCGAGCAGCCCGTCATTGTTGTAATCGAAGAGAGCCACGCCGCTGCCCAGCGTTTCCAGCAGATAATCTTTGGCGAGATCGCCGCAGACGTCGCGGAAAACATCCAGCCCTGCCGCCGCCGCGGATTCAATAAACCAGGGATTCGGCGCCAGAACCGGCTGTCCCAGGGCTCCGCCGCGAAAGAGCGGCACAGCAAAGCAGGGCGCCGCGGCACAGTGCCGAAGGAAGTTGCGGCGGGTAAGCAGCCGAACTCGCCTGGAACTCCCTGGAGCCATTTTCTGCCGCACCCCTCCGTGTTCCAGAGATGGTACAGGAGGCAATCAGCCACGCGACAGTTGCCGGCCGCCTCGGGGATACGGGGTTGACGCATCTACCACAAGTGTAGTAGACAATACTACAGATATAGGAGACCGCGATGGCGAACCGGTTATCCAGGCTCGAGTTTCAGGTCATGGACGCCCTTTGGGACCGCGGACAGCTGTCGATCCGCGAGATTCAGGAGGAGATTCCGGCGCGGAAGACGCCGGCCTACACAACCGTGCAAACCACGGTCTACCGGATGGAGGCGAAAGGCATCCTGCGGCGCGTGAGGAAGGTGGGGAACTTCCACGTATTTGAGGCAGCCATCACCCGCGAGACGGCGCAGCGGAGCGTGGTGGACGATCTGCTGGGCTATTTCGGCGGCCGCGGCCATCTGCTCATGGCGCACCTGGTCAAGTCGGGAAAGTTGTCTCTGTCCGACGTGCGCGAGGCCGAGAAATTGCTGAAAGGGCACCGGCGCAGGGGAGAGTAGCGATGCAATCCTTCATTTGGGGCTCGTGGGCAGGTTCTCTGCTCCGTCATTTATGGCAATCGACCGTCTTTGCCGGAGGCGTGTGGGTGCTGACGCTGGCGCTGCGGCGCAATGCGGCCCGCGTGCGCTATCGGCTCTGGATGGCTGCGTCGCTGAAGTTCCTGCTGCCCTTTTCTCTGTTGATCGCGGTCGGCGGGCGGCTGCCCTGGCCCGTGCATCTGGACCGCGGCCGGCCGGGGGTCGCCGCGGTGGTGGATGGGGTGACTCAGCCGCTGATGGAGGCGTGGCCGCCGAATGCGGCCGCGAGTTTGGCAATAGCCGGGGACAGCGCAGCCACGCCCGCTCCAACTCACTGGCTGCCGCTGGTTGTGCTCGGCGTGTGGGCTGCCGGCGCGCTGCTCGTGCTGGGGCGCTGGTCCCTTGGCTGGATGCGCCTGTGCGCGGCGATGCGGCGCGGCGAACCGCTGATGCTCGCGGAGCGAACCCGTGCGCTGCTGATCGCCGAAAACGTAGAGCCGGGCGTGTTCGGCATCGTGCACCCGGTGCTGGTGCTGCCGCGCGGCATCATGGACCGGCTTACCGGCGAGCAGCTCGACGCCATTGTCGCGCATGAGCTCTCCCACATGCGGCGCAGAGACAATCTGACGGCGGCGCTGCACATGACCGTGGAGGCCCTATTCTGGTTTCATCCGCTGGTTTGGTGGCTGGGAGCACGCCTGGTGGAAGAGCGCGAGCGCGCCTGCGATGAAGCGGTGCTGGAGGCAACGCGCGCGCCCTGGGCCTACGCAGAAGGCATCCTGAACGTCTGCAAATTTTATGTGGAGGCTCCGCTCAGTTGCGTCTCGGGCGTCACCGGATCCGAGCTGAAGCAGAGGATTGGCCGCATCCTGTCGGACCAGCGCGTGCGCCGGCTGGATCTTCGGCGAAAGGCTCTGCTCGCAGCGGCCTGCGTGCTGGCGCTGGGGGTGCCCGTGACCGCGGGCGTGGTCCACGCCGCGCAGGGACAAACCCACCCCGCGCAGGAGCAGGGCATTGAGGGCACATGGCAGGGCACTGTGCATACCCCGGACGGCCGCGACTTGCGCATGGTGCTGAAGATCGAGCACAACGCGAAGGGCGCCCTCACCGGCACTTTATACGGCGTCGACCGGAACACCCCGCCGATGTCAGGCAGCCTTGTGACTTTCACACAGGGAAATCTTCGCTTCGTGAGTGATTTTCCAGGATTCACCTATCAGGGAAAGATTTCCGCTGACGGTAACTCGATCGTCGGAACTTCCACCCAGATGGGACGCAGTCAGCCGCTCGTGTTCGAGCGCGCAACGCCGGAGACGGAGTGGCCGACGCCACCGCCGCCTCCGAGCATTCCCCCCATGGCTCCCAACGCCGTCCCTGGCGTCGAAGTGGCGACGATCAAGCCCTCCGAGCCCGGTGCGCGGCGCTTCATGTTCGGGATGCAGGGCGACCTTCTGGTGGTCGAAAACCTCTCGCTCAACGACCTGCTCAAGTTCGCCTATCAGTTACAGAACCGCGAGATCGTGGGATCTCAGGGCTGGATGGAGACCGACAGGTGGGATATCGAGGCGAAGCCGGATACGCCTGGCATGCCGGACCCGGGCCAGGTGAGAGAGATCGTGCAAAAGCTGCTGGCTGAGCGATTCGCTCTGAAGGTTCACGAAGAGAGGCGCGAGATGGCGGCTTACGTCCTCGTCGTGGGGAAGGATGGGCCGAAGATGACGAAGAGCGCGGACGCCTCAGGACTGGGGGGCTTTGCCATGGGACCCCTGGGAGTACTGCGTGTGCGCGACGCCACGATGGATGACTTCGTGCACGTGCTGCAAGGCGACATCCTCGATCGGCCGGTGGTGAATCAGACGGCCCTGGCCGGCAGATGGGATTTCGTGCTGAAGTGGACGCCCGACGATACGCAGTTTGCGGGGATGGGAATGAAGCCGCCTCCGTCGGCGGAGGATGACGCGAGCGCGTCTCCGCCATTGTTCACGGCCATCCAGCAGCAGCTCGGCCTCAGGCTGGAGCCGCGGAAGGCGGACGTGCCGGTGCTGGTGATCGATCATGTCGAGCGCCCATCGCCGAATTGATCGGCGTCGTCGTCGCAATGTTCGGCGGCGGACGCAGAGTGAAATCCGCGCGGCGATCGCAGGCGCGCGAATGCCTGACATCTGTCCCACACGCGCGAAGAAACGAGGTTAGCCCTGTGCCAGGCGGGTCAACGTTGGAGGAACCGGTGGTGTATTCTTGCGGGCATCGCGGAAACGCGCTCATTGCACGCCGGGACCCGAAAAGGCGCCCTGGGAAAGAGTGATATGTCCATGATCCGAATTGCCAGAAGTGGGCTTTCAGG
>Ga0335075_10005210_pt1 | contig 20235 bp, 15 predicted proteins | sample Lox_Sample_24_FD_206723 | JGI IMG/M metagenome (GOLD analysis project Ga0335075, IMG submission 206723) | Soil microbial communities from Loxahatchee National Wildlife Refuge, Florida, United States - Lox_Sample_2.4 | ecosystem: Environmental > Terrestrial > Soil > Wetlands | place: USA...
TCGCCGTAGACACCCACATCGTCCGCGTAGCCAACCGCACAGGCCTGGCCCCCGGCAAGACCCCCCGCGCCGTAGAAGACGCCCTCAACGCCACCACTCCCCCCGAATTCAAACAAAACGCCCACCACTGGCTGATCCTGCACGGCCGCTACGTCTGTACGGCTCTCAGACCGGCGTGCCCGAAGTGCATCATCAAAGACCTCTGCGAATACCCCGATAAGACCGCGCCGAAAATCATCACAGAGGAGCGCCGGTCGCGAAAACCTTCAGACACTACCGAGCTCGAGTAACCCGTGCCCGTCTTCTCCGGCCACAACCGCGAACAACTCCGCCAGATGTACCTGGACGCCTGGCGCAAATACTCCGCGAACCACCCTCTGGAACCCCTGCAAGCCCAGCTCGCCGCGGTAATGGCCGAGCACCCCGAATACATCCCCCTCCTGGAATCCGGCCCCCAGGCCCTGGACACCGACTACACCCCCGAAGGCGGCCGCCAGAACCCCTTCCTCCACATGGGCCTGCACCTGGCCATCCGCGAGCAGGTAGCCACCAACCGCCCCCCCGGCATCACCCAAATCCACCAAGCTCTCTCGCAACGCCTGGGCGATCCCCACACCGCCGAGCACGCCATGCTGGAAGTGCTCGCCGAAACCCTCTGGGAATCCCAGCGCTCCTCCCGCCCCCCCGACGAGCAGCGTTACCTGGAGCGGCTCCGAGCTCTATGACCCCGCGCAGGCCGCCGCCAGCGCCACCTCGAGCCCCTCGCCCGGCGCCGCCCTGAGCGCCGCCAGCTCCCCGCCGGTCCACTCGCGGGCAATCCGCCCATCGAGGAGCAAAGCCGCCCGGTCCGAATACCGCTCGACAACATCCAACGCGTGCGTCGCGAGGAGTACCCCACAGCGCCGCGCCGACACGCGTGCCCGCAGGTGCCGCTTCAACACCAGGGCGCTCGCCGGATCCAGCCCGTTGAACGCCTCATCCAACACCACGAGCGCCGGCTCGCCGAGCAGCGCCAGCAGGACCGCGAGCTTCTGCTTCGTGCCGAGCGAATACGAGCCGACGAACCGGTCGAGCATGGGGGAGAACGAGAATTCCTCCGCCAGCGCGAGCACATCGGAGTCGATCGCCTGTAGGCCCTTGGCGGCGGCGTAGATTTCGAGGCACTGCCGGCCGGTCAGGAGGTTCGGCAGGCTTTCCGGCGCAGCGCCGAACCCGAGCACGCGCTTCGCAGCCATCGCCTCCAGCCGAAGCGGGTGGCCGCAGAGGGCGATGCCGCCCGCCGACGGCAGCAGCATCCCCGCGATACAGTGCAGCAGCGTCGTCTTGCCGCTGGCGTTCGGTCCGAGGAGCGCGAGCCATTCCCCCCGGGCGACTTCCAGATCGAGACCCTTCAAAACGGCCAGCTTGTCGTAGCCTGCGTGCAGGCCTCGAACCAGGAGAATCTGCGGCTGCGCATTGCCGGCCATCGCTTGGTCGGACATCGGCTCGTCCATCGGTCAGACTCCGCGGCCCGCGGCGCCGAGCCCCGTCCGGTGGCACGCCCACGAGGCGGCCAGGAAGGCTGCGGCCAACGACGCGCACAAATCGAGCGCGGCAAGCGGCAGGCCCACTGCGGCCGCCCTGTGCGGATATATCGTCGCAGCCAGCAGGATCAGCACCGCCAGCGCCGCGCTCTGTGTCAGCATCACCCTCCAGATGAGAGCCACGGCGAATCGCCATCTGCCCACCGTCGTGGGTGCAAGCCAGCGCGCCGCATCGAAGGCGACCCGCACAGCCGCCGCGGTCAGTGAGAACACGGCGAACAGGAGCATGCAAACTCCGGCGACGGCAAGCGCGACCTGACCCGGGGTACCCATGGGAACAGCCAACATGGGGAGGAGGAGTGCCGGAGCGGATTTCTTCGGCCGGCTGAAGATCCGGCCCTGCGCGGCCGGCCAGTTGGCAAGCGGCGCGAGCGACGGGGCGCCCGCCCAGCGGGCGCGCGCACGGCGGACGACGGCGTAGTGGAAACCCGGCGCTCCGATACCCGCGCGCGGCAGCCGCCAGCCGGCGAGGAGACCGGTTACGGCGCCCGCCGCCGCGGCAAAGGCCAGCCGCGAGAAATCGAGGCGGCCGATCCTGCCGGCGAGCCAGACGAACGCGCCGAATGCAACGACGCCTGCCAGCCACCCGGCCGTACCCCCCAACACCTGCAGCCAGACAGGGTTGCCCGTGGGAAGGGGTGCCAGCCAGGATGTTGCCGCCGCGATCGAAGCCCGCTGCCTGCGGCGTGCGGTCGACAACGTGAATGCGGACGTGGCAATTACGAAGGTGACCGCCCAATTGCTGCCCAGCCATCCAAGGATTGGGCCCGTTGGCGGGAGCAGTGCGGCAACGCCGAACCCGACGACAAGCAGCGCGGCAGCAGACAACGTCCGTCCGCGTCTGTAGCGGTACGCATTTCGCCGCGCGAGCAGCGCGCTGCCCAGATGAGGATGAGCCCCCATCCATCGCGGCATGCCGGCTACTTCCGCTTCGGAATATAGAGGTCGGTCAGCGTTCCCTCGACGGCATCCGCGGCGCCGGCCACGGTCTCCGACAGAGTCGGGTGCGGGTGAACCGTCAGGCCGATGTCGGCCGCATCACACCCGTTCTCGATCGCCAGCGCGAGCTCGCTGATGAGCTCGCCCGCGTTGGTGCCCACTATCCCGGCACCGAGCAGACGGCGGCTCTCTCGATCGAAGAGCAGCTTGGTCATGCCCTCGTCACGTCCGAGGGACAGCGAGCGGCCGTTGGCCGCCCACGGGAAGGTGCCCTTCTCGATCGCAATGCCCTTCGCCTTGGCCTCGATCTCGGTGAGTCCGGCCCAGGCGACCTCCGGGTCGGTGTAAGCGACCGACGGAATCGCGCGCACGTCGAAAGCGCGGCGCTCGCCGGCCGCAACTTCCGCGGCGACCTTCGCCTCATGCATGGCCTTGTGCGCCAGCATGGGCGGCTCCGAGATGTCGCCGATGGCGAAGATGTTGGGGACGTTGGTGCGCCGCTGCCTGTCGACAGGAATGAAGCCGCGATCCGACACGTTGATCCCGGCGGCCTCCGCGCCGATGAGCTTGCCGTTCGGCGAGCGGCCGACGGCCACCAGCACCCGGCCGAACACCTGCGGCGCCGGCGCCTTCTCACCCTCGAAGGTCACCCGAATCCCCTCCGGCAACGCCTCGACCCGCGCGACGCGGGTGCCGAGCAGGATCTGCTCGTAGCGGGAGCGGATGCGCCGTTCCAACGGACGCACCAGATCAGGGTCGCAGCCCGGCATCAGCTGCGGCGTCAATTCCACCACACTCACGCGGCTACCGAGCGCGTCATAGACGCAGGCCATCTCCAACCCGATGATGCCGCCGCCGATCACCAGCAGGCCGCCCGAGAACTCGGGCAGCTCCAGCGCGTCGGTCGAATCCATGATCCGCGGGTCGTCCGGCAGGCCCGGCAGGCGGATCGCCTCGGAGCCGGCGGCGATGATGCACTGCTCGAAGCGGATGCGCTCCGAGCCGCTGTTGCTCATGACCTCGAGCACGTTCGCGCTCACGAACCGCCCGACGCCCTGGACGACTTCGACCTTGCGCTGCTTCGCCAGCGTGCGCAGGCCCCCGGTCAGTTTCTTGACGACCGTTTCCTTCCAGCCGCGCAGCTTCGCGAGATCGATCTCCGGCGCGCCGAAGGCGATACCGCGGCTGCCCATCTCCTCGGCATCCTCGATGACCTTGGCCGCATGCAGCAGCGCCTTGGAGGGAATGCAGCCGACATTGAGGCATACGCCGCCGAGCATCGGCCAGCGCTCAACGAGCATTACCTGCATGCCGAGATCCGCGGCCCGGAAGGCGGCGGTGTAGCCGCCCGGACCCGAGCCGAGCACCAGCAGCTGCGTCGAACGGTTGAAATCGACCTGCCCCTGCGGCGGCCTCGCCAGGTTGGGCATGGGCATCCGCACCGTGTCGCCTTCCGACTCCGGCTTCGCGGCAGGCGGCGAAGGAGCGGCGGGGGGTGTAGGTGCCGGCGTTGGCTTCGCGGCGGGAGCAGCCGCGCCGCCCGCTGATTTGTCTGGCGCCGCAGCCGTTGCCGCCTCGCTGGCAGGCACATCGGCCTGCGAGTTGGCTTCGACGCGCGCGATCACGGAGCCCTTGGATACCTTGTCGCCGCGCTTCAACAGCACCTCGGCGATCCGCCCCGCGGCCGTGGCGGGGACGTCCATGGACGCCTTGTCGGTTTCCAGAGTGACCAGCGGCGCATCGACCTCGATCGTGTCGCCGACCTTCACCAGCACATCGACGATCGGGACATCGTGGAAGTTGCCGAGATCCGGGACGACCAGATCGACGCGGCTCACGGCACGGCCTCGATCAGGCCCTGCGGCTCCGCCAGCGCCTTGGCGAGGAATGTCGTGAAGCGGACCGCGGTCGCGCCATCGATGACCCGGTGATCGTAGGAGAGCGACAGCGGCAGCATCAGCCGCGGCACGAATGTCCCGTCCTGGAAGACCGGCTTCATGGCGGAGCGCGATACGCCGAGGATCGCGACCTCGGGGGCGTTGATGATGGGCGTGAAGGCCGTTCCGCCGATGCCGCCCAGGCTGGAGATGGTGAAGCAGCCGCCCTGCATCTGCGCGGCGCTGAGCTTGCCGGCGCGGGCCGCCTCGGACAGCTCGCCGAGCTGGCGGGCAACCTGGTAGATGTCCTTGCGGTCCGCCTCGCGCACCACCGGGACCATGAGGCCGTTGGGCGTGTCGGCAGCGAACCCGATGTTGACGTACTTCTTGAGGATCAGGTTGGCGCCCGCGGGATCGAGCGACGAGTTGAGTTGCGGGAAAGCCTGCAGCGCCATCACGCAGGCGCGCACGATGAAGGCGAGAGACGTGAGCTTGATGCCCCGCTCCGCCGCCGCGTCCTTCAGCTTGCCGCGCAGCGCCTCGAGCTCGGTGATGTCCGCTTCGTCGAACTGCGTGACGTGCGGGATGTTGACCCAGCTGGCATGCAGGCGCGGGCCGGAGATGCGTTGGATTCGCGACAGCGGCTGCGTCTCGACGGGACCGAAGGCGGCAAAGTCGACGGCGGGAATGACAGGCAGCCCGCCGCCGCCGGATTTGGCCCCTGCGGCCGGGCTGGACGCCGCGCCCGGCGCGGTCATGAAGCCTTTGACGAAGGCTTTGACGTCATCGTGCGTAATGCGGCCCTTGAATCCGTGGCCTTCGACGCGTGTCAGGTCGACGCCAAGCTCGCGTGCGAACTTACGTACGCTCGGACCCGCGTGTGCCCGTGAGAATCCGGGTTCGTTGATGGGAGGCAGGTCGGTGCGCAGCGCCTCCGGGAACTCGTCCGCGGGAGGCGCGGCCTGCTGCGGTGCTGCAGCAGGCGCACCCACGCCTGTCTTTTGCGATGCAGCCTGCGGCGCCGATGCTCCGGGGGCACTCTTCGCAGTGACTGCTGCGGCAGCAGGCGCTGGGCCCGGGGCAGCCGCTGCCGCTGGTGCACTCGCAGATTTCGCCGCTGCGGCAGCGGGAGGCGCCTTGTCTGACGCAGGCTGCGCGGGGGGTTTACCACTGGCCGTCGCCGGCGCCGCGGCAGACGCTGTTGGACCCGCGGTTTGCGCGCCGTCACCCGCCGAGGCCGAGCGCACGGTCGCAATCAGATCGCCCGCATTCACCTTGCCGCCTTTCGCGACGTGGACCTTCTCGACGACCCCGCTGGCCGTCGAAGGCACGTCCATGGTCGCCTTCTCCGTCTCCAGGGTGACGAGCGGCGCCTCCGGCTCGATGTTCTCGCCCGGCTTGACGAGGACGTCGATCACGGCGACGTCCTTGAAGTTGCCCATGTCGGGCACGCGCACTTCGACGAGGCTGGCTGCCGCGTTCATCGCGATGGAGCCTTATGACGCGCTGGATCCGGGCTCCTGCCCGGCCCAGCGCGCCTCGGTCAAAAAGCGTGGCTTTTGCCCGAGGCTCCGCCACCTGCGGCGGCGGGGCACGTCCCTGTCCCTGTTGCGTGTTCGTGCCGCGTCATGATTCGGGCTTGACGTGTCCATCGACAGCTAGACTTTCCAGGGAACGGGCTTCGCCGGGTCGACGCCGAGCGCCTTCATCGCCGCGGCGACGACGGCGGGCTCGAGCTTGCCTTCGTCGGCGAGGGCTTTCAGGGCGGCGACGGCGATGTAGTGGCGATCCACTTCGAAATGCCGGCGCAGCGCCGCGCGGGAATCGGAGCGGCCGAACCCGTCTGTGCCCAGGCTGACATAACGGCCCGGGACCCACTGGCGGATCTGATCCGACACGGTGCGCATGTAATCGGTCGCGGCGATGAACGGGCCCTGCGCATCCCGCAGGCACTCCCGCACGTAGGGCGCGCGCGGCGGCTCGCCGGCATGCAGCAGGTTCCAACGCTCGCATTCGAGCGCCTCGCGGCGCAGCTCGCTGAAGCTGGTTACCGAGAAGACATCGGCCCGCACGCCGTAGTCGGCCTCGAGGATCCTGGCGGCCTCGAGACACTCCCTGAGGATCGTGCCGGAGCCGAGCAGCGTCGTGCGCAGCTTCGCCTTGCCGCCGGCGCGCAGCAGGTACGCGCCCTTGAGAATCCCCGCCTCGGTGCCCTTCGGCAGGGCCGGCTGCGGGTAGTTCTCGTTCATCACGGTGATGTAGTAGAAGATGTTTTCCTGCTCCACGAACATCCGCCGCATGCCGTCCTGGATGATGACGGCCAGCTCGTAAGCGTAGGCAGGATCGTAGGCGACGCAGTTGGGTACGGTGGTCGCCACCAACTGGCTGTGGCCGTCCTGGTGCTGCAGGCCTTCGCCGGCCAGCGTCGTGCGCCCGGCCGTCGCGCCCAGCAGGAAGCCGCGCGCCTGGATGTCGCCCGCGGCCCAGATGAAATCCCCCACCCGCTGGAAGCCGAACATGGAGTAGAAAATGTAGAACGGCATCATGCTCATGCCGTGGTTGCTGTACGCGGTGGCCGCGGCGATCCACGAGCAGAGCGAGCCCGCCTCGTTGATGCCCTCCTCGATCATCTGGCCCTTCTTGTCCTCACGGTAGGACATGAGGGTCTCCGCATCCTGCGGCGTGTAGAGCTGTCCGACGGACGAGTAGATGCCGATCTGGCGGAAGAGTCCCTCCATGCCGAAGGTACGCGCCTCATCCGGCACGATGGGCACGACGAACTTGCCGATCTGCTTGTCCTTGAGCAGCGTCGTCAGGATGCGGACGAACGCCATGGTCGTCGAGATCTCGCGCTCGCCGGTGCCCTCGAGCACCGCGGAGAACGCCTCGAGCGCCGGCACGGCGAGCGGCGGCGCCTGCTTGCGGCGCGCCGGCAGGTACCCGCCCAGCGCCTGGCGGCGCTCGTGCAGATAACGGCCCTCCTCCGAGTCCGGCGCCGGCTGGCGGAAGGGGAGCTTGGCGATCTCCTCGTCCGACACCGGAATGTAGAAGCGGTCGCGGAAGGCGCGCAGGTCGTCTTCCGACAGCTTCTTCTGCTGGTGCGCGACCATCTGTCCCTCGCCGCCCTTGCCGAGGCCGAAGCCCTTGACGGTCTTGGCCAGAATGACGGTCGGCTGGCCCTTGTGGCTCATGGCGGCGGCGTAGGCGGCATACACCTTGCGCGGATCGTGGCCGCCGCGGTTGAGGCGCCAGATCTCCTCGTCCGACATGTTGGCGACCATCGCCTTGAGCTCGGGATACTTGCCGAAGAAGTGCTCGCGGGTGTAGGCGCCGCCCTTGGCCTTGAAGTTCTGATACTCGCCGTCGACGCATTCCTCCATCACGCGCCGCAGCAGGCCCTGCGTGTCGCGCGCGAGCAGCGGATCCCAACGCGAGCCCCACAACACCTTGATGACGTTCCAGCCGGCGCCGAGGAAGGCGGCCTCCAGCTCCTGGATGATCTTGCCGTTGCCGCGCACCGGCCCGTCGAGGCGCTGCAGATTGCAGTTGATCACGAAGATGAGGTTGTCGAGCCCTTCGCGCACCGGCATGGTGAGCGCGCCCATCGATTCCGGCTCGTCCATCTCCCCGTCGCCGAGGAACGCCCACACCTTGCGGTCGGAAGGCTTCGCGAGCCCGCGGTGCTCGAGGTAACGGGTGAAGCGCGCCTGGAAGATCGCCATCATGGGGCCCAGGCCCATGGAGACCGTGGGAAACTGCCAGAAATCGGGCATCAGCCAGGGATGCGGGTAGGACGAGAGGCCGATTCCCGGACCGCCGGCTTCCTGGCGGAAGTGCTTGAGTTGACTCTCGCTCAGGCGCCCTTCGAGGTAGGCGCGCGCGTAGATGCCGGGCGAGGAGTGCCCCTGAATGAAGACGAGATCGCCCGGATGCTCCGCCGACGCCGCGCGCCAGAAGTGATTGAAGCCGACTTCATAGAGAGTCGCGGAGGAGGCGTAGCTCGACAGGTGTCCGCCATACTCCGAGGAGATGCGGTTCGCCTGCACCACCATCGCCATCGCATTCCAGCGGATGTACGCCTCGATCCGCCGCTCCAGCGCGCGGTTGCCGGGGTACTGCGGCTCCCGCCCGGTCGGAATGCTGTTGACGTAGGCGGTGTTCGCCTTGAACGGCAGATATGCGCCGCTGCGGCGCGTGTAGTCGATCAGACGCTCGAGGAGGAAGTGCGCGCGCTGCGGACCATGAGTCTTCAGCACCGAGTCGATCGACTCGAGCCATTCCTGGGTTTCAACGGGGTCGAGATCTTCCAGCTTCGGAGGTTCGGTCATTCGAGCTAATGGAGTAGGATGCGCCGGCAGCTTCCTAGCCAAGCGAAAGTCACCAGACTGATGAGCCGCGCAATGATCCGGGTTTCACCCCCGATGGTCAAGCAAGCGCCGCAGCGCGGCGCAGGCGCCGGCCGCCGCGCCCTCACGCTCCTGCCGCCCGCGGGCGGCCCGGAAATCGTGCGCTCGCGCGCCGGCGAGGTCGACGCGCTGCTCGTGGTCATGCCCGAGTCCGCCGGCCCCGGGAGCCTCGCGAAGCTGCCGGAAAGCCTGCGCTGGCGCGATCTGCTCGCGCGCGAGCGGCCGCACGCGGGGGCGGTACGGACCACCTCACTTGCCAACCGCCGCCAGACGCTCGCCGTGCTCGGCTTCCTCGGACCCAAGGCGGGCGCTTTCGAGCGCCTGGCGCTCGCGGGCCGGATGATGAAAGAGGCGGCCGCCCGCGGCCCGCGGACGATCGGCCTCGCCGTCGCGGACTTTCCTGCCGCGGCGGGCGGCCAGGCCGCGGCCGAGGCATCGCTCGAGGCGTTGCTCGCGGCTGCGCTCGCGCAGGCGTTCGAGCTGCCGAGCGCCCGCGCCTCCTCGCCGGAGGACCGGCAGATCACGCGCATTCAGCTTCCGGCCGATGCGAAGCTCGACACCCGCCAGGCCGCGATCGGCGCGGCCGGCACCAACCTCGCCCGTTGGCTCACGGCGTTGCCCCCCAACGTTCTCGACTCGCGCGGCTACCGCACCGCGGTGACCCAACTCGCGCGGCGCAACGGCCTGAAGATGACCTGGCTCGGAGAGCAGGCGCTGCGCCGCGCCGGGGCCAACGCTTTCCTCGCCGTCGCCGCGGGCAATGAGAGTCCGGTCGCCGGTATCGCGCACCTCGAGTACCGCCCCGGGCGCCGCCGCCGCGGCGGCGCGCCGGACATCGCGCTCATCGGCAAGGGCATCCTCTTCGATACCGGCGGAGTCAACCTGAAGCCGCACCGGTCCATGCTCGACATGCACACCGACATGGGAGGCAGCGCGGTAGCGCTTGCGACGCTCATCGCCCTGTCGCAGTTGCGCGCGCCGATCGCGGCGGACGCGTGGCTCGCCATCACGGAGAACCACATCGGGGCGCGGGCCTACCGGCCGCAGGAAGTCGTGCGCGCCGCGAATGGCGTCACCATTCAGGTCATCCATACCGACGCCGAAGGCCGCATGGTGTTGGCGGACACTCTCGCGCTCGCCGGCCGCACCCGCCCGCGGCTGATGTTGGATTTCGCCACGCTCACGGGGGCTTGCGTCTACTCGCTGACGGAGAGGATGAGCGGCGTCTTCAGCAACCGTCCGGCGCTCGCGCAGAAGCTCATCGACGCCGGCCGCGAGAGCGGCGAACGAGTGTGGACCTTCCCGTTCGATGCCGATTTCGACTCCGATCTCGAGAGCAAGGTTGCGGACATCATGCAGTGCACGACGGAGGGCAAGGGCGACCACATCCTCGCCGCGCGATTCCTCAGCCGCTTCGTCCCCGAGGATATCGCCTGGGCGCACGTCGACCTGTCGTCGGCGACGCGCACCGGCGGCCTGGGCCACGTCAACACCGAGGTCACAGGGTTCGGCGTACGGTACGCGCTGGAGCTGATCCTGAAGCAGGACATCCTGAAGGCCGTGGGAGGCGGTAAGTGACCGCGATCACCCTTCGGCGGCCCGACGACCTGCATCTGCACCTGCGCGACGGAGAATCGATGCGTTCCGTGCTGCCATTCACGGCCGCGCGCTTCGCCCGTGCGCTCATCATGCCCAACCTCCGCCCTCCCGTGACCACTACGGAGCACGCGCTGGCATACCGGCAGCGGATCCTCGATGCACTGCCCGCCGGCATGACATTCGAGCCGCTGATGACGCTCTATCTCACGGACCGGACGGACCCGGCCGAGGTCGATCGAGCCAGGGCGAGCGGCCGCATCGTGGGCCTCAAGCTCTATCCGGCCGGGGCGACGACCCACTCCGATGCCGGCGTGACCGACATCCGCCGGGTGGATGCCGTGCTTGCCCGCATGCAAGACCAGGATCTGGTCCTGGAGGTGCACGGCGAAGTCACCGATCCCGACGTCGACGTGTTCGATCGCGAAGCGCGCTTCATCGACCAGGTGCTTGCGCCGCTGGCCGCGCGCTTTGCGCGCCTGCGCATCGTCTTCGAGCACATCACGACCCGCGCGGCGGTCGATTTCGTGCTGGGCTCCCGCCGCGGGATCGCTGCGACCATCACGCCGCAACACCTGCTCATGAATCGCAACGCCCTCTTCGCCGGCGGCATCCGCCCGCACCACTACTGCCTGCCGGTGTTGAAGTCCGAGGCCGACCGCGAGGCGCTGCTCGGCGCCGTTGCGAGCGGCGATGCGCGCTTTTTTCTCGGCACCGACAGCGCGCCGCACGCGCGCGGCGCCAAGGAAACCGCCTGCGGCTGCGCCGGGATCTTCACCGCCCATGGCGCGATCGAGCTCTATGCGGAAGCGTTCGAATCCGCCGGCGCGCTCGATCGCCTGCAGGCCTTCGCCTCGGAGCATGGCGCGGACTTCTATCGGCTGCCGCGCAACACCGGCCGCATCACGCTGGTGAAGGATCGCTGGGATGTGCCGCGCACCTATCCATTCGGGGCCGAGACGCTGGTGCCGCTGCGCGCCGGCGAACACATCGGCTGGCGCCTGTCGGAGACGCCATGAACGCGGAGAGCGCGTCTCCCGGCACGAGCGCGGAGCCGGAGCCGGCGGCAACCGCCCCCGCCCCGGGCGCCATGCTCATGGCGCGGCGCTTCCGCGGCTTTCTGCCGGTGGTCGTGGATATCGAGTCGGGCGGCTTCAACGCCGACACCGACGCGCTGCTCGAAATCGCCGCGGTGCTCATCGACATGGGCGCCGACGGCGTGTTGAGTCGCGGCGCGACCCACAACTTCCACGTCAGGCCTTTCGAGGGCGCGCGCCTCGACCCGAAGTCACTCTCCGTGACCGGCATCGACCCGTATCATCCGTTGCGCCCCGCCCTGCCGGAGCGCGACGCGCTGCAGCGGATCTTCCGCGAGATCCGGCACGCGATGCGCGGCTACGACTGCCGGCGCGCCATTCTGGTCGGACACAACGCCGCCTTCGATCTCGGTTTCCTCAACTCCGCGGTGACGCGCGCGGACGTGAAGCGCAACCCCTTCCATCCGTTCTCCTGCTTCGATACCGCCACCCTCGCCGGAGCGGCGCTCGGTCAGACGGTGCTGGCGAAAGCGGTGACCGTCGCGGGGCTCGCGTGGGATTCGAGCTTCGCGCACTCGGCCGTCTACGACGCCGAGCGCACCGCGGAGCTCTTCTGCCTCATCTGCAATCGCTTCCGCGACAGCTTTCTCGAAGCGGAGGCGCGGGCACGCTCCCTCGGCTGGCTCACGGAGCCATTGATTGAGGACGCCGAAAGCAAATGAGTGAGCGGCCCAGGATGGGCCGAGCAGTGCGCCGGAGGCGACTTTCAGCCCTTGGACAATGCGCCGGCCCCGGCCAGGAGCTTCTGCAGCTCCCCGCTCTGGTACATCTCCAGCGCGATGTCACAGCCGCCGATCAGCTCGCCGTTGACGTAGAGCTGCGGATAGGTCGGCCAGTTGGAATAGCGCTTCAGCGCCTCGCGCATCTCCGGCTCCTCGAAGATGTTGACGTGCTTGAACTCCGCGCCCACCGCGCGCAGCGCCGCCACCGTCTGCGCGGAGAAGCCGCACTGCGGGAAATCCGGCGTGCCCTTCATGAACAGCACCACCGGGCTCGAGCCGAGCTCGGCCTTGATTTTCTCGACCACCTCGTCCATCGATAACCTCGTTACGGCCTGCGGCCGGACTGCTACGGGGTCGAAGCGACCCCGCACATGTAACGGCGCGAAACGCGCCGGAAAATCGTCATTTATCAATCAGGCATCTTGCCTCGCGCCGCCGCTTCAGCTCGGCGACCACCCGCCACTGCTCGGCGGCGCTCATCGATGTCCACCGGCCGATCTCATCGCCGGTTCGCAGGCACCCGACGCAGTACCCCTGCTCATCGAGGGCGCAGACCCTGGTACAGGGCGAGCGGGGGCGATCCCACTCCTCCGGCGCGTGTGCTTCGGACATCCCCATGGATTATGGGGCCAGGGCGGCAATGTTCAAATGGTTCGAGCCCCGCCCATGCTAGCCTTGGGTCAAATGACCCCCACGCCAGCCCCCGCGCGCGACCTTGCCCCGCCGCCGGACCTGCCGGAGCAGGTGGCGGCCGCGCTCCGGGAGGATATCGGCAGCGGCGACGTCACGGCACGGCTCGTCCCGGAGGATCAGGCGGTCAGGGGCCGGGTCGTCACCCGCGAGGACGCGGTGCTCTGCGGCCGCCCCTGGGCGGAGGAGACCTTTCGCCGGCTGGACCCCGGCATCCGCCTGGGATGGCGGGCAGCGGACGGGGACCGGGTCGCGGCCGGAGCGGTGATCTTCGAGATCGAAGGCCGCGCGCGCCCGATCCTCACCGGTGAGCGGACCGCCATCAATTTCCTGCAGCTCCTCTCGGCGACCGCCACCCAGGCCAGCCGCTTCGCCGCCGCGGTCGCGGGTACGGGCTGTACGGTGATCGACACCCGCAAGACCCTGCCGGGCCTGCGCACGGCGCAAAAGTACGCCGTACGGTGCGGTGGCGGTACCAATCACCGCATGGGTCTCTACGACATGGTGCTGATCAAGGAGAACCACATCGCCGCCGCGGGCTCGATCGGCGCCGCGATCTCCGCCGCCCGGAAAGTCGCGCCGGGCATCAAGGTGGAGGTCGAAGTCGAATCGCTGCAGGAGCTGGAGGAGGCTCTGCGCGCCGGACCCGACATCGTGCTGCTCGATGACTTCAGCCTCGAGGATCTGACGGCGGCAGTGGCCCTCAACCGCTCACGCGGACGGCCCGTGGCCCTGGAGGCCTCCGGCAGTGTCAGCCTCGAGACCGTGCGAGCCATCGCCGCAACCGGCGTCGATTTCGTATCGTCCGGCGGCCTCACCAAGAACGTCCGCGCCGTCGACCTGTCCATGCGCTTATATTTTTAGTATGGCCGCAAATCGCTCCCGGCGATTTGCGCGGCCAGCCGCGTTACCGCTCTCGACCCCGCGGGCCAAGGACGGCCTTGGCCCGCTCACTCAGTTGCTTTCGACCGCCAACTTGCCTTCCAGATGTTGGGCGAGCTCGGCGATGGTCGGGAAGTCGAACAGCTCCGTCAGGTCCACCTGGCCGGGGTACTGGCGGTCGATCTGCTCGTGGATCTCGATCAGCTTGAGCGAGCTGGCGCCGAGCTCGAAGAGATTGTCGTTCACGTCCACGCGCTTGCCGCCGAGCGCCGCATCGCAGATGGTCCGCAGCCTGTCCTCGATCTCGCTGCGCGATGCCGTCTCCGGCCCGCGTGCCGTCTCGCGCAGCGCCGCCAGTGACTGCAATTCCGCATCGAACTCGCCGTCGACATAACTCTGCTCCAGCAGATGCCGCTGGATCTTGCCGCTCGTCGTCTTCGGGATGCGCCTGACCGGCACGACCTGCGCGACTTCGAGGCCGGTCTGCTCGTTGATGATGCGTGCGGCACGGGTCGCGAGCGGCAGGAAATCCTCCATCGAGCCGCGGTGCAGCACGAAGAGCATCAGCTGCTCGACCTCGGCGCCCGCCGGCCGCACCCCCGCCGCCACGACCTTGCCGAGCTCCAGGCCCTCGATGCGCTGCGCGATCGCCTCGAGATCGTGCGGATAGTAGTTCTGGCCGTTGACGAAGATGATTTCCTTCGCCCGCCCGGAGACATAGAGGTCCCCCTGCTCGATGAGCGCGAGGTCGCCGGTACGCAGCCATCCGTCCGCTGTGAATGCCGCGGCGTTGACGTCGGGGCTCTCGTAGTACCCGCGGGTCACGTTGTCGCCGCGCATGTGCAGATGTCCGATCCGTCCCTCGGGCATCGGCTGGTCTTCATCATCGGCAATGCGCACGCTGCAATACGGAACTGCCCGGCCTTCCGAAACGAGCTGCACCGCATCGCGCGCACCCCTGGCGATGCGCTCGACAGCGTTACCCACCCCCAGATGGTGGCGGTTGACAGTAATGGTCCGCATCGGCGCGCCGGGAGGCGGAAAGCTCACGGCAAGCGACGCTTCGGCCAGACCATACACCGGGTACATGCTGTTGCGCGCCAGCCGTGCGGGCGCGAGCCGCGCGAGAAACTCCTCGCAGAGCTCCACGGAGATCGGCTCCGCGCCGTTGAAGATGAGCTTGACGCTCGACAGGTCCAGGCCCTCGATCGGCCGGTCGCCGAGCACCTTGAGGTAGTGCTTGTAGCCGAAGTTGGGTGAGCAGAGCACGGTTGCACGGATGCGGCTCGCGAGCGTCAGCCAGAGAAGCGGCCGGCGGATGAAGAGCTCCGTCGGCATGAGGTGCGCGTGCACCCGCTTGTAGAACATGATGAGGTGAAAGCCGATCAGCCCCATGTCATGGGTGAGCGGCATCCAGGAGAGGCTGATGTCCTCCTGCAGAATGTGGGCGGCATCGATCACGCCGCGCGCATTGGCGATGACGTTGCCATGCGTCAGCACGACGCCTTTCGGCTCGCTGGTGGAGCCGGAGGAGAACTGGATGAAGGCCACATCGTCCGGCCGCGCCTGCTGGACCTGGCCCGCGCGCGCGATATCACTCAGGTCATCCACCAGGAAGGCGCGTGACCGCAGGCCCTCGAAGGTATCCGACTCGCCGGCCTGCGCCGCGAAGGCGCCGATCCTCTCGAGCGAGCGCTTCTCGGTGTAGATGAAAGGGCTGCCCAGCTTGCGCGCGATGCGCAGCAGCTTGTGGCGGTGCTCGTCGCTGATGCCGAGCGCCACCGGCACCGGGATGATGCCGCCCAGTATCGCCGCCCAGAACGCATCGACGAACTGCTCGTTGCTGCCGAGGAAGAGGATCAGCTTGTCGCCGCGGCGGGCACCGAGGCGCTGAAGGTGATGGAGGATGCCGAGCGCGCGGGCGTACAGCTCCTCGTAGCTGAGGTCCCGGGCGTCATGCTCGCCCTCGAGGTAAGTGATCCTGCCGGGGTGGTTGCGGTTGGCCGTGATGAGCTCGGCCAAAGTGGTAGCGTTCGTCGGGTTCGACATCAGCGGCGTTCCAGCCTCATGTGCAAAGGATGACGGGTGCGCAGATTGATCTGCGCCTCGAGCTCGATCGGCTTGTCGGGTACGTGGATCAAGCGGAAATGGCGCGCGATGCGATGCAGGTGCATCAGCATCTCGTAGAGCGCGAAGGTCTCGCCGATGCAGTGGCGCGGACCTGCCGCGAACGGCATATAGGCGAAGCGCGGGCGCTCGGCATCGTGATCGGGCGCGAAGCGCTCCGGCAAGAACGTATCCGGATCCTTCCAATACCGCGGATGACGATGCAGAAGGTAGAGGGGCAGGAGGACGTTGGCGCCCGCGGGTATCTCGAACCCGGAAAGCACGTCGGGCTGCACCGTGCGGCGCGACAGCAGCCAGCCGGGCGGATAGAGACGTAGCGCCTCGTTGATCACCTGTTGGGTGTAGGGCAGCTGCTCCATCTGCGGCAGGCCCGGCGCGGGATCATCCGGGACGGCATCCAGCTCCGCATGCAGCCGTGCCTCGGCGTCGGGATGCTGTGACAAGAGGTACCAGGTCCAGTTGAGGCCGCTCGCCGTGGTCTCGTGGCCCGCCACCACGAGTGTCAGGACCTCATCGATGAGCTGGCGCTCGGCCATCGGCTCGCCGCTGTCCTTGTCGCGCGCGCTCATCAGCATCGCGATGTAGTCGAAGTGCTCTTCTTTCTCCCGGCGGCGGCGCTCGATGAGGCCGGCGACGAGCTTCGCGAGCGAGCGGAACTTGAAGGCGAACTGCAGATTCCGCTCCTGCTCCTTGGTGACCACGTCGAAGGGATTGCCGCCGAGCTCGGCCGACATGCGCTCGAGGTCGCGCCCGAAAATGGACCGCAGCACGATCTCCAGAGTGAGCGCGCTCATCTCGTCGGTGAGATCCACCGGCTCTCCCCGGCGCTCGAGCGCCTCCCAGCGCCCCAGGAGCTGCGAGTTCGCGGCGCCGATGACCTCGGCGAACCGGGTGATGACGCGCCGGTGGAAGAAGGGCTGCATCATGTAGCGCTGGCGGGTCCAGAGGTCACCCTCGCTGGTCATGAGGCCCTTGCCGAGCAGGATCTTCACCCGATCGAGGCCGAGTCCCTTCGTGTAGTTCCGATGGTTCGAGACCAGCACCCGCTTGACGTCATCCGGATGGTGGATGACGTAGGTATGGGACTGCCGCGCCGGCACGTAGACGCGATAGATATCACCATGCGTGGCGAAGAGCTCGACCATCCGCTCCAGCGAGTCGTCCGTGGAGCCGATATCGAATTGAAGCGCCGCCTCGGGCGCCTGGGCCTGCATCGTTGCGGGTCTGCTCATGGGAGCCCCGCATTATAGTAAATTGAACGATTCCATTGCGGAGCGGCTGAATTGACATCCGAGCCGGACGACGGCGGCCTGCGAAATACCTTCTATCGCAAGGTCACGCGCTCGGGCCGCAGCATGACGCCTTCCCGGCGACTGCTCTATCGGCTGGGCGTGCCCGTTGCCACCGGTATCATCCGGGGCTGGTGGCTGCTCTCCCGCGTGGTCGCGGTGCGGGGCGCACGGCACCTCGACGAGGCGCTCGCCAAGGCGCCGTCGCTCGTCCCCTGCTACTGGCACCAGCACCAGCTCTACTGCGCGAAGTACCTGCTCGAGCAGCGCTCGCGCGTGAAGATCGGCTGGCTCATCAGCCCCTCGGTCGACGGGGAGTTCGGCGCGATGATGGCCCGCCGCGCCGGTGCCCACGTCATCCGCGGCTCCTCGAGCCATACGGGTGCGCGCGCGCTGCGCGACTACTACCAGGCGCTGGTCAAAGAGGACATTTCGCCGGTCATCACGCCCGACGGACCGAAGGGCCCGCGCTTCAAATTCAAGCCCGGCGCCATCCTGCTGGCGCAGATGTCCGGACGGCCGATCCTGCCCATGGCCTATGCCGCCTCGCGCGCCTGGCGGATCAAATGGGACCGGTTCGTGATACCGCTACCCCTCTCGCGCATCGCCATCGCCATCGGGCCGCCCCGCTACGTGCCGCGAGCCCTGGATACCGCCACTCTGGAAAGGCTGCAGGCGGAGATGGAGTCGGAGTTGCGGCGGCTTTTCGAGGAAGCCCGCAGCGCCTTGAATTAGAACGGCGTCACATCCCGGGGCTTTGGTCCCAGATTCTGTCAAGTCGTTGAACCCCTGGACGAACAGCACGTTAGCTTGTGTTCCTGAGCAAGTGTGCGAGAATCGCGTGTAACTCGTTAGAAGACCGCAGCCGGAAACGGTCCACAAGCTGGTTACCGGTACCCCCAAGGGCTCTACCCTGGGGTAGGCTGTGCGACTAACGGTCGGGAGGTCACCGGTTTCTATGTCGAGTTTGCCGCCGGATAAGCCTGCGGATTTCACCGCTTCGGACATTCTTTCGGCGGACGCCTGGAACGGCGACAAGGTGCCGAGGGCGGCCATTGGCGTCGACGTCGCCTGTACGAAGATCGCGGTCGACTTCCAGAACATGCGCAAGGAAGGCGTGGCCGACTGCCTGCGGCGCAACCTCGAGCTGCTGCGGGAAGCGACCGCCACCGATTGCACCTTTCTGCTCGTATTGCGGGCCGACGAGCCGGTCATCGAAGACGTCCAGTTCGCCCGGGGCGCATTCGCGCAATGTCGTCCCGAGGCGCTTCAGGGCACGAGCCTCGACTCCGTCCCCTGGCTCAAGGCACGCACGGATCACCTGCGCCTGTCGGAGTTGCGTGACACCGCTGCACCGCGCCGGGAACAGACGGCCGAGGCGCAGCGCTTCTCGGAGCTGCAGATGGGCTCCGTGCTGCTGGTCGCCCTGCGCGTTCAGGGCAAGCCGGCGGGCTATCTCGGCCTCGCCCAGACGCTGCCCCGCGGCGCCTGGGATGTGAATCTGCAGCTGCTGATGAAGCTCATCGGCACCAGCCTCGCCACCGGACTGGAGCGCATCCGCATCGAAGCCCGGCTCGCCAAGCTGGAGGAGCGCACCAACCTCTCGCAGGCGGCGGCCAATGATGGTCTCTGGGACTTCGACGTCGAAAGCAACGAGGTCTACTTCTCCCCGCGTTGGAAAGCCATGCTGGGTTATGGCGATGAGGACATGCGCGGTTCGCCCGACTGGAGCAGTCTGGTGCACCCCGATGATCTCGCCCGGGTACAGTCGGCCATCCGCGAGCACGTGGACGGCAAGACACCGATTTTCGAGAGCACCCATCGCATGCGCCACCGCAACGGCGAGTGGCGTTGGGTCATCAGCCGCGCCACGGCGCGCGTAGACAAGCACGGGCGCCTCTTGCGCCTGGTCGGCGTGGAGCTCGACATCACGGAGCGCAAGCTCTACGAAGAGGCGCTCTTCCGTGAGAAGGAGAGTGCGCAGATCACGCTGCAGTCGATCGGCGATGGCGTCGTCACCACCGACGCCAATTCCGTCATCGACTACATCAATCCGGTCGCCGAGGCGCTGACGGGCTGGCGGCTGGAGGATGCCATGGGCCGGCCGGTGGAGGAGATCTTCCGCGCCTTCCACGAGGAGACCTGCGAGCCGCTCGAGAACCCGCTCACCGTCTCCATCCGGCGCATCCGGCCGATCAAGTCGGTGCGGCCGATGCTCCTCATCCGCCGCGACGGCAACGAGCTCTACGTCGAGAGCACGGCCGCGCCCATCCGCGACGGCGCGGGCCGGGTGTCCGGCGGCGTGTTGGTTTTCCACGATGTCACCGAGGCGCGCGAGCTCAACCGGCGTCTGTCCTATCATGCGAGCCACGACCTGCTCACCGGGTTGGTCAATCGCCGCGAGTTCGAGAGCCGGCTCGAGCGGGCGCTGAAGAGCGCCAAGGCGCGCGAGGCGTCCTACGCGCTCTGTTACCTCGACATCGACCAGTTCAAGATCGTCAACGATACCTGCGGGCACAGCGCCGGCGATGCTCTCCTCGGCCAGGTCGGCGCGCTGCTGAAATCCAAGGTCCGCTGGCGCGACACGCTGTCGCGCCTCGGCGGCGACGAGTTCGGCATTCTGCTCGAGGCCTGCTCGCTCGATGAGGCGATGCGCACGGCGGAGACGCTGCGCGAGAGCGTGCGCAACTTCCGCTTCACGTGGGAAGACCGCGTGTTCCGCCTGGGCGCGAGCGTGGGCGTCGTCCCGATCACGGCCGACAACGAGGATGTCGCCTCGATCCTCTCCGCCGCCGACAGCGCCTGCACGGCCGCGAAGGAAGGCGGCCGCAACCGCGTGCACAGCTTCGCCGAGAACGACATGGAGCTGATGCGCCGGCGGCGCGAGATGCAGTGGGCCGCGCGCATCAACGCCGCGCTCGAGGAAGGACGGTTCGAGCTGCACCGCATGGCCATCCAGCCGTTGCAGCGCGTCGATGTGGGAGCGCACTACGAGCTGCTGCTGCGCCTGAAGGACGAGGCCGGACG
>Ga0335075_10005211_pt1 | contig 20235 bp, 17 predicted proteins | sample Lox_Sample_24_FD_206723 | JGI IMG/M metagenome (GOLD analysis project Ga0335075, IMG submission 206723) | Soil microbial communities from Loxahatchee National Wildlife Refuge, Florida, United States - Lox_Sample_2.4 | ecosystem: Environmental > Terrestrial > Soil > Wetlands | place: USA...
GGTATCTTGAGCGACGTTGTCGCCATCCAATAGAGCGGAAACAGGATCAGCAACGCGGCGAACAGGAGCGCCGCGTAAGTGAGAATGCGATTGAGAATGAAGGCGCGTCGCATCGCTCAGTCCTCGACGCCGCGCTGTGCCATCGCCGTTGCGGCGAATACGAGGACCGCAAGGACAGGCAACATCGCGACCGAAACCGCAGCCGCCTGGCCAAGCTGCATCGTCTGCATCCCGAAATAGGCGAGCACCGGGAACACCATCGTGGAATCGGCGGGGCCACCTTGGGTGAGCAGCCAGACATTCTCGAAGGAATTCGCAGTCCAGATCGAGGAGAGCAGAGTAGTGATAATCACCACCTGGCGGATGCCGGGGAAGGTGACCGCGCCGAACCGCTGCCAGGCGTTGGCGCCGTCCACGCGGGCGGCTTCGTATTGCTCGCCGGGGATGGTTTGCAGCGCGGCGAGGATGGAGATGAACCAGAACGGGAAGCCGCGCCAGACGGTCGCGACAATCACGGCGGGCAGCGCTGTCGATGGCTCGCCGAGCCAGTCGATGTAACCGGAATAGAGGCCGGTGTCGGTGAGCAGAAGGTTCAGGCCGCCACCGATCGGCTGGTAGATCACGCGCCAGACCAGGAACACGACGAAAGCGGGCATCGCCCACGGCAGCATCAGGATGGAGCGGAAGAGCCCCCGCCCCGGCAAGCGCTGGTTGACCAGCAGCGCAAGCGAGAGGCCGATCGCCAGCTTGGCGGCGTCGCTGACCACGACGATGGTGATCGTGTTCCATACGCTGGCTCGGAAGTCGGGCGAGTTCACCAGGTAGCGGAAATTGGCGAGCCCGACCCAATGGCCGGCATTGCCGACGACGCGGTTCGTGAATGAGATAAAGATCGCATAGAGGAACGGATAGCCGACCAGACCGAGCAGCAGCAGGACCGTCGGGAGGACAAGTCCATAGGCGAACAGCGCGTGCTGCGCCGTCGCGCTCAATCTTGGCCGCCTTGCCGGAGAGACGACCGCCCGGTGAGCGGTTACGGACATCGCAGCGGAGTCAAGCGTACTTGGTGTACGTCGCCTGAATCTGCGCCTGCGCCTCGTCCATTGCGCGGTCGAAGTCCCAGCGATCGACGACAACGCGCTGGATCATCTTCGGGATCAGGAAGTTGTTATAAACATCCGCATAAGCTGCGTTATAGACGTCCGGATAACCCGGCGGGGTGCCCTTCTTCACCAGATCCAGCAGCCCGGCGAGGATAGGATCCCTCGCATTGAAAACATCAAGCTGCATCTCGTTCTGCAGCACGGGGCCATAGATCGCATCAGCGTAATAAGCTTGGGTGTATTCCGGTTGCGCGAGATATTCGAACAGCGCCTTCGCCGCCTCCGGGTTCTTGCTCGACTTCGGAATGGAGCGGAGCTGCGGGTCCATCGGCGAGATCACGCCGAGCGGACCGGCCGGAAGCGATGAATACGCCGTGCCCTTATACAGGTCGGGGTCGTCGTTGCGAGCCGCTATGCCGATCGAGCCCGTATTGGCGGCGAACGCGATGGTCCCGGCTGCGTAGGCATTGTTATCGCCCGCGCCGTCCCATGCGGTGACACCAGGCGGGAACAGCTTCTTGTCGTACGCGTCCTTCACCCAAGTCAGATAGGTCCGCGTCGCGTCCGACTTGATCGCGGCGTGCTTGCCGCTGTCGTCGGCGATCCGTCCGCCGTAGGACTGCAGCACGCTGATCTGTGTGTCCCCGTCACCGCAATTGCCGAGGCAGAGGCCGATCGGGAAGAACGGCGGCTTAACAACCTTCTGAGCCTGCGTGACCAGTTCCGTCCACGTCGCCGGCGGGTTAGGGAAGCCAGCCGGGCTCAGCACATCATTGCGGCGGAGCAGCATGTTGCCGGAAATGCCGAACGGAATGCCGAACCGAGCGCCGTTCATGAGGCTCGCCTTCTCCACCGGCGAAAGCCATCCGCCGTGCTGCTTCCCGATCGAGGCATACGGGTCGTCGAGTGGCAGGAACACGCCCTGCCGCGACAGCACGATCAGCAGATCGAGGCCGACATCGAGCGCGTCGGGCATGGTGCCGGAGGCTACCGCGGCCGAGACCTTCTGCACGGTGTCGTTCTGGTTGACCATCACGACCTCGGTATGGACACCGTTCCGTGCGCCCCACTTGTTGATCGCGTCAGTAAGTGTCTTGTTCGCCTTGTCGGAAAAGATCAGGCCGCCCCAGTAGGTCAGCGTCGACCCCTTCTGGATTGCGGGGGCCGCAAGCGCACTGCGGCGGCCACCAACGGCCAACGCGCCGGCGCCTGCCGAGGCGCCGAGGATGCGGCGACGCGTCCATGTCGATACGCGGGACATGTTTCCCCCGGTGGTGTCTAGCGTTTTGGTGACGGCACCCTAAGACGGTGACCGCGCCGGGGCAACCGCTTGGGTCGGACGCTAGCTACCGAAGAGAACGCCGAAAGTCTCACGCACCACGTCTTGCAGACCGCTGCCGCGCGACGCCATCGCTTTGAGCAGAGCCAGAGTCCGCGCGGCGGCGCCGTCGACGGCGAAGCGTGTTTCGGAGAATGAGCATCTGATGATTCGCGGCACTTCCCCGCCGCTATAGCGAAGCGTCGTGCCGCGGAACTGGCATTCGAGGAACTCAGCCCCGTCAAGATCAACAATCTCGGCTTCAAACGCTTGACGGACGAAACGGTGCCTCCCGTCCGGCTGGCCTTCTTCAATCAGATTGGACAACATCCTCCGCCCCCGCAACCTGTGCCAGGCAAGAACTGTCGCCTGCGAAGGCGGTTCCCGCAGGAGTCCCCGCGGCCCGGATCAACGGACTGAGATGAGCAGGCCAGGAATGAAGAGCTAGCGCACCCCAGGCGCCGACAACGCAATTTCCCGCCCGCCCGCCCGACCGGCCAAGCCGCGCGCATGCCGTCGGTCCGGGCAGAAACGCTCAGCGGAACCGAGAAATGTGTCCACACACGAGTGACCCTATTCGGTCATCACCGGCAAGGAGCCTCGGCGTTGCCTTCATCAAGATAGGTAAGACCCACCCGGTTCCCATTTTCTGGGCCCGTGCCGTAATAGTAGAGTCTGTATCGTGTAATCCGGCATTCCCCGAACGCGTCGGCATAGGCGATCTCGCCGAAGACATAAACTGCCTGCGTTCCCTTCTGTATGGCCCTCAGTTGATCGGCGGTGAGCGGATGCACCATTGTGTCAGATAGCGTGGTGCTGCTGCCAGGGGGTATCACCGTAGGCTTACTCGTTACCGAAGGAACCGAAAAAGCCCCGTGAAGCGGATATTCTCTAACGCCGATCATCGTCGCAGTTGATACCCTGTAGGCCGGTGTCTGGCCGCTGTTCTTTATGGTGACCTCAACCGTGGTCGGCTTCGCAGTTGCCTCCCAAACCAGATTGGCCTGATCGGGAAAGACGTAGGCCCGGAGCTGACGGCGGCCATTGTCGGTCGACGTTTCCCATTGCCTGCGCGTGTACCATGCTGCCGTCGCGGTCGCCAAGGCGGTGACGACGACGAAAGCGAATACCCCATACTCCAGCCAATGTCGTGTCTCTCTCGTCACGTTTGCGGCCCCCTTCTTCGCGTTTGCCGGATATCCTGGCGGGACTCCGGACTCCCCCGCGACGCGGGCAGTGAGCGGCGCGAACTCGCTGACTCAAGAACGTGGAGCACTGGTCTCGTCGGAAAGCCGCACGCCCAGGATGACCGCATTGCAACCGCGGACCTGTCGCTTTCAACCCAGCTTCGGCGTAGCGTACAATGTCCTGCCGGCGACCTTGATCTCGACATCAATAAGATAATCACGCATGCCGGCGGGATCGATCCTGATGCCAAGGCCAGGGGCATCGGGGGCGGCGATCTCGCCGTTGCCATCGCGTTGCAACGGCGCGGCGACGAAATCCACCGAGAGTGATTTCGGCTGGAACGGAAACTCGCAGATCCGGTGGTCCGCCAGGCCGGCGAATGGTTGCAGCGACGCGCTGAGAGCAAGGTGCGAAGTGAAAGTGTGATTGACGAAGGTCACACCCTTGGCGACAGCGTAATCGGCGACACGCCTGGCCGGGCCGATACCGCCGATGCGGCCGGTGTCGATCTGGATAAAGCCGACACCGCCATAGTCGATCAGGTGTCGCGCCATGGCAAAATTATGCGCGCCTTCGCCGCCGGCGAGCTTGACCATGGCACTGCGACGCGACAGCGCGCCATAGGCCTCCAGCGCGCTGGTATGGAACGGCTCCTCCAGCCAGGTCGCGTGACTCGCTTCCAGCGCAGGCATGCGCGCCGCGGCGGCCTCGACGTCTTCGCCCCAGATCTGACCCACATCGATGAGCAGGATGCCATCGGGGCCCAGCCCCTCGCGGGCGGCGGCAAAATGATCGGCATCGTCACGAGTGCTACCGCGGCCGATCGGGCCCCAGCCGAACTTGACGGCGGAGTATCCTGCGGTGCGTGCGGCAACGCCTTGCTGCAGCGTCGCCTGTGGCGTGTCGCCGAACAGCAAGGACGCATAGGGGCGTTTCGGATGCGAGTCGCTGTACCCAAGCAAGCGCCAGACCGGTTCGTTGCGCGCATGCCCGAGCAGGTCCCATAGCGCCATTTCGACGCCCGACAATGTGTGCGCGGCCTGCAGCAGGTCCATGCTGTCATATTCGACCTTCGCCGCGATGCGCCAGATATCCTCGGGGCCGTCAATGGTTTCACCCAGCACCGAGGCGCCAACCGGCCGGCAGACGCCGTGCGACATCGGGCAGACGAAGGCGGCGATGGAGGGGAGGGGAGCCGCCTCGCACTCGCCCCAGCCGACGTGGCCGCCGGCAGCGACGCGGACCAGCAACGCGTCCTGGCTTCCGTCCGCTTCCGTCGTGATTTCAGGCATGGCCAGGTAGAACAGATCAACGGCCTCGATCTTCATCGAAAGCGCGGGTATCAGGCCGGACCGATGCGGAAGACGCAAAGCTTGTTGCCATCCGGATCACGGAAATAGGCGCCGTAAAAACCGTCCGGGTTGGGGCCGCGCACACCGGGTGCGCCTTCGTCTTTGCCCCCGAGTGCCAGCGCCTTTGCATGCACCGCGTCCACAATCGCCCGGCTTGCCGCCGGCAAGGCCACCATAGTGCCGTTGCCGATCGTGGCGGGCTCGCCGTCGTACGGCTTGCCGATGGCGAACATGGGCGCGCCGGCGCCCACGGTGTAAAATGTGCGGTTGTCCGAGCTGTAGGCGGCAAACGCGGACGCTCCGAGCAGCGCAAGGATCGGATCGTAGAACGCCTTGGCACGAGCCACATCGTTCGTGCCGAGCATGCAGTAGCCGATCATGGCCGTCCCCTCCCTTCCTTGACTGGTCGGCAAACCGTTGACGCTCCCCCAGGCATTGTCAATCCGAGCGCGGCACGTCAGGAGTCACGAGCATAGCCTGACCACTTACCAGATGTCCGAAGAGAGGGTGCGATGCTGACGAACACACGCGTGGCCTGGTTCAACGGGACGATTATGCCAGAGGGGCAGATCATGATCCCCTACCGGGATCGCAGTTGGAAGTCCGGCGATGGCGCCTTCGACATGACGCGCACGTTCAACGGAGCGATCTTCCGGCTAAAGGAACATATTGATCGGTTTTATCGCTCCTTGCGTTATGTACAAATCGATCCGGGCCTCTCGCCTCAGGAAATGATCGCGGTCAGCCAGGAAGTCGTCGCCCGCAATGAGCATCTCCGTACGCCGCACGGCGACTGGTGGGTATGTCAGCGGGTCAGCCGCGGTGTGGACGCGGTAGGCGATGAAGGCTGGGAGCACACCGGCCCGAACGTAGTCGTGGACGTGACACCGCTGCCCCTTGCCAGCCGTGCCACCCAGTATCGCGACGGTGCCGAAGTGATGACCACCACGATGCGCCGCACCGCGCCCAGCATGCTGAGCCCTCGGGCCAAAATGAACAATTACCTCAACATGATTGTGGCCGGGCAGCCGATCAAGGCAGCTCGCCCCAACGCCTGGCCGTTGTTGCTCGACGAGAACGGCAACCTGGCGGAGGGATCCGGCAGCAATATTTTCATCGTGCAGGATGAAGCGCTGCGCACGCCCAGGGAGCGCTATGTCCTGCCCGGGGTCAGCCGACAGATGACCATGGATCTCGCGGCGGAGCTGGGGATTCCCTGCACGGAAGCCGACATCGATCTGTTCGACGCCGCGAATGCGGATGAAAATGTTCCTGACCGCCACCAGTTTATGCATCCTGCCGGTAAGTTGCTTCAATGGGGCACCGGTTGGTGCGCGTCCTTGGACTGGCGCAGGACCGGTAACGCAACGCCTGATCCGCGCTTACGTGGCAGAGGTCGGGTGCGACTTTGTCCAACAGCACCTGGACCGCATTCCGACCTGACCAGCCCCCAGGCGCCGCTCAGCCCGACACGTCGGGGAACCAGTCGCCGACCACCTGATCCTCGGAGTACCGAAGCTGTTCCAATGGAACGTGGGGCGTCTTGCCGTGTTCTGTGAGTGCTGCAGCGACCACACGCCGTGCCCGCGGAAGTTGACGCTCGATCACCTGGGGAACCGTCGGTTTCAGGCTGGCGCTGTCCTCCAGCACATCCTCGATCGCCGCCCGCGCAGTCTGCACCGACTCCATCCAGCCGGTGCGCGGCATCGTAGCCGGTGAAGCTTCCAGCTTCATCAGGTGCTCGAGCACGGTCCTGATCTCGCTCGTCAGCTCCCGGCGCTCGGAAGCCCCCACGCTTTCGATCTCCTCGGCGACGTGCTCCCAGTCCACCTGATCGTTGACGCGCTCACCCGCGGCCATCCGCCGCAGCAGCGCCGCCTGCCGTTCCGACCATTCCAGGATGTCGGTGTCGTAACCGCTCATCGCTTCGCCACGATTCAGGGGGTTATTGGTGGAGCCAAGGGGAGTCGAACCCCTGACCTCCTGAATGCCATTCAGGCGCTCTCCCAACTGAGCTATGGCCCCGTCCGCACGGGAGGGCGGCATATAGCCGCCCCGACGCTGCCCTATCAAGGGCTCCGCTCGTCCAAAGCGTCAATCTCCAGCCTCTGCCGCCGTGGACCGCTTGCCCGCCCGGATCCGCCCGAGCGCCTGCTCCACGTGCCGGCCGAACACGTATTCCGCCGGCCGCTGCCGATCCAACGGAATGTCCGCCGCCATCGGCCCCTCGGTTCGAATGCCCCGCATCGCCTGCGCGGCGGCCTTCCAGGGACGGCTGATGGTCTCGGCCACCGCCGTCGCCTCGTAACCCGAATGCACCATGCAATCGGCGCATTTTTCATAGTTGCCGGTGCCGTACTTGTCCCAGTCCGTCTCTTCCATCAGCTCGCGGAACGTCTTCGCGTAGCCCTCGCCCAGCAGGTAGCAGGGCCGCTGCCACCCGAAATAGTTTCGCGTAGGATTACCCCATGGCGTGCAATGGAAGCTCTGGTTCCCCGCCAGGAAATCCAGGAACATGGACGACTGATTGAATACCCATTTCCGCTTCCCGCTCCCCTGCCGCGCGAAAATGCTCCGGAACAGTTCCTTCGTCTTGCGCCGGTTCAGGAAATGCTGCTGGTCCGGCGCGCGCTCATACGCATAACCCGGCGAGACACTGATCCCGTCGATCCCCATCGCCATCACATCGTCGAAGAACCCCGCCACCCGGGCCGGCTCTGCTCCATCGAACAGGGTGGTGTTGATGATCGTCCGGAATCCGGCGCGCTTGGCGGCGGCGATGGCGGTGACGGCACGGTCGTACACGCCCTGCTGACAGACCGAGCGGTCATGGTCCTCGCGGTCGCCATCCAGATGTACCGACCAGGTAAAGTACGGCCCCGGCTTGAACAGGTGCATCTTCTTCTCAAGCAACAGGGCATTCGTGCACACGATCACGAACTTTCGCCGGGCGATAACGCCGGCAACGATCTGCTCGATCTCCCGGTGCAGCAGTGGCTCGCCCCCGGCCAGCACCACCACCGGCGCGCCGCATTCATCGACCGCTTCCAGGCACTCGGCGACCGACAACCGCTGGTTCAATATCTCCGCCGGATAATCGATCTTCCCGCATCCGGCACACGCCAGGTTGCAGCGGAACAGTGGCTCCAGCATCAGCACCAGCGGGTAGCGCTTTCGCCCCGCCAGGTGCTGGCGCAGCACATAGGCGCCGACTCGCAGCGCCTGGTTCAGTGGAACAGCCATCGCAGGTTCTTTCGTTCAGTCCGCGGCGTCGGCAAGCTGCGCGGGGAACCGGAAACGCACGTCCTCGGCCACGCCGGCCAGGATAGAGATGTCGATTTCACCGAACTGGCGCAACCCCTCCAGGACCCCTTGCACCAGCGTCTCGGGGGCCGAGGCGCCGGCGGTGACCCCGACCGATTCGATGTCAACGAACCACTCGGCACGCAGCGCAGCGGCATCGTCGATCAGATAAGACGGCTTGCCCAGTTCTTCGCCGATCTCGCGCAAACGGTTGGAGTTGGACGAATTCTTCGACCCCACAACCAGGATGGTATCAACCGCCTTCGCCAGTTCCCGTACCGCCTGCTGACGGTTCTGCGTCGCGTAGCAGATATCGCGCACATCTGGGCCCACGATTGACGGGAACCGTGTTTTCAGCGCCGCGATAATCCCCTTTGTGTCGTCCACGGACAACGTCGTCTGCGTGATATAGGCCAGCTTCTCGGGGTCGCGGACCACCAGCTTCCCCACGTCCGCCGTGGTCTGTACCAAGTGCACGGTGCCCTCGATCTGCCCGATCGTGCCCTCTACCTCGGCGTGCCCGGCATGGCCCACCAGCACGATCTCGCGTCCCTGCGCGGCGTAGCGCCGCCCCTCGTTGTGCACCTTGGCGACCAGCGGACAAGTGGCGTTGATCACCGGCAGGCCGCGCTCGCGTGCCACCTCCTCAACGCGGCGGGCGACACCGTGGGCGGAGAACACGGTCATGGCGCCGGGCGGGATCTCAGTCAGCTCGTCGACAAAGACAGCCCCGCGGGTTCGCAGGTCCTCCACCACGTGGCGATTGTGCACAATTTCGTGACGTACGTATATGGGCGGACCATATTTCCGCAGCGCCCGCTCGACGATCTCGATCGCCCGCTCCACTCCGGCACAGAAGCCGCGAGGCTGGGCCAGGACAACGCGCAGCATGCCTATCTCCGGCCCCGGATATCCAAGCTTATGGCCCGGATATGGCACGCACCCCTCACTGCGGCAATCCTTTGCGCATGACCCCCCACCACGGATTGGCAATCGCCGGACGGTCAGGTAAGCGACAGACCCGCCATTGCAGGCGGCACGCATCGTATCCCGCAGGTTGTGGCCAACGTGCAACAGTGCGCGTCTTGCACATCCGGCATGACGGCTAGCTGGGCTTTGCAACCCGATATGCTTCTGCCACTGGGGCGAGAACACGCTGAACAAGGGGTGGTCAAACGCGCATGAGTGCGACCTTGGCTGGCATAGACCTGACCGCGGCGCTGGCGCGTGCGGTTGGAACCGTCGAGGCGGCGCTCGATTCGCTGCTGCCCGAACCCAAGGGCCCGGAGGCACGGCTGGCCGAGGCGATGCGCTATGCCGCACTGGGCGCCGGTAAGCGGCTGCGTTCCTTCCTGGTGATGGAGGGCGCCGCGCTGTTCTCGGTCTCCGAAACCTCCGCCGCCCGCGTTGCCGCCGCCATCGAGATGCTGCACGCCTATTCGATGGTGCATGACGACCTGCCGTCGATGGACGACGACGATCTGCGCCGCGGCCGCCCATCCACGCACCGCGCTTTCGACGAGGCGACCGCGATTCTCGTCGGCGATGCGCTGCAGGCGCGCGCCTTCGAGGTACTGGCCGAACCGGACACGCATTCCGATCCGCAGGCGCGCTGCGAGCTGGTCACCGCGTTTGGTGCGGCGGTCGGCGCGCGCGGCATGGTCGGCGGCCAGATGATCGACATACTGACCGAGGGCGAGGACCTCGACGCCGCCCAGGTGACGCGGCTGCAGTCGCTGAAGACCGGCCGGCTGATCCAGTTCAGCGCCGAGGCCGGTGCCATCCTCGGTCGTGCGCCGCTTGCCCAGCGCCACCACTTGGCAGCCTATGGCCGCGATCTCGGTGCGGCGTACCAGATCGCGGACGATCTACTTGACGCGGAAGGTACCACGGAGGAAATCGGTAAAACCGCCGGCAAGGACGCCGCCGCCGGCAAAGCCACCATGGTCGCGGTGCTCGGACCCGAGCGCGCGCGAGCACAAGCCGAGATGTTGTCGCGTCAGGCCGCCCGGCACTTGGAAAGCTTCGGTGAGCGAGCACTTTTGTTGCGTGCCCTTGCCGCCCATGTCGTGTCGCGTCGGAGCTGAGGAAGCCAATGAGCACAGTGAACACGCCGCTGCTCGATCGCGTGCGCACGCCGGCCGATTTGCGCAATTTCTCCGCCGAGCAGTTGCGCCAACTTGCCGACGAACTGCGTGCGGAAACCATCGATGTGGTGTCCGTCACCGGGGGCCATCTCGGTTCCGCGCTTGGCGTGGTGGAGCTGACGGTGGCGCTGCACGCGGTATTCGACACGCCGCGCGACCGGCTGTTGTGGGATGTCGGGCATCAGGCGTACCCGCATAAAATCCTGACCGGGCGACGCGACCGCATCCGCACCTTGCGCCAGGGCGGCGGACTCTCAGGCTTCACGCGTCGTGTCGAAAGCGAATTTGACCCGTTCGGGGCCGCTCATTCGTCAACTTCCATCTCCGCCGGGCTCGGCATGGCAGTGGCGCGCGATCTGAGAAACGCGCGCTGCGCTGCCACGGATGAAAGTGAGCGCGAGCGTCTGGGATTGGCACGCGACGACCGCAACGTGATCTGCGTCATCGGCGACGGCGCGATGAGCGCCGGCATGGCATACGAGGCCATGAACAATGCCGGCGATCGGCGCACGCGCCTGATTGTCGTACTCAACGACAACGACATGTCGATCGCCCCGCCGGTCGGCGCCATGAGCGCTTACCTGTCGCGGCTGATGTCCTCGCAGAGCTTCCTTAGCTTGCGCGATCTCGGCATCAAGATGGCCCGCCGCTTCCCGCGCGGGATCGAGCGCACCGCGCGCCGGGCCGAGGAATACGCCCGCGGCATCCTGACCGGCGGCACGCTGTTCGAGGAGCTGGGATTCTACTATCTGGGCCCGATCGACGGACACAATCTCGATCACCTGCTGCCCGTGTTGCGCAACGTGCGCGAAGCGGACGAGCATGGGCCGATCCTCGTGCACGCCATCACCAAGAAGGGCAAGGGCTACCCGCTGGCCGAAGCCTCGGCCGACAAGCTGCACAGTGTTTCCAAGTTCAACGTTATCACCGGCGAGCAGGCAAAGGCGCCGCCAGGCCCTCCCGCTTACACCAAAGTGTTCGCCGAGGCGCTGATCGCCCAAGCTGAACGCGACCCCGATATTGTCGCCATCACCGCTGCGATGCCCTCCGGCACTGGTTTGGACCGATTCGGCAAGCGCTTCCCCGACCGTTGTTTCGATGTCGGCATCGCTGAGCAGCACGCCGTCACCTTCGCCGCGGGCCTCGCCTGCGAGGGCATGAAACCATTCTGCGCGATCTACTCGACCTTCCTCCAGCGCGCCTACGACCAGGTGGTGCACGACGTCGCCATCCAGGGACTGCCGGTGCGCTTTGCGATGGACCGCGCCGGCCCGGTCGGCGCCGACGGTGCGACGCATGCCGGCAGTTTCGATGTCACCTATCTCGGCTGTCTGCCGGGTTTCGTGCTGATGGCGCCGGCGGACGAGGGCGAGCTGGTGCACGCCGTCGCCACTGCGGTCAGCATCAACGACCGTCCGTGCGCGTTTCGCTATCCGCGCGGCGAAGGCCTCGGCGTGCAGCTGCCCGACACCCCGCAGGTGTGGCCGATCGGCAAGGGCAGGCTGATCCGTGAAGGCAACAACATTGCCATCCTCTCCTATGGCACCCGGCTTGCTGATTCGCTGAAGGCGGCGGACGAGCTGGCGGCGCGCGGGCTGCCGGCCACCGTCGTTGATGCGCGGTTCGCCAAACCGCTGGACACCGCGCTGATCGAGCAGGTAGCCCGACATCACGAAGTGCTGATCACCATCGAGGAAGCGTCGATCGGCGGGTTCGGCTCCGCCGTGGTGCATCACCTCGCGTGGAAAGGACTGCTGGACAACGGCCTGAAGATTCGGCCGATGGTGCTGCCCGACAGGTTCATCGACCACGATTCACAGGCCAGGCAGCTCGCCGAGGCCAGACTGACCGCCAAGGACATCGTTGCTGCGGCGCTCGGTGCCCTCGGCGCGGAGAGCAGACTCGACCAGGCCGCCCGCGTCGGATGAGAAGGCGATGGCTACCCTGGCCGGCATTGCCATGGCGCTTGCCGCCATCGCCATGCTGCAATGCCTCGCCGGCTGGCTGGCCGTGGTCCGGTTCGCGGCGCGGCGGCGCCGGCCGGGACGCATGCGCCCGCCGATCACGGTGCTGAAGCCCCTGCACGGCGACGAGCCGTTGCTGGAACAGGGGCTGGAGACGCTCTGCCGCCAGCACTACCCCACCTATCAGGTCGTGTTCGGCGTGCAGCTTGCCTCCGATCCGGCGGCCGGGGTGGTGCGGCGGTTGCAATCGCGCTTCCCCGGCTGCGACCTGAAGCTGGTGGTCGATCCGACGCAGCATGGCCGCAACCAGAAGGTCGGCAACCTGATCAACATGCTCCCCCTCGCGAGGCACGAGGTGCTGGTGATCGCGGATTCCGACCTGCACGTGGCGCCGGATTATCTCGAACGACTCGCCGCCGCGCTGGAACCGCCGGCGACCGGCGTCGCCACCACACTCTACATCGGGCTGCCGGCAACACGGGGCATTCCCGGCCTGCTCGGTGCCACCCAGATCACCCATTCCTTCCTGCCCGGGGCGCTGCTGTCGCGCCGGCTCGGACGGCAAGACTGTCTCGGCGCGACCATGGCGCTGCGGCGGGATACGCTGCGCCGCATCGGCGGGCTGGAGGCACTGGTCGATCACCTGGCCGACGATAATGCCCTGGGCCGTCTGGTGCAGGGCGTCGGGCTGACGGTCGGGCTGGCCGACACGGTGCCGCTGACAACCGTCGGCGAGACCAGCATCACCGCGCTGTTCCGCCACGAACTGCGCTGGGCCCGCACGATCCGCGCCCTGGCGCCGCTGCCGTTCGCCGCCTCGGTCCTGCAATACCCGATCTTCTGGGCGCTGCTCGCCGCGCTGCTGACGCCGCTGGCGGCATGGGCTTGGGTGGGAGTGTGCGTCGCCTGGGCGATCCGCGCGGCGGCGGTGCGCGGCGTCGACCGGGCACTGGGTCGGGTGGTCGGGATGGCGGTGCCGTCCCCCGCAGTCTGGCTTCTGCCGCTGCGCGAGCTTATGTCGGTCGTCGTGATGATCGCCAGCTATGGCGGGACGTGGGTGGAGTGGCGCGGCGTTACGCTACAGGCCGACGGCCCGGCCAGGGCGCGTGCCGCCTTCGAGAAGGATGGAAGACTGGGATGATGAGGACGCTGTTTCTGCACCCGCCCTCGTTCGACGGGTTCGATGGCGGCGCTGGCTCGCGCTATCAGGCCCGGCGCGAGATCCGCTCGTTCTGGTACCCCACATGGCTGGCGCAACCGGCCGCCCTGGTCGAGGGCAGCAGGCTGATCGACGCGCCCCCAGCGCGGCTTGGGCTGGATGCCGTGCTGAAGCAAGCCGCGGGCTACGAGCTGTGCGTGATCCACACCTCCACGCCGTCTTTCGCTTCGGACGTGCGGGTGGCGGCGGCGCTGAAGGATGCCAACCCGGGGCTGAAGATTGGCTTCGTCGGCGCCAAGGTGGCGGTCCAGCCCGAGGAGAGTCTGCGCCAGGGCGTGCCCATCGACTTTGTCGCCCGCAACGAATTCGACTTCACCATCAAGGAGATTGCCGAGGGACGCGACTGGAGCGCGGTTGATGGTATCTCGTACCGGGATCGCGACGGCACGATCGTGCACAACAAGGACCGCGCGATCCTGGAGGATATGGACCAACTGCCGTTTGTGACCGAGGTGTATAAGCGCGACCTCCGCATCGAGGACTATTTCATCGGTTACCTGCTGCACCCCTACGTGTCGCTGTACACCGGGCGCGGCTGCAAGTCGCGCTGCACCTTCTGCCTGTGGCCGCAGACCGTGGGGGGCCATCGCTACCGGGTGCGCTCGCCCGCACATGTGGCGGAGGAGATCCGGCTTGCTCGGTCGTATTTCCCGCAGGTGAAGGAGTTCTTCTTCGACGACGACACCTTTACCGACAACCTGCCGCGCGCCGAGGCGATCGCCCGCGAGCTGGGCCGGCTCGGCGTGACCTGGTCGTGCAACGCCAAGGCGAACGTGCCGCGCGAGACGCTGAAGGTGCTGAAGGACAACGGCCTGCGGCTGCTGCTGGTCGGCTATGAGAGCGGCAACCAGCAGATCCTGCACAACATCAAGAAGGGCATGCGGATCGAGGTCGCCAGGCGGTTCACCAAGGACTGCCACGAGCTGGGGATCACGATCCACGGCACTTTCATCCTCGGCCTCCCTGGCGAGACGAGGGAGACGATCGAGGAGACGATCCGCTTCGCGACGGAGATCAATCCGCACACCATCCAGGTGTCGCTGGCCGCACCCTATCCCGGCACGTATCTGTACGATCAGGCAGTGCAGAACGGCTGGCTCGATGCCACCCATGCCGAGCTCGTCGATGAGCACGGCATCCAGATCGCGCCGCTGCACTATCCGCATCTGACGCACACCGAGATCTTCGACAACGTCGAGACATTCTACCGGCGTTTCTACTTCCGCGCGCCGAAGATCGCTTCGATCGTCGGCGAAATGGTGCGCAGCCCACAGATGATGAAGCGCCGCCTGCGCGAGGGCGTCGAGTTCTTCCGCTTCTTGCGCGAGCGGCACGAGGCGGCCTGAGGGTTGCGGGACTGATCTGAATTTCAACACGGAGGAAACGCGCGAGGACACGGTGTGCCGCTGAGGTCTTGTCACACAGAACAAAGAAATGAGTGACGAACCGAAACTTGATCCGGTGCCATCGTCAGCGGTACCGCTCATGGCACCGAGAAGGCGCGTGATATCGCACGCGGCCTGAAAGGGCTGGCGGACGCCTATGCTGATGCGCAGACGCAGCGGCAAGCGGCTGCCGCCCTGCGTGATTCCGAATGGTGGCTGCGCTACGCGCTGACCCTTGAGGCAACGAGCAAGGGCTGAGCCGGAAGCGGTTCTCCGCAAACGGGGCTCGATCCGCGGTCCATCCTCGCAGGCATCGGAAGATGCTATCCCGGCACGTGACAGTCGCTGAATGCCGGGATTGGGATTCGGGCAACCGATCGGGCGCGCGCTGCAAAATCCGGCCCGCGCAAGAGGTGCGGAATGCGAGTGTTTCTGACAGGCGCCACCGGCTTTATCGGTTCCTTTCTCGTTCCGGAGCTCATCAACGCCGGCCACCACGTAGTCGGGCTCAGCCGTTCGGACGCGGGCGCCGAAGCGCTGACCCGTGCCGGGGCCGAAGTCTTCCGCGGCGATGTGAACGACCTGGATCGCCTGCGCACCGCCGCAGCGGCGGCCGACGGCATCATCCACGCGGCCTTTAACCACGACTTCTCCAACCTGAAGCAGAACAGCGAGGACGACCGCAAAGTTATCGAGACGCTCGGCGAGGTGCTGGCCGGCTCGGACCGGCCGCTCGTCATCACCTCTGGCATCGGCCTCGTCCGCTCAAAGACCGGCGGCCCTGTGGTGGAGACCGACGATCACGTCACCTCGGCCGAGTTCCCCCGCGCAGCCTCCGAGGAGGGGGCCGACGCCCTCATCGCCAAGCGCGGGCGTGTGATGGTGATGCGGCTCCCGCAGGTCCACGACACGCGCCGGCAGGGCCGGATCACATGGCATATCCAGACGGCGCGGCAGCAGGGCTGGGTGGCCTATGTCGGCGAGGGCAAGAACCGCGTGGCGGCCGTGCACGCCTCCGACGCCGTCCGGCTTTACCGGCAGGCGCTCGAGAAGGGCCGGGCAGGTGCGCGCTACCACGCTGTGGGCGAGGAAGGTGTCGCCCTGCGCGACATCGCCGAGGTGATCGGCGAGAGGTTGAAGATGCCGGCCGGGTCGATCACACCGGAGGAGGCGCCGAAGTACTTCGGCTGGATGACGCACCTCGCGACGATCGATCTTGCGGCCTCCAGCGCGCTGACACGCCAACAATTCGGCTGGAATCCGACTGGGCCGGATCTACTCACCGACCTGCGCAACATGGATGACAGCGTGCCCTAGGCAGTGTGGTCGTACCCCCGCCCTCTTCGAGTACTTGGTATAATATAAGCCGTTTTCCACTCCGCTCTCACCTGCTGCCTCTCGCCGCTATTGGCCCCACATCCAGCGGTCCCGTGGAAGGTGGCGATCGCCCTCTGCGTGTCTGCCGTTAAATTTCACTTTCTTGCCGGATGCCAGTTGGCGCCTTATATTAGCCGTCACGCGCCGATGGGTCGGCAAAAATTGCTGCCCACCGCATGGCTTGCAGGGCAAGAGCCAATTTACCGACAGCCTCGAAAGCCGGCCGGCGCCGTAAGCCTTGAAGCCGGCCCGCAAAGCGAGCATTCTCCAACACATGGGCCCCGCGCTGAAGATGCCATCCCGGCACATGACGGTCGCCGAATTCCTCGATTGGGATTCGGGCGACCGAACCGGCGCGCGCTGGCAACTTCGGGACGGCGAGCCGGAGATGATGGCGCCCGCCTCGGACCCGCACGGGTCGATTCTGGCGGAGCTGGTTTATCTCATTACCGTGCATTTTCGCGCAAGCGAGCGAATGTGCCGCGCCGTCGTCGAGCCGGGCGTGATTCCACGCGTGCGGTCGGCGGAGAACTGGCTGATTCCGGACATCGGAATCACCTGCACGCCCTCCTCGGGCGCGAAAATGCTGATCGACCCCATAGTCCTGATCGAGATTCTGTCGCCGTCCAACGAGGCGGAGACGCGGGCGAACGTCTGGGCTTACACAACAATCCCGACGGTTGCCGAGATCGTTCTGCTGCGTTCGACATCCGTACAGGCTGAAATCTTGCGGCGGCAACCGGACGGCTCGTGGCCCGAGCAGCCGGAGATCGTCGGCGACGCCGATGAGCTACGGCTCGACAGCATCGGGTTCGCCGAGCCCCTGCGGTCGGCCTACCGGACATCAGGGGTCGGCTAGCCGGGAACCGGGACCGCGGCGCAGATTCGTGCCGGACGGGCAACTGCGGGGGGCGCGCCGCGCCGCGGGCATTTCGACACGAAGGATACCAAGATCACGAAGAGCAGGAAGAACGGCTATCCGGCATTCCGCGGCGGAGAAAGCGGGGGATTGTTCTCGTGCACGCCCCCAACACCCTTCGTGACCTTGGCGCTCTTCGCGTCCTTCGTGTCGAAATGCCCGCGACCCCCCCCGGATTCAGAGGTTCGCCGCAACATCAATGACGTAAGGCACTATGAAGGCCGCACGTACGGTTCTGTGCGGGAGGGCGCACAGTAATGCGCGTCCCTGTCGAATCCCACCACGGCCGACACCGCAACCAGCCGCCCAACCTGACAGAACGGAAGAAGCATCAAGCCCCCAGCATACCAAACGGCCAACCGAGCGGAGATCAGCGCGCCGGCAGTGTCTCAACCTCTACATGCGGGGTGCCTGGGCCGCGCAGCAGATCGGGTGAGGGCGGACCATGCAGCACATCCCCCGACTCCCCGCCCAGGACGTCACGTGGGGGCGGTTGCTCGGTCCCGCACGAATCCGCGGCCGGCGGATTGGTCGGCACCTGGACATAAACCTGACCGGTCAGGCCGCTCGGCACACCGGGGCGTCCGGCAAGATCGATCGAAAGATCCAGCCCGGGACCATCGTGCTGCGGCGCGGACGGACAATCAGCCTGCTGCCCGGTTGCCGCCGGCGAACCCAAAATCAGCAGGAACGGAAACCACCAGCCGCGCATGCCGGCAGCTTGACGGGAAAAATGTTAACAACAAGCAACCGCCTTATTCCGCGGCCCCCACCGGCTGACGCAGCTTGGCTGGGCGCAGGCTGGACAGCAATGCGGGGACGAACACCATGTTTGCGAGCAGCGTGCAGGCCAGGCTGATCAGCAGCAGCTTGCCCATGCTGGCGGTGCCCGGATGGTGCGACAGCGCCAACGAGCCGAACGCTGTGCTGGTGGTCAGCGCCGAAAACACGATCGCCCTGGCGGTCGCCGATCCCAGCAGCGCGGTCCTGCCGGCCCGCCAGTTCATCACGAAATAGATGTTGAACGAGACGCCGACGCCCAGCAGCAACGGCAAGGCGATGATGTTGGCATAATTCAGCGGCAGCGACAGAACGACCATGATCAGCAGTGTCATCAGCCCCGACAGCAGCAACGGGGTGAGCACCAGCACGACGGCGCGCAGACGGCGAAGGGCGACGAACAGGATCAGCGTGATCGCGACCAGCGCATAGATTGCCGCCGTGCGGAACGCGTCGATGATCGTGGTACTGCTCGATTCGATGGTCACCGCCGAGCCACCCGCATTCGGTGCTACTGCCATCACCTGATGGACGAACTGCGCCAGCCCCTTGCTGATATTGCTGTCGGCGAATTTGGGCAGCACCTGCACGCGTGCCTGGCCGTTCGGCAGCATCCATTGATTCTTGATGTCCGGCGGAATGTTGGTCAGCGTCACCGGCCCGGCGCTCAGCGAGAGGTCGAGCTGATTTAGCTCGAGCGGCAGGAACTGCGTCAGCGCCGCATTCAATGCCATGACCGTGGCGTCCGACGCGGTCCGGACTTTCGTCAGGTCCGCGGCGATGTCGCGTAGCGGGTTGTTCTGTGCCACCTTGGGCAAGGCGGGCTCAATCTGGTCGAGCGCGGTCTTTGCCGCCATCCGGATCTGATTGGCAGTCACCGGCGCCGCGGTGGCCGGCGCGGTCAGGGTCGGCTCCAGGATGGACTGCGCGTCGGCGATGATAGCGAGCTTCTGCTGTTGGTCGTCGGGAATGAAGCTGGCGATCGTGTGCACGCTATCGACCGTGGAGAGCGGCTTGATCTTCGTCGCCAGCGTCGTAGCGGCCTGCACGTTCGGCGCCAGGATGTCGATCGTGAACGGGTTGGTGATCGGCGATCCCATCAGGTCCTTGAGCGTCCGCATCGCCTCGGTGTGCTGATTGTTGGTGTCGAGCGGATTGGCATCGAACGTCAGCAGCGGCGACAGCCCGACGCCGGCGATCGCCAGCACGCCGAAGACCAGCAGGATCGGCCTGCGCCAGCGCGCCACCAACGGATCGAGCGGCTTCGCCCACGCAAAGCCGACGAGCCCCTTCTCGCCCGGCGGGTGCAGCAGGGTTATCGCGGCCGGGAGAAAGGTGATCGTACAGGCGAACGCAATCAGCATCCCGGCGCCGGCGATCAGACCGAGCTCGGCGACGCCGCTGAACGATGTCGGCACGAAGGCGAGGAACCCGGCCGCCGTGGCTATCGAGGCAACCAGGATCTGCACGCCGGTGCGGGCCGCGGTCTGCCGGATCGCTTCGCCAAAATCGGCGAACTCGTAACGCCGTTCGCGGAAGCGGACCGAGAACTGGATGGCGAAGTCAACCGCGATGCCGACGAACAGAATGCCGAACCCTACCGAGATGAGGTTCAAAGTGCCGACAGCGGCCGCCGCGAAGCACAGGGTGAGCGACAGCCCAAGGATGAGCGTCAACAGGATCGGCACGATCAGCCGCCAGGTCTTCACGGCGAAATAGAGCCACAGAGCGATCAGCACGATGCTGGCGACCAGGCCGACGGCCACGCCTTCGGCGACCGTTTTGAACTGCTCGTCGGCGAGCGCCACGTCGCCGGTGATCGCGACATGGGCCTCGCCGGATTTCACGAACGGCAGGTCGGCGGCAGCGGCGCGGATGGCGGCGGTGGCCTCGCCGCCGGGCTGAAGCGAGCCGTAATTCAGCTTCGGATGGACAAGGACGAAGCGGTACTGGCCGGCCAGGTTGGTCAGGCCGCCACCCAGCAGCGCCTGCCAGGACAGCGGCTGCGGATGGCCGGCCAGTGCCCGTTCCATCGCGGTATGAAAGGCGCGCAGCGCCGGGAAATACGGCGTCAGGTCGGTGCCTTGCTTGGTCACGCCGACGCCGAGCAGCCCGAGCGCCGAAAACAGGCCGCGCGCCGAGGGATCGGCGACGAGCTGTCCCAAAAACGGCTGCGCCGC
>Ga0335075_10005212_pt1 | contig 20235 bp, 24 predicted proteins | sample Lox_Sample_24_FD_206723 | JGI IMG/M metagenome (GOLD analysis project Ga0335075, IMG submission 206723) | Soil microbial communities from Loxahatchee National Wildlife Refuge, Florida, United States - Lox_Sample_2.4 | ecosystem: Environmental > Terrestrial > Soil > Wetlands | place: USA...
GTGAGGCACGTTCCTACCATAAAGCTCACGGCTGTAGCGTAAGCCTGATCGGCCCGTGGCGCGAACACGATGACGCAAGCCGCGGCAAAGATGATGGCCTGTGCGCCATTCGGCCATCCGGTACCGATCCAGAGAAGCTCAACAACGCCGATCACGACGAATGCGCGCCCGGCATCGACTAGAGCCGGAAGCAAATCGGGGATGCGAAGGCGGCGCAGGCCGCGACTGCGAACAATTGGACGACCAGGATCGTCAACGAGCAGCGCCAGCCCGCTGAGTGCCTGGGAAATGCCGGCCAGCACTTCGGCGGTCTGATCGGCGAGCAACCGCAGGGACGGAGCGGCGGTCGGCAGTGCGATCAGCCTTCGGACTGCCGCATCGCAGATCCGTGTCAGAGCAGTGGGATCGGAAACCCAACGCGACGGGCCCACTTGGCCATCGGATTCACGGTCGTGGCGCTCCGGCGTGGATCGAAGCTCTTCGGGTACTTCCTGAAGAACAACCTGCGCTTCTTTCCGAGCCAGGTCTGCCGTGAGGCCCCGCAGGTGCGCGGCGGCCGAGCGCCAGCTGGCCAAAGCCGATAGCAAACCATCGACGGCGGTCTGCAACACTGGCGAGTAAAAGCGCAGCTGCGAGGACTCCCCGACGGCCTCGTTGATCACCGCGTCGAGCGCGATGACCTGCCGGACCAACTCCCGCCGCACCCGCTGGGTGTCGTCGAAATTGGTACCGGCCACCGCCAGCGTACCGGTGTACCGACCGGTGATCTCCGACAAGATTGCCGCGAACAGCGCAGCGAGGCGGCGCCGTGCCCCACCGAAATCGGTTTCGGTTAGGGTAAGAACGATGCCGGCGGACAGGATGCCGATCGATATCTCACTGGCGCGGGTGACGGCGAGCATGAAGGCCTCGCCGTTAGGGCCCCCGGCCGCGCCGAGTTGGTCGCTCGCGATGATCGCCGCGGTAATGCCGGCGACGATCGCGGCGAACGCCGCGAAATTGCGAAGCAGGGTGGCGACGAGAGCGCATGCCCCCCCCCACAGCGCCAGGCCGACGAGAAACGGTGCGCGGTCTTGTGGGAAGCACGCGGTCAGCATGACGATCGCCGCGGCGCCCACCAGAGTGCCAATGAGGCGAAACCACCCCTTGCGGAGCGATGCACCGAGATGCGGTTGGCAGACAAGCGCCGCCGTCGTCCCGGCCCAGAATGCATTGTCGAGCTCGAGCCAGAACGCGACATAGAGCGCAAGACATACGGAAAGCCACAGCCGCACGCCGAAAAGCAACGGCGGCCCCCACGCTCGCAGCGCATTACGCCACGGTGTACGCGGCTCAGCCGGCAGTGAGCGGGCGCCGCCGTTGACAGTCAGCTTGACCGGCACGAATTCGTGGCCGAACCCCTCTCCGCTCGTCTCGCTCATTACGCGCTCGCTCGCACGACATCTGCCGGGCTGACACCGTGCAACGCGAGCCCATAGACGCCCCGGGTCTCAAGGTCGGTACGAATGCCGCCCGGAGCTCCCAGTACCTGCTGGACCGAAAACGCGACGTCAGCGGGCGCATCCGCCCTTATAGGTCGCACAACAAGCTGTACAGAAAGCCTATTGCCAGCACCGCCGTCAGGGGTCTGATCCCCGGCGGCCAATGATGCCACCGAACAAATCAGCAAGGCCGACGCTACGACTCCATTCATAGCGCGGTTTCCCTGAGAGAGGGCGTGACCGCGTACCCTCCCTCCAGCGCGGCCTCGATCTGCTCGAGACTGCGCCCTTTTGTTTCCGGCACCATCAGGACAATAAATCCCAGCGCTATCAGGCTAAGCACCGCGTAGACGAGGAACGCACCCGCACTACCCACAGCGCCAACCAGACTGAGGAAGGTTGCCGAAACGAATAGGTTGCTAGTCCAGTTGGCCACCGTGGCGAGGCTCATCGCTCTGCCACGCAAAGCGAGCGGGAATATTTCCGCGATCAGCAACCAAAACACCGGTCCCAGTCCGATTGCGAAGAAAGCGACGAAGCCCGCAACCGACAGGACCGCGGCCCATGCCAGATGGCCAGATGGCCCCGCAAGAAATGCGCCACCTAACACGAACAGCGTCGCCGCCATTCCGGCGAGGCTCCAAAAGAGCAACTGTCGCCGCCCAAGCCGGTCAATCAAGCGAATCGATACGAGCGTCATAATTACGTTGACTGCCCCAACCCCGGCCGTTGCGAGGATGGAGGTTGCCGCCGACGATAACCCCGCAGACTGGAAGATCGTTGGCGCAAAGTAGATTACGGTATTGATTCCCGTAATTTGCTGAAAAATCGCAAGACCGATACCAATGATGACGGGCCGTCGGAGACGCGGCGCAAGTAGCTCCGCGGCCTTTACCAGCTGCCCCCTTTCCCGGGCGAGGTCTGTCCGGAGAGTACTTAGCTCTCCCGATACCGCGATAGATCCACGAAGTTCCTTCAAAACCGCTTCCGCGTCTCGCAATCGGCCGTGACCTGCGAGCCATCGGGGGCTTTCCGGAAGGAAGAGCATCCCGATGGCAAGGACAAGTCCCGGAAGCGCCCCAAGCGCAAGCATCCAGCGCCACCCGTCCGGCGTGCGCGCAAGACTGAATCCTGCTAGGTACGACACCAGTATCCCACCCGTGATGCAAAGCTGATTCAGCGACACAATCGCCCCGCGATCCCGTGATGGCGCAATCTCGGCCAAATACAACGGCGTTAGCATCGACGCCACACCAATCGCCACACCGACGAGAAATCGGCCGATCAGCAAGATAGTGAGATCGCCCGCGACGGCAGAGATGAGCGCTCCAGCAATGAACAGCAAGCCGGCGCCCAAGATGACGCGGCGCCGGCCCGCCCGGTCGGAAAGACCCCCGGCCATGGCGGCGCCGAATGCAGCCCCGGCCAACGCAATGCCCACCACAATTCCTTGTAGGGTCGGGGAAAGTGACATCGCGTGCCGAATGAAGAGAAGCGCACTTGAAATGACGCCGGTGTCGTAGCCAAACAGCAATCCGCCTAGGGCAGCCACCGCTGAGATCAGGTAGAAGTACATAGTGTAGCCCCTACTGTGGGGATTTCGACTCCCGATGGTCTTGTGCGTGGGCGCCACATCACCGCTGTTGACATGACAAGTCCTGTCTCGGATGGTCTGTGGGCCGACCGGAAGCTAAGGGCGCGTGAATGGCACGGAAGCCGAACCCCGACAGCTCGCGCTCCTGACATTGCAACCGACGCCTTCCACTCTGACGCCGAACCACCGAAGAATCGCCGAATCCCCGGTTGCGGAGGGTAGGACCGCCATACAACCGCGCAGCGATTGTCATTGCGTCATCCTTGTCCGTACCCGGGAAGGAGCGAGCCGGTGCCGAGTCGCAGCGCGCGGTGAGTTCGAATGCTGCTTCCAATAACCTGCCGTTCCAATCCCGCGAATGCGCTGGCCAGACGCATATCGCATCTCCGAAGACGCGCTGGAACGGCTCCTTGCGAGTTGCAACATTGCCAGCCCCAATTCATCAGAGTGATCAACGTGTCGAAGGCATGCCCCCTGTCGAATGCAGCGCTTGCCGCATCGCCCTGTCCGCCGCAACCAGACGAAGCGGGCCACGCAAATCGACATCATTCGCAGCTGCACGGCGGTCGTTCATCCCTGCCTCTCCGCCCTCCGACCGTCGGCCTCGCAAGGGCGAGCCATGCGTGAGGATTGTCGTCATAGCGCAAGCCTCAACCCCTCTCGAAGTCTGGCTAGTGCGCTCCCCGGTGAGGGCCACTCTCCCTTCGGACGATCGCGAGCCGCACATCCCGTGAGCCATGTTTATGATCATGTCGCCTGTCTCCGATGAAACGCCTTTGTGGGCAGTGCAACCGGATGCTTTCCCGCCGTCAACGTAGATCAGGTTCGGACGGCCTTGATCCGCTGACGAGTTCAAAGGTGTAGTAGGTGTAAATGTTGGCGAGAGGTCGCGGCTGTATAGGAAACCCATGACTGTCCTCGGATAATGGTCAGTGCGATGGATCGTGCGCACGTGCGGAGGCGACAGGGCGGCATTTTCGGACGGAGCCAATGATATTAGTCGATATTACCCCAACACTGTCGCTCACAGGCGCGCTGGATCTAAGCCTTGGGAGACGATTGACCATTCCCTATTGGAATGACGGCGAAGAATGGGACAACGATTCATTTCCCAGGGCATCCTTCGACGCACACCAGTCATATTCTGGCTCGAATAGTGCGGTCTGTGCCTATCTCTTCGATTGTTTGGATTTGACCAGGTCCGCTGATGACGCTCCTTCGAGTGATAGTCCGTAACCAACTTCCAGCACGATGCGCTCCTTTAACGGCTGAATGAAGTGAATGCGTGTATTTCGGCGGGTCACTTCCGGCGCCTGCAGATACAAACTGGCCAGTTCGTGCGCGCGTGCCACTGCCTTGCCGTTCGGTACTACCTCTGCAACGACGCCCCATTCGTACGCGGTACGCGCCGGCAGCGGCTGTGGATTGAGTAGGAACGCCTCGGCTCGACCTGCTCCGGCCCGGTAACTCCACGTTGTAAAAATTCCGTCACCCGGCGTGACTCCCACGGCAAAGTGGCCGACATCTTGGAATGTCGCTCCTTCGGCTGCCACGATGACACTAGCAAGGAGCGCGTAGTCGGAGTGGATATGGGCGCGTCCCTCGACTGCCGCGATCACCGGAACGCGGATGTTCGCGATGTTTTCTAACGTCTGGACGCCCTCGTCGTGAATTCTGCTCCAGACGCCTGGATCGGCAACATCGCCGAACGATGTCCACTCTACGTCCCCGATAAAGGTCCCGCCCGCGCCTGTAAGGATGACAACCTTATTCGCTCGGTCTTGTCCGATCCTGTGAAAGGCATCGACAAACTGCGTGTGAGCTTGCGCGTCGATGACGAACGGCCCGCCGTTACTATGGAACTCAGCAACCAGAACACCTTTTTTATCACGGGACAGTTTCAGATTGCGATACGCGGCAAAATAGTCAGCTTCAAACGGTTGCATGGAGTCCTCCTCAGTTGATCGATTGGCGGCGACTGACCGGTCTGACCGGTCGACACATCAATCAAAAAGCGATGCTCAGTATCGTGTTGATCATGTCAGTCCTCTTCGATGTCGGCTTGTCAGTACCGGCCAATGGGAAGGGCCCGAGACTAATCGGCCGGGATCTTCCCACGAAGCTGCCGCGCGAAGGCACTATTTCCATCCGGAGAGTTGGAATGGGGAGTATTCCAATTTGTATAGACTTATCTGATCCGGTATCATTGTATTCTCCTCCCAGGATTGGAAGTGCTCAGCGTCTCACCCGGCGCTTTCGCGGGTTGAGACTTGTTGATCTCTGAGTTCGGACGCGTCCGTTGCCCCGTCAACTCGCCTAGGCCCGCTCGGCGCGAGCCCAGTTGCCAGGACGAGCATTGCGCTGTCTTCTTGCGTAGGCGAGTTTAGAGTTGCAAATAGATGTGAAGCGCCGCGGCTGGCTGCTTTGCAGGAGGCACATGTGCCGTGTCCCTGCACTAGCCCTGCACCGACCGCGAAAACGACCGCTTTCGAAGGCTGACTCAGTTGTTTTTCAGCGCGACACTGATCGGCTTCATCTCACCCAGATTGTCGCGCCATACGTAAACCACGGCAATGGCACGAAGATGCGGCGGGTGGCGGGCTGCGGCCGCCAGAGCCAGCATCGCTCCGTAGGAGACCCCCCAGATGCCGACCGCTCCCGTGCACCAATCCCGCTGCGCCACCCATTCGACCACCGCGGCGGCGTCCGCGCCCTCTTTGCCAGCGAGATCAAAGCTCATACCCCGCTCGCCAGGTGAAGTCCCATGGCCTCGGACGTCGACCAGCACCACGCCATAACCTGCTTCGACCAGCTTGACCCGCGGGTCCTCGAACAGGCTGCCGATGACGTCGTCTTTGTGATACGGGTATAGGCTGACAAGGGCTGGCCGCCGTGTGCCTCCCGACGGAAGCATCACGTCGCCAGCCAACTCGAGGCCATCGGAAGCCGGGATCGCAAGCTCGATACGCTGGAGGTTCACTCGGCTACTGCTCCGCACAGAGCTGTTACGTCTCCGCGCCCCAGCGGGCGCACCACGAGTTCACTGATCGAGACGTGCCTTGGCTGGCAGAGGACCCAGAGGACGCTCGCGGCGACGTCCTCCGGGGATAGGCTCGGGCCGGAGTCGAGCAAGCGGCGCACCACGGGGCTGCTGCGAGTGAGCGGCGTGTTGACGAGCCCTGGCTCGACGAGAGAGACGCGAATACCGTGCTGCTCCAGCTCTCGACGGGCTGCGTGGCCGAGGCCGACGACGCCCCATTTGCTTGCGATATACGCCGGCTCGCCGACATAGCTCTCGCGTCCCGAAACTGACGCCATCAGCACGATGTCGCCGCCACCCGATTTGATCAGGCGCGGTGTGACTGCGCGAACCGTATGCGCTGTGCCTATGAGGTTCGTCTCGATCACGTTTCGCCACCGCCCGGGGTCGCCGGAAGCGACAAGCGACTGGTCGGCGAGCCCCGCGTTCGCCACGACCGCGTCGAGGCGGCCGAGCGTCTCGACTGTCCGGCTGACTGCCTGCTCGACGGAATCGAAGTCTCGGACGTCCATCTTTACACTTAGAGCAGTGACTCCCTCGTCGGTGAGCAGATTCGTCGCCTCAGCGAGCTCATCATCGATGAGCGAAGCTACGACGACCGCGGCGCCGGAAATTCCGCAGGACCTTGCGCAGGCGAACCCAATTCCTCTCGCGCCGCCGGTGATCAGGACGACACGCCCATCAAGAGGCGGGCGTCCTCCAGGAGCAGTAATAGTCACAGATCTGCCTCCGTCATCCCCCCCGTGATCAGCCCGACAAGCTGCATCCCGGACACCTCGCCATTCCGGAGGCTCAGATCGGCGACTTTTCGGCCAAGGCGCATCACGGCCACTCGGTGGGCAACACGGAGAACGTGCTCCATGTTGTGACTTACGAGAAGCGTCGCGACGCCATGCTCGCTCAGACGCTCGACCAGCGAGAGCACCGCCTCGGTCTGGCGGACGCCAAGTGCAGCGACAGGCTCATCCATGACGACAACCTTGCGCTGCCAGAGCACAGCGCGAGCAATGGCGACGGCTTGGCGCTGTCCGCCAGAAAGCGCACCCGCTTTCGCCGTGACCGGTGGGAGGTCGAGGCCGAGCCGGTCAAATGCCGCTTCCACCTCGCGACGCATCCGGCCCTTGTCGAGGAGGCGCAGCATGCGACCGACCGCACCTCCACGATAGAGCTCGCGGCCGAGATAAGCATTCTCCGCAATGCTCAAGGTCTGGACGAGGGCCAGGTTCTGGAACACCGTCTCGACGCCGGCTTCGCGTGCCGCCTTCGGGCCATGCCCGGCGAAGGGCTCACCGTCGATCAGCACCTCACCGGCGTCCGGTTTGGTCAGCCCCGAGATGATCGACACGAGCGTGCTCTTGCCGGCGCCGTTGTCGCCGACGAGCGCGAGAACCTCTCCCCGCCGCAGATCGAGCGAGACGCCGCGCAGCGCAGTAATGGGTCCATAGCGTTTACTCACGTCGCGGACGGCAAGGACCTGCCCGTCGCCTCCCGACAGCAGCTTTGCAGCGTCGTCCCCGGTCGCTGGCAACGCTTCAGTGCTGGGAGCGGCGCGGATCACTGCGGCGGTGTTCACGCTTTGGGACGCCGACCGTTTCGCGCTGGGCGGACGCGCCCGCGCCCTCGATTCTCGACGGCACTGCCTCGATTGTCCCCATCGGCAGTCGCTCGATCCGCTGATAGAGCACGTCGAGACCGGCGGCGATTACGAGCGCAGCACCGACGGCAAGGTCTGCCACATACGGCCCGATGTTGATGAGTATCAGACCATCATCCAGAACGCCGATGAACAAGATCCCGGCGAGTGTGCCCCACAGCGAGCCGCGGCCGCCGTTGAATGCCACGCCGCCGAGGAGGATAGCTGTGAGGACCTGGAGCTCAAGCCCGACGCCGATCTGGACGGAAGCGCCGTCTAGCTGCGAGGTGAGGATGAGCCCTCCCACAGCAGCGGCGAGCCCAGAAAGAACGTAGATGAGGCACGGGAGCCGCCGAGTTGCGACGCCGACCGCCTCAGCGGCTTCCGGATTCGCGCCGATGCCTATCAGGTGCCGGCCGATTGGAGTCTCATACCAGCAGTAGACGCCGACCGCGAAGATGGCGAGGAAGATCACCACGGGTACTGGGATCCCGAAGACCTCACCATTGCCAAGAACAGCGAAGGCGGGCCCAAAGCCAGTGCGGGTGGCATCGGCCGTGATCGTCTGTGCCACGCCCGATGCGCCCGCATAGCCGCCCAAGGTGACAATGACCGGCGAGAAGCGGAAGTAGCCAACGAGGGCTCCGTTCATTAGACCCCAGAGTGCACCGACGAGAAGTGCGCCGACGATCGAAACACCAAGCGGCCATCCCATAATCTTGTTGAATTCGCCGAAGCAGGCCGCGGCGAGGCCGGCAAGCGAGCCGACCGAGAGGTCGAGCTTGCCCGCGACCAAGAGCATAGCGCCCGGAACCGCGACCATTCCGAGCACGGAAACCTGGAGCAGGATGACGAGCAGGTTCGAGCGGGTGAGGAAGCTGCTATTGGCGAAAGTGAAATAGGCTCCGAGCGCGACCAAGGCGACAAAGAGTCCACCGCCTTGCGCCGCCCCGAGTCGTCGGAGCGCCTGGTAGTTAACCGTGTTGACACCCAGATTCGCTTTCGGCTTGGCCCGCAGGACGTCGGACGGACCCGCCATGGCTCACCTCTCCTCGGGCCTCACCACGCGACGACCCGGTGGGTCGTTCCTCACCAACTCAGCCGAGCTCCTTGAGCAGCTTCTTCCCAAGCTCCTGGGTGTCGTAGTCGACGAGCACGTAGGGGAAGTTGATCTTCGTCGGCCCTGTCCCCAGGACGGCGTTGATCGTCGCATTCACCGATGCTGCACCGATCGCGACCGCATCGAGGGCACCCGTCGCTCGTATGGGGCTTCCAGAAAGGATGGCTTGGATGACCGGCACCGAACCATCGAACCCACAGATGAACATCTCCTTCGTCCGTTGCGCGCTCGGATGTGTCTGGAGGAACGCATGCAGACACCCGTCGCACCCTTCGTCTGCGATGCAGATGAACATGTTGATGTCGGGGTGCGCTTCGAGCATGGCCTGCGCGGCCGGGAGCGTCTGGGGAGAGAGCACCCCCTCGTGTTGGGTGACAACCTTGGCGGCCGGGGCGACTTTCTGGAGCGCCGCCACGGCGCCCTCGATGCGCTGGCGCCCGGTGAGCTGAATCTGGTGGGTAAGTAGCGCCACCTTGGCGTCGCCGCCGAGGGTCTTGTTCACCCACTGACCTCCGTAGGTCCCCACAAGGCGTGCGCCTTGAAGGTTGTCGAAGATCACCCAGCCGTCGACATTGGGCAGCGCATTGTCGGAGTAGTCGAGGAACCTGATTCCTGACTGGTGCGCCTTCTTGATCAGCGGCCCGAGGCTGTTGTTATCAAGTGGAAGCACGATGATCCCGCCAACGCCTTCCGCGATCCAGGTCTCGATTTCCGATAGCTGGGCGTCCAGTTGCGAGTTGGCGTGGCTCACAAGCAGCTCATAGCCACGCTTGGCGGCCGCTTCTCTTGCCCCAAGCATCAGCGGTTGCCAAATCGAAGCGCTCGTGTCGGGCTGGCTGAAGCCGATCTTCTTCGACTTCGCCGCTGCAGTTGGCCGGAACGGTGCACTTGAGTCGGCGCGGGCTGACCCGGCCATCTCGAGCCCCACGGCCGCCCCGCCGAGCGCAATCCCACCAACCAGCGCGCGACGGCTAATCGGACGTTCCGCCAAGCCACCAGCCCGCGCGCGATCGCTCACTTCCCCCACTGCTCAACCCTCTCTACTGCTGAACACAAGAACGCCACTCGCCGCCGGGCGGCCCCAGGCGCGCAGCCGGATGGCGCATGTCTTCGCCGCAGAGAAGCGCCAAATGGGTCTGGTGGTGTGAGCTAGCGTTGGCAACAGCGTACATCCGGCCATCGCATACCTTCCTTGGAGCAGCGCCAACCGCTGCGCTGACCCGCGCTCCAGAGCCGCCGGGAAAGGCTGCGACGGCGGGCTTAAATTGTCAATACCACGGTGAGGGTTTAACCCGTCACCATATGGCGTAACCGGCGAGGCGTGAGGGGAAGCGGCGGTGATCGATCTGCGTTCGGATACGGTGACGATGCCATCCGAGGGCATGCGCATGGCGATGGCCCGGGCGCGTGTCGGGGATGATCAGTATGGCGAAGACCCGACAGTGAATGAGCTGCAAACGCGGCTCGCGACCCTGCTAGGCAAGGAGAGCGCACTGTTCGTCGCCAGCGGGACGATGGCAAACCAGATTGCGCTGAAGGTGCCGACGTCACCCGGCAATGAGGTCATCGTTGGTGTCGAGGCGCATGTCGCCTGGCACGAAGCGGGAGCAGCGAGTGCCAATGCGGGCGTGCAGTTCAGCGTCGTAGGACGCGGGGGGATTTTCAACGCCGCCATGTCGAACAAGCATTCAAGCCGTCCGACCACATAGTTTTTCCGGCGACCGCGCTCGTCGCGATCGAGAACACGCGCAATCGTGGCGGCGGAATCGTGTTTCCCCAGGACGCGATATGCGAGATTTGCGCGAAGGCCAGCACGCTGCACCTCGCGACCTATCTCGACGGTGCCCGCCTATTCAATACCGCCGCGGCAACCGGCGTTTCGCTAGCTGCGCTCGCCGCGCCTTTCGACCTGGTATCGGTGGCGCTCTCGAAGGGACTCGGATGTCCGGTGGGCAGTGTGCTTGCCGGCCGGTCCAATCACGTCGCGCGGGCGATCCGTGTGCGGCGGATGTTTGGCGGCGCGATGAGGCAGGCCGGAATCCTGGCCGCAGCAGGACTCTATGCCCTTGATCACAATCTTCGTCGGCTTTCCGAGGACCATGCGAATGCCAGGCTGATTGCGGAAGGCATCGCCGGTTTGCGCGGCATCGAGCTCGATCTGGCGACGGTGCAGACCAATATCATCGTCTTCCGACTGGCAGCAGAAGCGCCCACCGCCGCGGACTTCGTGGCGCAAGCCAAGCAGCGCGACGTGCTTCTGTCGGCCTTCGGACCGCGCATCGTACGCGCCACGACCCATCTCGACCTTAGTACAGAGCAGTGCATGCGTGCCGCAGAGGTGATCTCCGAGCTCACTGCCTCCTTCTAGAGCGGATCGCGCTTGACTGGAATCGCGAAGCGATCCCAGGGGAGAGGCAAGCGCGTGAATCCGCTCGGTCAGACAAAGCAGAGCGTTTTGAGCCAAGCTGAAAAATGCTTTGGTGGTGGAGCTGGTTTGAAGGGGTGCTAACCGTCCGATCCGGTGCTCCATTGTGCACCTGAGATCCCAGAGCTAGCGCTAGCGAGGAAGAATTCTACCAGAATGTTGCACTCCGATTCTCCGGGAGCCTGGCGCGATCTCGCCCCTCTCTTCCGGTCGATAAGTTTGCCAGGCCTGCTTCCGGGTTATGCGAGGTACGGCCGACGCGTCGAACGTCCGCGCCTATGCCTAGCTCCCGCTCCCGCCATCGGCTCGTGCCGAGGTGAACGCAGGCATACTCACGCCGCCGGTCGAGAGACCGCTCCCTGTGTCGGCAGAGAAATGCCGGGATTGCGGCCATTGATGAGGTCGACAACAAGCTGTCCTGAACCGCAAGATAAGGTCCAGCCCAGATGTCCGTGGCCCGCGTTAATCCACAGTCCGTGGATGCGGGTTTCGCCGATGATCGGGGTGCCGGAAGCGCTGACCGGGCGCAGGCCCGCCCACACGCGCGACCTCGAGAGATTGAAATGGTGCCGCATCTCGGGAAAGGTGAAGCTGGCGCTGTCGATGATCGCCTGGGCGCGGGACAATGCCGGCGTACTGTCATAACCGACGATCTCCGCCGAACCGGAAATCCGGATTCGCTCTCCTATCGGAACGATTCCGAAGAGCTTGCTGTCATCGATCACGGGGATGTTCGGCGCGCCCTCCCATCCGACACGCTGGAAGGTGATGGACACGCCCTTCACGGGATATATCGGCACGCGGATACCGTTCTGGGCAAGCATCGGTGCGGTAAAGCTGCCGAGCGCCACCACGACCGTATCCGTTTGAAGTCGATCCTTTTCCGTCAAGACTGCCCGAACGCGGCCGCCAGTTGCCTCGATCCCTTGCACCGTCTCGCCAAAGCGGCAGTGCACGCCCCGGTCTGCGCAAGCGGCAGCCAATCCCTGCGCAAACTTGTTGGAATCACCGACCTCGTCCCGTGCGAAATATAAGGCACCAGCGAGTGTGGACCTCGTGTCTTTTAAGGCGGGCTCGATCTCGACACAGCGCTCAGCACCAATTCTCTCGAACAGCAGCCCGAAACGGGCCAGAAACTCGCTGGAGCGCTCGGCGCTGTCGAGCGCGTCGCGGGAACGATAGATCTTCAGGACGCCGCGGGTAGCGCGGTCATAGGCGATCCCTGTTTCCGCGCCGATCTCCTGCAGGCAGCGAAGTGAATGCAGCGCCAGCGAAAGATTTGCCCTTGCATGTTCGCGGCACCGTTCCGCCGTGCAGTTACGCGCAAACTCGACGCCCCAGCGGAGAATGTGCGGAATGGCGCTGTAGCGAACCAGCATGGGCGCGTTTTCCTGACCCAGCCACCTCAAAATCTTCAGCGGCATACCCGGCTGTGACCACGGCTCCACCTCACTCGCGTGGATGACACCCCCGTTGCCCCAGCTCGTCTCCATGGCTGCTTCCGCCTGGCGGTCAATCAGGACGACCTCGTGCCCCGTTTGCCTGAGATACCAGGCGGTGGCGGTGCCGACGACGCCCGCACCGAGAACAATGGTTGGCATGGCCAATTCCCGCATCAATTCGCGCCGCTTGGTCTTCGCGGTCGAGGTCCGGGACCGCGCGTGCCGGCGCTGCGCCCGGGCCCCGCTTCACGCCGGCTGGCGCGACTGGCCTTACTGCCGTTGCGGCCACCCTTGCCGTCCGAAGCTCCGCTGGCCGCCCGCCGTGGTTCGCTGGATCCCGGCGCCGCCGTCCACATTGCAGCCCGTTCGCGCTCGATCCGGCCGGCCACGTCGCGAGCGACCTGCCGAAGGATCTCCTCGGACAATGCTTTGGACTCCCGATAAAGCTCGCTGATCAGCCGAAGATGTCCGATCATCTCATTAAAGGCGCGCGTCGGATCGCGGGTAGCCACCGCCTCGAAAATGGCGGTGTGGTCCCGGACCGATAGAGTGTCGGCACCCGGCATGTGGATCGTTGTTGTACGCTGATCGATTAACCAACCGACGATAGCATCATAGATCCCGATAAATGCCGGGTTGTGGGTGATCACCGCCAGCTGGGCGTGGAAGGCAACATCGGTTCGAATGAAAAGACCGACGTTGCCGAGCGCCGCCGCATTGGCGTCGAGTGCCGCCTTCAGGACCGTAATGTCCTCGTCGGTGGCGACCCGCGCCGCCTGCCAGGCCACCCCGGCTTCGAGTAGCAGTCGCACCTGCTCCATATGCTCGTGGCCCTCGCTTGTCGCTGTCATTCGGCGGATTAGTGTCGCGACTTGGCCGGCCAGAAACTTGCCGGTGGGAGCTGTCACGCGGGCCCGGGTACCGCTGGTGATCTCGACCAGGCCCTGCTGCTGCAGGGTGAACAGCGCTTCTCTGACGGAAGGCCGGCCGACTGCGAACCGCTCCGCCAACTCTTTCTCAGAGGGCATCGGCGCGCCCTCCTTGAACTCGCCCGTAGAGATCGCGCGCTCGATGTGCTCTGCGATTTCGTCCGAACGCTTGCGCCGCCGCAACGGCATCACGGATAGTGGTGGCTTCATGGCGTTCGCTCGCGCTGCGTGGCGTCGCCCGCGGGCCCATGCCGTTTTAGCGAGGCCATAGATCGCAATTGGCGATGCTGTGGGCAAACTGTCAATAGCGGTGCCTCCTATTTATCCTTGACCTCGTTGGCCCAATACGGTTGAGTCCAGTTGAGCCAGGCATTGGAGATACAGGGGCTGGGGCTCGAGATACCTCGGCGATCCGCAGGTCCCGGGCGGCAGCGCTTTGGAGGGGTTCGTCATCCATGCGGCGTTCCGACCGCCCAAACCAGGGCTTCTCATGGACATCGATCTCCTGGATGGCAATAGCCAAGATGCGCGAGGGAACCGAGACGTTTGGGCTGAAGCTTCGCCCGCGCGCAAAGGTCGACAAAATGCATCGCAATATCGCAGCGCTTGAGGGCGGTGACTGTGACGGCGGCCGTTGTGCGACCACTCGCGAGGTCGAGGCAATGGTGCCCCGCGGCACCGGTAGCGACCGCGAGGGCGCCGCGAACGGCTTGTTTACAGAAATCCAACCCGGATCCCAGCTGTTTATGAAATCTCACTACAGGACAATCAGGATTTCAGAGACCAACAATCCCTCCCTCCCATCACTGTTCGTTGTCGCAACGTTGGTCTCGGAAACACGCCTAACCGCGCGTCGGTGCGTGCCGGGTGGAAGAGGTTCGCGACCGACAGCGGCCAGCCGCTGGCGCTCCGAGGCGCGCCGCCCAGCGCCGACTTCCGCTTCATGGGCGATGAGAGCACCGCACTCGGCTCTTTCTTACAGGGAGGCGACCGCGCTCGGCGAGACGATCGCGTTCCTTCCATCGCATTGCGATCGAGCCGTCGATCTTTACGGCACGTTCGAAGTCGCGCGCCGCGACAGGGTCGTCGATTTGCGGACGATTCAAGTTCGGCACTGAAGAGGAGGCGACCAGTGAAGCAGTTCTTCCCCGCCGACCACGCCGTACCGATCTCCAAGGCCGTGCGGGTCGGGGACTTCGTCTTCACTTCCGCGTACGGACCGTGGCTGTTCAACGCGCTCGACGTCACGTACGATGAGGTAGGCAACGTCATTGATGACGGAACGGGCAATGGTTCAATGAGCTTGGAGGAGCAGATCCATCGTACTTTTGATTTTATCAAAGAAGCGCTGGCCGTCGGCAGCTGCACCTTGGCCGATGTCATCAGTTGCGAGTGCTGGCTTAGCGACGCGCGCGACTTCGTCGCCTTCAACGCAATTTACAAGAGTTATTTTCCCGAGAACCCGCCGGTGCGATCGATCTTTCCCATGCGCTTCAATTTCAACTGCAAAGTCGAGATGAAGGTCGTGGCCTACAAACCGTTGACCGGCTGATGCCAGCCCTCCTCCGAGTGTTTCAGGCCGCCACTTTCGCGGCCAATGCGGTATATGGCAATCTGGCGTTCGGGCTCCGGGACGAGCTTGGCTCTTCGGATGACACGCTTGCGATGGCGAGCGCTTGAAAGTGCGAACGCGATGCGGCTGGAGCTTGTGCGCCGCCCAGATGGGCTGTACCGAACTGACCGAAATGCCGGCAGCTTCGGCCATCGCCTGACTGCCCCAGGGCGTCGCTTGGCGCGGCGGGTCGGCGCCACCCGCGCGCCAGCGTCGCTGCGGCGATCGCCGGCTTGCCGGGCTCGCGCGTCTTGTCGCGCAGCAGACCCTCCACGCCCACTTCGGCAAAGCGTTGCTGCGAGCGCCAGATCATCGGACGCTGACGCGGAGATGGGCAGCCACCCGCTGCACCGGATCGCCTGCCGCACGCCCTCCGTGACACGGCCCAGGATCCACGAACGTCGGTCTCGAAGAGATTGTCGAAATCCTCAATCGACATCGCATCCCAGGTCGTGAACGCTTTGATCGCCGCGTTGGAGACCAAGAAATCAAGGCGGTCGCCATGCACCGCCCACGTCTGTAAGCTTCACCTTGGCCGCGTCCGGATCGCGCATCTGCGCGGCGACGGCAAACCCCTTGCCGCCCGCCGCCTTGATCAATTCCATCGTCTCGTCGGCGTCGAGCTCCGACCAGCGAGCCTTCCGGGACCAGGCAAACCGCGGCTGCCTAACCGATCCGGGTCGTCGCGCCCGTTGTCAGGGCGACCTTGCCTGCAAACCGCTGTTCCATCGATGTGCCCGCTGTGCGGCCACGGTTAGAAGATGGCAATGGGATTCCACGGGGAGCCCGTCGCGCCGGGGAGACGCAGCGGCAATCCGACTACCATGAATTCCCAGCGCTGCTCGTCCTCGCAGGCTCTCGCGAGGTCCTCGAGCTGCAGGCTGTCTGAGACCAGCATGCCCATGGCGGTTAACTGCAAGGCGTGGATCGGATACGGCATGCCCTCGACATGGCTCGGCACCGTTTCGCCGTCACCATCGGGCAGAAAGGCAGCGACTCGGCGTTCGTGCATCCACGGCACGGCGTCGACATGAAGTCCAGCCTTGCCCTCGCCCGCCGGCGGGTAATCGTTGCTCCACGGTCCAATGGTCAGCCGCCGGGCGTGATGGCCGGTACGGAAGACCAGAATGTCGCCCTCGCCGAGACGAACCCCCTGAGCTTTCTCGATCTCCTCCAACTCGGCACGGGTGACCGCCTCGCCCGGCTCCAGCCAGTCGATATTCCGATGACGGGCGGCGTCGAGCAGCACTCCGCGCCCGACGATGCCGGCGTGATAGGCGGCAATGCTGCCCCAATCCGAGCCATGCGAAGTAAGCAGCGAGACCGGCTTGCCGTTGTACAGTTTGCCTCTGTAGCCGACGTGATTGAGGGCATCGACATGCGTATGGGCGTCGCCGTGGCTGGCCATCGCGAGATAGCACATGCCGAACGAGAGGCCACTCTCACTCACCGGCAGGTCGTGCATCAGGGACATCAGGTGCACCGCCGGATTCGGATTATCGGGACCGGCCATCTTGTTGATCGGGATTGCCATCGAAACGCAGCGGCCCTTGCGGACGAGGCTCGCCGCCTCTGCGATCTTAGCGGGAGTGATGTAGTTGAGCGTGCCGCGCTCATCGTTTTCCCCCCACCGGCCCCAGTTCTTGACCTCCTCGAACATCCTATCAAAGGCCATCAGGGTCACGGGAGCGGGCGGAGTCAGTTTTCGGGTCATCAGGAGCCTCCTTCAGCGGTAACCGCCGGAGGAGCCCGCCGGCCGGAGAGCATGCAAAAGCGCGGGGAGGTCACACCGCGACAGAGATTGCAACCGGGTCATTGGCCGGTGGGAAGTCGGATAGACGGGTCGTCGGACGATTTGTCAAAAATCGCACGGCAAGCTCCTGCCGGAGGGACCAAGGTGATAGAGACGACGCATTTCGGACGACAATAGCCTTTCGAAGCTGTTTTGAAAACAGGCCTGTGAAAGCCCGGACCGTCGGGAAACGTGTGGCGCCGTAGGTCCGTTCGCTGACAGGGTCTTGCAAAAGCCGCCATAGAGCTCAGGCTTTTTTCTTGGCGTACGATTTCTTACAAATCGTGTGCCGAGGCCGCTTATGGCGAGTTTCGCTTCACTCAATCTGCCCTATAACTCGAATAGCCGCTCGGCATTGCCGTGGGCGATGCGTCCCCTGTCGGCGGCGCTGATCGGGAGTTGCTCCAGAAAAGCGCGCGCCTGCGCCATCGATTGATACGGATGGTCGGCCGAGAACATGATGCGGTCGACGCCGCCAGTTCGAGCAGCAGATCGAGGAAAGCGGCAGGAAAATTGAAACCTGAGAACGTGTAATGTACGTTATCGCGCAGATAGGCGGTGATTGGGCGATCGAGCGTCGTCAGCTCCCTGGGCATAACGTCGAGCCGTTGGAACATGAAGGGCAGTCCTTCACCCAGGTGGCCGATCACGATCTGCAATTTCGGATAGCGGTCGAACACGCCGCCGAGGATGATGCGGATGATGTGCACCGCGGTTTCGATATGCCAGCCCCAGCCGGGGCCAGCCAGCATCTGTGTCACGCTCGGCGAAAAGCCGCCATAGGACGCCGCGATGACGGCTTCCGGCGGCGGCGTCGGGTGCAGATAGATCGGGGCGCCGAGCGTCTCGGCGCACTCCAGGATCGGCCAGAAGAACTTATCGTTCAGGTAGCGGCCGCGATGGTGGCCGTTGATGACGGCGCCGGCGAATTTCTGCTTGCGCACCCGACGCTCCAGCTCTTGGGCAGCCTTGTCGGGGGCCGCGGTCGGCAGGGAGGCGAAGCCGCGGAAGCGCGTCGGGTTCATCTGCACCGCGTGATCTTGAGTGATGGTCGGCTCAGTCGTTGCGTGTTCATGTGACTTTGTGGAGTTCAATACGCACTTCGAAGACCGGCACGTCGCCTCATCAGGTCGGCCAACCCTAGCTGGTCTTCATTGCGTAGAGCTGCGCGGACCAGGCAACCGCCAGAGTGCCATCAGGTGACTTCGCCACCCTGAGAGTGCCGCCCAGCCAGCGTGACGCACCAGACTGCTTCGCGAGCAGGAGGACTGCTCTGTGCGAAGCCTTCCAAGCGTTGCTTGACCGGTATCCTGCAGGTCCTTGTCAACAAAGAACGGCATAACTGCCGCGACAACCGCAGTGTCAGCCCTCTCCCGGGCGAGTTGGCCGCCCCTCGCTGGCTTCTGCCAACCAAGTTGCGGAATGCCCACGATGGCCGCGATGCTCGCGCGACAAACTGCGCCCCAAAGCCCGGGCTTCAGCCAAACATGCGTTTTCATTGGCTTCTTTTCGCGCTGTGAGAGGACTGCTTTCCTGCAATCGGTGACTGCATCGCTAAGCAGATGGTGAGCCATCCTTGCATTACAGGGCCTAATCGAAAATAAAGGTCAAGGTTCGATGGGTCTGCCATTCGCGCTGAAATTGTCGTGCTTGTTCTTGCGAACCATGACATGATGGCGGACAGCGCAACCCGAAAGGTTATGGTCGTGGCCAAGGGACAGAAAAGATCCAACCGCGAAGCCAAGAAGCCGAAGAAGACCGAAGCCGAACGGCAAAAGGGCACCCAAGCCACAACCAATCTGCGGGTTGCACGCATCAGCGGCAAGGACGCACCCAAGAAGTCGTAGCAGTCGTGGCGCCCTCCGTTATGCCTGCGGCAGGGAGATTGGCTTCTCCGCCGTCTCATCGGTCCATACTTTAAAACTCGTCAGTGTGTTCGGACCGAACGTGTTACTGATCGGCACGTCAACCGCATCGCGCCCTCGTGCTATCAACACTCGCCCGGCTCTTGGCACGTTGTTGCGCGGGTCGAAGACGTGCCAGGCGCCACCCAGATAGGCTTCGAACCAGGCGGCGAAGTCCATCGGAGCATAGGGCGGCGGCATGCCAATATCACTGAGATAGCCGGTACAGTATCGCGTGGGGATGTTCATGCATCGGCAGAATGTCACCGCCAGGTGCGCGTAGTCGCGGCACACGCCCCGCCGCTCGTTGAATGCCTCCCATGCCGTTCGTGTCGGACGAGCGTCCGCGTAGTTGAACGCGATATGGTTGTGAACAAAGTCACAGATCGCCTGCACACGGCCCCAACCTGTCGGAGCGTGGCCAAACAGTTGCCAGGCCGTGTCCGACAATCGATCAGTTTCGCAGTATCGGCTGCCGAGTAGAAACACAAGAACCTCTGCAGGTAATTCCTGCACAGGGTGTTGCTTCGCCGAGAGGCTGACAGGATCCGGCATCCCGCTGTCATACAGGACGGCCGTACTGGCAATCCGCATCTGGCCCGCAGGGGCAACCAACCGGCTGCACCAGTTGCCGAAGCTGTCGCGATACGAGTTGACCGGAACCGACGGATTCGTGGTCACCTGATCGGGGATGACGATTTCCTGTGCACGTGAGTAATGGATGTGCAACATCAGAATCATCGGCGTCGGTTGGGGACAATCGTAGATCAGTTCATAGCCCACGCGGATTTTCATGCCATGCCTCGCAATGTGGTCTTCGTATTTGCACCCGCCTCCTCGGTGACGATCACATCCACCTGCGTATCGGGTGCCGTGCTGGGCGCGCCGGTCGCGCTCCGGCGCGTTGTCACCTCGCGTTGCCATCAGGCCTTCGATAGGTGCCGAGAAGCCGATCCCAGAAGAAGTCGATGACTGCGAAATTGGCGTCCGCGCGCAGGTGATGGACGAAATGAAGCTGCTGCTTGTGCCTGAACCAGGCAAAGCGAGCAAGTTTCGATTCTTGTAAGTGGTACGCGTTGTCAAAATAGACGTGTGCGTAAAATGAGCCTGCGCTCGCCGCAGCCACCACAAGAAAAGGCTCTGTTGCAAATTTTGCCGGTGTGGGTCGGGATGGGGCGGGCGCGGGAGCGGAAGCGGGCGATGTCGGATTCAAGGGGCGTCACTTCGAGGGTGAGATCGTGCTTTGGGCGGTCCGGTGGTACT
>Ga0335075_10005213_pt1 | contig 20232 bp, 10 predicted proteins | sample Lox_Sample_24_FD_206723 | JGI IMG/M metagenome (GOLD analysis project Ga0335075, IMG submission 206723) | Soil microbial communities from Loxahatchee National Wildlife Refuge, Florida, United States - Lox_Sample_2.4 | ecosystem: Environmental > Terrestrial > Soil > Wetlands | place: USA...
CCCGTCCACGCATTCCAATTGCTTGTGATCGTAAAGAGAAGGCCGGCCGCAAGAACAAAAATGACCGCAGGTACGATCCAGCCTGGCAAGCGCCTGGGCGGCGGTGTTGCCATAACTTGCACCCTGGCGGGTGGGGTCGTTGCTGTGCCCGCTGTTTCTAAAGCCACTGTGCACCTCCATCTCGAAAAAACTCAGGGAAGATGATGTACCAACCTCTATCTCGTTTGAGTAGTCCGGCCCCACGTGGGAAAGGAAAGTGGCCCGGCTTGCAATCGCTGGGTTGAGCTATGCATGCCGGGCCCGATGCGAGGGCTTCTCGCACCTCGACTTTTACAAAACAAGAAGCCGCCAAACGGCCAAGCGGTCAGCAAACACCCGCGGTTTCATTTCAATGCAGCCACTGTTTAGCAGCGCCCTTTTTGACCCCGTGGCCAATTCCACGTGCACCCTTTTTAATGCCGGATCCTGTTTCGTGGACCGCATGACTCGTAGCGTGGGTGGTCTTATCCGCTGCTTCGCTGGTGCCGCGAGCAACACCCTTGCCTGTTATTGAGGTAGCGTGAACGGCGTCTTTCGCCGCCGTGTCCTCATCGATCGAGGCATTTAACCGCGTGCCTGGATGCAGCATCGAGGCCATGGCGAGGGCCATAAAGAGATGACGTTTCATGGTTGTTCGCTCCTGATATCTCATTTGCGAGGTGCGTAGGTTTGCGCGTCTGGTAAATCGCTTTGAACAAGTGATAGGCACGAGAGCTGCCAAAGTGAACAAGAAACAGAAATTGCCGCGCTCGGCCGAATAAACAGAGTGGTCGGCTTGCTATTGCTGGTGGTTCGCCAAGCTGCCTGCGCACCCGCTCGGAACCTTGCCAGCCGGGCCGATGGCAGCCGGCCGACCATTCGTTAGCAGGCCGACATCTGGGGCGTTATGGGGCTGCCATCTCGCGTGCGGAGATCCCTCGTCTCTTGCATGATTTTGGATGGCCCTTGGCTTGCACCAGGAAGAGGGAGGCACCAGATGGAGGGGAATTATGTCGATCGACGGACAGGTGTTGGTGGTCGCGCTTTTAGCTATGTCACTAAAGCTTGTTCTTTGGGCCCGGGAGGCAGATGGGGTCGAGGTGAAGGATGAGCTGCATCGGAAGCCCGTGTCTCACTTGCGACTTCGCGCGCAAGCTCATTCAGCCCGGACCTTGGAAGAGAGACGTTAGAGGAAGGCTCGACGATGCAATCCCTGAGTGAGACTCCCTCGGAGTTCAAATGAAGCAGATGGTTGAGTTTTTAGCGCGGCACGGATACTGGATCCTCTTCCTCTCGGTGCTTGGCCGGCAAGCCTGCTTGCCGGTACCCGCGAACCTGCTTCTGCTTGCCGCCGGGGCGCTTGTCGGCTTGGGGAAGTTGAACCTCGCGGGCATCATCGCATCCGCGGTGACCGCATTTCTGTTGGCTGATACGGCCTGGTACGGAGCGGGAAGGAGTGGGGGCGGCAGAACTCTGGAGTTCGTTTGCGGAGCCGCGGGTGATCCCGCTGTCTGCGTAGGCAAGTTATCCGATAACTTCCGCCGTCACGGGGTGAGATGGCTCCTGGTATCGAAATTTCTTATCGGAGTGGATGCCGTTGCCGCTCCCATGGCGGGAATCACACAAACTGGTCTGCCTCGTTTTCTCCTCTTTGATGCATTGGGCGCGATCCTTTGGTCATCTGTCTACGCGGCTTTAGGTTACATCTTCGCTGACCGACTGGACCGCGTCGCGGAATACATAGCCACTATGTGGAAAGTGGTGGCGCTGGCGGCGTTCGCAGGGCTAGGCATTTTTATTATTTTCAAGCTGGTTCGCTGGTATCGCTTCGTCCGCAAATTCAGGCTGGCGCGGATCACACCGCAGGAGCTCCGAGACAAACTGAGTGCAGGCGCACGGCTCCTGGTTTTGGATCTGCAAGGCGGCGGTTTGAGCCAGGGTGAGAGGCTCGCGGCAATCCCCGGCGCAGTTCGGATCGATCCCAGCCAGCTGGATGGTTACATGAGGCAATACCGAGGCGTCGACTTAGCCACCGACCGCGAGGTTATCCTTTACTGCGTTTCTCCGGGCGAAGCCGTCAGCGCACGCGTTGCCCTGGCACTGCGGCAGAGAGGATTCGAAGATGTTCGACCGCTTGCCGGTGGCCTTCAGTCCTGGATCAATCAGGGCTTCCCGGTTACTACTGATGTCCGCATGTTGCCGCCGCCCGAACACGCAGTCTTTGTTTTGCGTGAAGTGTTCCAGTATTCACGTCTGAATGCCGCCCGGCTTCTCAAAACCAGTACCGCAAATGTCGATCGTTTGTTAGAGCACGCGCTTGAGGGCGTCGGAAAGACCGCTCCCGCCCATCAGGCGAGCACACCGACTTAACCCGCAACTCGTGGCTCGAGGATCGCAGATGCGGCTTTGTCAAATCTCAACAGAAAGTAAGCCTTCTGTTGGTAATTCAGAAAGGGGGAGTAATCATGAATCTACTGACGTTAGACGACAACAACGATTTCGTCGAAGACAGCCCGATGGAGATAAGCCAGGCAGTTTTGGTCTCAGCGGCAAAGTCCGGAAGTACCGATGCTTTCGTCGAGCTGAGCAGACGCCACTCTCCTAAGCTCTTGCGTACGATATATCGAGTCACCAGGAACTGGCAGGATGCGGAGGATGCGCTCCAGGATTCCTTGCTCAAGGCCTTCTCTCATTTGCAAGATTTCCAGGGGAAATCCAGCTTCTCCACTTGGCTTACACGGATCGCGATCAACTCAGCGCTAATGATCCTGCGCAAGAAGCGCCTTTGGTCCGAGATCCCAATCGATGACACAGATGATCCCAGCAGCAAATACGAGCGATGGGAGGCGAAGTCTCTTACCGAAGACCCTGAGAGTTATATGGCCCGAAAGGAGAGGGAAGAATTGCTCAGGGACGCGATTCTTCGGTTGCCGCCCGTCTTTCGGGAAGTTGTCCATTTGCGCCAAGCAAGAGAATACTCAACCCGAGAGATCTCGCAAGCTCTCGGTATTTCTGAACCCGCTGTCAAATCAAGGTTGGCGCGCGCCAGATTGACATTGCGTGCAGATTTGCTTTCGGGAGATTCACAATCCTATTAGGCCAGCTGTCGCTGGGAGCGCAGAGAAGTTGGTCCTAAAATTGCACCTCGGCGGGCAGGGCGCTACGGCGGTATGCGCTCGGGAATGAGGATTGCCTTCTCAGAATTCCTCATCTCTCGAGGAGAAGCGTGAGTGGGAGAAGAGATCTCAAATGTTTTGGTTAACGAAAATCTATAACATTATCTTCGGGTGCCCGCACAGCAACCTCAGCCGGGTGTTCACGATTAGAGGAGAGACTTACGTAGTCTGTTGTCTCTGCGGAGCCAAATTCCCGTACTCACTAGACACGATGTCGGTTCAGACTTATAAAGCGAAGACTCTTGCCCAAGGATTCTTGATACTCGGACTGAGTAAGGCGATGCGAGAAGCGGAGAGACGGTCAGCGCGCCTTGAAGGCCTACGATAGGACTGAACCCTCGACGTAGCGACGGTGGAAGCGTGCGTCGTCTTGGGTAGCAAATTGCAGTGGAACATAAGTCGATGCCTTTCGTCCCCGAATCCTGCGCCTTGTTGGCTCTGATAGTGCTCACGCTTATATTGCATAGCGTAGGAACAGCTGCTCTCATCGATTGGGCCAAGGCTCACTTACATGGGAGCAGGCACCAGTTCAGACCTTTGCGTTCCACCGTGCTCGTAATCCGGCTCACCGGTCTGATTGTTTGCCTGCATATATTGGAGATTCTCCTGTGGGCTTGTTTCTACCGGTGGAGTTGCTTTCCCGCCTGGGAATCGGCCATCTACTTCTCGGCGGCCAGTTACTCGACGGTCGGTGCGTCGGAGCTTGTTCTCCCAGGGACTTGGCGAATGCTGTGCCCGATGGAAAGTACCATCGGCGTGCTGATGTGCGGCCTCTCCGCAGGTTTTCTGTTTGCGGTCGTCACCCGCCTGGTTGAGCGCGATCGCCAGACGGTTTAGGTGGAAACTTCCGAGCCCGCTCGAAAGGGAACTGTGGCCTTTACTGTGGTCCCGCGCCCCGGTTCGCTATTGAACTCGAATTTACCGTCTAATTGAAGCACTCGCTCTCGCATATTGATCAACCCCAGGCCTCCCGATTCTCCCACCTGGTCGGGCGTACACCCGACGCCATTATCGGACACGGAAAGCCAAACGCGACCGTCTGATCGCGTAAGTCGAACCTCCACCCTCTTTGCTTCAGAATATTTGGCGGCATTCCCAAGTGCTTCCTGTGCGATACGGTAGAGACACAGGGCGGCCCCAGGAGATAATTCCTTCACGCTCTCATCAGTCTCGCACGACACGGGCAGGCCGCGGACCGTGCTGAACTCCTCGCAATAGGAGGACAGGGCCGCCGGCAGGCCCGCCTCTTGGAGCAATGCAGGATGAAGCTCATGCGATAGATGGCGAATATCTGTACCGATTTGGATAAGTTGTTGCTGCAAACCAGTGATCGTTGCCCTATCTTCCGAATCGGGGGGCTCCCGGCGTCTCACCTTGCCGAGCCTGAGAGTGAGGGAAGTGATCTGCTGGAGAATGCCATCGTGCAGTTCTCCCGAGATACGCATCCGCTCCGCCTCCTGCACTTTCATCAAGCGTTCGTTCAGCGCGCTGATCTCGCCTTTGTGCCGTTCTGAGATGCGGTGCCGTCCTTCTAAAACTCGGACGCGCAGCCAATAAACCGCCCAGACCATGGTTAGAAACACAGCTCCGCACAGAAGTCGAAACCAGGCCGTCTGGTAATATGCCGGCGCGATCGTGAAATTTAGTGATGCCCCCGTCTCGTTCCAGACGCCGCTGTTGTTGCAGGCGATAACACGGAAGCGGTAACTGGTAGGTGAAAGATTGGTGTAGAACGCCTGGCGGCGATTGCCCACATCCTGCCAGTCGCCATCGTAGCCTTCCAGTTTGTATCTGAAACGGATTTTCTCCGGGGCGACCAAGCTCAGCGCTGTGTAGTCGATCTCCAGATCGCGAGTCAGTCGAGGCAGGTGAAGGTTCGAGGTTGTCTCACTCCATAAGTTTTGCCAGCGAATCTTATGGTCGGCTGTGATTTGTTCGATATGGACCGCGGGCGGGAGTTTGTTGAAGGGAAGATGGTGCGGATCGACAACCTGGATCCCCTCTCCGGTCAGGAACCACAACTTGCCATCGGTGGACTTCGCGACCCGCGGACCGTAGCTGCTAGCCGCGGCCGAGCGGAGTCGGACCCCGTCTGCCGCGTCCCAAACCGTCTTTTCCATGATGCGCTTCGGGTCTGCGATCGACGCTTCTAATTCGGCCCGGGCAATGCGCACGAGACCGCAGGCCGTATACGCCCAGAACGAATGATCGTCGTCCTCCATCGTCCAGTGAACTGTGTTGCAGGGCAATCCGTTTCTGGTTGTGAGCGTCGTGATACGGCCATCTTTAATCCGGCTAAGGCCTTCCACGGTGGCGGCCCACAGCGCCCCATCCCGATCGAGCCGAAGATCGGCGACGGCTCCAGCTCCCAGACCATTTGCGGCTGTGTAGGAGGCGCGCACCTGACCATCCTTGAAATACGACACGCCGCCGCCGCGCCAGAATCCTAGCCACAATCCGCCTGGTTCGCGGGCAGAAAGCAGAACCGAGGCGTTTTCCGGATGCCCCAGCCGTGACCAGGGGATCTGTTCGAGCCCGCGTCCGTCCCGCAGGTGCAAAAGACTGCGATCCTCCGAAAGCCAGAGGTTGCCGCCCTTGTCCCCGGCGATGAAATGCACCTGCCCGCCGCGTACGGCATTTACGGCAACAAACCTGCCGTCATCGAAATAAGCAAGTCCGTGATCCGTGAACGCCCAGATTCTCCCACGATCATCCTGAAACAGCGACTGCGTTGCATCATCCGGCAGCCCACTTGCCTTGCCGAAGATGGTCGCTTGTCCATTTCTCCACCTGGTCAACCCCTCGTGAGCGCCGACCCAAATGCTCCCATCCGTGGCTCCGAGCACGGACTGAGTCGCATCGCTGGACAAACCTTGTTTAACAGAAATTGTTGCGACCGGGAGTTCCCGAAACCGGTCGAGTCCTCCAGTCGTGGCGACCCATACATCGCCTTCACGATCTTCAAAAAGGCTGAGGACGACATCGCCCGAGAGGCCATTCGATCGGGTGAATACATCGGTCCGGCCTTGATGTACATGGATGAGCCCGCGCTCGACTGCTCCGATCCAAAGGCCTCCATCGCGGTCCCGGAGGATCCTATTCGAATTCAGGTCGCGATCCGAGAGCAGTCGATTGGAATTGATTGCGCTTCGAATGGGATAAGGTTCGAGATTGTCACCGGAGAGCTGCATGATTCCTGCTCCGTGCACGGCAATTAACAGGCGTCCGTTGTCGGCCTTACTTAGACCGATTAGCTCCGTCGGGGTAGGGTATCGCCTCGGATGACCGGGCCTCATTCGCCAGAGCCCGGATTGAGCAGCGGCCCAGAGATTGCCAGAGCCGTCCTCATAGGAAGACCAAACAGCTCTGCCGAAGGCGCCGTCTTCGCCGTAGCAATGTGCGCCGCCGCTTTTTATTGCACAGAGCCGGCCTGGATTTGCCAGCGAGCCGGCCCACACCGTTCCCTCACGGTCCTCGAAAAGCGATGCTACAAAGTGCTCACCGAGCTCCGGACGCCAGGTCAGCTTGCCGTTACTCCAGGTCACAAGGCCGGCATCCGTGCCAATCCAAAGAGTACCGTCGCCCGTAACGAGCAGGCTATTGATGTTGTTGTCTGGGAGATGCTGACCCGCAGGTGGTTGCCAGGGGGTGCTTCGAACGCCATCGAAGCGGAGCAAACCGAATTCTGTGCCGAGCCAGAGATACCCGTCGGGTGTCTGGGCCATTGCATAGATGTTGCCCTTGAAGAACCCGTCCCGAATGGTCCACGCGCTATGCGCGTACTGGCTGATCTCCAACGATGGGTCCAACGCAGAAGCACAACGACAACAAGCCAGCAAAATTGCCATCGCGATAGCGGCTCCCCTGTGCGTCTTCTCCATGTTTGTCGATATTCTATTTCTTTTGACCTAAGAACCGGTCTCATAAACGGCTCGGAACTGGATGGAGGTGCTCTTCAGCCGCCCGCAAATGGTCAGGCTTCAGCCGATCAAGTTGGGGCGTCTGCAGACTTTGGTGTCCGGATTGCCTCCGGACTACGAGCCACGCCATCACGTTTTGTCAGCGGGCACCTCCGCTGCTCCCGCGGCGGTCGGCAAGGTAAAATGGAAGCTGGCACCCCGGCCGTCGTTGGCCGTGGCCCACAGACGGCCACCATGCGACTCGACGATGGAACGGCTGATCGCAAGTCCCATGCCGGAACCCTGCGGTTTGGTTGTAAAGAAGGCATTAAAGATCTCGTCAACCCTGTCGGCCGGCAATCCCACACCGGTGTCACTCACCGAGATCGTGAGTCGGTCATGCTCGGTCAGCTGCGACTTGACCGTTAGGGCCCCGCCGGTCTCCTTCATTGCCTCAATGCCATTGAGCATTAGGTTCATAAGCACCTGCTGCAGCTGCACGCGGTCTGCCATACTCTTGGGAAGATGGGGGGCAAGGTCGGTGCGTATCGACACTGCATATCGGTTGGCCTCGCCTCGTAGCAGCACGACCATTTCCCGCACCGTCTCGTTCACGTCGAGTAATTCACGTTGTGGAAGAGATTTCTTGTACATCGACCGCAAACGCTCGATGATGTCACCGGCGCGCTTTCCGTCCGCCACGATTCTGCCCGCTGCCGTGCGAGCCCGTTCCAATTCGGGTTGTTCCCGATTAAGCCATCGCAGGCAGGCGCTTGCATTCGTGACCGTAGCAGCCAAAGGCTGCTTAATCTCGTGCGCCAGTGATGCAGTGAGCTCGCCCAGCGTGGTTACGCGATTTATATGAGCAAGGTCTGCCTGCAGCTGTTCGGCACGTTTGCGATCTTCGATGTCGGTCGTTGTGCCGTACCATTTAACGATTCTGCTTCGCGCATCCCGCATGGGCACGGCGCGAACTAGGAACCAGCGATATTCCCCGTCAGCGCGGCGGAAACGCACCTCATTCTCGAAGGGTTCGCCAGTCGTCGTCGAGGCGCGCCACTTTTCGGCATTTCGCTTCAAATCTTCGGGGTGAACGGTAGTTTCCCAACCTGAGCCGGCTGTCAACTCACTGGATAAGTCCGAATACTCTTCCCAGTGGCGATTGGCGAAGTCGATGGATCCATCGGGCAGAGCGGTCCAGACGACTGTTGGGATGGTGTCGATCACGTCCCGAAGCTGCTTTTCGCTCTGGCGGACCGCTTCCTCAGCCCGCTTGCGCTCAGTGAGGTCGAGCACAAACGACACCGTTTCTGTCCGGGTTTCTCCGATCGCAGTGCCTCCGATGAGTACCGGCACGCGGCTGCCATCCTTTCGGAGGTACTCCTTCTCGAAGGGGCCGAAGCTTCCGATGGAGCGGGTCTGGGCCCATTCCCTTTCGTTGACGCGTTGCCACTCGGCGGGGGTCAGCTCGGTTGACCAGAGTCGACCCGCGTTGAGATCGTCCCGGTTAGATCCCACCATTTCCAGAAAGGCGTCGTTCGCCTCCAGAATCTGACCATCAAATCTCGAGATCATCACCCCCACGATATTTGCGTCCACTAGTCGTCGGATTTTCGCTTCCCGTTCCTGCAGGTCGCGGTACAGAAGGCTGTTTTCGAGCGAAATTGCCGCTGCTGAGGCCAACACGTTCAATACCGCTATTCTCGCCGGCGTGAAGACCCTGTCAGCCAGGTTGTTCTCCAGATAAAGAACTCCAATCAGATTGCCCTGTTTCACCAAGGGCAGGCACAGGATCGAGCGGCAGTGATTGCGACGAATATACTCGTCGTTCGAGAATGAACCTCGAGCAGACGCATCGTCCAGGATGACGCTCTGCTGGGTGCGCGCCGAATACTGAACGACGGACTCTGGCAGTTCGTCGCCGGAGATGGACGCGTCACGCAGACCGATGGTGACCGAGTTGCCATCAGTATTTGCTTCGGCCTCGATCCGCAGTTTGGTGCCTCGCGTGTGAATTAACAAACCGCGCCCGGCTCCCGCCTGTTCGACCGCTGTGCGCAACAGCGTATCGATGAGCTTTTCCAGCACGATCTCGCCTGACACGGCTTGCGAGACCTTGATCACGGTCGTGAGATCCAGGTGTTCGACCGGCGCTGCAATCGTGCTCGTCGGCACGAGCCTGGGCTCTTCCTTCCTGAGGTGTGGATACATTTCGTCGAGTTGCCGCACCTTGCCGGCAGCACCCCAACGGAGGTAGCCGTACCGGGCACTCCGCAGATAGAAATCGGCGAACTCATCGAACCCGCGCGCGCGGTAGAAGGCGGAAGCTCGCTCGTAGGCGATCGCCTCATGGTGGACGAAGCCGTTGTCGTGTGCCGAGCGAATGGCCCGTTCATAAAGGCGCATCGCGCCAATCTCGCGGCCTTCGATACGGGCAATCTCCCCCCCGACCAGTGCGGCGCGGTCTTCGAAATTCTCCGGACAATTCTTGGCCCACACTTCGAGCTGCCGGTGATGAGCTGTTAAAGCTTCAAAATGTTCCGGGGACTGATCGGCAAAGTTGGACTCGCAGGATGCTGCCTGGGCAAGCGCGCTATAAAAGTGATATTCCGCCATCTCGAAAAACGAGGGCGACGTCCAGAGCAGCCGTTGCGCGCGAGATGCTGCGTAGACCGCCACCGGATAGTCGCCTGCGAAGAAGCGACCTTGCAGTTTTCGTATCCAATACCAGCACTCCGGCAGAGCGAGAGCGGGATCAGCCGACAAGTGGCGCTCGAACGAAACCTCGCTAAACCGCTCATCGTCAAAGGAGCCGAATTTCGGCTTCAGCCCGCGCAAGGTGCCGATAAGCCCAAGCTGCGCGGTTATGATGTTAATTACGAGACCAAATCGAGCCTTCTGCGCGAACTCAAGCCCGTTCTGAGCTTCTCCTTCCACCTCTGCGAGCGGTTCTCCCGCCGCGAGAAGCTTCGTGTTCAACTGGTTGCAGCAATAGGCAGCAAATGTGAGATCACCGATTTTGTTCGCGGCATCGAACGCGCGGCGCACCAAATCCCGGCCGGTCTGAACATGTTTCGTCCACGGCATGATGAGACCTGCGAATGTCATATAGGTGCGCGCCTGGAAGCGATGCCATCCAACCTTTTCCACCAGATCGTAGCCGAGCTTGCCGAATCCGAATCCCGCATCATAGTTGTGAAAAGATGCTCCCGCGATCATGCCGAACGTCTCATACAGAAAGCATGACCCGTCGCTGTTGCCATACTCGAGACAGAGGTTGACCGCTCGGCAGGCGACCAGCGCAAATAGGTTGCGATCCGTAAATATCGCTGGCACTACCGCCTTCGTCAGGACATCCATCGTGGCGAGTGCAATCGGGTCGGTCATCATCGGCAGATCGATTAGATCCTCGATCGCACGGTCTCCGAGCTGCACCCAGATCCGCTCGTATTCGCGGCGCGCTTCTTCTTCTGTGGGGTGCGGTGACCATTGCACCCCGCGGCGCCGAAGATACTCGAGACACAGCGCTATTGAGCGGTCGGTTTGATCGAGTGTTGTACACACCTCCATGTGCAAAGAGGCCACCGTCGCCAAATCGACGATCTGGGCGACACGTGCCGAAAGCGCAGTTAATCGATCAGATGCCTGCGTCAATTCGCCGGTCAAAAACTCGCACTCGGCCCGAAGCAGCTCCAACGCGAAGGCTAGTTTGCCTTGACGGGCCCAGCAATCCTCGGCCAGCAGACCTGCTCCTATAACCAGATATTTGAGCGCCGAGGCGTAAGCTGTGGAAGCCTTGGCCCGGCCGCCGGCGATCAGATTGAACTCGGCCAACTGGTCACGCTCGCCTTGTGAATCGATCAAAGCCGCGCCACGGTTGAGCTGATTGACGATGTCGAAGATCGCCTCCTCCCGATTCTCGGGAGGGATCGCCGCCGCGAGAAGTCTTCCAATTCGAAGGTGCGCCTCGCCGCGCAGCTCCTCCGGGAGCATCGTATAGGCGGCTTCCTGAATGCGATCGTGAACGAACCGGTAAGCGCTGCGCAAGCGCTCTACTAATTCCTGGTCCACGGCCGGCCATAGGGTCGTGTGGATCTGTTCCTCCGAAATCGCGAGTACGATCGAAATTGTCCTGATCGCGGCGACGTTTCCCAGACAAGCCAGCTGGCGCAAGGCATTTTGCGTTTCGGCTGGCAAACGCGTGACCTTCGCGACCATAAGGTCCACTATGTTATCGGTGTATCCCTTGGCGCGAATGCGGTCGATTTCCCAGGTCCAGCGCGCAGCACCATGATCGAAGGTGAGCATCCCCTCCTCCACGAGCGCAGACATGAATTGAATGGCAAAGAACGGGTTCCCACCCGTCTTCTCGTGGATCAGTTGCGCGAGTGGTTCGGCGCGGTCTCGCTCGCAGCGAAGAGCGTCCACGATCAACTGTCCGAGATGCCTTCGAGCCAGTGGCGCAAGCTTAATCTCCGTTACCTTGCCGCCTGCCGTCCTGATAGCCTCGAGCTTCCGCATCAGCGGATGCGTGGGAGTAACTTCGTTATCGCGATAAGCGCCGACCAGAATGAGGTGCCGAAGCTCCGACCTGGTCAGCAGATCCTCCAGCAAATCGAGCGTCGCCGAGTCGATCCATTGCAGGTCGTCGAGGAAGAGCGCCAGTGGGTGTTCCGGTCGAGCGAAGACGCTTATGAACCGGCGAAACACCAGTTGAAAACGGTTTTGTGCTTGCTGCGGCTCAAGCTCCGGGACAGGGGGCTGGTCCCCGATGATGAGATTCAGCTCAGGAACCAGGTCGACGATGAGCTGCGCGTTCGGGTCCAGGGCCTCCAAAAGCATCTCGCGCCAGCGGGCGAGCTCGGCGTCGCTCTTGAACAGAAGCGCGCGGATAAGGGTCTGAAAGGCTTGCGCCAGCGTCGAATACGGGATGTCACGTTTGTATTGGTCGAACTTGCCCGATGCGAAGATGCCACGCGGCGGCACCAGCACTCGATGCAGTTCGTTGACTACCGAAGACTTGCCAATCCCCGAATATCCCGAGACCAGCACCAGCTCTGGCGCGCTGGCTTTGACGATGCGGTCGAAAGAGGCGAGCAGAATCTCAATCTCACGCTCTCGTCCGTAGAGTTTCTCTGGAATCAAGAGCCGGTCGGGGATGTCATGCGTGCCGAGCGGGAAATCGTCGACTTGACGGTCAGCATCCCATGCAGCACGGCAAAGCCGGAGATCGCTCTCCACCCCAGCGGCGGTTTGATAGCGTTCCTCGGCCGTCTTGGCGAGCAGCTTCACTACGATCGCCGAGACGATGGTCGGAACGTCCTTCCGCAGCTCGGCTGGCGGCAACGGAGACCTCGCCACGTGGCAGTGCACCCATTCCATCGGCTCCGAAGCAGTGAAAGGGAGATGCCCGGTCAGCAATTCGTACAGCGTGACGCCGAGAGCGTAGAGATCGCAGCGCGAATCGACAGAACGATTCATCCGGCCGGTTTGTTCCGGAGCCATGTATGCGAGCGTTCCGGCGATGAACTCGGGAGGTTCAGGCGACTGGCGCTCGCGCCGAAGTTGCGTCGCAATCCCAAAGCCCGTGAGCCAAACTTGACCAGTAGCTGCGTTGAACAGCACATTGGTCGGGTTAACATCCTTGTGAATCACGCCCCGGGCGTGCAATCTCCCGAGTGTCGATGAAAGGCTGACAGCGAAATGCAGAAACCGGGTCAACTCCATCGGACTGCCGAGCAGTGTATCGAGAGGCTCGCCGCCAGGGTCCTCAAGGACAAGCTGGGGCCTGCCTTTGTGCTGTGTCAGGGCGATAGGACGGCTCGCCCAGTCAGCATGCAGTTCGTTCCTTAGTGAGTACGCATGCTCGAGCCTCCTGATAGTTGCTGGGGCCGGGTACTCCGATACTGGCTCCATCACCAGAATTGCGGCCCAACCCGGATCGCCCTTACCCCGGTAAAGAACGAATTCGTCATCTTTGCGAACGGCCGCGAGAACGTACCTGGAGAGGTCGTTCCCGGGGGCATCCCACGCAGACTCGTATGGCTGGTCCATTCTTCTCGACCGCAATCTCCCCTGGGCTCCCTTCGATTCTACTCACTTGCGGACGAGCGCCTGCAGAGAGTCGATGATCCATCAGACTCTGGCGCTTTCTCACATGACATGCGGGCCAAGTTGAAGCCGATCCCTGGATAAGGTCGACAGGGTCGATGACAATGCAGAACATTCCCCGTAAGCGTGATTACGGTGAAAGGAAGGCTCGCATCAAATGCACCAGTCCGCTCGGATCGGAACCGACGCCTTGACTTACGAGTGCGATCGAAAGGGAATCGTCACCTTCACTGTGGTTCCGCGACCCGGTTCGCTATCGAAGGCAAACGTCCCATCCAATCGGAGGACGCGCTCTCGCATATTGATCAGCCCCAGGCCTCCGGATTTTCCCGCCTGGTCGGGAGAACAGCCGACCCCATCATCAGACACAGAGAGCGAAACGCGCCCGTCTGATCGCGTAAGCCGAACCTCAACCTGGGTTGCTTCGGAATATTTCGCAGCATTGCCGAGTGCTTCCTGAGCGATGCGGTAGATACACAGTGCAGCCCCGGGTGATAGCTGTCTCACACTCTCGTCAGTTGCGCATGACACACGGAGTCCACGTACCGTGCTGAACTCCTCGCAGTACGCTCTAAGGGCCGCCGCCAGACCTGACTCCTGTAGCAATGCTGGGTGAAGTTCATGGGATAGATGGCGGATGTCCGTTCCGATCGTGATGAGTTGTTGTTGCAGGCCGTTGAGCGTGTCTATCGCGGTGGAATCAGGTTGCACCTGACGTCTCACCTTCCCAAGCCTGAGAGTAAGGGATGTAATCTGCTGCAGAACGCCATCGTGCAATTCTCCGGAAATGCGCATCCGTTCCGCCTCTTGCGCTTTGATCAACTGATCGTTGAGCGCACGAATCTCGGCCTGGCGTTGCTCGAAAGCGCGGACCCGAAGACGATGCATCGTCCAGAGCAAGACCAGAATCAACGCAGCACAACCAGTCCAGAACCATGACGTACTCCACCATGGTGGCAGGATCGCGATGCGCAGACTTGTTCCTTTTTCGTTCCAGATGCCCCGGTTGTTGCTGCCTTGAACTTGGAACACGTACTCACCCGGCGGCAGCGCATAAGTAACAAAGCGGTGATCGCCTTGTGAGTCGTTCCATCGGTTATCAAGTCCGACGAGCCGGTACCGGAAACGGTTGTGTTCGGGACTGATATAGCTGAGCGCTGAAAACTCCAAAGAAATGACGTTCTGAGTGTGCGACAGCGTAATTGAATCAGTAAGAGAGATGCCTTGCTTGAGCGGCGAGCTTTTCCCGATGGGCACGGACTTGCCGAATAGCCTGAAATCGGTGATCACCGCGGGAGGCGCGCTTCGATCATCCATCACATCCCGCGGGAAAAAGGCCGTCAACCCGCCATTCGAACTAAAAAACATCTCCCCGCTCGGGCTCTTCCAACTGGAGCTGAAATCGTAGAACTCGTCGCCCGCAAGGCCATCCACCACGTAGTAGTTCCTGAAAGTCTTGTCGCGGGGGTCGAATCGCGACAGGCCATAATGTGTGCTAATCCACAGATAACCGCGCTCATCCTCCAGGATGTGGCTCACGCTGTTGTTGGCAAGTCCATCGCTCTCGTAGTAAGTGGTGATCCGTTCAGTCGCCGGGTCGAAGCGGTTAAGGCCCTTCTCCGTCGCCACCCACAAAATCCCCGTATGATCCATCGTAACTGCCCAGGCCTTGTCGCTGCTCAGGTGATAGATCGTAGAAGTCTCGGTAAGAGGGTCCAGCCGGACCAAGCCGGTCCCCCTGGCCGCGATCCAAAGTCCCCCATGCGCATCTTCGGCGATGTCTCGAATACGCATCCCGTCCAGATAATGTTCAAACTTTTGCCCGGCGGGGTCGAACGCATTCAGGCCCTTTTCCGTCCCAGCCCACAAAACGCCGTTGTGACCCACAAGCAGTTTGAGCACACGGTCATCGCTGATGCTATGGGGATCAGCCGCATCGTGCTGGTAGACCCTGAACTTCCCCGTGCGGCGGTCCAGGTGATTCAGCCCCTTCTCTAAAGAGCCGAACCAGAGATCCCCCGATCGGTCCTCGGCAACAGAGCAAATCCAGGTCTCGGATAGCTCGCCGCGTCCGCCGGCTTTCCTGTAAAAGGTCATTTGCCCGGTCTTGCGATTCAGCGCCCCGAGCGCACGCCGGCTGCCCACCCAAAGAATGCCACGGCTATCCTCGAACACCGTCGTCGTGTAGTTCGTATCAAGACTGTTCGGATTTCCAACCTCGTAACGGTAGCGCTTGAACGACTGCGGACGCGTCGTGAAGCGATCCACCCCGGCGTCGTTTGTTCCGACCCACATACTTTCCTCGCGGTCCTCGAACAGAGTTAGAACCGCGTCTCCGCCCGGACTGTCGGGATAGCTGGGGTCGTTTCGGTAGCGGACGAAGTGTGTGCGCTCGCGGTCGAATTTGAGAATTCCATTGAATGCTGTACCAATCCACAGAACTCCATACTTATCTTCGACAATCGCCCGCGCTCCAGAACGCATAGGGTCGCTTCTACCGGTGCCATCCAACGAATAGAAAATCAACTTACCAGCTTGCCGGTCTACCCGAGCGAGTGGGTATCCATACGAAAGGACGGCCCATAACACCCCATTGTGATCCTCACAAAGGTGAATCACCAGGCCCTCCGGCCGCCCCGGGGCTGGCAGGTCTTCCTGCAATGGAATGCGCTGAACCACCTTCGCGGTCGCGCGATCAAAACGATCGAGACCATGGGTAGTTGCCACCCAGAAGCTTCCGTCAGCCGTTTCGAGTGTCGACCTGACCAAATTCGCGCTCAGGCTTGTTGGGTCATCTGCGCGATGTTGATATCGAACCGTCTGCCTGGTTGTTGGATTCATACCAATCAGACCTTGGCTGGTGGAGAACCACAACTCGCCGTTGCGATCCTGGCTGATGTCTCCAATGGGCGCTTGGAACCACGGCTCATGAGGTGGCAAAGGACTGAAGATCCCGCTTCTGGGATCGTATCGATCGAGCGAGCCGAAGGGAACGTTGTCAAGTCCAATCCCCTGGTCGCGCGCCGCCCAAATTGCGCCCGACTTGTCCTTCAATATCGACTGAATGAACACATTCGGGTCTTTCAGATCGGGCGCATATTCTTGCAGGCTATAGCCGTCATATCTCTGCAGCTTGTCCGCCGTGGCGAACCAGAGGAACCCCTGTTCACCCTGTACTATCCGGTGGGCTCTACTGTGTGCCGGCCCGTTTCCGGCGAACACATGGCTGAAGTGAATGTCCTTTCCATCTGTCACGGGCAGAATCACCGGCCGTCCCTTTTGTGGCACTTCAGCCCATGCCGCGAGCGAGGAGCACACAAACAGGAGTCCCACTCTCATCAGCAAGCCCTGTCCAGGACTGCGTTGCCGCGCAATCATCTTCGGCCAGCCTTTTTCAGCCCGTACGCAGTGGAGCCAGCGCCTATCAACTCCTATGTCCGCCCTTTCGATGCGCGCCCCTTCTCCGTCCTTCCAGCGCCATGGCGATGTCAGGCGCGGTCTGATGCAAACGGTACGGATAAAGCGCCCGTAGCGTTCCGAGAGGTCCATCTGTTTGATTTGATAGTACCCCGAGGGCCCGCAAATTAACGATCAGTCCGTCGGACTTGGCGCCCCAGTTGTCGCTGTTTCGTCACCAGAACTGCGTAGGGATCGAAGCCGATGTGCCGTAACCGGGGGGCGGCTGGGAACGAAGTCAAGAGGGTGGGGATGGTGAAGTGGTTCACTTGCCGGCAACCAGGGCGACCCTCAGCCCGAAGAAGAGCGAAAGGTGACTAAGGAAGCTGCGAGCAGTTGCCAAGCCGGCAGCGATGCCTGGAACTATGCACCAGGCTGAGTATGGAGCCATAAGGATTTATTCCCCGCCATCAAGCGCTCCGGAATGTCAGCCCATAGGCTGACAGTGTCAGCACTCCAACTCTTTGTGGCGAAATGTTAACCGAAGGGCTCGCCGGGCACCAAGTCGCCCCTGTTAACAAAGTTCGGCTTTAGCCTCTACACCCTTAGCCAAGCAAACGTTGAAACAAACGCGGTATAACAGCGTGCGACTTATGCCACTCTGCTGCCAACCTCTAGGAATTCGTTGAAATGAGGTCATGGTCTGCCACGATTGCTACGGTATCTTCCGGGGTACCGCGCTGAGTAGTGCAGTTCAGGTCGTTAGCAGCACGAAAGATTTGGAGACCTAATTGCACCATAGTCACCCGACGCCATGCTAAGCAACTAAATCGATCTCAACGAGGATGAAATGGCAAAGAGGGTAGCGGACCTCCTGTTGGATGTGTTGTTGGAAGCAGGGGTTCAGCGGATCTACGGCGTAAGCGGCGACTCCCTGAACGGAATAACAGATTCGATTCGCACACGCACGGGCATTGAGTGGATTCATATGCGCCATGAGGAGGCGGCGGCATTCGCCGCGGGCGCCGAGGCTCACCTGACCGGCAAAATAGCCGTCTGCGCAGGCAGCTGCGGTCCGGGAAACCTGCATTTGATCAACGGCCTTTACGATTGTCAGCGCAGCCGCGTCCCCGTCCTGGCCATTGCTGCGCAAATTCCCAGCGCTGAGCTTGGCAGTGGGTATTTTCAGGAGACCCATCCTGAGCAGCTCTTCACGCAGTGTAGCCACTACTGCGAGTTAGTCTCGCAACCTGAGCAAATGCCCCGCGTCCTCGAGATCGCGATGCAGACTGCAATCTCGCGACGTGGGGTTGCAGTGATTGCCGTGCCGGGGGATGTGGCTTTGCGAGATGCCGTTGAGCAAACAGGCCGGCTGCAATTTTCCGAGCCAAGACCTTCCGTGTGTCCTTCCGACTATGAGATCAGCCTCCTTGCCGACCTGCTGAATCGCTCGAAAAAGATAACAATACTGGCTGGAGCCGGTTGTGCCGGCGCTCACGCGGAACTGATCGCCCTTGCAGGCAGAACAAGAGCTCCAATCGTACACGCGATGCGAGGAAAGGAGTTCATTGAATACGACAACCCCTTCGATGTGGGCATGACAGGTCTGCTCGGATTTTCGTCTGGCTACCACGCCATGATGAACTGCGAGGTGCTGCTGATGATTGGCACGGATTTTCCCTATCAGCAGTTCTTTCCTCAGGACGCCACCATTGTGCAGATCGATCTTCGCGGCGAACAGCTAGGCCGCCGCAGCAAAGTGGACTTCGGCTTTGTCGGGGATACAAAAACAACATTGAGTGCTCTACTGCCAAGGCTAGAGCAAAACCAGTACGAGACACATTTGAAGGAATCACTGGAGCAGTACCGCAAGGTGCGCAAGTCCCTCGACGACCTGGCTACAGGCGATTCCGGTAAGAAGCCGATCCATCCTCAACACGTAGCGCGCGTACTGGATCAACTCGCAACTGAGGACGCGATCTTCACCTGCGACGTAGGAACTCCCACGATCTGGGCCGCGCGCTATCTCACAATGAATGGTAAACGGCGGCTTATCGGTTCGTTTACCCACGGATCCATGGCGAACGCATTACCCCAGGCGATCGGTGCACAGGTGAGTTATCCCGGACGTCAGGTGATCTCGATGTCGGGTGATGGCGGTTTAGCCATGCTCTTGGGAGAACTGCTCACCCTGGGGCAACACCAATTGCCGGTGAAATTGATTGTGTTCAAAAACGATTCGCTCGCCTTTGTCGAGCTGGAGATGAAAGCTGCCGGCATCCTGGACTACGCAACAAATCTACGCAATCCGGACTTTACAAAGATTGCGCAGGGAGCAGGCCTGCTTGGCCTGAGAGCGGACACTCCAGACCAGGTCGAACCCATGATTGCGCAAGCTCTCAACCATAATGGCCCGGCACTGGTCGAGGTGCTGGTCTCGCGGCAAGAACTTTCCATGCCCCCAACTATCACCTACGAACAGGCGAAGGGCTTCAGCCTCTTCATGATGAAAGCGGTTTTCAACGGGCGCGGGGACGAAATTGTCGATCTGGCGCGAGTCAATCTGCTCCGCTAACGGAGGGTGAGCACGAATCCATTTAAAGGAAATCTGTGAGTGAAGGTGAAACGGGGATCGTTGAGGCTAAAGCATAATGTCCAGGCGACTGAAACGGCACTTGATCCTCGTGTGTGTGGGTGAGGCTATTGTTTTGCTCATGTCCACCAGAACTGTTCCAGCTCAGACCGCGCCCGTTTCGCCGGATCATCCGTGGCACACATCTGCTGAACTGAAGATCGAAGCAGATGCGAGAAAGATTCCGGATTTGCGAACGAATATAGATTCGACCAGGACCTATGCGTTGGCGGAGCTGGTTGACTTGGCGGAAGCACACAATCCCGCAACCCGTGTTGATTGGGAGCGCGCCCGCATGCAAGCGGGGGCTCTGGGCGTGACCCGCAGCGAGTTGCTTCCTACGCTCGCATCTGCCGCAGTTTCGCAAACTGCCCGCCAGCAGGCCTTCTTTGGCAATCGCTTCTACGGCCAGGAAACCCAGAACTTCCAGGCTGAGATGGACCTGAATTACACCCTCTTTGACTTCGGCGCCCGCGCGGGCCGAATCAACCAGGCGAAAGCACAACTTCTAGCTGCTAATTTCGCTTTCAATGACACTCACCGCCGGGTCGTTTACCAGGTGCAGCAAGCTTACTACCGGTTATTGAATTCGATGGGGCAAGAGGATGCCGCGCGCTCAAGCCTGTCGAATGCAAAAGCAGTGCAACAGGCAGCGGAAGAGCGCCTGGCTCACGGCCTGGCAACTCTCCCAGATGTACTGGAAGCGCGGAGCGCCACCGCCCAGGCTGAATATGACCTGCAAGCTATTGTCGGAGCTGAGCAGATTGCCCGGGGCGATCTCGCAACCGCGGTGGGGGCGTACGCCACAGAGGCCATCCATGTTCAACCGTTGGATGAGATACCCGCACCTGAGGCGATCAACGATACGGTCGCGCAGGCCATCGATCGGGCAGTTGGGCAACGTCCGGATCTTATACAACAGGTGGCTGAAATTCGCTCCGCAGATGCAGGAGTCAAAGAAGCTAAGGCGGCTTACTATCCTGCATTAAGACTCGATGCC
>Ga0335075_10005214_pt1 | contig 20230 bp, 20 predicted proteins | sample Lox_Sample_24_FD_206723 | JGI IMG/M metagenome (GOLD analysis project Ga0335075, IMG submission 206723) | Soil microbial communities from Loxahatchee National Wildlife Refuge, Florida, United States - Lox_Sample_2.4 | ecosystem: Environmental > Terrestrial > Soil > Wetlands | place: USA...
CGCGCCCCGGCCGCGACGCGCCCCGCCTCCGCCAAACACCTGCTCGAATCCGAAAAGGTCGCCGAGGATGTCCTGAAACTCCTCGAAGATCGTCGCGTTGAAGCCGCCGCCCGCCTCGAACCCGCGATTGCCCAGGCCTGCATGCCCGAAGCGGTCGTAGGTCGCACGCTTCTGCGCGTCGGAAAGAACGCTATAGGCCTCGCTCGCCTGGCGGAAATTCTCTTCGGCTTCGGGGCTTTTTTGCTGATTGCGGTCCGGATGCCATTTGAGCGCCGCTTTCCGGTAGGCAGACTTGATCTGGTCCGCCGAAGCATCGCGAGTGATGCCCAGCACTTCGTAATAGTCGAGCTGTTTCCCTGTCGGCATCTCGTCCCTGAATTCCTAGTTGTCGCGCCGCAACGCGTGAGCCGGCGCGCTTGCCACGCGGACCATCGCCGGCCGCAACACGCGTTCGTGGAACAAATAGCCCGGCTGCATCTCGCCGATCACGACGCCGTCCGCATGCTCGGAAGTTTCCACGGTCTCGATCGCATGGTGGAAATGCGGATTGAACTCCTTGCCCACCGATTCGATGCGCGCAAGCCCCTGCTTCGCGAGAACGTCCCAAAGCTGCTTGCGGATCAATTCGAATCCCTTGCGATATTCGGCGTTCGCGCCGTCTCCCGGCCCCGCCAGAGCGCGATCGAATGCGTCGAGCACGGGCAGAATATGCTCCACCAGCAATTCAACGCCGCGATGCCGGTCCTGATTCCGTTCCTTCTCGACCCGCTTGCGATAATTCTCGAAATCCGCCTGCCGCCGGACGAGCGTGTCCATCAGCTCCTGCTTTTCGCCGAGCAGCTTCTGAATCTGTTCGGCAGGCGATCCCGGCGCGCCGGCTTCATCTGCTCCCATTGCGCCTCCAACCGCCGGATCGGCCGATTCGCCAGCGCCCTTGGGTTCGCCGGAGAAAACGACTTCAGGTCCCTTGGCCTTTTCCTTGTCCCGATTATTGTGCGACGACACCGAAATCAACTCCCCTCTTCGCCTTCCGAAAAGAACTGGGCCATGAATGCCACGGCTGTGATCACACGCTCGTAGTGCATGCGCATCGGCGCGAGGATGCCCAGCGTCCCCTGCACCTGATCCTTGGATGAATAGGATGCCGAAACCAGCGCAAGGTATTTGCCCGCATTCGACATCTGATCGAGCCCCAGCTCCACGTGAACGGGTTCGGGCGCCTCGATGCAGCCGCTGAGCAGAGCGATCAGCCGGTCTTTTTCCTCGATCGCTTCGAGCAGTTCCCTCAGCTGCTCCTGGCTCGTGAATTCGACGGAAGCGGCAAATTTCGCCGCGCCTTCCACGTACACTTTGCGCTCGGCGCCGTCGCCCAGAATCGATGGATCGCAGAGCATCAGCGCGTCGTTGGCGATGCGGCCATATTGCTCGCGATCGCGCTCCACCTGCGCGCGCAGATCGGCGCGCATGGCCTCGAGCGTCCAGCCGACGTAGTGGCGATTCAAGTGAGCCGCCACGCGATCGAGATCCTCCTGCCGGAAAGCGCGCTCGGGCCGAATCAGCTTGTCGCGCGTTACCCCGCCCGTGCTCACCAGCACCACCAGCACGCGATTATCGGGCACCAGCAAAAACCGCAGATGCTCGACCACGCTCTTGGCCAGCGGCGGCGAAATGAAAATTCCCAGCCCGCGCGATACCGCCGATAGCACGTGGCTCGCGCGCTCCATCACCGCTTCCGGCGTCTTCGCCGCTTCGAGTTCCCGGCGAATCCATTGCCGATCCTCGGGGCTGGCCGTAGCCTGCGCCGCCACTTGCTCCACGAAAAAGCGATAGGCTGCCGCTGTCGGCACGCGTCCTGCCGACGTATGCGGCTGATACAGATAGCCCTCTTCTTCGAGATCGGCCATCACGTTGCGGACCGTTGCCGGGCTGAGCGGCTCGATATGGCGCCGCGCGACGCTCCGTGAAGACACGGGCTCGCCCGTCTCGATGTACGTGCGCACCTCATCGGTGAGAATCTGTTGGTGCCGCCTTTGTTGCAGGACCGTTGAGCTCATGGATTCCTGTGAGTCTCTCCTGCTACCGCCGATGATCCCGGTGATTCATCCAGAGGGACAGCCATTCGCGCTGCTAGTCAAATTTTAAACGCCGCGAAGATTCGCGTCAACTTCGCCGCGAGTTTCGCCGGCGAAGTGTCAACCCCGCAATCGCGCGATTCAAGGATTCCCCGAAAATACGACGGGCACAATCCCGAAGAATTGTGCCCGGTCGAAAGAAATGAAAATGGGGAAGGGGTTCAGTCCGGGGGCAGCGGGGCGGCTTCCGGCATTTGGAGCTTGGCCTTGGCCAGCGCGCGAACGATGTTCAACTCGACCACCTGTTCGGATGTATTACGCACCGTCGCAAGTTCGCTCACCAGGAGATACTTTGCGCGTTCGAGCATCTTTTTCTCGCGGAAGGAAAGTGGCTTCGTGCGGCTGAGGGCGACCAGCCCCTTCAGCACCGCCGCGACTTCCATCAGCGATCCTGTGCGCATGCGATCTGAATTCTCTTTGAAACGGTGTTTCCAATCATGGTGGGAAGCGGAGCGGCCTTTTTCGAGATACGAGATCACCGCGCCGGCCTGGGTTGAGCGGATGACGGGTCGCAAGCCCACGCTCTCGATATTGGCCTGCGGCACCATCACCTTCAAGCCGCTCGAGAGGATCCGCAACATGTAAAAGCGTTCTGATTTTCCATCTACGTAGCCGTAACTGATTTGTTCGATGAGCCCGACGCCATGGTTCGGATAGACGACTTTTTCGCCTAGCTTGAAATCCATAAGTCGAAGTTCCCTCCCCCGAACTGCTGACTGTTCGGAGTGTAGGCTCATCTTCCGAGCGGCGTCAAGGTTTTCCCGTACTTTCATACAGGATCAATTTTGCAGAAATGGCCGATTTTCGCGGGGTTTGGCAGACCAATTGCCCTATAATCGGGCACGTGCTCATTCTTGCCTTAGATACTTCTTCGCCCTCCGGCAGCGTCGCCGTCCTTCGCGATGAGAAAATCGTCGGATCGGTTTCGGCCTGGACAGACGAAGTTTACTCGGCGCGCATGTTTCGCCACGTGGAATTCCTGCTGCGCGAGCTTTCCCTTCGATTCGAGGAATTAGACCTGTTCGCCGTGGCCGCGGGCCCCGGCTCTTTCACCGGATTGCGCGTCGGCCTGACTGCGGTCAAGGGGTGGGCCGAGGTCTATCAGAAACCCATCGCGCCCATCAGCGGCCTCGAAGCCATTGCCGCACAGTCACATTCGATAGTTCCATTACTCGTACCCGTACTCGACGCGCGGCGCGGCCAAATCTATTTCGGATTCTACCGGCGTCTGGAAGCGGAGCGGTTAGCGCTCGAAGGCCAGGAGTGCGTGGCGACCCCCGAGGAATTCGTGCAGGCGCTGAGCGCTCACGGGCCACCGTCGGATTTCGCTGTCTTGACACCGATCCCCGCGCTGCTGCGGGAGGCGCTGTCTCGACTTGAGACGCCATCCGCGTGGGCCGGCAAATTGCCGCCGATCGAAGGCGCCTCGCCCATCCTCGCGCCCTACGTAGGCTTGCTCGGCTACCGGCGCGCGTTGCGGGGCGAGCTCGCCGACGCCCTCACGCTCGATGCGAACTACGTCCGCCGGACCGACGCCGAGCTCCACTGGAAAGACCCCGGTGGCGCTTGACCATCCGCCCGATCGAGTCGCGCGACATCGAAGCAGTCCTCGCCATCCAGCAGGCCTCGCCCGAAGTCGCCCAGTGGACGGCGCACGATTATGCCCGAGTCGCAGCCGGTGAAATGGCGGGATGGGTGGCATGGGACAACGCAACCGTCGCCGGATTCCTCACCGCGCGCCGCGTGGCCAGCGATCTCGAGATCCTGAATTTTGCCGTGCGCCAGGATGCCCGGCGCCGCGGCGCAGGCACGTCTCTCCTGCGCGAGGCCGTGGAGTGGAGCAAGGCTTTCCATCTCGAAAAGGCTTTCCTCGAAGTGCGGGCGTCCAATGCCACCGCGCTCCGTTTCTACGAACGCCACGGATTTCGCATCGCCGGGCGGCGCCCGCGCTATTACGCCGCGCCGGTGGAAGACGCCCTGTTGCTCACCGCCGATATCGCCGCGCTTGCTGGTAACATGCAACCGTGAGCACATTCGACGTAGCCATCGTGGGAGGCGGCGTGATCGGCACTTCGATCGCGTTCGAGCTTGCCGCGGAAAACCGGCGCGTCGTCGTGCTCGACCGCCAGCAGCCTGGCCTCGAAGCCTCGTGGGCGGCTGCCGGCATGCTTTCGCCCGCGCCCGATTCACCTCGCGATATTCCGCTCACACCCCTGAGCCGCGAAAGCCTCAAGCTCTATCCGCAATTTGTCGCAGCTGTCGAGGAAGAATCAGGTGAATCGGCATCGTACGCGCGCGACGGCGCCATCGAAATTCTTCTCGCACCGCATGGCGAAATCGACCGCGACCAAAAAGCCGCTGAGTACCGCCTTCTCAATCTGGCGGCCGAGCCCGTATCCCTGGGCGCGGCGCGCGAGCGCGAAAAATCCTTCACCCCAGACGCGCGCGCGGCCCTGTGGCTCCCCGAGGAAGCCACCGTCGAGCCTCGCCTGTTGATGGCTGCGCTCCTGGCCGCGGCGCAAAACCGCGGCGTCGCGATCCGCTCGGGCTGCCGGGTCACCAACTTGCTCCTCGATGGGAATCGGTGTCTCGGCGTGATTGCAGGCGGGGAAAAAATCGAAGCGGAGCACGTGGTCGTCGCGGCCGGATGCTTTTCGGGCGAGGTTGCGGAGGGAACCGCCCGCCTGGCACGCCTGCTACCCACGCGCCCGGTTCGAGGACAGATGCTTGCTCTGCGGCACGAAGGCTTCCGGCTGGACCGCGTCCTCCGATCCGAGCGCGGTTATCTGGTTCCTCGCCGCGACGGCCGCATCGTGGCCGGCAGCACCAAGGAGGAAGCCGGATTCGAAAGGCGCGTCACGGCCGCGGGAATTCGCAAAGTGCTGGATGCCGCGATCGAACTCTGCCCGTCACTCGCCGCCGCCGAAATCGTCGAAACGTGGTCCGGCCTGCGCCCTGGCACGCCGGACGATCTCCCGATCCTCGGCCCAACGGACATCGCAGGTCTCGCGATCGCCACCGGCCACTATCGCAACGGAATCCTGCTCACGCCGATCACCGCCAAGCTGATCCGCGAATGGATCGTGCTCGGGCGCACAAACTTCGACGCGGCGGCATTCTCGCCTCTCCGCTTCGATCGCGCCCTGTCTTCACGCGCCGAAACGGCCTAAGAATCGTGTTGGAATCAGCCGCGAAAAATCAGAAAGGAATCCTGCTTCGCACCGGCTCGCGGTTCGGGGGACCTGCCAGCGCGGATGCCTGCCCCGGGCTTGTGAACTGCACCTTGTCCGCATCGAGAAAGATTGGGCGATTGATCACGGCTTCCACGGTTGATCCGCGCGGCAGCTCGGCATCGGGCCCGCGAGTCAACAACACCGCCGCAAGGCCGGTCGCAAGGCCGACGCCCGCTCCAATCCCAGCGCCTTCGCCCACGTGCCCGGCCGCCGCGCCGACGCCCGCGCCGACTCCCGTGCCTACCTCGGTTGTTTGGATAACGGTCCCAAGATCATCTTTCTTGTCTGAGTCGCCGACAACCTTTCCCTCGCTGTTCACCGTCTCGCCGCCACCCGTCCCTGCCTGGCTCGGCACGGCATTCAAATTCACCATGTAGGCGTTCGGCAGAATCATGGTCGTCAGCTTGATCATCAATTCGCCGCGCCCCTTCACGCGGCCCGGCCGTTTTGATTCGGTCACTTCACCGCTCACATAGGAGCCAGCGGGAATCACCACCTTGCCGTCGATCATGATGGGGAAAACCGTCTCGAAGTAGACCGGATCGCCTGCCTTCGCGGTTCTCGTGGAAATGCCGTTGTGCAACACCAGGGGGATATGCGTCCCGCTCGGCACCTCGATCTGTGCGACCTTCGCTGGTGTCGAAGCCGCGCCGGCGGCGTTTGTTGAAGCGGCAGGGGCAGGCGCTGTACTCTGCTGCGGCTGGCTCGGCGCGGCGGCGGTCGCCGGACCGGGCGGCATCGGGCCTGGATCCTGGGCCAATGCCGGCAAGCCCAATGTAAATGTCAGCCCCAGCGCGATCGCGAGCATTTCCATCCGAGGAGAGTGAAAGAGATTGAGTTTCATAAAGTCTCCTGCCACTTGTCCGTAGAGATGCTTTCCCACCGAGCCGAGATGTCCTGAGGTTAATCCGATTCGAGCCATCCAGTCACTCTTTTTTGGATCGGCGGTCCCATTTCCTGGCATGACATCTATCTGTAGGGTATCCGTCTGAACACGCTCGCCGCCCGATTCTTCGCCCAGCACCTATACTAGATACAGGCAGGTTCGGCTTTTGGCCAGAAAATCGCACTGGTGGACGTCCCTTCGGGGAAAGACTGTTCTCATCGTATTGGCCGCACTCGTCTGCCTGGTGGGCGGCTTGTTTTCCCTGACGCGCCTGGTCATCCTTCGAAGCTTCTCCAAAGTGGAAGAAGACTTCGCGCGCCAGAACCTCAATCGCGCTTCGAGCGCCCTCTCCAACGAGCTTGATGCCCTGCAGCACGCCGCCGATCAGTACGCGGATCGCGACTTTACCTACAACGCCTTGCGTAGCGGCCATCCCGAGAAGATCGCGAGCGAATTCACGGGCCCGGCCTTCGAGCAGCTCCGCGTCAATTTCGTCGTCGTTCTCGATCCTTACGGTCGCAAGGTCTTTGCCAGCGGCTTCAACCTTGCCGGAATGGAAGCAGTTCCCCCTCCGCCGGACCTCGACCGCCACCTGAGATTTGGCTCGCCTTTCCTGATCCATAATGGCGACGCTCGGGATGTGAAAGGCATGCTGATGCTCGCCTCTGGACCTGTGCTCGTCGATTCGGGACCTATCCTCACCAGCAGCGCAAATGGTCCCGCCGCCGGCGTCCTGATCATGGGCCGCTTCCTCGACTCCGATGAAAGCGCGCGCCTGGGCGAAATGACGCACGTTTCCCTTGAGATTGACCGCCTGGACTCGCCGGCCAGCCGCGCCGAGATGGAATCCGATGGCGCCCCGTCCCTTGATCCGTCCATTTCGCTGCGGGCGAAATCCGATGATTCGCTGACGGCCTCCGAGGTCCTTCCCGACATCTACGGAAGGCCCGCCGCCGTCCTGCGCATTTTTCTTCCGCGAACGATTTACGATCAGGGCCGGACGAGTTCGCTTCAGTTCCTGCTGCTGCTGATCGCGGCCGGTTTCGCATTCGGCGCGATCATCCTCTACCTGATCGAGCGCGTGGTGCTCTCGCGCATGGCCGATCTCAGCGACAGCATCACCCGCATCGGCACCAGCGGCAATCTTGCCGCGCGCGTCCCCGTTTCCGGGCACGATGAGGTCGCCTACCTCGGCACTGCCGTCAACGGCATGCTTGAGGATCTCGAAAACGTGCAGAAAGCGCGCCACGAAGAGCGCACTCGCCTCGCCGTCCTGATCGAGAAAATGCCCACCGTAATCTGGACCACCGACGCCGACCTGCGCTTCACGTATCACACAGGCGCCGCGCTCGAAGCGATGGGCCTTCGCCCGGAAGATTCGCTGGGCAAAACGCTCTTTCAGTATTTCGGCACCGAAGACCCGGCCTTTCCGGCGATTGCGGCGCACCGCAAAGCCCTTGCCGGCGGCACTCTCTCCTTCGAACTCGACTGGCAAAAGCGCTCCTTCGATTGCTACGTCCAGCCGCTGCGGGGGCCTCAGGGCGATCTGATCGGCGTGATCGGCGTGGCGCTCGACGTGACGGATCGCAAGCACCTGACCGATCAGTTGCGCCAGTCGCAAAAAATGCAGGCCATCGGCGAACTCGCCGGCGGCGTGGCGCACGACTTCAACAATCTCCTGATGGTGGTCAAGGGGCACGCGCAGCTCCTTCTCGATCGCATGCCCAAGGATCCTTCGCTGCACCACAGCGTTCACCAGATGGAAAAAGCCGCCGACCGCGCCGCATCGCTCACGCGCCAATTGCTCGCTTTCAGCCGCAAGCAGGTGTTGCAGCCGCGCGTGCTCGATATGAACGACGTCGTGACCGGCATGATCAAGATGTTCTCCCGCGTAATCGGCGAAAACATCGAAATGGCGTTCGTTCCCGCCGCCAAGCTCGGCCGCACGAAAGCCGATCCCGGGCAGATCGAGCAGGTGTTGCTCAATCTCGTGGTCAATGCGCGCGATGCCATGCCCAACGGCGGCCGCCTCACCATCGAAACATCGAACGTTCAACTGGACCGCAGCTACGCCTCTGGCCATGCCGCCGTCGAGCCCGGCCCTTACATCATGCTGACCGTCACCGACACAGGCTGCGGCATGGACGCCGAAACGCAATCGCGCATTTTTGAGCCTTTCTTTACCACCAAGGAGGCCGGCAAGGGCACCGGCCTGGGCCTCGCCACGGTCTACGGCGTCGTCAAACAGAGCGGCGGCTACATCTGGGTCTACAGCGAAGTGGGCTGCGGAAGCACATTCAAAATCTATTTGCCGGAAGTGGCCGAAGAAATCGAAGCCCCCGCCATCGAACCCGAAACGCGCGGCTCACTGGCCGGCACCGAAACCGTGCTCTTTGTCGAAGACGAGCAGAGCGTCCGCGAACTTGTGCGCGACTATCTCGCGGGGGTGGGATATCGCGTTCTCGACGCCAGCGATGGTGTCGAAGCCCTCGAAGTCGCCAAAGCCCACAAGGGGACGATCCACATCCTCGTCACCGATGTGGTGATGCCCCGGCTCAGCGGCCGCGATCTCGCCGCGAAACTCGGTTCCGAACGCCCCGGCGTGAAAGTTCTCTTCATCTCGGGCTATACGGACGATACGATCGTACGCCACGGAGTCCTCGAAGGCGGCGTCGCTTTCCTGCAAAAGCCGTTCAACTTGAAAGCCCTCGCAGAAAAAATCCGCGAAGTGCTCAAATCCGAGATCCCAGCCCCGGTTCCAGCAGGCGGCGCGCGGAAGATTTAAGCGTAGCGGCGGGATCGCGCATCAAGGTGCGGCTGATTCGCTGAATGGGTGGGCTAGATCAGAAACACAGTCTGCCCGGTCAGCTCAAATCGCTTTCGGCAGCGGATATTCCGGCAGGCCACCATATTATCGATGCGGACCATATAGGACCGCGCCTTCGCGAACTGCTTCTTGTCTTCTTCATTGGCGCCGCCGGGGACTTGCGCCCTTTTCGTTCGCACGATCCATCGGATGGGATACGTATTCTCCTGGCGGCAATGCGGGCAATTCAGCGGGATTTGCTTTGTTTCTTCCTTCTCCTCGTAAAATCGCTTTTCGTCCATTGGTTCCTGTCTGGCTGTCTCGATCTAGGCCGGATTCGCATCCCAATCGCCGATATCATCCAGATTCACGAATCGAATGCCGGCGTCGCGCCAGCGCGGCAACCAATAGGTTAGCGCCGCGACCGTATGATGGCGGTCTCCCTCGAGCTTCCGGAAATCCCCATCGTGCAGCAGGACAATATCCCCTCCCTGCGCGCGCTGCAAGTGCTTCACCACGTTTTGCGTCGCGCGCGGCCTCCAGTCCCATGCAAGCTTGGACCACATCACGACTCCCGCGCCGCCCCAGCGCCGCACCGCGCTATTCAGCAGCGGACCGCGGAATCCGAATGGCGGCCGCATCCAGCGAGGTTTCTTGCCGGTGGCCTCCCGGATCGCGTCGTCGCAGCGACGCAACTCCTCCGCAATTTCGGAAGCCGAGCGAAAAATCAGTTGCCGGTGCGTATCCGTGTGATTGCCGACGGTATGGCCGCGCGCTCCGATCTCCCGCGTAAGATCGGGAAACGCGCGCACGTGCTCGCCGGTCACGAAAAATGTGGCGCGAGCGTCGTGCCGCTCGAGCAGATCGAGCAGCGCCGGCGTCACGCTCGGATTCGGGCCGTCGTCAAACGTCAGCGCCATCGCGGACTCGTCGCCGGTGCGCCGGATCGTCGGACCGAAAATCTGCGAAATCGGCGCGACCGCCGCCCACGCGAAACTTCCGCTCGCGGCGCAGGCTCCTCCGGCTTCGATCAGGGCTGGTAACTGACGCATCGGTAGATTCTCGCATTGCTGGCCCAAAATTTCCACGCTAGTGGGCTTCGGTTGCGCCCTTTGATACGATGGCCCGGAAGCCGCCCGCGCACATGATCTCGCCGCGCCCAAGCCAGTCGAAACTCCCGCTTTGGATTCGCTGGGTCGCGGCCCTGTGGCTCGTGTTTTGGCTTGTCGTCTACTGGCACAGTTGGGGCCCTCTCAACTTCCTGCACTTCTGCGACATCTCCGAAATCCTCGCGTGCATCGGCTTCGCAGCCGATAGCCCGCTCCTGATTTCAAGCCAGGCCGTCGCCTCCCTGGTGGTCGATGCGGCCTGGGCGCTCGATGCGGGCTGGACCGTCGTTTTCGGGCGCCACCTGATCGGCGGCACCGAATATCTTTTCGATCCGAATCACGCCCTCTGGGTGCGACTGCTCTCGCTCTTCCATCTCGCCCTGCCCGTGCTTCTGCTCTGGGCCGTGCGCCGACTGGGATACGATCGCCGCGGATTTCCATTGCAGCTCGCCATTGCACTGCCTGCCTTTATCGCCTCGCGCTTCGCTCCTTCAGCCCAAAATATCAACTACGCTTTCACCGATCCTTTCTTCCATCGCCCCTGGGGACCGGCGCCCGTCCACATCCTCGTGATTTTTCTCTTCATGCTCGTAGTCCCTTATCTTCCCACGCACCTCGCGCTGAAACGCCTTTTCCCGCCGGCCGCCCGCGACGCGCGAAACATGCAGGCGCCTCCAAACGTATCTTGAGGAAGAAGCTCGACTCGCTCGGCGGGAGACGCCCATGAAGGCAACCAACTTCGAGTTCCGCCAGAGATTCTGGATCATCATGGTGATCTTCTGGGGCGGATTCTGGCTGTATGGGGTCGACCAGACGAACGTGGTCGAGTCCCTGAAGATCGCCGGCACCTGGTGGATTATCGGCGTGACCCTGGCCATCTGGGTCGCCTACAGCTTCTTCGTTTATTCCCGCAGGAAGGTGCGGGAACGATCGTCGCCGCAAACGAGCTGAAGACAATACCGCCGATCCGTGGCGGGAATCATTTTTGCATTTGAGCTTCCGGGTGGGGCTTTCGCAACGAGCTGCCTCGCCGCTATTCCGCTTGGCGTACGGCGCGCAGATCGATGCCGAGCTGCTGGCATTTCTTGTAGAGGTGGCTGCGCTCGAGCCCCAGCGCCTTCGCCGTGTTGGTCATGTGATGACGATTTCTCTTGAGCTCGGCGAGCAGCGTCTCGCGCTCGAACGCCTCAACGCGCTCTGCGAGCGCCCCCGTCGCCTCCGCCGCGCCCGCCCCTGCCGCGCCCATCGCGCCCGCGCCTTGCGGCAGCGCCCGCTCCACGGTCGCCGCCTCCACGGAGTCTCCCGTCGCGAGCAGCAGCACGCGCTCGATCACATTCCGCAGCTCGCGCACATTTCCCGGCCAGGCATAACGCTCCAGCGCCTCGATCGCGCCCGCCGAAAGCGTCCTGGGCTTCCAATGATTCTGCTCGTCGAGTTGCCGGACAAAATGCTCCGCCAGCACGCGAATATCCTCGCGCCGCTCGCGCAGCGGCGCCAGCACGACCGGAAACACAAACACGCGGTGATAGAGATCCTCGCGAAACGTTCCCTGCCGCACCTGCTCCTCGAGGTTGCGGTGCGTCGCCACCACCACGCGCACGTCGACCGCAAACGGCCGGTCCCCGCCCACGCGCTCGATTTCGCCCTCTTCAAGGACGCGCAGCAGCTTCGCCTGCATCGGAAGAGGCATGTCGCCAATCTCATCGAGAAACAGCGTGCCGCGGTGCGCCTGCTCGAATTTTCCGACGTGCCGCGCCGCCGCGCCGGTAAACGACCCCTTCTCGTGCCCGAAAAGCTCCGATTCCATCAGCTCCGCCGGGATCGCCGCGCAATTCAGCGAAATAAACGGGCCGGCGTGCCGCGGGCTTTTCTCGTGCAGCGTGCGCGCGATCAGTTCTTTCCCCGTTCCCGTCTCGCCCCGAATGCAGACGCGCGTCTCGCTCGCCGCAACGTGCTCCACCTGCGCCATCACTTCTCGCATCACGGCGCTGGCCCAGACGATTTCGTGCTTCCCAAGCCGCCGCTTCAACTCGCGGTTTTCCTGCTCGAGGCGCGAAATATGCAGCGCATGCTCGACGGTCAGCAGCAGCTTGTCGGTTGAAATCGGCTTTTCGAGGAAATCCGAGGCGCCCAGCCGCGTCGCCTTCACAGCCATTTCGATCGTCGCCTGGCCCGACATCATCACCACCGGCGACGCCACTCCGCCCTTCTTCAAATCCTCAAGCAGCGAAATCCCATCGCGCCCCGGCATCACCACATCGGAGAGGATCAGATCGAATCGCTCGGCCTTCGCCAGATCGAGAGCCCGCGTGGCGCTGTCGCAAACCGTCGCTTCATGTCCCGCGAGCCGGAATGCGCGCGCCAGCGATGCGAGCGTATTCGCATCGTCGTCAATGATCAGAATATTTGCCTTGAGCGGCACGCGACACTAGTCTCCTTCGCCGCCGACGTCCCGGCCTGTGTGGACATCTTCGGATTCGCGCGGCTCCTCGGCATCGTGCGCTCCGTCGTTTTCCCGCGCTTCGTGAGGCACGGAGCCGGCTCCATCGCTCTGGCCGGCCTCGGCTTCCTCTTCCGCCAGCACCGCTTCGGCGGCAGCCGTGGATGGCTCGTCATCCGCCGCGGAGGTTTCGGGTGCGCGTGCAGGCGCCGCCGTAATCGCGCCCGTTGGCGGTGAGCCGGGCGCCACCGCATGGCTCACTGTCACACCTGCATGTTGCGCGGGCTTCGCCGGCAAATGAATATGGAATGACGTCCCGACGCCCGCCTCGCTCTCCACCGAAATTCGCCCGCCATGATCGCTCACCACCGACTGCACGATCGCGAGCCCCAGCCCCGTCCCGTGCCGCTTCGTGGTGTAGTACGGCGTGAACAGGCGGTCGCACTCTTCCGGGGTCAAGCCGCTCCCCGTATCCGAAATTTCGAGGCTCACTCCGCCATCCTCGCGCGCCGTCCGCAGCATCAAGACGCCTCCCGCCGGCATCGCGTCCATCGCGTTCAGCACCAGATTCTCGATCGCGCGCCGCAAAAGCGTCGCATCCGCCTGCACGGCCGGCAGATTTTCCTCCAGATGCAGCTCCGAAGTGATCGGCGGCCTTCCCAGCGCGCTGAACTGCGCCTCGAACAGCTTCACGATGTCGCGCACCAGGTCGTTCAGATTCACGCGCGCAAGTTCCGGCTGCGGCATCCGCGCGAAATCGCTGAAGCGGCCGATAATCTTCTTCAGGTTGTCGATCTCCGAAAGCAGGATCCCGGTCGACTCCTGAAACACTTCCTCGAACTGATTCCTGCCCAGCTCGCCGCCCTGCTCCTTGGCGCGCCGCAAATTCTCGACAGTCGTTTGCAGCGGAAACAGGGGATTCTTCAATTCGTGCGCCAGCCGCCGCGCCAATTCGCGCCACGCCGCCACGCGCTCTGCCTGCACCAGGCGTTCGCGCTGCTCGCTCAGCTGTTCCGTCATGCGATTGAACGCACGCGAGAGCTGCCCGATTTCGTCCTTCCCGCGCACGTCCACGCGCGCGTTCCAATTCCCTTCCGCCACCTCGCGCGCGCCTTCGGAAAGCCTGCGCACCGGCCGCGTGACGCGCGCCGCGCCCCACCAGCTCATCAGCATGCCGAAAAACAGTCCCATGGCGATCACGCCCAGGGCCAATAGCGCGATCCGCTGTTCGAGCGCCACCATCTGGCGCTGCGAGCTTCCGACCAGCAGCACCCCCAGAAGCTCGTTCGCCCGCCCCAGCAATGGCAGCGCGTGAAAACCCTCCGCGCTCATCGGCGTTCCCGACCACAAAATCTTGAATGCCTGTTGCCGCGGATCCTTTCGCTCCTGCTCGACAAACGGAGCGAACCTTTCGGCCTGCGCGACCGGCCCTGATTGATCCACGATGTTCGCCGCATCGAAATTCGAATCGAGATTCAGATACAGCAGCGCGCGCATTCCCGCGGGCAGCACGAGCGACCCCAGGAATTCCTTGCCCAGCCGCTCGCCGCCCACCACGTAGAGATTCTTGTCGCCCACGCGCACCGTCGAGACCGCCATCAGCCCGATGGCCGGCCCGTCTTGCGTATCCACTTTCGTCAGAAACGCACCCACCGGCGTCCAGTCCGCCGTCTGCGTCACCCAATCCATTTTGTATCCGAAGCGCGCCGGCCACTCGTTCGACGAGATGATCGATCCGTCGTTCGCCACGAAGTCGAGGAAGTCCAGCTGGTGGGATTGCGAGACACCGTGCGCGTCGTTCACGTACACCGAGACGTCCGCCTGCGGCCGGCTCAAATCGATCGCCATGCGCACGGTGCCTTCAGCGTCGGCGATTCCCTGCACGCGATTGACGATCCCCTGCTTGTGCCGGTCCACTTCGCGCTCGAATTGCCCCACGAGCGCGTCGCTGTAATCCTGATTCATCGTGTCAAACGCGCGCCGCGCCACAATCGTCACACCCACGGCGATCACGCCCACCGACGAAAGCAGCGCGAGCACGAACACGACGAGAAGTTTGGTGCGAAACGTCACTGCGTTTCCTGCTCCAGCCATACGTCCGCCAGCGGCCAGCCTTCGCCCGCCGCCGGCGCCTTCCAATCCCTCACGCGCGCGCTCAGGCCGTAAACCTCCGGCACCCACACGAGCGGCACCACGCGATAGTCGTTCACGATGCCACGCTCGACATCATATAGATGTTCAGCCGACGCCCCTTCGGCCAACTCCGCCCCGGATTTTCCATTCGATCCGTTCGCATCGATCGCCGGCGCGAGCGTCGCCAGAAAACTTGCCAGCGCCACTCGCGGATCGGGAGACGGCATCCGCAATCTCACCAGCCGTGCATCGCAATTCGAAGGCACGCGATTATTCGGCAGCGCTTCGGGCGCCACGTGAATTCCAGCCTCGCGGGCGTCCACCGCGATCCGTTCGGCCAGCGACTCTTCGAGCGAATCGCTCGCATCATATCCCAACACAATCCGCGGCGAGCCGCCGATTTGCCCGGCAAGTTCCTTCGCGCCAGCCTGGTCTGCGGCCGTCGAAAACAGAAACGCGGTGCCGCTCGACCATTGCGGCAGCAGCCCTCCCGCCGGCTCGCCCTCTTTCTGCAGGATGAAATTGACCATCGCGCCGCGGTCGATCGCCCGCGAAAGCCCCTCGCGCAGCCGCGCGTCCTCCGCCGCGGGCCTTCCCGCCACAAACACGACAGCCACCAATTCGTCCGGCTCAGACGTGCTTACGCGAATTCCTTGCCCCGATGCGTAGCGCGCCTGCTCGGGCGGAATCTCGGTGAAGTCGGTCTTGCCCAGTTCGAGATCGAGCAGCCGGTCTTTCACGCTGCGCCCCATCTGGACGTCGATCGAATCCACGAACGGCCGCCCGCCGGTGTAATCATCATTGGCCGCGAGCGTCACATGAGCGCCCGGTTCCCACGCCGCAATTCGAAACGCACCCGCAGTCGCAGCGCCGCCGGCAGCCGCGCCGAACGTGCCGTCAGCATTGCGATGGTCGTACAAAAGCGACTCAATCTCGTCCTTCGCAGTCGCCTCTTCCGGGCTCGCAGCCGCCACCGAAGGATCAAGCGAATTCAACCGCGCGCCGATTTCGACGCGCAGCGTTCCCCCAAACATGGGCCGCCGGGAAGCCTCCACGCGCCCCACACCAACAAGCGCCAACATGATTGCAAGCACAGAGGCCGCCGCAAGCGCACAAGCCCCCATACCGCCCACAGCCATCGCATGCGCAAAGCGCGGACAGCAGTTAGGCTGTAGGGGCGCTGCTTGCTGCGCCCCTTGATGGCAAGTCGCTGCCAAAGTACTCCCAACCCGCTTCATGGCTCGCAGTGAGTCCAAGCTTTAAAGTCCGCTCCGGGTGCCTCACCCTCGGTTTGTGAGGGCGGGGCCTTTTCCAACGAGCAAGCACTTATCCACCAGCCACCTCAACGCCCGCAGCTAGCCGTAACAGCCCAAGCCTCATAATTCCCCGTCTTCAAATTGTGCACGACTGCCCGCGCCACCCCGCTCGCCCCAGTCGACCACAGCGACGTCACCGGCCCAGCAAATTCGATCGGACTTCCCGTAAGCGTCGCCGCTCGGCCCGTCGCATCGATCTCGTACGCCTGAATCGAATCGGGCTGCGTCCAATCGCCTTTTCCGGTGGCCAGCACCACAGGTCGCCCGTCGCATGCGAGTCCCACGCCCGCCACTTCTCCGCCGAGATCCAGTTCCTTCGGGACCGTCGCGTCTCCCTGAATCCACGCCTGTGTATCTTGGCTCGCAAAAGCGCAATGAATCGTCTGCGGGTTCGCGAAATCGCCTTTGCACTCGATTCCAGGAAGTCCGGCGCTGCCCATCGCAAGCCCCTGCGAAATATCGATGTGGCCTCGCTCGGCGCGGAGCCACGAGCGCGTCGGCGTGATCGTGACCGCCTGCCCAAGCTGCCACTGATCCTGCTGCCGCGAATAGAACGCCAGCCTGCCTCGCTCGAGGACGATCATCTCGGGCGCAGCGCCCGCCGCCGCGGCAGGCAGCGCGAAATCGAGCACTGTTCCGGGCTGCTCCCACACGCGCGTCGCATTGAGGGAAACGCCGCCGCTTCGCTCCGCCTTCTTCGCCGCTCTCGAGATAGACACCATGGTGATCTGCTCGGCCTTGTCGCTCGTCCCATGCCGCACTTGCGCCACGATCAAGTAGCCCTCGGTTCCTTCGGAAAGCGTCACGATCAGATTCGCGTCCGGCGCCTGTGCCCCTGCGAGCCGGAAACGCCGTTTGGTCAGTTCCGCCCTGAGCAATTCGCCAATCGCCGCCGCATCATCCGGGCTCACTGACGAGACATTATTCACGGCCAGATCGATCCGCGCGGGAGGAGCGACCATTGCGGCAATTCGATCCACCAGCTCGCGCACAGCCGCATCCCAATCCGCCGGAGCCGCGGTCGCAGCCTGCCGCCCTCCCGCCGAAACAAGCCGCAAAGAAACGCGGCCTTGCCCGGCGCATGTTTTGGGAGCGAGCGCGATCGATGCAAAGAGAGCGACGAAAAGCGTCGCGCGGGGAAAAGCGGAGAATCGGCGGAATGGCCGCATCGGCTCGTGCGAATTGCACAACGCGTTCGTAGTTCGCCATCATAGCACAGCCGAAAAATCGCACGCGGCTCGCCGGCCAGTCGCCGTTCCAGACCTGCGAATTTCGCCGGCGGCGGCTTCGTCCCGCGCCTTTCGGCTGAAGGGTTCGATGCGGCGGTAACGAACCCCTTCGCCTCGAAGTGCGGGACGAAGCCGCCAGCAAGGGTTTTTGCCGGCGTTCCTTGGCTGCCGATCGCCCCCGGATTCCTAGCCAGAATCCGGGTGCGATCGAACTAGCCGGAAATCTATCTCGCTGGCTTGGTGCCCGAACCACCCGCGGGCGGATCGGCGACGTCATCCTCCGCCGCCGACTTCAGCACGTCGTTGGTGAAAAAGAATTTCCCGTCGTTCGGGACCAGCATGATCTGCACCTTATCCGAAAGCTTCTCCGCCACCGTGTATTGGACGAGTAGCGGATTCTGCTTCAGCGCGGCGGCCTGCAGTTGCATCTCCTCGGCCTGCGCCTGCGACGTCAGCCGAATGTGGTTGGCGTCCGACTGGGCTACCAGGTTCGCGCGTTCTTCTTCCGCCTTCGCCGTCACGCGGATCCGGTTCGCTTCCGAGTCCGCCAGCAACTCGGCGCGCTGCTGCTCGGCCTTGCCGTCGATCACCTTGGCTTGCGCGTCCGCCTCGGCATTTTGAATCGTCGCTTCCTTGCGCGCCTCTGCCTCGAGCCGCGATTGCTCGATCTGCTTTTGCTTTAGGGGCAGCGTGTACTGCATCGCATCCGATTCCGCCTTTGCCATGATCACTTGCGCCGCCGCGTTCGCTTCCGCGCGCTTCACGTCGCGAGCCTTTTCGGCTTCCGCCTGCGATTCGGCGATACCCACCATCTTTTTTTCTATCTCGGCCTGCACCGACGTGCGGTCGTCTTCCTGCTCCTTCAGCAGCAGATCCTCGAGCCCCTTCGCGTACTCCTCGGGCAGATCCACCTTCCGGAGTTGCACGTCCTTCACCTCGATCGCATCGCCCGCAAGCCGCTTGGTGATCAGCGCCGCCACGCGCTGGCGAAACTCCTCGCGCTTCGTCGAAAACACGTCGCGCACGATGTAGTCCGGCGCCACTTCGCGAAACGCGCTCATCACCGTGGGCTCCACGATCTCATCTTCGATCGGCTGCGGCAGATTCGACTGAATGTAATCGAGCTTCTGCGAGTTGATCCGATACCGCACATTCACCGCCAGCCCCAATTCCAGCCCCTCGTGCGCCTCAACCGTCAGCACGGGAAACTCCTCATTGCGATTTTCGAAGGCCGAAGTGGCGAACACTCGGTCGCGGATGTCGTAGAGCTGGATGCGGTCGATCAGCGGGACTACGAAATGCGTCCCCGCATAGAGCGTCCCCGGCCGCACGCCCGAAATCTGGCTAATGCGCACCGCGCCGTGCCCGTCCGGCACCACCACGATGCTCGACGCCGCCAGCCCCATCACCGCCGCAATCGCCACAAGCCTCGCCGCCGAATCGATCCGGATCACGCGCCGCGTGCGCCTCGCTGCAATCACCACGGGCGCGGGAGTGCCGCTGGGCGGCGTGGAGTCCTCAGCCCGCGGGCCGCGCCGAAAAATCCGGTCGAGCTCGTACGCCAGGAAAATGTCATACAGCACCATCCCCGCCGCCAAAGCCCCCAACCCAAAACACCCCGCAAACAGCAGAAATCTCAAAAACAACATGTGCGCCTCCGTTCACCATCGACTTAAGCCCGATGCGTGAGACCTCGCCGCTGCTCGCGTGGAGTGCGGCAGCTTGCTGCCGCTTTTGTTAGCCGGGGCTTGCCCCGGCGCGTCACGCCTCAGCCAACCGCCTTCATCTTGCGTCGCTGCACTTCGTCATCCTGCCTGCCCTGACAAAGGAAGGGAGCGAAGCGAAGGATCTCTCTTCTCTCGCCCGCAACCCACGACCTGCTACCTGCGACCCGTCACCTCTGCTTCTCCGTCCTTCTTCACCCGCGCCGGCATCAGCCGAAACAACCCATTCAACGTGGCCCACTCGAGCCCCAACGCCAGCCCCAGCGCCCCCAGAATCGCTCCCGTCACTTCCGCAAATCCGATAAAGCCGTCCATGGCCGATCTCCTCGACTACGCGGGGCTGGGTTCCGCGTCACCCCGGGAACGCTCCACTAGCGCGTTCAAAGGGCTGCTTCGCCCGTGAGAAATGCAGTCCGGGCACCAAGAAATCAGTGATTGGAAGAAAAGCACTTAGAGGCACGGAGGCAGCTTAACTTCGTGGCGGCGCAAACACGCCGTGGAACGACAAAGACAGTGCGAACTGCGAAGAAACTGCCCCAGCGGTGATACGATCGCGCGGCAGGCACACTCGAAGCGGACCACATCCATGGATCGGGAAAGAATAGCAACCGCGCGCACCAACGCCTTTTCGGTGGTCGTGACTATCGGCCTGATCGCCGGCACCCTCGACATCACCGACAGCCTCGTCTTCAACCATTTCCGCGGAATCACGCCAACGATGGTCTTCCAATACATCGCGACGGGCCTGATCGGCATGCGTGCCGTCGACCTTGGCCTGGCGTCTGTCGCCCTCGGCGTCGTGCTGCACTACACGATCGCGCTCACCTGGACAGCCATCTTCTACGCCGCCAGCCGCAAGCTCGCGATTCTCACCCGCCGCCCTGTAATCTCCGGCCTGCTCTACGGCGCCTTCGTCTACGTCGTAATGAACTTCATCGTCCTGCCGCTCTCACGCGTGCCACACGTGCACGCCACCGCCACGCTCGCCGCGCGAATAAACGCCATCCTGGCGCTCCTCCTCTGCATCGGCCTCGCGATCTCGCTGCTCACGCGCAATTTCGCACCGACGTCCCGCACGTAGCAGACGTCCCGCTTCCCGTGCTTCCGTGCTTCCTTGCTTCCTTGCTTCCTTGCCTCCCTGCCTCCATTCGTCATCTCTGCTAGAATTTCCCCGGAGGCACAGGATGCCGCAAGCACCCCCACCCTCGGGGCTCCGTATCGG
>Ga0335075_10005215_pt1 | contig 20228 bp, 17 predicted proteins | sample Lox_Sample_24_FD_206723 | JGI IMG/M metagenome (GOLD analysis project Ga0335075, IMG submission 206723) | Soil microbial communities from Loxahatchee National Wildlife Refuge, Florida, United States - Lox_Sample_2.4 | ecosystem: Environmental > Terrestrial > Soil > Wetlands | place: USA...
GTGCTTGATCGCGAGGCGCTCAACGCGCACACGCTTTCCTGGGCGGACTCGATCAACTCCTCAGGCGCGGCTTTCGTTACCCCGTCCATGCTGGACGGCGCCTGGTCGGTCCGGGTCTCGATCGGCGCCGAGCCCACCGAGCGCGGCGACGTCGCCGAACTGTGGAACCTGATGAGGCAAGCTGTAGCGACCTGAGGCCACGCCGGGCGGCGTTGAACGGCTGTTAATTCGATGGCAATGGCTGCCGCATAACGTCTGGGACATGCAGGATTCCACAGTGAATGTCGTTCGCGCCGACGCGGCGGACGCGGATAAGCTCGTCAATGTTTTGTCGGTCGCCTTTCAGGAGGACCCGGTCAGCAAGTGGCTTTTCCCCGACGATGTCGAACGGGAGCGCGTAAATCCGATTTTCTTCCGCCCTTTCGTCGACTTGACGCTTGAGGATGGCGAAATCGATACCACGGACGACCGCGTCGCGGCGGCGCTGTGGCTTCCCGTCGACGTTGCCGAGCACGCCGATCCGCCCGATCTCGGGGAGTTGTTCGCGCCCATTCTCGGGCCCGTTTACGCGGCCCGTATCGCCGCGTTCGATAAGCGGTCCACCGCGAACCACCCCCACGCATGCCAACCATTGTTATCTGCCATTCATTGGCGTTCAGCCTGACCGGCATGGCCGCGGTATTGGCGCCGCTTTGCTCAGGGACCGCCTGACTGCGCTGGACGAGCAGGGGGTGCCGGCTTATCTCGAGGCCAGCAGCCTGGACAGCGCCCGGCTGTACGAGCGGCTAGGCTTCCGGCGGCTCGCCCAGACGACCGACATCCCGGGCGGCCCCAGCCTGTACCCGATGTGGCGTGACCCGGAGCACAATTCGCCGTCAACGGTCGGGTAGTGGTAATTCACGTACTGCTAACTAGGTAATGGCGTGTCTCACCGATCCCGCCGAGATGGTTCGCCCGAATATGTATCGGCGCTTTCTCGCACCCCACAGGAGGGGATCTTCGTAGAACCCGCCCCCGGGGGCGGGTTCTACGAACAAGGCTGACCCGTCATGGGCCCGTGGCTAGTCGTGGGCGATCGCGAACCCGAGGCTCACGGCGGCCGAGACCACCACGTGCCCGGGTGCTAGGTCGCCTTCCGACGCCTCCACCCCGGCGGAGGAGTGGCTGCGGTACTGGCCTCGGATCTGCTCGGGGTCCTCGTCTTCAATGTGCACGATCGAGCCCAGCCGCACTCGCGCCTCCTCAGCGTACAGCTCCGCCTTCCGCCGCGCCGCCGCGACTGCCGCACGCCGCGCCTCGGCCCGCAGCTCTGGTTTGTCGACGACGTCGAAGTCCACGCCCTCGATCTCATTCGTCCCCGCTGCCACGATGTCCACCAGAAGCTGCTGGACGCCGTCCAGGTCACGGGACTCGACAGAGAACGAGGCCTGGCACTGGTAGCCGAGGAACTTCCGCTCGTTGCCGTAGCTCCACTGGCTCTTCAGCGACAGATGCGACCGCTGCACGTCCGCGTCCGGAACATTGTGGGCGCGGATCGCCTGCCGCACCGCTCCCACCGCTTCAGTGGCCGCCGCGAACGCCTGCGCCGGAGTCTGCTGCAGCCTCGCCACCTGGAACCGAAGCCGCACCAGATCCGGAGCCGCCTTGACGCTCGCCGTGCTATACACCGTTACGCCCCAAGGGCGCTCGATCATCTGCATGGCTCAATCCAACACAAATCGCGCCATGCGCGAGCCGATTCCACAGCCTGCCCGTGATCGCTCAGCAGCCCGGCCACCAGAGGCCATCGGTTTCGCCTGGGCAGCCGCCGCGGCTTTCATCCAAGCCGATTTGGCATGGCCGGATGTCCCTGATTTGGTTCTCGACGACATGCCATCGCCTGACTAAATTGCTTCGAGTAGCACTGTGGCTAAGGCGATCATGACGAGGAGGAAGCGACGTTGGATGCAGGCTTTCAGCACTGGCGCCTTAGTGCCGCCCAGCGGCCAGGGCCGGTGCCATGCCGACGCAACGCCCAGTCTCGTCCCCCCGCAGCGAAGGCTGCGAGAATCATGCTGCCACTACTAAACGCCAGTGTGGAAGAGGCTCGGTACAGGTCAGGATGAGCGATGGTGCCGGGGGGTTCGGAGTTCGACAGCGTGCTGCCCCTCGGCTGGCCGGGCGATCTCAGCTGCTGGTGTTCCGATGACTTCGCCTGTCCTCGGGGTTGCCGAGGCTGGTACGGCGACGCGTTTTGGCGTCCTCGGGCCGTTGCTGGCGGTGGACGATACTGGCGCGCACCGGGTGGTGTCCGCTCCCAAGCAGCGGATCCTGCTGGCCGCGCTGTTGTTTAGCAGCGGCGGGGTGGTCTCGGCTGAGAACCTGGCCGAGGCTTTGTGGGATGCGTCGCCGCCGCCGAACGCGGCTGCGGTGATGCGGACGTACGTAATGCGACTGCGGCGTGCTCTAGGCCCGGCTGGCACCAGGATCGTCGGCCGGCCGACGGGCTGGGCCGTCGAGCTTAGGGACTCCGAGGAGCTGGATCTTGCCGAGGTTGACGGCTTGTGGCGTGCTGGGCGCGCGGCGGCCGAGGCGGGGGAGTGGCGGCAGGTGTCGTCGTTGCTGGACAGGGCTCTGAGCCTGTGGAGAGGTGAACCGCTGGTTGATGTCCCCTCGGCCGCTCTTGCCCGCCGGGAGCTGGCACGGCTTGCTGAGCTGCGGCTGCAGCTGACCGAGGCGCGTATCGATGCCGACCTGCGCCTGGGCAGGCATGGTGAGCTGGTAGCGGAGTTGCGGCGGCTGGCCACTGAGCACCCGTTGCGTGAGCGTCTCCGCGCCCAGCTGATGCTGGCCTGCTACGGCAGCGGCCATCAGGCCGCGGCGCTGGAGGTCTACCGGGACGCCCGCAAAACCCTGGCGGAGGAGCTGGGCGTAGAGCCCGGGTATGAGTTGCGCGAGATGCACCGGAAGATACTGGCCGCTCAGCCTGAACTCGCCGCCGCGGTGCCGGAATGGGGGCGCGCGGTGCCCGCTCAGCGGCCGGACAGTTCGTCGCGGATGCCCGGTCGCGCCGATGAGCCTTTCTCGCCGGTGGTACCGCGTCAGCTGCCGGCACCGGTACGGAATTTCGTGGGCCGGGCTACTGAGTTGAAACGGCTGTCGGCGCTTGCCGAGGAGGCCGCCGGCGGGTGGGCGACGGTGGTGATCTCGGCGATCGGGGGGATGGCAGGGGCGGGTAAGACGGCGCTGGCGGTGCACTTCGCTCACCAGGCCGTCAGCCGGTTCCCCGATGGTCAGCTGTACGTGAATCTGCGCGGGTTCGGACCGTCGGGCACGCCGGTGGCGTCCGCTGAGGCGCTTCGCGGGTTCCTCGGCGCGTTGGGTATGGCGGCCGAGCAGGTCCCGGCCGGCCTCGAAGCTCAGGTCGGGCTGTATCGCAGCTTGACCGCGGATAGGCGGTTGCTGATCGTGCTCGACAACGCCCACGACGTCGATCAGGTGCGTCCGCTGCTGCCCGGCTCGCCGGGATGCCTGGTGCTGGTCACCAGCCGCGCCACACAGGCCGGGCTCGCTGTTAGTGAAGGTGCCGAGCTGGTCGCCCTGGATGTGCTTGCCGACGAGGAGGCGTACGACCTGCTGTCCGGGCGGCTGGGAGCCGAGCGGGTGGCGGCCGAGCCGGCCGCGGTTAGCGAGCTAATCAGGTTGTGCGCGCGGTTGCCACTGGCGCTGGCCGTCGCCGCGGCCCGCGCCGCCGGCCAGCCTGCTCAACCGCTGGCCGCCGTGGCCGCCGAACTGCGCGAAGCCGAAGGCCGCCTCGACGCCCTGGATGCGGGCGACCCGGCTGCCAGCGTGCGCGCGGTGTTTTCCTGGTCGTATCAGCAGCTCAGTAGCGAAGCCGCGCGGCTGTTCCGGCTGCAGGGCATCCACCCCGGCCCCGACATCACCGCCCCGGCTTCGGCCAGCCTAGCCGGGTGCGGACCTGGCGAGGTCCGGCGCCTGCTGGGCGAGCTGACCGGCGCTCACCTACTCGCTGAGCACGTCCCCGGCCGGTACGCCTGCCACGACCTGCTCCGCGCCTACGCCGCCGACCTGGCCCACGCCACCGACGGGCATGCCGAATGCGGCGCCGCTTCGCGCCGGATGCTCCAGCACTACCTGCACACCGCCGGTGCCGCGGCGCTCCTGCTCAACCCGTCGCGTAAGCCGGTCACCCTTGACCCGATCCCGCCCGGGGTCACACCTGAGCGCCTGGACGACTACCAGCAGGCATTGACCTGGTTCGAAGCCGAGCGTCAGGTCCTGATCTCCGCCGTGAGCCTGGCTGCCAGGGCCGGCTTCGACGCCTGCGCCTGGCAGCTGCCGTGGGCCATGTCGAACTTCCTGGACTGGCAAGGGCATTGGCACGAATGGGCTGCCATCGAGCGCACCGCCGTGGGGGCGGCCACGCGCCTGGGCGATCTGGGTGGGCAGTCCATGGCCCGTCGCGCCCTCGCGTCCGCTTATACCAGGCTCGGTGACTACGACCAGGCCGGCGCTCACCTGGCCGATTGCCTTGAGCTCGGCCGGCAGTCCGGCGACCGTTCCGGACAGGCCTCCGTACTGCAGACCCTTAGCTGGCTGTTCGGAGAGCAGGGCCGCTATGCCGACGCGCTCGGCCACGCCAAGCAGGCGCTCGCCCTGTTCCAGGCCATCGGCAACCACTCCGGACAGGCCTCGGCACTCAACAATGCTGGCTGGTACCACATCATGCTCGGCCAACCACAGCAAGCTCGCACATTGTGCCGGCAGGCCCTCGCCCTCCACCGAAGACTCGGCGAACACCACGGCCAGGCAAGCAGCTGGGACAGCCTCGGCTACGCCGAGCACCACCTCGGCAATCACGCCGAAGCCGCCAGATGCTACAGCCGCGCCCTTAGCGTCTACCGCCAGCTCGGCAACCGCCAGTACGAAGCCAACACCCTCATCCGCCTCGGCGACACTCGCAGCGCTGGCGGTGACATCGAGGCGGCCCGTGAGGCCTGGCAGCAGGCCTTGGTCATCCTTGACGACCTTGAGCACCCCGATGCCGCCCAGGTGCGGGCCAAACTCGGGCAGCCTACCGCCAGCGCGCGGCCGCGCGGCCGATCTGGGTCCTGAGGCATCCGGAGCGATTGGCGCGTTTGCCGAGTCATTTGTACTAACTCCCGCTAACCGCAAACCAGCAGGTCAGACCCCCACGACACCGTCCACGGTCAAATCGTGGCCCAACTCAGGGCCTGCCGGGCGAGGTCATCGACGGCTGCCGTGTAGGCGCGGCTGGCGCCTGCCAGGTCGCGGCCGCGCCAGAGGGTGCGACCAGGGGGGCAGGCCGGTGTGGAGGAACTTGTCGTGCAGGCGGGTTCCGCCGGGCGGCCGGGCTCATATCGGTCAACCCTGAGGGAGCCCTGGCCATATGTCATAAAACACGTAATAGTAAGGCTCAGTTATGACTTCGTAGTTGCCCACACCCGGGCCGAGCCATTTGTAGATCGTCCAGGAATCGGTTGTGTCGCCATCACAGTCGCTTTCCGGAACCCAGCCGCTAATATCAATCTGCTGTACCTGCGCCGAATTCGGGCTGTCGGCATTAAAAATGAACATGGAACACGGCGAAAAACTAAAAGTGTATAGATTGTGATCCTTGTTGAATTCTATAGTGCCGTAGTTGTTGTTCCCGTTCACCCAGTACGCGTATTGAGTGTAGGTGAGCGTGCTTATTCCGTAGCCCCCGTAGGCGATGCAGCCGCCGTTAGTCAGGAACTCCTGAACCCCCCAAGTATCGATCGACGAGCACCCTTCCAGGATGATGCCGGCACCCTTGACGGTTTTCGGGGCGGCGGCCATGGTCTTTGCGGCGGGCGGGACTGCGGCGGTGGCAGGCGCCACGCAGAAGGCGGTCGCTCCCGCAGTCAGCGCGATAACAGTGGATAGGATACGGAATTTAATCATTGTGAGCTTCTTCCCCATGGAGTCTTAACGGTATGATCGGCCAGCCTGCGTGAGATAGTGTCAGGCGGCGGGATATTGGTGCGCGGGCCCGGCAGATTCGTGCGGGGCCCCCTCAGCCGGGGCGTGCCGCTGTAGTCGGACTAATGGCCAGGGCAACAAAGGCCCTAATTTGCGGGGATACTAGCTGTGAGGGAGAGTATCGAAATAGTCTTCCTGCACGGCACTGTACGGCAGTGTTAGGGTTTCGTAGTTGCCCACACCCGGGCCGAGAAATTCGTAGACTGTCCAGTAGTCGGACGGGCTGCCAGTGCACTGGCTGTCAGGAACCCAGCCGCCAATGTTAACCTGTTGCACCTGTGCCGTGTTCGGGCTGTCGGCATTAAAAACGAATATGGTACATTGTGAGAACAGCCAGTCGTATAGATTGTGATCCTTGTTGAATTCTATAGTGCCGTAGTTGTTGTTCCCGTTCACCCAGTACGCGTATTGAATGTAGGTAAACGTGCTCACTCCGTAGCCCCCGTAGGCGATGCAGCCGCCGTTACTCAGGAACTCCTGAACGCCCCAGTTATCGACCCCCGAGCATTCTTGCTCGGTGACGGTGGCAGGCTTGACGGCTTTCGGAGCCGTGGCCGTTGTCTTTGCTGCGGACGGGACCGCAGTGGCGACCCCAGGCGCGAAGAAGGCGGTCGCTCCCGCAGTCAGCGCGAGAACAGTGGACAGAATACGGAGCTTAATCATAATGCGCTCCTTCCTCATGGAGTCTTACGGGCATGATCCGCATCCCGCCCGTGCCGCATAGTTCCTGGTGACGGCGTTCGTGTGACCGACGCAGTTCGGCGACAAGCTTCTAATAGAGCGGGTTCCGGCCAGTGCACTTCTGCACCAGAAAGGCGGGCGTCCTAGTCACGATCTACCTTTGACAAACGGGTAGCGGGCACCTTGGCCTACAGGGCATCAGAGGCCCTGTAGGGCTGAATTTCCCGGGGCGAGAGCCTCACCGAAACCGCCGAGGTCACCACATTGTCCATTGCTCTTCCCAATTTGAAGTGTTCGTCGTGTAGGTGATTACCCACGCCCCATCGCCCGGGAAGTCATTGCCGATCCCGATTGAAAGATTTGAGTCATAGGATAGCGCGAAAAATTCTGGCGAACTTTCGGGAGCGGCGGTGAATATCTCGTTCTTAACCGCGCCGCAAGGGTAGACGATGAGCTGTGTGCCAGAATTTGTGCCGACCCCAGGGACGTTAATGCACTTGCTGTCGGCGTCCGAAACGAAAATCCAGCCATTCCCGCCGCCGTTGTTGTATGCCTGCCACTCCTGATCGGACGCGCCCGCGGTCGGCTCCATGTAGAGGTGATTGTTGGACTCGACGGTTATCGCCCACGTGGGATCAGACCTGTTCACGAGCTCGATGGTAAACTGATACGTCCAAGGGTACGGAAAACTTACCTGGGGGCTAGCGTCCCGCCGGCCATCCGTCACTTTCACGGCGTACATGCCCGAGGCCTTCGAGGCCGATTGCGCCTTGACCAGTGGTGCGGCGTTCGTCGAAGCATGGGCGGCTACCGGGCCTGTGGCCATGAGCGCCGCCACGCACATGGCTACTGTAGCGAATTTGATCATGATGCTGCGCCGGAAGGCGATCACGGCGGCGACCGCGCCCGTAAAGGCAGTCGCAACGCGCATCACCCGCTGCGAACCGCGGCTCTTGGTACCCGATGTCATGAGCGGATCCTTTCCCAGCGTGCTGATATCTGTGACAATCGTCCGCCGGGACCGCATCGCGCGCGCATCGCGCGCGCATCGCGCGCGCATCGCCGTGTCCGCTGCCTTCTCCAGCCTTCGCCTTCTCCAGCCCCCGCCGCTGCCAGGCGGCTGAGTCCGAGACGTCGCGCCGCAAAGCGCCCGCCAGTAGGTCAGCAGCAAAGCCAGTCCTGGCCCCACGGCCTGTACCTCGCGATCATGAGCCTGGACCGACCGGCCGGGGCCGCAAGCGATGGACCAGTGGCGGAAGGCCGCCCTGGACGCCTTCGACGTCCCTTCGACGGCCGCCTCAGCGCGGGCAGGAAGGAACAACCAAGATCCAGTTACGCAGAGTAGACCCGGGGCGCGGTGCCGGAGTTGCTCCCTGATCCCGCTCAGCTCTTCCGCGACCCGCTTCCACGTCGCCGACAGCCTCCGGCTCCTAGTCGCCGGCCGCTAGCAGCACCCCCGCAACCCCCTCTACGGCCACTTCCCTACCCGCCACCAGCCCAGCGCCAACGGCAAATCCGCCATCTTCTGGGGACCAGACCACCCCTCCAGCCTCGAAATCCCCGTCATCCCAACAAGGGCCCCCTGACGGGGCCCGGCTGACGCTCGGCGCTGAGCATGACCACAGGGCTGTCAAACGGCCGGGCTTCGCTGGGCAGCTTTACGGGACGCCCCTAGTGCGCAGATTCAGCTTCAACGAACACGAAAACGGCAGGTCAGCGACTCGGGCCACCGGCCGCGGTCACGTCGTGGCCCGACTCAGGTCACTCACACCAGCAGTTGCGCGCCCTCTGCGTGCAGCACAGTGCCGGTCACGAACGAGTCGTTGATGAGGAAGCAGATCGCATTCGCGATGTCCTCGACTTGGCCGAGCCGCCGTCCGGGCAGGCGCGCCGCCATGTCAGCGAACCGCGCGCGCCTGGCGCCCGGCTCCGCGATCCGCTCCCAGACGGGGGTGTCCACCCATCCCGGTGAGACGGCGTTGACCCGCACAGGTGCGAGCTCCAGGGCAAGCGCCCGTACCATGGACTCGATCGCGCCGTTGACGATGGCGCCCAGTGCGCCGCCTGGAATAGGCCTGTAGGCGGCGACACCTGAGGTGAAGGTGATGCTGCCCGGTCCGGAGATCCGCTGCGCGGCAAGCTGTGCCGCCTGCAGCGGCCCGGTTACCTTGGATCTGACCGCCCGCATCATGTCGTCCTCTGTCAGCGTGCCGACCGGGCCGTAGGGCAAGTCGGCCGTGGTGACCACCAGGTGCGACAGTTTTCCTGCCTCCTTGAACAGCCGGCTGAGCTGGGCCCGGTCGCCGATGTCGGCCACGACCGCGGCGAACCGGTCGTTACTGCCGCCTCGGTTGGCTGGCAGCGAGCGTGCGAGCTGCTCGCTGGCCACCTCAAGCCGTGCAGCCGACCGCCCCGCGATGACAACCCGCGCGCCATCCGCAAGGCAGCGGCCCGCCACGGCCAGCCCCATCCCCGAGCTGCCGCCGATGACCACCACCGTGTCGTCGCTTGTCATGTTTGTTCCTCCATCCCGTGAAGAAGCCGCGCCAGAAGCGCGGCCAGCGTCTCCCGCTCGGTAGGTGGCAGCAAACAGGTCATCGTCGCTTCGCAGCGCATGTGCGCGGCCATCGCCTGTCCAGCCAGCTCCCTGCCCCTGCTGGTGAGGCCGACCAGCGTGCTGCGGCGGTCCGCCGGGTCCGCGATCCGCTGCGCCAGCCCGGCCCGCACAAGGGCGTCGATCCGGTGGGTCATGGCACCGGACGTGATGACGAGCTCCTGGTAGAGCTGGGTCGGGGTGAGCCGGTAGGGCGGGCCTGAGCGGCGCAGCGTGGCGAGGACGTCCAGGCTGCCCCGGTCCAGCCCTTCTTCTCGCAGCACTTTCCTGATGCGCGCGTCCGCGAGGTGCGCCACGCGCAGGATTCGTCCGATGACCTCCATCGGCGCGGTATCGAGGCCGGGTTCCTCGCGTCCCCACTCCGCCCGGACCTGCCCGATCCGGTCCACTTTAGTTATCTGCACATTAAGTATCTTAGTATACAGATAAGGGTGCAGCGCTTGCTTTCGCGGAAACGGCGGCCAGACAAGGCAGGCGAGCGCTCACGTCGGCAGGTGATATGCGGGATCAAGGCTGGCTGAGCAGGTGCAGCCGGTGGGCGGCAGCGGCGGCTTCGCCGCGCGTGGCCACCCCGAGCTTGCCGAGGATGTTGGAGACATGCACGCTGGCGGTGCTGGGAGAGATGAATAGCTCAGCCGCTATCGCGCGGTTGGTGCGCCCGGCAGCTATCAGCTGGAGCACCTCCTGCTCGCGCCCCGTGAGCCCGTATGGCGCTGCGGGATAAGTGGCTGCGTCGCTGCCGGGGCTGGCGAGCTGTATTCGTGCCCGTCGGGCCAGCTGGCTGATCTGCTCCTGCAACGGCTGAGCACGCAGCTGGCCGGCCAGGACGGCCGCCCGCTGCAGCCGGCTGGCGGCTCCCTCGCGGTCCCCGGCGGCCGCCGCGATCGCGGCCGCCCTCGCCAGCGCGTAGGCCAGCGGCCAGGGCTGAGATACCGCCTCCCACGCCGCGGCCGCCGTGTCCCAGCACGCCAGATCCTTGCGGCCGTCAGCGCGAGCGAGCTCGGCTGCGAACTCCGCGGCGTGGGCATCCTGTAGAGGACTCAGCCGGCTGAGCTGCGCAGCCTGCGACTCCAGGTCTTTGCGCAGCTCGGCCGTTCCGGCGGTCCCGGGTCGCGGGCCGACCACGGTGATCTCGGCGCACACCCGCATCGCGATGGTCAGCAGCGGCCACTGAGAGCGCGGAGCATGCGGGTCGAAGGGGGAAGCGCGCGGGCGGCGGCTAGGGCACCGGTCAGATCGCCGACGGCCAGCAGATGGTCGATTTCCAGCTGAGCCAGAGGAAGGACATGCTGCGATTCGGCGCGCGCGGCAAGCAGCGCCCGCAGCTCACTGAGAGCGCGTTCCGCGGTCCCCAGGTCGCCGCGGCCCAGCGCGATCTCAGCCCGGCGCAGGAGCGCATGAACCCGGCCCAAGGGCGGCAACTCCAGGCTGAGGATCTCCTCCAGGACCTCTAGCGCCTCATCCCAGCGTCCCGCACAGGTCAGCGCCTCGGCCAGGTTCCCGGCGATCGGCGCCGCCACCTGCCGGGCAAAGCCCAGCTCCATGGCGCGGGCGAGGCCGTCCCGGCCGGCCTTGATAGCGACGTCATGTCCGCCGAGGCCGCCTAGCACATGGGTAGCCGTGAGGTAAACCCACGCCTCGAGATGCCCGCTTCCCAGCTCGGCCGCCTTGTCCCGCACAGCCCACAACGCGGCCGTCGTGTCCTCGCCCCTCTGCGCGCCGAACGCGGCCAGCAACAGCATGGCTTCGGCCTGACACTCCTCGTCGCCGACCTGACGGGCCAGGCCTGCCAGCTCGCCGCCGAGCTTCTCCGCCTCTAGGTGACGGTCTTCGCGTCGCAGCGCCCAGCACAGCTCGGCGATGATCTGTGCCCGCACCCGGGTTGGGCCGCTGGCCAGCCGCAACGCCGCCCACAGGTCCTCGAGCTGTCCGGGTAGCAAGAGCTCTCGCCGCAGCCCCGCCCGGCGCTTCAGCGCCGAGGCGAGCCGTTCGCCATCACCGGCTGCCTCCAGCTCGGCTTGAGCGGTGTCAACCAGGGACAGGCCCCGCTCCGGCTCGCCCGCCCAGCGGGCCGCGTCGGCGGCGAGCATGAGCACGGCGACGTGGTCGGCGCCCACCCGCTGCGCCGGGTCGGGCACCTGGTCCCACAGCCGCAGCACCTGCTCGGCCATCGTCAGCTGCTCGGCGTAGGCGAACGACGCCCCGGCATCGGCGGCCGCCCGCCAGGCAGCGGTCATCGCCCGCTCGGTGTCGCGGGCGCCCAGCCAGTGGTGCGCCACCTGTACCGCAGGTATTGTCTCGGGGCTGAGCGCCGGGGTCGCCTCCAGTGCCTCGGCGAAGCGGCGGTGTGCCTGCGCGCACTCGCCCGGGAGCAGGTCGGCGAGGATTCCCTCGCGGATGAGTTCGTGCCGGAACCCGTAGCCCTCTGGATCGCTGACCACAAGGTTGGCGGCCACCGCCGGGCGCAGCGCGGAAGTCAGCTCAGCATCATCGGACCCGGTCACCAGCTTCAGCAGAGCGTGACCAACCCAGGATCCGCCCACCGCCGCGGTGCGCAGCAGCTGCCGGGTCTGCTCCGGCAGGTCCTTCACCGTGGCGAGCAGCAGCTCGCGCAGCGTCCACGGCAGCTCTGCGCTGATAGCCCCGTCGCGGCTGACCAGCGCCTCGGTGAACAGCGGGTTCCCGCCCCCGCGCTGATACACCGCGCTGGTGACCGACGGCGCGGCCGGGCGGCCGAGGATGCCCTCGAGCTGCGCGGCGACCTGATCGCGAGACAGCCGTGCAAGCTCCAGCCGGATAACCCCATCCGTCCGCTCCAGCCCTGCCAGCAGTCGGCGCAGCAGGTCATCGCCGTGCAGGCTGTCGGACCGGAACGTGACCACCAGCAGCACCGCGGAGTTACGCAGGTTACGAGCCACAAAGCTGAGCAGGTCGCAGGTGGCCCGGTCAGCCCAGTGCACATCCCCGATGATCAAGATCACCGGCTGCTCCTCAGCCAGCGTCTCCAGCAGCCCCAGCAGCAGCTCAAACAACCGCGCGCGGGCGGTCTCCGGATCGCCGCCCGACGGCGGGGGGCCAAGACCCGGCAGCAGCGCGGCAAGCTCCCCGGCGCGGGCACCGGGCAGCAGCGCGATCACCTCCGCGGCCCCCCGGTCGCGGACCAACTGCCTCAGCGCGGAAGTGAACGGCGCGTACGGCAGTCCCGGCCCGGTCAGCTCCACGCAGCCGCCGTCCAGCACGAGCGCCCGGCCCGCCACCCGGGCGGCGAACTCGGCCGCCAGCCGGGACTTGCCACCACCGGCCTCCGCCCCGACCAAGACCACGCCCGGCGTCCCGCCCGCCGCCGCGGTGAACGCCTCGCCCAGCACAGCCAGCTCCCCAGCGCGGCCGACGAACACCGGGCTCACCACGCCCATCGTCATTCCACCAGCATGCCAGCCAGCCGGGCGGCCAGGCCACTTATCCCCGCCGTGCTCGCGCACCGGGAAAATAGGCCGGCTATGACGCCGCGTATACCTCATCCGCACGATCTCACGAAGCGGGACTTAGCAGCAGTATCAATCACGACAACGCACCGCCCGCGTTGGGCAGCGCGGCCATGACCGGCAAGATCCCGTCCCGGCCGCCGGAGCGACAGAACCCGAGAGGACCATCACATGGACGGCTTCGCCCCGAAGACGAGCTTCGGATACGACGTCTCGAAGCGCTACGAGACCCACCTGCGCGGCGACGAAGAGCAGACCGTCGCGTTCCTCGCGCGCCTCGCCGGTCAGGGCGACGCTCTGGAGTTCGCCGTAGGCACCGGGCGCATCGCGCTGCCGCTCATGGCCGCGGGCGTGCATGTCGACGGCATCGAGCAGTCGCCGGACATGGTTGACCGGATGCGCGAGAAACCGGGCGGCAACACGGTGGAGGTGATCACCGGCGACATGGCCCGGGTCAGCACCGGCCGCAAGTATGCGCTGGTCTACCTCGTCTACAACACGATCGGCAACCTGCTCAGCCAAGACGACCAGGTCCGCTGCTTCCAGAACGCCGCCCGCCACCTCGCCGACGACGGCGTGTTCATCCTGGAGTGCCGGGTGCCCACAGCCCCCGGACGGCCCGGCCACCAGTACGTTGACCCTGCTCGCATTGCCGCTGACGAGGTCGTCCTGGACATCGGCCAGTACGACCCGGTGACCCAAGTCCTCGACGTCAACCACGTGCACATCAGCGCCGGCGGCATCGAACTCGAACCGATCTGCCTGCGCCTGGCCTACCCGCCCGAGTTCGACCTGATGGCCCGCATCGCCGGGCTCCGGCTCCGCGAGCGATGGGGCGGCTGGAACGGCGAGCCGTACACCACGAACAGCTGGCGCCACGTCAGCGTGTACGAGCGATCCGGGAACCCCGCTCATCCAGCCCTCTGAACAGGAAATATCGCCGGATACAGGGACAGGGACCGCCGCTGGTGGTGGCGATGTTCGCCTCGGCGGACGCGATCGCGACCGCCGAGGCGACATCTCAGGGATTCGCCAGCAGTTGCGGATCGCCGCGCCGGTGCAGGCTCGCGAACAGCCCGGCGTCATGGATCCGCATCGTAGGCGCCTTTCGCCGGCCTAGCGCTCGCTCACAGGGCGACGACCTGTTCGTGGTCGATCTCGGTGAACTCGACAATCCGTTCCGCGAACTGCCCGGCGATCAGGTCCCGGTAGGCCGCCGAACTGGTGTGCTCGTCGTATGCCGCCTGATCGGCGAAGTGCTCGATGAACAGCAGGTAATCCGGCTTGGCCAGGTCACGGTACACGCGGAACGAAAGGGTTCCCTTCTCTATCCCCGGGCCTTTCGGCGCGAACTCGCGCACGATCGCCTCCACCTCTGCTTGCATCCCGTCCTTGAGCTTGATGGGAAAGACCTTCACTAGCACGATGAACTCCTTCGGATGACGAATTCTGCGAAGACAAGCATTCACGCTCCCGCCCCCGAAATCCGGCCAGATCCGGACACGTTGATCCTTTGGAAGGCGTCCGGATCTGGCCAGCGATCCGCCCGTGCCAGCGGTGCCGACCGTCCGGTGCTGCTTGCCCCGCCGCCGCCGTTATCCTGCTCTCGGTGTGCTGGATGCGTAGTGCAGAAGCCCGCCCCCGTTCGGGAAAAAGAATTGAATTATTCCGAACGGACCCGTGGCGACTGTAGGGGCGGCGCACTGATTCGTGGTCTTATCGACAGGGATTCACAGCAGCTCGTGTTCGCGGCACCATTCCTCGCTGCTGTGGTCTTCGGATGTGAGGGCCGCCTCCCAGTGCCGGTCGTCGGCCATCGCCTGGAGGACTGACTGGCAGGGCGCGAATATGCGGTTAAGTCCGGTCAAGCGCAGGAGATACGCGATCCTTCCTGGATTGGTCACAAGTTTGAGTGACCCGTCCTGCTCGCGTAGCCGCTTGAGGCCGCCTACAAGCACGCCTAGTCCGGTGGAGTCAAGGAAATCTACCTGGCGGAGGTCCGCGATGATGTGCCGGATGCCGTCGCCGAGAAGCTGGATGATGCGGTCACGTAGCTGCGGGGCGCTGTACACGTCGATCTCGCCGCCGATCCGCAGGACGGCGCAGTCGGCGCCTGCGGTGACGGTTTCAAGGTGAAGGGGTTGCATGCTGATCTCCATTGGCTGCTTGGCCACCGGTCGTGGCGGCCTTGCCCGGTCGTCGGCGCCCGACCTCTACTGTCATCGCCAGAATTGACAGCGAAGTGTGTATAGCTACATTAGTGTCCAGTGGCAACGATTGTCAATCACAATATTCCGGTGTCATGATGAGGATTGACAGGAAGGGGGAGGCATGCGGATCGAAGCGGCCATCGGGAAGCAGATCGCGCGCTTCCGTGAGGCACGCCAGATGTCATTGACACAGCTGGGCGAGGCGATGGGGAAGTACCTGGGCAAGCCCTGGAGCCGCCAGGCTGTCCACCAGGCCGAGCGAGGGCGCCGGGCATTTACCGCAGCCGAAATGGCCGCCCTCGCCCTGGTGCTGGAAACGTCGGTCCCCGCGCTGTTTCTCGCCGACGACGCGCATATCGAGCTGCCAAGCGCGGCTGTCTCAGCCCAGGACTACCAGGGGATTCTCCTCTACGCGGGCGACGACGCACCCCTGGACGGAGTCGACGAGCTCCTCGTGGCGCTGCACGACATCAGAGACATCCTGTCCCGGCCCGCCCTGGAGCGACTGGCCAAGATCGAAAGAGTAGCGGAGGGAGTCGCCGACGGTGCGCCGGGTGCATCCACTGTCGACGCGCAGCGGTAAAGGGGAGGTGCCGCTTGTCTCGTCAACGGGACAAGCCAAGGCGCCGGCAAGGACTGGCGCCCGGCGGAACTTGTTGCTACCAGTTCTGTGGGGCCTGGCCCACCTCGTCCTGGCTCTCGACTCGGAGGAGAGCGACACATGACTGCGATAACTATGACAACGACGCTGGCGTCGAGCGGCACCAACTTCACCCCGATCGGGGTGCTCGCGGCGATCTTCGTGCCGATCTGCGCCGCGGTCGCGGTGATCATCTGGAACTACTACCGGCTGCAGCGGCACCGCGCGGATGCCGTAGCGATGGCGTCGTACCGCAAGCTCGCCGAGGAGGCGGTGGCGAACATGACCGAGTTGCGTGCCGAGATGACCAAGCTGGCGGAGCACGTCAGCAACGTCGAGCAGCTCATGCGAGATGTCGGATGAACGGCCTTTAAGGCGTCGGCCAGGCAGCGTCCGCTGCCTGGCCGACCGTCCGGGATTATGCCGTTTCGGACTGGAGGATCCGCGGTGCCGGGACTCGGGTGCCTATCAGGGCGGGGATGGTGCCCATTACGGCCACTGCCACCAAGATGACGATCACCGTGGCGACCAGCCACCAGGCGGGCGGGATGGCCACCGCCCCGCCGTTGTCGACGGCCTTGAACAGGCCGAGACCTAGCGGGATCCCCAGCAGGGTGCCGGGCACGGCGGGCAGCACCTGCGCCCACGCCACCCCGGCGCTGATTTGCTGCGGCGACGCGCCGAGCGCGCGCACCAGCGCCGCGGAGCGCCGGGAGTCCAGCACCGTAGCCCAGGCGGCGCAGACCGCGTTGAGCACGGCCAGGGCGATCAGGACGATTGTGATCACTACCAGCATCTGGGTATCCCGGCTGGCCACGGGGTCGCCGACCTGTCCCGCGCCTGCGCCGAGGTCGTGGTCGACGGTGGCGCGGAAGCTGAGCACGGCGACGATGCCAGCGGAGGTGACCGCGATGCTGGCCGCTCCGAGCAGGGCCCGCCGCAGTCGGCGGGCGGCCATCCGGATCCCCAGCAGCAGCGGCAGCGGCAGCCGCGCGGAGAGCGCGACCAGCGCGGCGCGGCGGCGCGGCGGCCGCGGCGAGTCGGCCAAAGCGCTGACCGTGCTGCTGCGCGCGGCCCGGACCGCGGGCACGAGCGACGAGGCCAGCGCCACTGCCAGGGCCACGGCGACGGTCAGGCCAATCGTGGCCGGGGTAAGCGAGGGCGCCCCCGCGGTGCCAATCAGCCCGGCACCCGGATTGGTGATCAATGGGGCGGCCGCCCATCCGATGACCAGCCCGGCGGCTGCCGCCAGCAGGGCGAGCGCCAGATTCTCGGCCACCAGGACGGCGGCCACCAGTCCGGGTGTGCTACCCACCGCCTTGAGCAGTCCTACCCGCCGGGTGCGCTCGGCCATCCGGCCGCCGGCCAGCACGGCCACACTGGCCACCGCCAGCAGCACGGCTAGCAGGGCGCCCGGGCGGAGCACCGCCTGCTCGTCTTGGACCAACTGGCCCGCCGCGGAACTAATGGCCTGCCACGGCATGATGCTATAGGGACCCGAACCGCCGCCGGGGCTGCCCTGGTCGTTCACCATGACTTCATTGGCCAGAGCCGGTGCCGTATCCGGATTGCTGAGCTTCAGGTTCAGCACGTAGCTCAGGGGTGCCTGCGGCGAGGCGAGGGCGCGGGCGGCCGCCTCGGTAACCCAGGCCAGGCCGACGTTCTGAGTCGACAGGCTGCTGGGTGTCCTCATCGTGAACAGGCAGTTCGTGGCCATGCAGTTCGGGTACGGCGCGGCGGCGGCGGTGACGGCGATCCCGGTCACCGTAAACGCCTGGCCGTCCAGGGTGATCCGGTCGCCGACCCCGACTCCCAGCGCGGTGGCGAAGGTGCGCTCGAGCACCACACCGCCGGGACGCACCCAGCTGCCGGCCGTCAGCTTCGGCTGGTCGACCGAGGCCGGCGCCTGGCCACGCCCCTCCGCCTGCACCGGGACGGTCACGCCACGGGTCTGCAAGATCGCCGAAGCGACCGGGTAGGGCCCGGAGTACTGAGAGACGCCACTGAGGTGGGTTAGGGAACTGGTGTCAGCCTGGACCTGCGCGGCGCTGATCGCGCTCAGTCCCTGGCCGGGGCTGACGGATACACCGTACTCGGCCACCAGGTCAGGTCCGTTCGTCGCGGCCCGGGTCTGCTGGTAGGGATGGCTGGTAACGCCATTGAGGGCCAGGCCCAGTGCGAGTGTGGTGGTGGCCGCGGTGATGGCCAGCAGCAGCAGCACGGCCTGGGCCTTGTGACGGCGGATATCGCGGGCGGCCAGGCGGCCGACGAGCACGATCTTGCCCATGATTCTCAGCCCTCCAGCCCGGCCAGGGCCCCGCGGCGGGCGCGGGGTCCACCATGCGGCGTGGTCTGGTCGATGAACGCTCCGTCGCTCATGGAGATCATCCGGTCGGCGGGGGCGGCGACCCGCACGTCGTGGGTGACGATGACCAGCGTCTGCCCGGCCTGGTGCAGATGGCCGAACAGGCGCAGCACGTCCCGGGCGGCGGCGCTGTCGAGATTGCCAGTGGGTTCGTCGGCCAGCACGATCAGCGGGTCAGCGACCAAGGCGCGGGCGACCGCCACCCGCTGCCGCTGTCCCCCGGACAACTGGGTGGGCAGGAATGAGGCGCGGCTGGCCAGCCCGACCCGCTCCAGTAGCTCCCCGGCCCGTCGCCGGGCCGTCCGCGGTGAGTGGCCGGCCAGCAGCGCGGGCAGCTCGACGTTCTCGACCGCGGTCAGCTCGTCCATCAGGTGGAAGGCCTGGAACACAAACCCGATGGCCTGACGCCGCAGCCGCGCCAGCCCTCGCTCGGACAACCGGCTCAGGTTCTGCCCGCCCAGCCAGATCTGCCCGGCCGTGGGCCGGTCCAGCCCGCCGAGCATGTACAGCAGCGTGGATTTGCCGCAGCCCGACGGCCCCATGATCGCGACCGTCTCACCCTGCCTGACCTCCAGGTCGATCCCGTCGACCGCGCGGACCAGGCTCCCGTCCCGGCCATATGCCTTGCGCAGCCCCTGGGTGCGCAGGACGTAGGGGCTGTCACTGATGCTAGTCATGGCTCATCGTTCTCCTTCCGCCTCAGCGGCGTGACCGGCTTTGTACCGAGCATGGGTCTAAGCCGGGCTGGCGCGGATCATGCGATCGCGCAGGATCAGCGGCCACGGGGTGCTTAGATCGCCCGGCTGGGGGCTTAGGACTGACCGGGCGTCAGCAAGCCGGCGCGTTCGGCTAGCGTGGCGGCCTGTACTCGGCTGGAGACCTTCAGCTTGCGCAGGATGCTGGTGACGTGCACGCTGGCCGTGCTAGGGCTGATGTAAAGTTCGGCGCCGATCTGCGCGTTGCTGCGCCCGGCGGCCACCAGCCGCAGCACGGCAAGCTCCCGGCTGGTCAGCCCGTAACGCGCCGGGACCCCCGGCGGCGACACCTCGGTCGCGCTCGCCGCCGGGGGCTGGGACTTGGGCTGGAGCGGGACCCGGGCGCGCTCGGCGAGCAGCCGGACCTGCGCCATCAGCGGCGCGTGCCCGTCGGCGGCGGGCGCGGCGGCCTGCAGCGCGGCGGCCGCCGCCGACGACTGCCCGGCACTGAGATGCGCCTGGGCCTGCCGCCACCAGGCGTAACCCGCGCGGTGCGGGCAGCTCAGTCCTTCCCAGGTCCTCGCGGCGCGGCTCCACGCATCCGGATCGCTGGCCCCGGCCAGCCGGGTTCGCTCGGCGTCCCAGCTGGCGAGCTCGGCGCCGGTCGTGGCGACAAACCGATGCTCGGCGAACGGGGCCCCCGCCACGTCACCGACCCACGACGCCAGGGCGTCAGCCGCGGTCCCGGCGGCTTGGGCCGCGGGTTCGTCGCGGCGCGCCCGGGCCTGTTCGGCCAGGTCGGCACAGGCCCGCATGCCCGTCGCCAGCAGCCGCCCGCAGAAGATCGTCAGGTTCGGGACCTTGTACAGCCCGAGCACTCGCTGGACCTCCGCCAGGGCGTCGCCGGGGCGCCCCGCCCACAGCGCCAGTTCCGCCGCCCGCTGCGCCGACTCGCGAGCGTAGTCAACGTAGGAGCCCCGCGGGGTGGGAACGGCGTCGAGCAGCCGTCGCCGCGCGTTGGCGGCGTCGGTATCGCCGCGCAGCAGGTCGATCTCGATGCGCTCCACGTGCAGCAGCCAGCTATCGCGGTCCGGCGGACCAGTGATCAGCGGGTCGATCAGCGCCGCGGCGTCGGCCGTGCGCCCGCTGGCCAGCAGCGCCTCAGCAGCGTTGGCGGCCAAGAGGGTGGCCCGCCACGAGTCCTGCAGGCCGGCTTGCCGGGCGGTTCCAAGCGTGCCAAGCGCGACCTCGATGGCACCGGGGTATCTGGCGAGCTTGAGCAGGCCATCGCTTTCGCTCGCGGCCAGCCATACCATGGCACTGGCGTCGTCGGCGGCGCGGGCCAGGGCCCACCCCTGCTTGAGGGCCGCGAGACCCTCTTCGACCTCCCCGCGATGGAACGCGTTCGCGGCGATCCTGGCTTGCACGCGGGGAATCAGGGCTGTCGCACCCGCCGCTTCGGCGATCTTCAGCGCCCGTTTCAACGCGGGGAGAGTGTCCTCCGACCATCCTCC
>Ga0335075_10005216_pt1 | contig 20226 bp, 23 predicted proteins | sample Lox_Sample_24_FD_206723 | JGI IMG/M metagenome (GOLD analysis project Ga0335075, IMG submission 206723) | Soil microbial communities from Loxahatchee National Wildlife Refuge, Florida, United States - Lox_Sample_2.4 | ecosystem: Environmental > Terrestrial > Soil > Wetlands | place: USA...
AGAAAGACTCTTGAGTTGCTGCAGGCTGTTGCCCAAGGGAGCAACGGCCGAATCGATCTGCCGATCCTTGTCGCAACACGTTTCAGAATGGTCAGCGGGTGCGGAGCAGTTCGACGATACCACCATTTTTGTATTGGCTGTGAACTGATTGTAAACTTTTTGCCGTCCGGAACGAGTTTTGCTGCCCTGGACGACATCGAAACATCTCACTCGGGCAGCACGCTGCCGCACATGCCGCTACTAGCGGTCGCCCAGGCGTCGCGCTACCCTCGCCACATCGGAGGCTATTCTCATGCGAGGGCTGCGTTCGGAGAGGGGGTGAGCGTGAGGGAAAGTACGGTGATGTCGTCGTGCTGGCCGAATTGTTTGGCGGCTTTGGCGATTTCGGTATCTGCCCGCACAGGACGCGATTGAGAACCGCGAGCACGAGTGCAGGCCGACGGTTCGGGTGTCCGCGCAGCGCGCCGACGATGGCGCTGACGGTCATGGCGGCTCTGAGGCCCTTACCGCTGACGTCTCCGACGACAACGAGCGGAGAGCCATCGTTGGCGGGCATGATCTGGAAGAAGTCACCGCTACTTCACTAGCGGGAAGATAGACGCTTTCGATGGCAACCCCGGGGTGACGGGCGGCTTTGCTGGGATGAGCAGCGATTGAATGTTGCGGGCAGACTCGAATTCACTTGAAAGGCGCGTTTCCTCCTGCCGGGCGAGCGAGAAGCGCCGAATCAGAAATAGAAGAAGGGCAATAATCAAGATTGTACCGACGGCCGGACCAAGCATCAGCACTGGGCGTGGAGGCCAGAGGCGGCGCAGAGTAAGAGAGACAACGAGGCGAACGGCACGAGCAGCACAGAAAACAGCGAGCGTCTCATTTGTACCTCTCCGGGGGTAGGACTCTACCAATAGCAGCTATTCGGTGCTTTCGCAATGGAAAGTGAGCGTTTTCTCTGCTAAAGCAACGGCTGTGACTCAGAGAGCCGTAGCGCATCGTGCTTTTGTCCTATAGTCGTTTGGGAGACGGAAAATCGACAGCTATCCCAATTTTTATTTCAGCTGCCGAATCCGCTCCTGCAGGAATTGCCGCTCTGGTTCCTGTTGGGTCAGCGGCCAGAGCTTTCTCATAAGAGGACGGAGAACGGAGTGGCGGGGCACAACCTCGCTCGGGCTTCCCCTACCCACAAGTCAGTGCCCCGCTACTGCGCTGATCGAGGGTTTGCAAATGGAGAACAAGCTAGATCCTCGTAAAACGGACTTCGGTGTTACGATCTCCTGCGGGTCGTCAATGAGCGCTCAATAGTCAACTCACTTAGCGACAAGTGAAAATCAAGACAAATTGCCGAAAAGTCGCCATCTCGGACAAGTGGCCCTTGACTCATCTGTTGGCTTCAGGTCAACACACTCATCGAGAATGGGTTGCGTGGGAGAAGCTCGGTAGGTATCGCTAAAGGGTCTTCACGTCACAAAACCCCAACATCCGTTGCACTCATCCGTTCTTCCACGACCAGGTTTCCAGAAGCGGATGGGGTCAGCCCCCGAAGGTGCCGACTGAGTCGTCAAACATCAGCAAAGAACTTCGCCAAATTCTTCGCCAAATTGTGTGCCGAAGGTGCTCCGAAAACGACATCGGATTCCTTCGTACTCCGTTGAAAACATACATACTCCAGCGATCACGACTGCTCTGTTAACCGAAGGGTTGTAGGTTCGAGTCCTACCTGAGGAGCCATAAAATCAACTACTTATGGCACTTCTTACCGAGAACATTGAGCTGACTGTGCCCATTTTTGTGCCCACCACAGTTGCGCTTTCATCACAAAATCCCATGAAATTCTGCTCGCCCCGGGGTTGTCTCCACCTCCAAGTCGTTCTGACTATCTCCCTTTTCTGCAATGCATTGCGGCGGTGGCGTGGATGGCGGTGTCGCATCAGGCGCGATCATCCAGACCTCCTGGTTTCGGTGATTTGCCGAAGGGGTTGCGGACATCAAGAACTTCGATCCGAGTTCCCGAGTGTGCCTATGCCAGGGAAGAAGGAACTTCGGAAATCGGTTGGGCAGGTTGGCGCGTATTGAGCGGCGCTCTCTTTCTCTCGGCAGATCAACTCGCGCAAGAATAACCCCACTTGCGGGGCACTTCCAATTCGACCCACCTCGTGCAGGCGAGGCCCTCACGGCAAGCGAGAGTCCGAACACGATTCAGCAAGTATCAGATGACAAGCGATTAAGAATCACCATTCCCGATTCGAGCAGGAATTGACAATTCTGCTTAAGAGTGTCGTATAATAGGCAATGTTGGCAGGAGGTGTGCCTATGGCTAGAGCATCGCAAACAGCCAGGGCTACGACTCAGGCATTGGTACTGGATGTAGCCGTTCCCGAGGGCACTGACCCAGCTCTTCTTCCCTCACTTCGCCGCGGTATCGAGCAGGCCGTGAGGTTGATGGTGTCATCCGGAGAGGTGGATGTTCTCCGGCAAGCCGACGAACTCGCCGGACTCCTGACCGGTTTGATCAAACCCGAGGTCGGCTTGGTCGAGGAACGCCTGCATCGACTGCAGACCATTCGCGAAATCTTCAATCAGGAAGAATGGCTCACGGCCGAGACGCTGAACGGTCTGCAGCCGCAGCCGCCATCCAATAAATCGCTCCCTGCAAGCGACTGGAAACGGCGGGGGAGAATTTTCAGCGTCAGCTTCGGAGGCAGGGAGTATTTTCCCCGCTACGAGTTCGACGCGGCGTATCAGCCGCTGCCGGTGATCCGCGAGCTTCTTGCGGCCTTCGGTCCCGTGGCTGACACCTGGAAGATCGCTTCATGGTTCCACTATCCCAATGGCTGGGTCGCGGAACCGGGAGCAAAGGGAGCAGACGTCAAACCGACAGCTCCGAAGGACGCTCTGGACCGCCGCGATGACCTCATGAAGGCGCTCGCCAAACGTAAAGGGAGCTACATGGCGTGAGCTGCGGGATTCGCCAGCCCGCGGCGTCCGAGCCATTCACTCTCGTCCCTGTCACGCGAGCGGAGGTCCCGATCTGGTTTCACGTCTACTCGACGAAAAATCACCCCGCCCACGCCGGCGCTTTCTCGAAGGGATGGGGCGACACCCGCTTCGCTCCCATCTCGACAGAGCGCGGAACCCCAGTCCATACCTACTATGCCGCCAGCACTCCTGAATGCGCCTACATGGAATCTGTGCTCCACGAGATTCCGCTCTCACCGCCGGGGCAATTCGACGTCTCCGAGCTGCAGTACTACCACTTGGCTCAGATCCGGCTTCCCGATCCGCTGGAATGCGTCAGCTTCCATACCCCTTATCTTCCCGCGCTCAGCCTCACACGGGCCCAGTTGATCGACAGCCTTCCCGTCTGCTATGCGGAGACCCGTCCCTGGGCAGAGGCTGCTTACCGGCAACAGCTCGGAGCCCTGGGCATCGCGTATGGCTCACGCCGGGATGACGCAGCGCGATGTCTGATGGTCTTTGGGCAACGCTTACCTGATCCTCCGCTTGTCGTGGTGTGGAGCGAACCACTGGCCGTCTCTCCTCGAAGAGAAGAAGTGCTAGGGCTGGTACGCCGACTGAAGATACACGAGATCTAGCAGCCCTCTTCAGATCGGCAACATGCTTCCACGTTCGAGCGAAACCGTCTTTGAACAGGAAGGGCCTCGCGATGTTCCTGTGAGACAGCAGCCGACGCATCGGCGCGCCGTGAACCGAAGTCGCGGAAAGTGACTGAAAACGAGTCGGACTTGGCCCCAGGCCGTGCGAATCCTCAGTTTAGTCTGAGGCGACTAAAGAGCCCGGCCCAAAGCTGAGATCAGAGACTGCCGCGGACCAGGATTTGGTCGACAGTTCCGAGTAGCTTCCGTCGATAGATTTTCTTTCCATCGGATGTTTTGTCCCACCAACGGAATTGCCAAATATCAGAGTGCTTCTTGCGAGTTCTACGTACAATGCTTCCGTTTTGCATGGTGATCTCCGTCTGCGGTCGCAGACAGAGATATCTTCTCTGTGGGCGAAAGAGTAGGGAATTGAGCATCGGCGTTCAGGAAAGATTACTGCCTTGCGGCGGCAGCCGTCTGCCTAGGGGCATAACATGCGTTCAACCCCGGTGCCAGATTTCTGAATCCAGGCAACTTGCCGCGGCCAATCCACATTCAATGAGCGACTAGAGATTTGTCATCAATCCAACTGCGTCACTTTCCGAAAACCCCGTTTGTATGGACTCATCGACAAGTCTTCGACAACCCAACTTACCGCTTATGCAAGAGAAAATGGGCAGATGATATTGGCGTTTTCAGGAATCAAATGAGTCGGATTTCAGGCCCATCCGTTTAAGGAGCGATTTGATTGTGCGCAACTTCCGGCTTCCGGCAACTGCCCTGCGGTAGATGATGCTGCCGGGGACGACCAGCTTGATTTCGGTCCCGGATGCCGTAGAAGTGTCGACCGTCAGTTTGGACATGATGCGGCCAGCCCGTTCCTGCATTCCCTGCAGCCCGAAATGTCCTTCCTTGCCCTCACCAACGATGGCCGGATCAATGCCTATACCATTGTCCCGCACGCGAAGAATGAGATCCTCCGCGTACGTGAGCTCCACTTGAAGGCGAGAGGCTTGCGAGTGGGCGCACGCGTTACGGATGGCCTCATACCCGATGCGAAAGACCTCATCGCGGACAATGGGGTGCATCTCGCTGACCTCGCCAGCCACGGAAAACGAGGCCTGCATCACGCTTTGGATTCGGCACTCTTCTATCGAACGCTGGAAGGCTTCTACAAGATCGTTTGTCTGAGTGGTCGATGTGCGCAACGAGTTCAGGGCTGCCCGGCCCTCCTCCGTTGCCCGCCCCAACCATGCCGATAGCTGTTCCATTGCACCATGCATCCGAACGGGGTCCGATGACTGCTTTAGCGCGGAATCGGCGACCAGCTTACTGCCCTGAATGGTCTGGAGGAGGGTGTCGTGGAATTCCCGCGCGATGCGAGTGCGTTCCGCCAATCGATCGTCGAAACGGACGGCCATGGCCTTTGCAACCTGGCGGACGCGCATCCGATAGAGGGTCCACACAATAAGAAAGACGACGATTGCGCAAAGGGCTCGAAACCAGATTGTCTGGAACCAGGCAGGCGCGATATCGAATACCATCACGGTATCTTGCGCATTCCACCTCCCGCCCACATTGCGCGCATTCAGACGAAAACGATGTTTGCCCGGCCCCAGATTGGTATAGAAGGCCTGGCGGCTGGTTCCGGCGTATTGCCAGCCCCTGTCTGTGCCCTCCAGTTCATATCTGCAGCGAACCCGTTCCGGGGTGGAAAGATTCAGGCCTGCGAAGTCGATTTCGAGACGTCCTGGGAGCGGAGGCAAGACCGGATTGTTCCGCCAGGGAAACCGCCGGCCGTCGGCGATGACCGCGGTGATCAGTGCCGGCGGAGGCGGGGAATGCCTAGGGATGGTCGCCGGATTCAGCGAGACAATGCCTTTGGAAGCGGCAAACCAGAGGCGGCCTTTGCTGTCTAGGGCCTCTGCCTGCCATCCCGTAACCTCGAATTTGCCAGGCAGCCCGTCGAGAGAATCGAAGAGTTGATAATGGACACGATAGGTTGGGGATTCGATAAACCTGTGCAGTTCGCCGGGGTTGATGCGAATGACTCCGCGTGGCGCACGAAGCCACAGGCTGCCGTCGGCAGTTTCCTCCATCCCTGTGATGTTTCCGAACGTTGCAACGTCGGAAGGATTAACGGGCAACAATCGCTTTCCGTCAAAGAAGGCCAAACCGGCTGTTCCAGCGATCCAAGTGTGTTGATTATGGACTCGAATGGCCGAAGCATCGCCAACCGGCGAATTTTGACCGGAGGCCACGGTTCGAATCCTGCCGTCTTGAAGGTAGATGATTGTTCCCCCGTCATATCCAAACCAGACGCGTCCCTCATCATCGGTGTACGCCGCCGAGGGGTCCAATATCTTGAGTTGTGCCGGAGTGTCGAAGCGGTACCAGGTATTGTCTCTGCGATAGAACAAACCTTGATGCCCCATGTCCATCCAGAGCGTCCCCTGCCGGTCCATGGAAAGCTCGATCATATGCAGACGGTGTGCATACGAATCGGCGAGCCCTTGCGGCAACGGGAGGTGGGTAAAGTTGTCCCCTTGGGAACGCAGCAGGTCCTCTGCGGTAACCCACCAGATCGTGCCGGTTGGGTCGCGGTAGGCGACCTCAAATGCGTTTAAATGTAACGACGATACCGCGTGGGGCAACATGGCGACTTTGAATTCATGGACCCGTGCTAGATCGGCATCGCCCAGGACCCAGATGTCTCCATCTTCGGCCGGTACCAGTGCCGCATTATAGATTCCGTTTGGCGGCGCGATGGGAATGAAGTTGCTCTTTCGAAAACGATCGACTCCACTCATCGTCCCCACCCAGATGTTACCCTCCCGGTCTTGAAGAATGCACGAGTCCACGTTGTCGGTGAGGCCGTCCTTGGCGGTATAGCTCTCGAGGGAAGGACTGAATCTGCCGGGTTTGCCTCGCAGCGCTTCAGGAGAAGCCACGCGCCGCAGTCCGTCGCCTAAGGTCGTGATCCACAAATCGCCGTCGTGTGCAAAAAGAATCGCCCGGGAGCCGACTCGGACTTCAGTTCCGTTGGGCGGCAGAGCATTCGTGCCTAATGGGACGGGTCGAACAGACCTTGTTGTTTCGGCCATCCACAACTTGCCATCGGGCGCTTCTGTGATTTGCGCAACCGTGCCGACTTGAATTGGTGTGGCTTGAAATGTTTTGGCCCCTCTGGGCAAAAAGAAGAGGGCATCGTCGGTACCAACCCACAGAGTCCCTTTACGATCTACAAAGAGGGACTTTACAAAGCCGCCGGGAAAATTCCAATCCTTTCCGGTCTCAATCCAACGACCTCCTTCGAATCTTGCCAACCCGCCGCTGCCGCCCGCCCAGATTCTGCCTGCGTCGTCCCGAGCTAGACACCACACCTGTGCACCCAGAACTTGCCTGGGGCTGACGTAGTTCACAACCCGGCCATAGCTCAGGAGGCTGACCCCGCCATTAAAGAAGCCGATCCAGAGATCGCCATTAGGAAGAGCCAATAAGGCGTAGATGGCTCCGGAAGGAAGTGCCGGGCCTGAAGGCGGCTGGTAATGCTCGAAGTTGATGCCGTCAAATCGGTATAGCCCGTTGCCAGCTCCGATCCACAGAAATCCGTCCGGCGTTTGTGCGAGAGCCCGAATGTTTCCCGGAGCGCCGTCCTTTTCACCCCAGGCTGTGTGTACATATTGGGTAATCGTCTGCTCACGCGCAGAGGCGCAGGCAATCCCGCAGCAGAATAGGCCGAACAGGCAAATGGAAAGCGTCTGCCTGCCCGCGGCAGATCGAATCATCCATCCTAACTGTCGAATTGCGGACGCGATCAGAATACGGAGTTTCTGCAGGAGCCTGTGAAGGATTGCACCCATTTTCTTTGATCTGTTGACGCTATCGCGCTACGTACAGTTCACAACACACCAAAAGCCGTGGCTAGTTTCCTACAGCTCTCAGTAGGGGAACCAACCTTTAGATCTGCAAAATTCCGCGCCGCAGTCCAATAGTAACGGCATGCGTGCGGTCGTTGGCCTGAAGTTTTTCCATCAGGTTCTTGATGTGAAAATTAACCGTGTTCTCTGAAATGGAGAGTTGATCGGCAATCTGTTTGTTGCGATAGCCGTCTCGAATCAGACGAAGGACTTCCAGTTCCCGGGCCGTCAGATCTTCCTCACCCATATGCTCGGCGAGACGGGCCGCGACCTCGGGGGGAATGTGCTTCCGGCCCGCGTGAACTGACCGAATTACACCGAGCAAGTTTTCCATCGGCATGCTCTTCAGGATGTAAGCTGAGGCGCCGGCCCGCATGGCCCGCTGGATGTCAGCATCGCCGTCGGAGGTCGTCAGCATGACGACACGAGCCTGTGGGAACTCTCCGCGGATGGTGATCAGAATATCAGTGCCATTGGCTCCGGGAAGACGAAGGTCCATCAACGTCACGTCGGGCCGGTGACGGCGAAACTCTGCGATGGCCTGCACTGCATTGGAAGCGTACGCTACCAGAGCCATATCCGGTTCACAGCTGATGATCGTTCGCAGTCCTTCGCGATAGACCGGGTGATCTTCTACGCAAAGGATCCGAATCGGATTGGCAGCTGCCACGGTAATCGCCTCCAGTCAAAAGCTTCGAGAGTACCTGAAATTCTAGCCGTTGCGGGCTTTACAGAACAATCCCGCCGTCCTGATCCCACTGAAATTTGTAGTGCGATCGCCACCACAACTGGTATCGTGCAAAATCCGGGTCCCGGTCATAGTTGTCACAACCGATGAAGGCCAACGGGGATAAGCCATGGGTCGTCACCAATACGTCAGTCAAAGGAGCTCAATCATGAACGGTCAAAACCTCGCCACACTCGCAACCGTCGACACCGCGGAACACACGATCACCCGAGATAATGAATTCGCATCGAGAGCAGGAACAGGATCGCCTTGCTCAATTGCTGATCTTCACTCGACCTATTCACGCCGCCTTTATAAAACGATCCTTGCAATCACCAAGAACCCTGACGATGCGGAGGACGCTCTGCAGGAGACGTTTTTGCGGGCCTGGCAGGCAATGCATACCTTCGAGGGCAGATCGACGGTCTACAGTTGGTTGACGCGTATCGCGATTAACACGGCTCTCGGGATGCTTCGCAAGAGGCGTGTTCGTGGCGAGCAATCCATTAATTCGCAACTGGATAATGACGGGGATGTGGTCTACCTTGAAGTCCGAGATCCAAATCCGGACCCTGAGCAACTCTACCATCTACGCCAGCGTCGTATGACGCTCCGGAAGGCAATCAAAAAGCTCGATCGTAGTCTGAGAGAGCCAATCCAATTGCGGATAGTGAACGAGTCTTCGCTGAAGGAGATCGGCCGTACGCTGAACATCTCCGAAGGCGCTGTCAAGGTCCGTCTGCATCGGGCACGCTTACGCCTTTCCTCCGCGTGGGAAAACGCCTGACACGCAATCGAGCACATTGTCTTTGGCTTTGAAGCCCCTGTGACACGAACAGTCTATGGACCCACCCACTCGACTGGAGAGAAGGCGGGATTCGAAGCAGGAGACGAGGCAGCGGCGGGTCAACTGAGCAGAAGGGCCCGGTCGGCGTGGTCAGGATCAATTGCGTGTGCCTCGGTTATGCTGTCTCGATCCCACTGTAATTTGTAGTGCGATCACCACCACAACTGGTATCGTGCAAAATCCGGATTCCGTTCATTCTTTAAATCAACCATGAAAGCCAACGGCGACCCGTTCTGGAGATGTTATGCCCGCACAGCAAAATCAAAAACCTTCGCTGGACCCGATCTGTGAGAGCACCGCAAGGTCGGAGCTGCAACAACCGGAGCTCGCTCAAGAGGAATGGCAGTGCCGATTGAGGAATCTTGAGCAATGCATATGCGAGCTCCTCATCGAGAATCAGCGTCTGAGAATGTCTTTGAGGTCGACGGAGTCGCAGACGGACTTCGAACTCCAACCCACCGTTGACCGGAAGAAGCCAGCACCAGGCGCATGGGGCTCTACAGCAACAACAAAAGGAGCTCCTCATGAAAGCGTCGGGGTTTGACTGGCTTCTCTTCAAGCTATTTTCCGGTCACCAGCACTTGATCTTGAGAGCTTGGCAAGCCGGAGGAGGCGCGACCATCGATGGCCTGACAGATGGTAGCGATTCCGTTGGTCGGGTACAGAGCCATATGAAGAGTCTCCGTTTCAGGGGTCCGCCTACCGGTTGCGAGCTCCGAAGGCATGTCCTAGTTGAGGTTGTTGTTAAAGATCCGATCCGGCCGAAAGGTCACATCGAACACTGATAAGAGAGTTGATGATGCCAAGGAATATTGCAATTGACGATTATCCGCATTCGCAGGAACTCGCTGTGAACGACGAAGAACAGAACAAACACGATGTCGCCACATCACGCCGCGAAAGCGGGCCCCAGGAAAGACATGACCCATACCTCCAGTACATGCAGCGAGAGATCACTCGTCTGCTTGTGCAGAACGAAACGATGCGGTTCGAGCTATACACCGTCCGTCAAAAGATCGCATGCGTGGAGAAGACGGTATTTGCACCCTTGGCATGCGATCTTCGCGAGCAGCTTCCCGCCTATGTGCTTCACGATCTTCAGGAGTTATGCCGATGCCGGAAGTTCTTACCCGAGCATTCGGCGGAGGCGCCATTCTTCCGATGACATGATCAACTTCAATGACAACCGGAAACAGCCCGTTGGGGCTTGTCGTATCAGCCTATAGGGTGCGCATCCTGAAGATGGTCACCGGGATAATTCCGAACTTCGGGCGAGGGGCAGCTTGGCGTCATCTGAGGGCACGAGCCAACGCCTGTGCTAACACACCTGACGCGCAAGCCAAATCTTCCAATATCGTGAAGTGATTGCGGCCATCGATTACGACATACTCAACTTCTTCGCCTGACTTTGCAGCCGCGGCCGCATACTCACTGGCATGTCGTACCAGTTCGGGCAGCTCAGCCGTACCTGCCGCAACAGTCATTGGTGTGCCCTCGCTAATATGCAGCAAAGGGCTATACAGGTCGATTTCACCTGGAGTGAGGTTCAATTTCTCATTCAACCAGGACAGGCTGATAGGTTCGAGGTCAACTAACGGACTGATGACCATCGTGTGGGTCAGCAAGGGATGTGAACGATTCACCAGGCTCAGGTGGCCGCCCGCTGAATGCCCGACGAGGTAGACAGGGCCGTGCCCCATGTTCAACTCGTCCAGGTTGTGCGCCAGATGGTCCAACAGTCGACTAATCTCTTGCACAATCTGTGTCATTGAAGCTTGTGGCGCGAGAGTATACTCCGCGAGCACAACGTTATACCCGAGCTCAAGCGGTCCTTGGGCTACGAATGCAAAATCCTCTTTGCAGAGTGTTTGCCAGTATCCGCCATGGACATAGACCACAGTTGGCGGATTATCTCCACGCCCATGTATCATGTCGAACCGCTCTCGGAGGCGAGAACCGTACTTCAGATCCCTGACACATTGAGTAGTCTCATAAAAATGCACGCTACGTGTCTGGAATCCTGCGAAAAGAGTTTGGAAATCATAAACCGCTTTCGTATTGTTGTATGCCACATCGAGTGCAGCACGATCCATTCCACGATAAAGCACAGTCATGCCCGTCTCCGAGTGGCTAAGGCCTAGTTTGCCCTGAGAATCTTGGCAGTGTCCGTGTACTGCACGAACTTCAACAGCGTGTCACCTCTGACGGTCCAAACATGCGCATAAGACACTGCAATGGTGCGACCAGTTTTCTTGTACTTGCCCGTATATGTACCGAGCGCAACAACTCGATTGCCATCGACAATGAAATCCGATGGCGTGGCCGCAAAGCCGTCCCCATCATCTGCCACGCGAATAAGGAGGTTATCAAACACTGCCTGAGGCCCGTGCCAGGTGCCAGAGTAATAAGGAAAGCGTTCTGCCTCCGTCCATTCCATCTTGTCATTGAGCGTCGCAAATATAGCTTGGAGATCGCCGTGAAGAAGCGAATTGTAAAAATGCCGGACTGTTCCTACAGGTGAGCTCATAGTTGCAGCCTTCTGATTTGTAGGTGATATCAGATCTCGATCTCAGAACGTATCAATACCTCTTTGCGACGACTTCGTCATAGAAGCAATGAACGTGGTTGGAGATATATGCGAGGCAATCTTCCACCGCAAAATGTCCGGATTCGAGCCTGTGCATCTCCGCCTTCGGGAGATCAGCCAAGTACGCCTCGCCGCCCTCGCGAGTGAAAAAGATGTCGTCCTGTCCCCAGAAGACGATTGTTGCGGGTTGCTGTTTTCGGAGAAACTGCTGCCACTTCGGATACAGCACGACGTTATTGCGGTAGTCATAGAACAGGTCGAGTTGTATCTGCCGCCCATGTGGCTTCTGCAGCGTGGTGTAGTAATCGGAGTTCCAGTTGTCCGGGCTGATGAGTTCAGGCAGTCTCGATCCGTGCAGATACACCGTCTTCACGGTGTCGTACTCCAGCAGGCCGGCGACTCCGGCTTCGTTTTCCGGAGTTCGATTATGCCAGAGCGCGTTGCGAAGACCACCCCAGGCCTCGGTGAATCCGATCTCGTAGGCGTTTGTGTTCTGGACAATCAGCCAATCAAGCGCCGCTGGCTTGCGCGTTACAATGCGAAAGCCTACCGGCCCTCCGTAGTCCTGTGCGTAGAGACCAAAGCTTTCAAAGCCCTTTTGCTCCAGGAAGTGCTCGACCACATCGGCAAGCTTGTCGAACGTATAAGGGAACGTCGCAGGATCGGGAGAGTCGCTACCGCCGAATCCCGGATAGTCCGGCGAGATGACGTGAAAGCGATCAGCGAGAGCTGGAATGAGGTTCCGGTATTGATGCGAAGAGGAAGGAAATCCATGCAACAGAACCAGCTTTGGGTTGCCGGCTCTTCCGGCTTCACGATAGGCAATATTGAGACCGTCAACAACGGATGTCTTGTATGTGACCATCGTGGCATCAATCGCTGGTGTGTAGTCTTTCATCATAGATTTCGTCTCCCGAAGAGTGGTGGTATAGAGTGATTGTCGACTTGCCGGGTGTTGCGGGCCACTCATCCTTGCTACATTAGAGTCACTACAGCACTAGAAATTGCAACGTTTGTTTTGCTCGCTGTCATCACAAATAGTGATGGGGTAATAGTTATGGAACTGCGTCATTTGCGATATTTCTGTGCGGTTGCCGAGGAACAGAGCTTTACCTCTGCGGCGCGGCGCCTGCATGTATCCCAATCGGGGGTGAGCGGGCAGGTGAGAGACCTGGAAGCAGAGCTTGGCGCAACACTGTTTCAGCGAAATCAACGAGAGGTCACACTGACGCCCGAGGGCGTAGTGTTTTTGCGCGAGGCGAAGGAGATCCTGACGCATGTAGACCATGCAACGGAGCTTGTCACGCGTGCTTCGCAAGGCCAATACGGAAAACTCAGGATTGGCCTTTGTGGGCCAGCGACATCACCCTTTTTGCCACGCCTCATCCGTGAATTTCGAAGGCGGCAACCAGGAGTGATGCTGTCTCTCAAGGACATTGAACCCGCTAGGCAGCCGTCTGCGCTTGCAGACCAGGAAATCGACATCGGGTTTACTCGCAGCGTCCCATCAGAGTTCCGCAAGACACTGCGAAGCGAGGTATACTTCAGCGAGCCCATCGTAGCGGCGCTCCCACGCGATCACGATTTGCTCGATACCAATCCCATTCAACTTTCGCAGTTTTCTACGGAACGAATCATTCTTTATGCGCGCGAGGCTGCTCCCGAATTGTTCGATGCGATCATCGCTATGTGTAAAAGAGCAAAATTCTCGCCGAATATCGTGGATACTCCGCGACTTTGGCAAACTGTCCTGACGATGGTCGAAGCGGGCGAAGGTATCGCGCTTGTGCCCTCCTGTGTGCAGAACCTGCGCTCAAACGGTGTAGTGTTCAACCCCTTGCGCGACAAGAAATGCCACGTAGATGTGGTCATGGCATGGCGTCAGGGAGAACCCGATGTGATCCGCGACAGCTTTCTGAACCTGCTACGAAAGAGCCGGCCAAATAATGAGCGGGCTGCGCGGGAATCTACCGCATAGGTCTCGGAGAGCCCACTTTGTTTACCTGAGAAGGAGGCAATCGACGCTACTACACTCCCGGGCGCCCGCCGACTTGTAGCGTGACAAAGGTATTGTCCAGGTCTACCGCAAGATTGAGCAGAATGGACTGATCAGCGAGATCGCAGACACTGGATAAAGTCGATGGATGCTGTGATGCGCGACATCCAAGAGTTCGTAGCGTCACACATTGCGGTAGCCGCGCTCCTGAATGACCCAAGTGTTGCCATCCGGATCGGAGAAGTGGGCGAAGCTAGCATAGTTTCCGCGTGCGGGGTCGAGCCCAGGCGCAAAATTTCCGTTCCACGCTCCAATGGGCGTCTTATGTCTGATCTCGCCGACATCAACTCCGCGTTCACGCAGGCGGACCCAAGCGGCATCAAGATCGGTGACGACGAGATAAATGTTACGAACCGAGCCGGGAGCCGCGTCGGTGAGGCCGTTTCCTATCTGAATCGAGCAACTTGAACCCGGCGGCGTGAGTTGCACCACGCGGAACGTGGGATTTGGCGCATAGTCGACGTCAAGCGTGAAGCCGACCTGATCGACATAGAACCGGATCGCTCGCTCGACATTGCTCACTGGCAGCGTAATCACTTCGACTGAAAAGGTTGGTGTTTTCACGATTGCGTCTCCTTGAAATTTCCTTTACGGTTGCGATCCGACGAGTGACGGCTCATTCCGATTTGCGGCTAGAGGTCGCTTCGGCGACCGTGAGTTCGCGATCAGGGCCGTGTGAAATCACGGTTTGGCCCGACTCAAGATGAAGTTGTTTGCCGTTAAGATGCACGGAGACAATGTCCGGCTCGAACGACAAAAAGTTGGAGATGCGGCTCACCTCCGGATATGGCTCGGGATACGACCATACCGCTAGACGCGCATCTTCGATGTCATAGTAGCTGCATACCCCCTTATACGGGCAGAAGGTTTGCCGCTCCACGAGAGTGAGCACGGATTCATCAACGTCAGCTCGCGGAACATACCAGCGCGGTGCGAACCCGGACTCATAGAGAACCATAGGCCGCTCCGTATCAGCAACGATGCGATCGCGGTGGAGCACCACGAGGTGGCGAGATGTCTGACGGATGTCGATGCGATGATAGCTGTCGGCGGCGTGACCCACGATTCGTTCGTCCTCTTCGTAGAAGGCTTCCATGGATGGCCATGCAAACGCGATCCGTCCTTGCAAGTCACTCGCGTATGCTGGAAGGTCGATGTGCTGCCACGCGCCTCGCTGCGCACTCAGGCCGCGCGCTTGTACGGTGTACCATGCCGTAAGCCCAAGATCGCGATGTTGGCTTGTGCGCTCGGCGTTTCGAAGAGCGTCCGGAGCGATGTCTGTCTCCGGAAAATATGCCACAGGGTAGTGGCCCGGCTCGAAGAGCAGGAGGACATTCTCGCTATCGGCGATCCAGTCTCCGCCAAATCGCACACGCATTCGCCTGCGCAACGGCTCAACGTACAACAGCCTCTCAGGAAGCGGCTCAGGGGTTAGAAATCGGCCAACCGCTCCTGGTGCTAACGGGCCTTGTTGCCATGACAGTCCCATAACTGCTTCTCCTATCGTGAATTCTTGCTACGATTTTGATGCAGCGGAGCCGAAACCGGAACGGTGCTGCAGACATCCTCGCTCCTAAACATATCCCGACGTTTGGCATCACAGATCGAGGGTGACGTTCCCATCTGGTTGTGAGCAGCACACCAGCACGTTCCCGGGTGTCGGCTCTTCGAGCGGTTTTGGGTCGTAGTGAATCGATCCCCCGATCAGACCCGTCATGCACAGATGGCACACACCGGTGCGACACGACCAACGGACCGGCACGTCGCACGCCTCCGCCAGTTCAAGCAAACTCTTATGCTTGGAATCCCATGTGGTAGTTATGCCACTGCGAGCAAACGACACTGAAGGACCGGATCCCGGTGTCCCATGTGGCAGATGCGGAGCTCGTTCGCGCGCGGCGCCTTTGAAAGCGACAAAACTTTCCGTGGATACGTTCTCGGCGAGCACGCCCCAGTTTTGCAGACCACGGTGCATGTCTTCCAGGAAGGAAGATGGACCACAAAGATAGAAATGGCTATTTTCCGGGACACCTATCCTCTCCAGTAAGGCGGCGTCGATATGTCCTATAGCATCGAAGTCAAGCTGCGGTCTGTCGGTTGAAGCGGGTCTGCTATACACGATGTAACCTCGTCCACGAGAAAGCTGTTCCAATAACGAGCGCGACTCAAGCACGAATGGGTGATTCTCACGATTGCGCGCGCCATGTATCCACCAAACCTGCCGTTCTGACCTCTCCGCAGCCAATGCGTGGAGCATCGACATCATGGGAGTGACACCGACGCCTGCGCTTATCAGAGCAACAGGATTGTCCCCGTGTCGTAAAGTAAAGCTTCCTCGCGGCGCACTGACATCCAAAACGTCGTTTTCTCTAACTCGGTTACAGAGAAACGAACTGCCGACCCCATTTGATTCATTTTTTACACTGATGCGAAAGTAATTTGCCCCTGGTTTGTTAGAGAGCGAATAGGTACGAATGACAGGCTGTTTATCGGGATCAATTTGCAACCGCAAAGCGACAAATTGACCGGGCATGGCCACAGGAAGAGTTTTGCCATCTACCGGTACCAGAATGAAAGATGACACGGTATGGCTTTCCCTGCATATACGCTCGACTCTCATCTGCCGAAATCCTGACCAGGCTGGAGCTTGCGCCTCGTTCGCGAGCCCCGGATTCCCAGCCGTGGCTTCCGACTCTCGATCGGAGATTGCCTGAAAGGACCATCGCCAGCCTTCGCTAAGCGCCGGTATGCGGAGTGCCCGCTCTACTTGCTCGCGAGGGTGTCCCGGCAAATATAGGAGGGCATCAATCTCGGCTACCGTCATCCGTTCTGGACCATCGGCTACTTTTACGATCTCGTCGCGCGAGCCGACTTCTCCTTCCTGCAATACGCGAAAGTAGAATCCTGGTCTCCGATGAGCAACAACTAAAGCTGGCAATCGAGGCTCGTTCATACGGATGCCGAGGCGATAACACGTCACTCGCGGCTGAGTTACCTCGAACAGAGCATCGCCAATTCGGTACCGGTCGCCTACGCAGACTTCCTCGTCGGGAAGCCCTTCAACAGTGAAATTTTCTCCAAACTGGCCAAAACTGAAATCATTCCGTCCAAGAATGCGTTCCCAGTACCGGTATGAATCCAGTTGGTAGACAAATACTGCTCGCTGTTCGCCACCGTGGCCAGCGAGGTCGGCTTGTGCATCGCCATCGATGTTCAGCTTGCGCACCATCAAACGGCTTTCGACCGGCATCTTCCAAATCGCGGTTCGAACAATCTTGCCGTTCCAGGAAACTTCGCGCGGAAGACCGACATTCAGAGAGATCAATGTGCCCATCTGCCAACAACCTCTCGGCGTTTTTGACCGTTCACTCCCCAATAACTATGCGTGCACTGAGGCGCTGCGAACGCATAGCCTCCATATCCTGCTGCAGTGCAAGAGTATCTGAGGTGCATCGATTTCATGCAGGAAAGATTATCATCCGGCCCTTACCCATCAGTATTTGTGATAGCCATCAGCAAAACAAACACTGAAACCTCGCGTTAGCTTAAGCGCTCTCAATGCTCAGAATAACGAAGAGCATGAGAATACGTCGGTCCGAGCTCTCCGGTATTCGCGCAGGAAAGTTCGTTCTCGAAGAGGCGTCTGACTTCATCGTGCTGTATGTTCTCGCTAATTCTGCAGAAATTTAAGACAGAGGGGGTTCTATGAATTCCATACCACAAACTGCCGGGGTGACCAGTACACTCACGCCGGCAAAGGCGATTTTGTATGGCACTCTCGCGAGCGGTGTGCTGGACGCAACAGACGGTGTCATCTTTTTTTTTCTTACCAAACACCTGAATCCCATTCAGGTGCTGCAGTACATCGCTAGTGGCGCGCTCGGAGCATCGGCTTACCAAGGTGGCTTGGCAACCGCCGGGCTCGGAATGCTGTTCCATTTCGTTATCGCTGCTGCAGTTGCGGCCGTCTATGTGCTTGCCAGTCGGAAACTACTTTTCTTACGTCAAGGATGGGCTGCTTCGGGTTTGATTTATGGCGCAACTGTTTACCTTTTCATGAATCTGATTGTTCTACCCCGTACCGCGATCGGGCCAAGTCCGATCCCGGCGGCGGCGCTTATCAACGGTCTCATCGGACACGCGTTATTTGTTGGTCTGCCTATCGCCTTTTTTGCAAGACAAGTCTCCAAGTGAGAAGAACCCGTCGATAAGCAAGCTTCTCGGTTAAAACTGAGAAGGTACGAGAGGAAAAATCATGAGCCGTCCCCCATTGCCTCCGTTTACGCGGGAGTCCGCCATCCAAAAAGTACGCCTTGCCGAAGACGGTTGGAATTCGCGCGACCCGGAAAAAGTGGCCCTCGCATACGCCCCTGATTCGCGATGGCGCAATCGTGCAGAGTTCGTTAATGGAGGGCTGGAAATCACTGCTTTCTTGACTCGCAAATGGGCGAAGGAATTGGATTACCGCCTGATCAAAGAGCTTTGGGCCTTTACGGATGACCGCATCGCCGTCCGCTTTGCGTACGAGTGGCATGACGACTCGGGGAATTGGTATCGGTCTTATGGCAACGAAAATTGGGAGTTCAATGAGGATGGCCTTATGCGTTTACGGCTCGCGCGCATCAACGATCACCCCATCAAGGAGTCAGACCGCAAATATCATTGGGCGCTTGGCCGGCGTCCCGACGATCACCCAGGATTGAGTGAGCTGGGTCTCTGAGGGCCGTAGAGATATGTGGTTCTATGAAAAGCGGTGATGTCGGCTGCCCATACATCGGCCTAATGACGAGCCGGATAACTAAAGAGCGATGGACAACTCAGTGTCAACCAATCTCGTCTCTGTCAATTGCGGACTGCCACGCCAAATTCTATGGCGTGGACAGATCGTAACGACTGCGATCTATAAAGAGCCGGTAAGAGGTCGTGTGTTCCTCCGCGCTCTCAATCTCGACGGAGATCGGCAGGCTGACCTTACTGTGCACGGTGGTGCTTCAAAAGCCGTCTACTGCTATCCAGTTGAACATTACGAATATTGGAAGACAGAGCTACCGAGCCGGAAATTCCCGTATGGCAGCTTCGGCGAGAACTTTACGGTTGACGGCTTTTGGGAAGACTCAGTCAACATTGGCGACCGGTTTGCTGTTGGATCTGCGGAAGTCGTGGTAACCCAGCCGCGGCTTCCGTGCTACAAGCTTGGCATTCGGCTTGAATCGGACCAAATCGTGAGAAAGCTTCTTGAGTCTGGACGGACGGGCTTCTATTTGGCGGTGGTTCGTGAGGGTGAAGTTGAGGCGGGCGACAAGGTCATTCCACTTATCCACCTACTTGAATCTGTTTCTGTCTCCGTGGTTACTCGATTGTACGTGGCGAGGCGATATGAGCGAGGCGACCTGGAAATGATACGACGATTACTGACCGTCGATGCCCTTCCTGAGAGTTGGAAGGAGCACTTCCGAGACAAGTTATATCAATTCGCAAAATGAGTTCCGCGGGTTTGCAAATGAAATTTGTACTTTTCTCGCACGTTGTGTACCGAAGTCTAGCAAAGCCGATATGCGGGCTAGTGTTGATTGGTGAACCTGTATCTAGCCAGCCCGAGTTCCCAATTGTGTCAATGATAAGGAGGGCGTAAATGCCAGTAGTAAAAACAGAAGATGGAGCGCAGATTTTCTATAAGGACTGGGGAGCAGGTCAACCGATCGTATTCTCGCACGGATGGCCCCTCAGTTCGGATACCTGGGACACCCAAATGCTTTTCTTCGGAAGTCGTGGGTACAGGGTTGTCGCGCATGATCGGCGTGGACATGGCCGTTCAACGCAGACCTGGAACGGCAACGACATGAATACGTTCGCCGATGATCTGAGTACCGTCATCGAGGCTCTCGATCTGAAGAATGTGCTTTTGGTGGGACATTCGATAGGTGCCGGCGAGGTTGCTCGCTATATTGGAAGGCACGGGGCGAGCCGCATTGCGAAACTCGTTCTTATAGGATCGGTTACTCCGGTGCTCCTGCAAAGCGACAGCAACCCCGATGGTGTCCCGCTGTCCTTTTTCGACGAAATTCGTGCGAGTGTCGCCGGAACCCGAGGACAATTCTTCAAGGACTTGAGCGGTCCCTACTTTGGATTGAATCGTCCCGATGCGAAAGACTCGCCAGGGCTTCGCGAACGGTACTGGCTGCAGGGAATGCTCGGAGGGGTCAAGTCCATCTACGATTCCATCGAGGCGTTTTCGGCAACCGACTTTACCGCGGATCTCAAACGGATCTCCGTGCCGACGCTCGTCCTGCATGGGGAGGACGATCAGATCGTGCCCGCCGGCCTCACAGCACATAACACAGTAAAACTTGTCAGGAACGCGACCCTCAAGATGACGTGCTCCCGGAAAACTCTACCAGTTGAAGCTGGAGTTCTCTCGTAATCTAAGCGAGGGAGCTGAGATGAAGAAGAGCCGGTATACGGAAGAGCAGATCATCGGGATTTTGAAGCAGCACGA